>Ga0302314_10005435_pt1 | contig 23231 bp, 19 predicted proteins | sample III_Palsa_N2_3_FD_200533 | JGI IMG/M metagenome (GOLD analysis project Ga0302314, IMG submission 200533) | Peat permafrost microbial communities from Stordalen Mire near Abisko, Sweden - III_Palsa_N2_3 | ecosystem: Environmental > Terrestrial > Soil > Palsa > Peat permafrost | place: Sweden... | reverse complement strand
CCGCCTGGGACATCGCCGATCGCCATCACCTGCACAAGCCGGTCGTCGAACAGCCGCAGTACCACCTGTTCCACCGCGAGAAGGTGGAAAAGGAATTCGCGCGCCTGTACGACGACATCGGCCTGGGGCTGACGACGTGGAGCCCGCTGGCCTCGGGCCTGCTCACCGGCAAGTACAAGAGCGGCATCCCGGCCGACAGCCGCGGCGCGATGCAGAGCATGAGCTTCCTGCACGACGCGCTGACCGACCAGGCGAAGAACGCGGCCGTCGCCAAGCTGGAACCGATCGCGCGCGACCTCGGCGCGACGACCGCGCAGCTGGCGATCGCGTGGGTGGCGAAGAATCCGCATGTCAGCACGGTGATCACCGGCGCGTCCAGCGTCAAGCAGCTGCAGGACAACCTGAAGGCGGCGGAGATCATCCCGAAGCTGACGCCGGATGTCCTGAAGCGCATCGACGAGATCACGGCGCCGCTGGCGCAGTAGGCGACCCCGCTTCCAACGAAGGCCCGGCATGCCGGGCCTTTTTCATTCCGACGCCTGCAGCGACGCCAGCCGCTCCATCGTGCCGACGTCCGTCCAGCGACCGTCGTATTTCTCGGCTCGCAGCCGGCGTTGGTCGATCGCCAGCTCGAGCTTCGGCCGCAGCGCCAGCTTCGTGCCGACCGCGATGTCCGCGAACAGCGCCGCGCGGAACAGGCCGATGCTGGCCCAGGTGAATTTCGGCGCCGCGGTGCGGCTCGCGAGGCCTTGCCCATCGATGCCGAAGTCGCCGCCGGGATGATGCGGCGCGTTGTCCACCAGCCAGAGTTGGCCGAGTGCGTCGCTGTCGGCGAAGTCTTGCGCGTCGCCGGCATCGAAGCGGAAATCGGGCACGAAGACATCGCCCGACACGACCCAGAACGCATCGCCCAGCAACGGCAGCGCCTTGGCGATCCCGCCGGCGGTCTCCAGCGCGCCGCCGTGGTCGCGGCCCTCGAACGAATAGGCGATGTCGACGCCGTAGCGCGAGCCGTCGCCCAGCGTCGCGGGGAACTGCTCTTCGAGCCATGCGGTGTTGACGACGACCTCGCGCACGCCCGCCCGCGCGAGGGCGTCGAGGTGCCATTCGATCAGCCGCTTGCCGCGGACCTCGATCAGCGGCTTGGGTGTCGAGTCGGTCAGCGGCCGCATTCGGTCGCCGCGGCCCGCGGCCAGGATCAGTGCCTTCATTCACGCAGTGTAAAAGGGCTGGTCACGGGTTTTCCCCGCGTTTGGCGGCCTCCCGTCTAAAATCGCCGGCTCCGCTCCCGCCGAATCCGGCCCCAAAAAGAGTCGTCCATGTCCGAGATCTCGAACGTCGTTCCCGCCGATACCCCCGTCGCTTCGCCGATGCCCACCCTGATGGCCAACGCCATCCGCGCGCTCGCGATGGACGCCGTCCAGGCGGCCAACTCCGGGCATCCCGGCGCTCCGATGGGCATGGCCGACATCGCCGTCGCGCTGTGGTCGCGCCACCTGTCGCACAACCCGGCCAACCCGCACTGGATCAACCGCGACCGCTTCGTGCTGTCCAACGGCCACGGCTCGATGCTGCAGTACGCGCTGCTGCACCTGACCGGCTACGACCTGCCCATCGGCGAGCTGAAGAACTTCCGCAAGCTGCACTCGAAGACGCCGGGCCACCCGGAAGTCGACGTCACGCCGGGCATCGAGACGACCACCGGCCCGCTGGGCCAGGGCCTGGCCAACGCGGTCGGCATGGCGCTGGCCGAGAAGCTGCTCGCCGCCGAGTTCAACCGCCCCGGCCACGACGTCGTCGACCACCACACCTACGTCTTCATGGGCGACGGCTGCCTGATGGAAGGCATCAGCCACGAGGCCTGCGCGCTGGCCGGCGCCTGGAAGCTGAACAAGCTGGTCGCGATCTACGACGACAACGGCATCTCCATCGACGGCCAGGTCGCGCCCTGGTACATCGACGACGTCGCCGGGCGCTTCATCGCCTACGGCTGGAACGTGGTCGACAAGGTCGATGGCCACGACATCGAGGTCGTCGACGCCGCGATCGAAGAGGCGCTCAAGAGCACCGACCGCCCGACGCTGATCATCTGCAAGACGGTCATCGGCAAGGGCTCGCCCAACCGCGGCGGCACGTCGAAGGCGCACGGCGAGGCGCTCGGCGCCGACGAGATTGCGCTGACCCGCAAGGCCCTCGGCTGGGATCACCCGCCGTTCGAGGTGCCGGCCGAGATCTACGCCGCATGGAACGCGAAGGAAGCCGGCGCCAGGGCCGAGGCCGAGTGGAAGGAGGAGTTCGACGCCTACGAGACCGCGCATCCGGACCTGGCCAGGGAACTGCATCGCCGCATGCTGGGCGAACTGCCGGCGAACTTCGCCGAGATCGCCGCCGACGCCGTCGCCGCCGCGCACGACAAGGCCGAGACCGTCGCCAGCCGCAAGGCCAGCCAGATCGCGCTGGAAGCCTTCACGGCGGCGCTGCCGGAACTGCTCGGCGGCTCGGCCGACTTGACCGGCTCGAACCTGACCAACACCAAGAGCACGCCGTCGCTGCGCTTCGGCGCCGAAGGCCAGGTGATGACGACCGAGGGCAAGATCGGCCGCCACATCAACTACGGCGTGCGCGAGTTCGGCATGGCCGCGATCATGAACGGCATCGCGCTGCACGGCGGCTACATCCCCTACGGCGGCACCTTCCTCACGTTCAGCGACTACAGCCGCAACGCGATCCGCATGGCCGCGCTGATGAAGCGCCGCATCGTGCACGTGTTCACGCACGACTCGATCGGCCTGGGCGAGGACGGCCCGACGCACCAGTCGGTCGAACACGCCGCCAGCCTGCGCCTGATCCCGGGCCTGGACGTCTGGCGTCCGGCCGACACCACCGAGACGGCCGTCGCCTGGACGATGGCGCTGGTGCAGAAGCACCGCCCGAGCGCGCTGCTGCTGTCGCGCCAGAACCTGCCGTACCTGCCCAAGGTCGACGCCGACGTCATCACGCAGGGCGCGTACGTGCTGGCGGAGCCGTCCGAAGTGGGCCTCAACAAGAAGGCGCAGATCGTGCTGATGGCCACCGGCTCGGAAGTGCACCTGGCGCTGCAGGCGCAGGAAGCGCTGGCCAAGCTGAAGATCGCCGCGCGCGTCGTCTCGGTGCCGTCGACCAACGTGTTCGACCGCCAGAGCGAGTCGTACAAGGTGCAGGTGCTGCCGCGCAACGTGCCGCGCGTGGCCATCGAGGCGGGCGTCACCGACTTCTGGTGGAAGTACCGCGTCGACGCCGTCGTCGGCCTGGACCGCTTCGGCGAGTCGGCGCCGGCGCCGGACCTGTTCAAGTTCTTCGACATCACGGTGGACAACATCGTCGCCGTCGCGCGCAAGGTCGTCGGCAAGTGACCTTGCGCGTCGCATCGGAAGATGCGGGCCAGGCCCGCCTCTTCCTCTGCGGCAAGTGACCTTGCTGCGGTGCGGGGTCGAAAGATCCCGCGCCGTAACCCGTTGCAGGCAGACTTCGCTTCGCGCTTCCCAGAATTCCTTTACTTCGAGAGAGACATCGACATGACCATCAAGATCGGCATCAACGGCTTCGGCCGCATCGGGCGCATGGTGTTCCGCGCCGCCGTGCAGAACTTCTCCGACATCGAAGTCGTTGCGATCAACGACCTGCTGGAGCCGGACTATCTCGCCTACATGCTCAGCTACGACTCGGTGCACGGCCGCTTCAAGGGCGAGGTCTCGATCGACAACGGCACGCTGATCGTCAACGGCAAGCGCATCCGCCTGACGGCCGTCAAGGATCCGTCGGAACTGAAGTGGGGCGAGGTCGGTGCCGACATCGTCGTCGAGTCGACCGGCCTGTTCCTCACGAAGGAAACGGCGCAGAAGCACATCGACGCGGGCGCCAAGAAGGTGATCCTGTCGGCGCCCTCGAAGGACGACACGCCGATGTTCGTGTTCGGCGTCAACGACAAGACCTACGCCGGCCAGGCGATCATCTCCAACGCCTCGTGCACGACGAACTGCCTGGCCCCGGTGGCCAAGGTGCTCAACGACACCTTCGGCATCAAGCGCGGCCTGATGACCACCGTGCACGCCACCACGGCGACGCAGAAGACCGTCGACGGCCCGTCCAACAAGGACTGGCGCGGCGGGCGCGGCATCCTCGAGAACATCATCCCGTCGTCGACGGGCGCGGCCAAGGCCGTGGGCGTCGTGATCCCCGAGCTGAACAAGAAGCTGACGGGCATGTCGTTCCGCGTGCCGACGTCCGACGTCTCGGTGATCGACCTGACCGTCGAACTGGTCAAGGACGCCAGCTACGAAGACATCTGCAACGCCATGAAGGCCGCGTCGCAAGGCGCGATGAAGGGCGTGCTCGGCTACACCGAGGACAAGGTCGTCTCGACCGACTTCCGCGGCGAGTCGATGACCTCCGTGTTCGACGCCGACGCCGGCATCGCGCTGGACAAGACCTTCGTCAAGGTCGTCGCCTGGTACGACAACGAGTGGGGCTACTCGAACAAGGTGCTCGAGATGGCGCGCGTCATCGCCGGCTGAACGGCCGCGGTTCGACGAGACGGGCTCCTGCGGGAGCCCTTTCTTTGCCACCAACCCTGCGCGAAGCTGAAGCCGCGGCGGCGCGCAGGTTCGCTTCAGGTTCGCCTCGGCCCGGGCGTGACGAATGCCGCGGCGGATACGTTCGTTTGCCATTTAGGCCGCGCAATTGTCCGGCTGGACGCAAAGCCGCAACGCGTTTGCAACCGGATCGCCACTAGACTGGCATTCACAACGAGACGTCTGCACCGCAGGCGTCGCCCACCTTTTCCGGAGAGTTAGATGGCACGATTGAGTCGGCTGCTGAGTGCGATCAGCCTGGGTGTTGCGGTCACGGCCGCCGTAGGCGCCGCCACGGTGGCCGTTGAGCGCGCCCCCGTGCGCCGGGCGCCCACGAATCTTGCCGAGTCGACCGCCCATGCGCGCGTGATCGTCAAGCTGAAGGCGAAGTCGAGCACGATGTCCGTCTCGCGCCTGAGCACCGGCGCGGGCCCGCAGGCCGCCGCGACGCTCGGCGCGCGGCTGGGCCTCGCGCTGACCGACGGCCGCACGCTGGGCCTGCGGACCCAGGTGCTCCAGGCCAGCGGCATCAGTTCGTCTGCGCTGGCGGCTGCGCTGAGCAACGACGCCGACGTCGAATGGGCGGTGGTCGACCAGCGCCGCTTCATCCAGGCCGCGCCCGTCAACGACCCGCTCTATCCGGATGGACTGTCCAGCCTGGTCGCGCCGACCGGGCCGGTCTCCGGCCAGTGGTACCTGCGGGCACCGGGCGTCGATTCGCAGGGCAACGACATCGTGTCCAGCATCAACGTCGAACCCGCCTGGGCCATCACGACCGGCCTGAGCAGCGTCGTGATCGGCGACGTCGATACCGGCATCACCGAGCATCCGGACATCGGCGGCACGACGCCCGGCTCCGCCGGCAGCAAGTTGTTCGCCGCCACCTTCCCCGGCACGACGTCCGCCACGCCGTACGGATACGACTTTGTCGGCTATGGCGGGGCCAGCGGCGATGGCGACACGACCGCCGACCTGATCCTCACGGCCAACGACGGCAACCTGGATGACCCGGATCCGTCCGACCCGGGCGACTGGATCACGTCCGCGGAGGACGCGGGCACCGTCGACGGCGGCTTGTTCAAGGGCTGCGGCCAGTCCGACAGCAGCTGGCACGGCACGCAGACGGGCGGCATCCTGGCCGCGGCGACGAACAACAGCATCGGCATGGCCAGCGTCGGCTACAACACCATGCTCGTGCCGGTGCGCGCGCTGGGCAAGTGCGGCGGCTATGACTCCGACATCATCGCGGCGGCCGAATGGGCCGGCGGCGTCCTGCCGGCGGGCAGCGTGGGTGCGTCGGGCACGACGATCCCGACCAATGTTCATCCGGTTCGCGTCATCAACATGAGCCTGGGCGGCACCGGCGCGTGCGGCAGCGACTACCAGGAAGCGCTCACGTTGCTGCGCAACGCGGGCGTCGTGGTCGTGGTCGCGGCCGGCAACGACGAAGGCCTGGCCGTCGACGCGCCGGCCAACTGCCAACCAGCGGCCGGCGACACCGACCAGACGCCGATCGTGATCGCCGTGGCCGGCCTGCGCCACGCCGGCGACAAGGTGGGCTACTCGGACATCGGCCCCGAAGTGACCATCGCGGCGCCGGCCGGCAACTGCGTGAACACCGCCTCGGGCAGCCCGTGTCTGTACCCGATCCTGACGACGCTCAATTCGGGCACCACGACGCCGGTGACCGGTGGCGGCACCTACAGCGACGCCCTGAACAACCCGAGTCTCGGCACCAGCTTCGCGACGCCGATGGTCGCGGGCACGGTGGCGCTGATGCTGTCGGCCAACCCGGCGCTCAGCAACGCGCAGGTGGTCTCGATCTTGAAGAGCACGGCGCGTCCGTTCCCGAGCCCCACCAACACCAATGCGGGCATCACGGCCGGTACGACCGTGTGCACGGCCCCCACCTCGACGACCCAGGACGAATGCTATTGCACGACGACGACCTGCGGCGCCGGCATGCTCGACGCTGGCCAGGCCGTCGCCGCCGCCGCGGCGCTGGCGACGCCCGTCGCGAGCATCAGCGGCGGCAACAGCGTGGCCAGCGGCAGCACGCTGACCCTGACCGGCGCGGAGACGACCGGTATCTCGGTCACCAACTATGCCTGGAGCATCACCAGCGGCAGCAGCTTCGCGACGCTGAACTCGACCTCGGGCAGCTCGGTGGTGCTCACCGGCGTCGCCGCAGGTACGGTGACCGTCCAGCTGCAGGTGACCAATGCGCTGGGAGCCACGGCGACTACGACCTCGAACATCGCTGTCTCGGCGGCCACTTCGAGCGGTTCGGGCGGAAGCACCAGCGGTTCCACCAGCAGCGGTGGCGGTGGCGCCGCGAACCCAGCCTGGCTGCTGGCGCTGGCGATCGCCGGCCTGCTGCTGCGCCCGCGCGCACGTCGCCCGCGCGCGTGACGCGTCCGCGCGCCACGCAGGCGCGCCTCGAATGAACAAGGCCGCCGCAGCGATGCAGCGGCCTTTTTTCGTGGCCGCGATGGCCCTTTGCGGTCGGCTGCGGCGTCTGCGGCTACGAGACTGCCCGCGCGCGGACGTTCGCCGGCTTCAGGTGCTTGCCGGCGCGTCCAGCGGACAGGTGTTGAAGCGCTGCGCGCCGGCGGCGTGATGCCACGCCGGATCGGCGGCACGCACCTGCAGGTGGCGCTGGATCGTCGGCGCGGTCAGCACGACGACGCGCGCGCCGTGCACGCCGTGCTTCGTCACGTCTTCGAGCTTCCTGCCCGCGTCGGTCGGGCTCGTGAACTGGCCCAGCGACAGCCCCGGCGCCAGCGTCGTCGGCGTGTTCACGCGCTCGAACTTCACGTCCAGCTTGCGCAGCTCGTCGGCCTTCTGCTGCCAGGTCTGCGAATCGGCGAAGCGGCCCAGGTAGACGATCCAGGCACCGCCCGTCGGCTGGCGGCGCTCGGCGATGGCGTCGGACGCCACGCCGGCCTTGGCCAGCGCGGCCTTCAGCGCCGTGAACTGGGCGTCGTCCAGTGGCGGCGTCTCGGCGCAATCGGCATCGGTCTCGCTGGTCTTGCGGGGCAGCGCGAGCGTGGCGGCGACGCCGGTCGCGCTGGCGGCGGTTCCAGCGGCAACGTCCGCGCCGCTGTCCGCCCGCGACACCGTGGAAGCCGCGGACGCCGCGCCCTGCGGCGCGGAGGCGGGCACGTCGGGCAGCACCACGACGGCGTCCGGCGAGACCTGGCGGCCCAGCCGTTGGGGCTCGCGATCGGGTTGCAGCGCTTGCGGGTCGGATTGCAGCCAGAAGTACAGGCCCGCATTGACCAGCGCGAACAGCAGGACCAGCGCGCGCAGCATCGCTCAGCGCCTCCCGGACGACGCGTTGCCGGCGCGGGCGCGGCGCATCACGCGGCTCCCGTGAGCCGCACGCTCACTTCGCCGCTGACGATGCGGCGCACATCGCCGCGGCCGGCCACCCTGAGGGCGCCGTCGGCGTCGACGCCGTCCGCCACGCCCTCGGGCATCGCGCGGTCGCTGGTCTTGACGTGCCGGCCGCGCAGCACGTCGCGCCGCGCGTAGGCCTGCTGCAGCGGCGCGAAGCCGTCGCGCTCGAACGCGAGCAGCGTGCGCACCAGCGGCTCGCCGATGCGGGCCAGCGTGTCCTGCGGCGTGGCCTCGGGCCACATCTCGGTGAGCGCGGCGCTGCCGTAGTCGGCCTCGGCCACGGGCTGCGGGACGACGTTGATGCCGAGGCCGATCACGGCCGCGCGCTGCTCGCCGACGACCACCGACTCGATCAGGATGCCGCCGAGCTTGCGGCCGGTGCGAGAAGTCGTGTCGTCGCCGGATTCGTCGCCAGGTTCGCGCAGGATCAGATCATTGGGCCACTTGAGGCCGAGCCGTCGACCATCCGGATCGAGCGCCTCGACGACGGCCAGCCCGACCGCGAGCGACAGCCCCGACCAGTCGGCGCGCTGGAGCGGCAGCGCCAGCGAGAACGTCAGCGACGCGCCCGGCGTCGAATGCCAGCGCCGCCCGAGGCGCCCGCGGCCGGCCGTCTGGTCGATCGCGACGAGCAGCTGCGGGGACAGGTCGTCCACGCGGCCGCCGCGGCGATCGCTGGGCGCCTTCTGCACGCGCGAGGCGTTGCGCAGGCGTTCGGTGAGCTCGCTGTTGGTCGAGTCCAGCGTCTGCACGACCTCGATCGACAGCCCCGGCAGCAGGGGCACCAGGGCCTGCCACAATGCCTCCGCGCCCCAGTGCGGGCGCGCGATGCTCACCGGATGGCGAGGGGAGGCCTGTGGATCGGTCATGAGTGTTGGAAAAAGGACGGTCGGTGGCGGGCGCGGCGCGAGCCCGCGATGTTCACTTCTTGGGAGACAGCATGGTGCCGCGGCAGCCGCGGGTGCCGCAGCGGCATTCGAAGCGCTTCTTGAGCGCCTTCGTGTAGCGTTCGTCGATCACGAGGCCGTAGTCGTAGAACAGCTCGTCGCCGGCCTTGATGGCCTTCTTCGCCCGGATGAAGACCCGGCCGTCGATCTCGTCGGCGATGCAGTTGGTCGTGCAGGCGTGGTTGATCCAGCGCGATGCGTTGCCGCCGACGTTGGCGTCGATCACGTCGCCGCCCTCGAGGGAAAAATAGAAAGTGTGGTCGGGCTGCGACGGATCGTGCGGATGGCGGTCGAGCGCCTGGTCCCAGTTGATGCGTTCGCCGACGTACTCGATGAGCACCTCGCCCTTGGCGATGTCGCGGGCGGCGAAGACTCCCTTGCCATGCACGCCGCTTTTGCGTACCTGGATGCGGCGACCGCCGGGAACGGTATGGTTTTGCGCTTGCAGCTTCGACGTCATTCGGTACATTGAAATTGTGGGCGCGCGCGTGTACGTGTGTGCAGGCGCGCGCGAGAGATGCATTTTAGGCAGGGCTTTTCGAGGCCCAGCGGTTCCAAGGTAAATAAATGACAAAGACTCTGATCATTGCGGAAAAGCCGAGCGTGGCGCAGGACATCGTCCGTGCGCTGACGCCGACCGCAGGCAAGTTCGAGAAGTTCGCCGAACATTTCGAGAACGATCGCTATGTCGTCACGTCCGCCGTCGGCCATCTGGTCGAGATCAAGGCGCCCGAGGAATTCGACGTCAAGCGCGGCAAGTGGAGCTTCGCCAACCTGCCGGTGATCCCGCCGCATTTCGACCTCGCGCCGATCGACAAGGCCAAGACGCGCCTGAACGCCGTCGTCAAGCTGGTGCGCCGCAAGGACGTCACCGAGCTGATCAACGCCTGCGACGCGGGCCGCGAGGGCGAGCTGATCTTCCGGCTGATCGCGCAGTACGCCGAGCCGGCGCGCGGCGCGCTGAACAAGCCGGTTCGCCGCCTGTGGCTGCAGAGCATGACGCCGCAGGCCATCCGCGACGGCTTCGACAAGCTGCGCACCGACGAACAGATGCAGGGCCTGGCCGCGGCCGCGCGCAGCCGCTCCGAGGCCGACTGGCTGGTCGGCATCAACGGCACGCGCGCGATGACCGCGTTCAACTCGCGCGACGGCGGCTTCTTCCTGACCACGGTCGGCCGGGTGCAGACGCCCACGCTGTCCATCGTCGTCGAGCGCGAGGAGAAGATCCGCAAGCACGTCTCGCGCGACTACTGGGAAATCAAGGCCACCTTCGACGCCCAGGCGGGCCAGTACGACGCCAAGTGGATCGACCCGGCCTTCAAGAAGGACGAGGACGCCGACCGCCGCGCCGACCGCGTCTGGGACAAGGCCGCCGCCGAGAAGATCGCCGCCGCGGTGCTGGGGCAGCCCGGCAACGTGACCGAGGAGGCCAAGCCCAGCACGTCGGCCAGCCCGCTGCTGTACGACCTCACGAGCCTGCAGCGCGAGGCCAACGGCCGCTTCGGCTTCTCGGCCAAGACCACGCTGTCGCTGGCGCAGGCGCTGTATGAAAAGCACAAGGTGCTGACCTATCCGCGGACGGACTCGCGCGCGCTGCCCGAGGACTACCTGCCGGTGGTCAAGGACACGCTCAAGATGCTGTCGACGGAAGACCTGCCGGGCCCGCTGCGCGAGCTCGGGCCGCACGCCGCGAAGGCGCTCAAGGAGGGCTACGTCAAGCCGTCCAAGCGCGTCTTCGACAACGCCAAGGTGTCGGATCACTTCGCGATCATCCCGACGCTGCAGGCGCCGAAGTCGCTGTCCGACATCGAGGCCAAGCTGTACGACCTGGTCGTCAAGCGCTTCATCGCGGTGTTCTATCCGAGCGCCGAATACCAGGTCACGACGCGCCTCACGCAGGTCGCCGAGCACCGCTTCCAGACCAACGGCAAGGTGCTCGTCAACCCGGGCTGGCTGGCCGTCTACGGCAAGGAGGCGCAGGACGACGACGCGATGCTGGTGCCGGTGCAGCCCAACGAAGTGGTGCGCAACGAGGCGGTGGAGGCCGTCGGCCAGAAGACGCGTCCGCCGGCGCGCTACAACGAAGGCACGCTGCTGTCGGCGATGGAAGGCGCGGGCAAGCTGATCGACGACGAGGAACTGCGCGACGCGATGTCCGAGAAGGGCCTGGGCACGCCTGCCACGCGCGCGCAGGTGATCGAAGGCCTGATCCTCGAGAAGTACATGCTGCGCGAGGGCCGCGACCTGATCCCGACCGCCAAGGCCTTCCAGCTGATGACGCTGCTGCGCGGCCTCGGCGTGGAAGACCTGACGCGGCCGGACCTGACCGGCAACTGGGAATTCAAGCTCGTCGAGATGGAGCATGGTCGGCTGTCGCGCGACGCCTTCATGGGCGACATCGCCGAGATGGCCGAGCGCATCGTCAAGAAGGCCAAGGAGTACGACCGCGACACGATTCCGGGCGACTACGCGACGCTGAAGACGCCGTGCCCCAACTGCGGCGGCATCGTCAAGGAGAACTACCGCCGCTACACCTGCCAGGGCCCGAAGGGCGACGGCGTCGATGGCTGCGAGTTCTCCATCACCAAGATCCCGGCCGGGCGCGCGTTCGAGATCAACGAGGTCGAGCAGTTCCTGCGCGACAAGAAGATCGGCCCGCTGGACGGCTTCCGCTCCAAGGCAGGCTGGCCGTTCACGGCCGAACTGAAGCTCGCCTACGACGACGAGATCAAGAACTGGAAACTCGAGTTCGACTTTGGGGAAGAGGCCAAGGAGGGCGACGGCGAGCCGGTGGACTTCTCCGACCAGGAGTCGCTGGGCCCGTGCCCGAAGGACGCCGGGCGCGTCTTCGAATACGGCACCTCGTATGTCTGCGAGCACGCGGTGGGCGCGCACGTCACCTGCGACTTCAAGAGCGGCAAGATCATCCTGCAGCAGCCGGTCTCGCGCGAGAACATGGCCAAGCTGCTGGCCACCGGCAAGACGGACCTGATGGAGAACTTCGTCTCCAACAAGACGCGCCGCAAGTTCAAGGCCTTCCTCGCCTACGACAAGAAGGAAGGCAAGGTGAACTTCGAGTTCGAGCCGCGCGCGGCGAAGGTGCCGGCGGCCAAGAAGGCCGCCGCGAAGAAGAAGGTGGCCGAGGAGTGAAGCGCACGGCGCGGCCTGGCCGCGCCGCTGCCTCGAGACGTCAGTAGATCGCCGTCAGGCCCACGCCCCAGTGGCTGGCCTCGAGGTCGGCGCCGTCGGACTGCTCGTAGCGCTCGTAGACGTAGCGCAGGTCCAGCAGCAGGTGCGGCACCAGGCGGTAGCCGACGCCGGCGATCAGCGCGGGCGTCGCGTTGAGTCCGTCGGAGGTCTTGTCGCCGGCGCCGCTGAAGCGCGTGTGCATCGCGTAGCGCGCGCCGCCGCCGACGCGCAGCTTGTCGTTGACCGGGTACCACAGCGTCGCCTCGAACGGGATGCTGGTGACGTGCTCGCTGCCGCCGCTGCTGGTGGAAAAGCTCGCGCTCGCGTGGACGCCGGCCGTCAGGCGCAGCGTCAGGCCGTTCGGGTCGATCGGGAACTCCGCGCCGGTGTAGGCCTCGTAGCGGCCGCTGAGGCTGCCGGAAGCGGTGCTGCCGTCGGGGTTGGTGACGTCGGTCTGGTTCGTGCCGACCGTCCCGGTCAGCATCACGCCCACGAGCGGGCGGATCGCCGCGGGCGCGGCTTGAGGGCTGGCGCCATCGGCCGGCGACGGCGCGGCGAAGGCCGTGGAGACGCCTGCCAGCGCGATGGCCAGCGCGAAGGCGCGGGCGGGACGGCGGGCGGCGATGGAGACGAGGCGTGTCATCGGGACGATTCCTGTGGCTGGTCGGTGCGCGAGCTCGCGCCAACCCTGGCGCGCGAGGCGCGGACGAGCCGGAAAGGTCGCGACGGGAATGTCAGCGGCGGCGGCTGCGGCCGCACCCGGCTTGACGGGTGGGCGAGGCAGCCGCGGGCAGCGTGACGGTGCGTCGGGCCGGCGGCGACGGCGATCTTACCGGGCGCCGGTGAAGCGCCGCCGCGAGCCGGACCGCGAGACGTCAGAAGTAGTAGTTCAGGCCGACGCCGCCGTGGCTGCCGTCGATCGAGACGCCGTCGAGCTTGTACGTCTCGTGCACGTAGCGCACTTGCGCGCCCCACGACGGGGTGATCAGCCACTCGACCAGCACCATCGGGGCGACCTGCGACTTGAAGTTGAAGTCGCCGACGTCGCCGGCGCCGCTGCTGCGGAACTTGGCCGAGGTCGCGTAGCGCGCGCCGACGCCGACGCGGAACTTCGGGTCGAAGCCGTACAGGGCGATCAGCTCGATCGGGAAGCGCTCGAAGCGTTGCGAGCCGTTGTTGGCGCTGGTGTTGTCGAAGTGGTAGCCGAACGTGCCCTGGAAGCCGAACGGCGACCCCTTCTCGTGGTATTCGACGCCGCCCCAGACCTGCACGAGGCCGCCGGCGGTGATGCTGCGCGAGGTTCCGTCCGAGAACTCGGCGGAGGACAGCTTGTCGCCGCCGCCGGTGATGGCGAGGCCGACCAGCGGGTGCACGGGATTGTCGGAGTCGAGGCCGGCGTGGGCCAGCGTCGGGGCGAGTGCGGAAACGGCCAGTGCGGCCAGGGCGATGATTTGCTTCATGTGATCTCTATGGATGCTTGTGGAGTTGTCCGGCGCCGAGTCCTCCCTGCGCCGTACCCGCCGGGGTACGAGCGTCGCTCGTCCTCGCGGGTGGCGAATGTTAACGAGCCAACGATCTCGCTCGACAGCAACCGTCGCGGCGATCCCACACTCGTCGAGACACGAAATCTCCGCCTCCGTGGAGGACTTGGCGGCTGGCGGACAATCCACCCATGACCGAGACGGACGTCGTCGCCACCCTGGACGCGCTGGGCGCCTCCGCCCGCGCCGCCGCCGCGCGCATGGCCGCGTCGCCGCGCGCGAAGCGCGACGCCGCGTTGCGCGCGCTCGCCTTGCGCCTGCGCGAGGCCGGCCCCGAGCTCGAGACGGCCAATGCGCAGGATCTGCGCGCCGCCGCCGGCAACGGCCTGACCGGCCCGCTGCTGGATCGGCTGCGCCTCGACGCCCACGCCGTCGACACCGTCATCCAGGGCTGCCTGCAACTGGCCGAGATGCCCGATCCGATCGGCGAGATCACCGGCGTCACGCAACGCCCCAGCGGCATCCGCGTGGGCCGCATGCGCGTGCCGCTGGGCGTGTTCGGCATGATCTACGAGAGCCGGCCCAACGTCACGATCGAGGCGGCGTCGCTGGCGATCAAGAGCGGCAATGCGTGCATCCTGCGCGGCGGCTCGGAGGCGATCCGCTCCAACATCGCGCTGTGGCGCTGCGTGCAGCGCGCGCTCGCCGACGCGGGCCTGCCCGAGACGGCGGTGCAACTGGTCGAGACCACCGACCGTGCCGCCGTCGGCCGGTTGATCGCGATGCCCGAGTTCGTCGACGTGATCATCCCGCGCGGCGGCAAGGGGCTGATCGAGCGCGTCGCGCGCGAGGCCCGCGTGCCGGTCATCAAGCACCTGGACGGCAACTGCCACACGTATGTCGACGAGCGCGTCGACCTCGAGCTGGCGGTGCGCGTCACCGACAACGCGAAGACGCAGAAGTACAGCCCGTGCAACGCCACCGAGTCGCTGCTGGTGCACGCCGCGCAGGCTGCCGCCTTCCTGCCGCGCATCGGCGCGGTGTTCGCGGCCAAGGGCGTGGAGATGCGCGGCGACGCGCGCGCGCTGGCCGCGTTGAAGGACGTGGCGGGCGCGAAGCTCGTGGCGGCGACCGACGGCGACTGGGGCGAGGAATACCTGGCGCCCATCGTCAGCATCCACGTGGTCGATTCGGTGGACGACGCCATCGCCCACGTCAACCGCTACGGTTCGCACCACACCGACGCGATCCTGACCAGCGACCACCCGAACGCGATGCGCTTCCTGCGCGAGGTGGATTCGGCCAGCGTGATGGTCAACGCCAGCACGCGCTTCGCCGACGGCTTCGAATACGGCCTCGGCGCCGAGATCGGCATCTCCACCGACAAGTTCCACGCCCGCGGCCCGGTCGGCCTCGAGGGGCTGACGTCGCAGAAGTGGATCGTGCTGGGCGAAGGCGAGATCCGCGGCTGATTCCCGCCCGTCGCGACGGCCACGTGCGCAGCGACTATGCTTGCAGCTCTTTTTCGCACTGGCTGAAGTTCCCATGATCGACCCCCGCAGCGCCCTGGTGCTCTTTTCCGGCGGCCAGGATTCCACCGCCTGCCTCGCGTGGGCGCTCGCGCGTTATGCGCGCGTGGAGACCATCGGCTTCGACTACGGCCAGCGCCATCGCATCGAGCTCGATTGCCGCGCCGGCGTGCGCGAGGCGCTCGCCGCGCTGAACCCCGACTGGGCCGCGCGCCTGGGCGACGACCACCTGCTGGATCTCGCGCTGCTGGGGCAGGTGTCCGACACCGCGCTCACCTCCGATCGCGCGATCGAGTTCGAGGCCAACGGCCTGCCCAACACCTTCGTGCCCGGACGCAACCTGCTGTTCCTCGGCTTCGCCGCGACCATCGCCTACCGGCGCGGCGCGTCGGTGCTGGTGGGCGGCATGTGCGAGACCGATTTCTCGGGCTATCCCGACTGCCGCGACAACACGCTCAAGGCGATGCAGGTCGCGCTGAGCCTGGGCCTGGCCACGCCGATGACGATCGAGACGCCGCTGATGTTCATCACGAAGGCGCAGACCTGGGCGCTGACCGATTCGCTCGGCGGCGCGGCGCTCAACGACGTCATTGTCGAGAAGACGCACACCTGCTATCTCGGCGAACGCGGCGCGCGGCACGACTGGGGCTACGGCTGCGGCCTGTGCCCGGCCTGCCAGTTGCGCGCCGCGGGCTACGCCGGCTTCGCCGCCAGCCGCGCCGGCGCATGACCTCGCACTGGCTGTTCCAGCTGGTGCTGCTGGCGGTGCTGCTCGCCTGGGTGGTGGGCGCGTACAACCGCCTGGTGCGGCTGCGCGCGGCCATCGTCTCGGCGTGGGAGCAGATCGTCGCGGCGCTGGTCAAGCGCAGCGAGGCGATGGCGGCCGTGGCCGAGGCGGTGCGCGAGCCGCTGGCCGCCGAGGCCGCGACGCTGCAGGCGCTGGCCGATGCCGACGCGAAGCAGCGCACGGCCGCCGACGGCGTCCGCCAGGCGCGTGCGCGCATCGCGGACGTGTCGCTGTGGGTCACCGCCGAGGCCGGCCTGGCGTCGCCCGCAAGCCGGCTGCGCGCGCTGATCGAGCTGCAGCCCGCGCTGATCCACGAGTCCGCCCAGGGCCCGCAACTCGCTGCCGTGCTCGCGGCATGGGGCGAGGCCGAGCCGCGCATCCAGTTCGCGCGCCAGGGCTTCAACGATGCGGTGGATCGGTACAACAAGGCCATCCACCAGGTGCCGACGCGCCTGATCGCGTCGGCGCTGGGCTTTCGTTCGGCCGGCCGGGTCTGACGATCTGAACCGGGCTCAGCTCAAGGCTGGCCCATGATGGCGGCAGTCGCGATCATCTCGTCGAACAGCGCCGCGGTGGCCTCGCCCGGCACCGACCACGGGTCGAGGTTGCCGAGCTCCGAGTACTTCAGGATCAGGCCCGGGTTGAGCCGCGCCATGTTGACCTGGCCCATGGACCAGCCCGCGAAGCGGCGTTCGTCGATCTCCTCGAACTGCAGCAGCGTGACGTCGGTGTGGCGCGTGTCGGCCACGATGCGGTTGTAGCGCCTGCTCACCGCGTTGCGGCCGCCCTCGAGCACCTGGATGAACAGGCGTCCGCTGTTGCACAGGCACAGCGCGCCGGTGAGGCCTTCGCGCGCGTTCGTCGCGCGCGACTTGCGCAGGATGGCCGCCACTTCCTCGTTGTCGAGGTTGGCGGCCGCGCGGCTTGCGTACATCAGTCGTACCAGCATGGGGTGCTCCGATGTTCAGGCGGTCTTCTTGGACAGCAGCGACAGGAACTCGCGGCGCAGGTGCGGATCCTTCAGGAAGGCGCCGCGCATCACGCTGTTGGTCATCGCCGAATCGAGATCCTTCACGCCGCGCCACTGCATGCAGAAGTGGTCGGCCTCCATCACGATGGCCAGGCCGTCGGGCTTGACGCGTTCCTGCAGCACATTGGCCAGCATCGTGACGGCCTCTTCCTGGATCTGCGGGCGCGTCATGATCCAGTCGACGATGCGCGAGTACTTCGACAGCCCGATCAGGTTCGAATGCTCGTTGGGCAGCACGCCGATCCAGATGCGGCCGAGGATCGGGCACATGTGGTGCGAGCAGGCGCTGCGCACCGAGATCGGGCCGACGATCATCAGCTCGTTCAGCCGCGAGACGTTGGGGAATTCGGTGACCGAGGGCATCGGTTGGTAGCGGCCGCGGAACACCTCGTCGACGAACATCTTGGCCACGCGCTGTGCGGTCTCCTGCGTGTTGTGGTCGGAGTCGGTGTCGATCACCAGCGCACGCAGCACGGCCTGCATGTGCTCGGCGACCTCGGCCTTCAGCTCCTCGGTCTCGCCGGGGCGCACGTACTCCGAGATGTTGTCGTTGGCGTGGAAGCGGCAGTCGGCACCCACCAGCCGGTAGCGGATGCGCTCGGACGCCGGCAGCGCGGCCAGGTCGGCCTCGCTGCGGATCAGCGTCAGCGAACGCGACGACGCGTCGCCGGCGTTGGGCGAGGATTCGGGCGGCGGGACGGGTGTGGGCATGGCGTGCTTGGCCTGGAGAGACGCGGGGATCCGGGTCGCGTATTTTGCGCCGGCGCCACAGTTGATGGGTCCGCGGCGACCGTCCGGCCCTTTTTTGCACCGGAAATCCATCGGTTGCGCGGATTCGGTCGCGCCGTTCCGACAGGTTTCGGTTCCGACATCCCGGCGATGCCCGGCAGCAAACCACGGTGGGTAGACTGACCGTGTGAATTCCGACAACCACACCCGCGCCGCGCCTGCCAGCCAGGCAGCGGCGCTCTCGCGCCTGCTCGAACAGACGGCCGATGCCGTCCAGGCCGTGCGCGGCGGCCGCTCGCTGACCGACTTGCTGGCCGCCTGCCCGGCGCCGCTGCGCCCCGGCACGCAGGCGCTGTCCTTCCTCGTGCTGCGCCGGCTCGGCGCGGCCCAGGCGCTGCGGGGGATGCTCGCGCCGCGCACGCCGCCGCCGGCCGTCGAGGCGCTGCTGCTGAGCGCGCTGGCGCTGCTGTGGCCCGACGACGCGCCGCCGTATGCCGATCACACGCTGGTCGACCAGGCCGTCACCGCCGCCCGCAAGCGCGCGCCGCAGTCGGCATCCTTCCTCAACGCGGTGCTGCGCCGCTTCATCCGCGAGCGCGACACGCTGGTGGCCGCCGCGCTGAAGCAGCCGATCGCGCGCTGGAACCATCCGCAGTGGTGGATCGACCGCCTGAAGGCCGACTGGCCCGGGCAGTGGCAAGGCGTCCTGGCCGCCGCGCAGGAACGCCCGCCGATGTGCCTGCGCGTGAACGTGCGCCAGTCCACCGGCGCGCAGTACCTGCAGCGGCTGGAGGCCGCGGGCCTGCCCGGCCGGCTCATCGACGTGCAGACCATCGTGCTCGACGCCCCGGTGCCCGTCGACCGGCTGCCCGGCTTCGCCGACGGCGCCGTCTCGGTGCAGGACGCCGCCGCCCAGCGCGCCGCCACGCTGCTGGTGGGCGCCGGCCTGCCACCCGGCGCGCGCGTGCTGGACGCCTGTGCCGCGCCCGGCGGCAAGACGGCGCACCTGCTGGAGCTGGCCGATCTCGACGTGCTGGCGCTGGACGCCGACCCCAAGCGGCTGGCGCGGGTCGACGAGACGCTCGCCCGCCTGCACCTGCGGGCGCGCACGCGCGCGGGCGACGGCCGGCGTCCGGCCGACTGGTGGGACGGTCAGCCGTTTGACGCCATCCTGCTGGACGCGCCCTGCAGCGCCTCGGGCATCGTGCGCCGCCACCCCGACATCCGCTGGCTGCGCCGCAGCGAGGACATCGCCGCGCTGGGCGCCACCCAGACGGAGCTGCTGGACGCGCTGTGGCCGACGCTCAAGCCCGGCGGCTGGCTGCTCTACGCCACCTGCTCGGTGTTCCGGACCGAGGGCGAGCACCAGATCGACGCATTTTTGCAACGCCGCGGTGCCTCCGGCGCCCATTTGGACGGCCGCTCTCCCGGCCACTTGCTGCCGCTGCCGGACAATGGCTCAACCGGGTCGTCGTCGCCCGGCAGCGGTGCCGGCATGGGCTCCCATGGCGTTGCCGACGGCTTCTACTACGCGCTGTTGCGCAAGGAGTCGACTGCCGGCGGGAATTGATGCCCGGGGTAACGTATCAAGAAATGCAACTCCGCGTCCGACTGACGCAATTTCGCATCGCCAACGTGCACCTGTCCCTGGTCCGACCGCCTCACCGCTGGATTGCCCTGGCCCAAGACGCCCGCCGCGCCGTGGCGGCGGCGTTGCTGGCCGCCGCCTGGCTGGTGGCCGGCCTGGGCTTCGCGCCCCTGGCGTGGGCCCAGGGCGTCGAGCTGCCGTCCATCGTCGCCAAGCGCCAGGACGGCGGCGTGGTGCTGGATTTCGCCGCCAACCTGACGCTCACCAAGGCGGTCGAGGACGGCCTGCGTCACGGCGTGCCGGTCTATTTCGTGGCCGAGGCCAGCGTCAAGAAGCCGCGCTGGTACTGGCGCGACGAGCGCGTCTCGCGGGTCACGCGCAGCTGGCGGCTGTCGTATCAGCCGCTGACCTCTGCCTGGCGCGTCAGCCTGGGCGCGTTCAGCCAGTCGTACCCGTCGCTGGAAGAGGCGCTCACCACCGTCACCCGCATCGCGCACTGGCGCATCGCAGACGCCGGCGTCGACGCCACCGACCGCTACTACGTCGACTTCCAGTTCTTCCTCGATTCCTCCCAACTCCCACCGCCGATGAGGCTGGACATCAATGCCCAGTCGGAGTGGAAGCTGGGCGTAGAGCGCACGATCCCGGTCGAGTAAATGGCCGACCCCGTCGCTGTCGACGACGTCTCGCGGACCACCCGCAGGCGCCCGTCGTTCAAGATGAGCGAGCGCTCCGTCCGCTTCCTGTGGGCGGTCGCGCTGCTCGCGTTCCTGGGCGTGGCGCTGGTGCTGGGCTTCGTCGTGGCGCTGGCCTCGGGCGAGACGGCGCTGTACGAGCGCAACTTCGTCTGGCTGTTCTGGATCAACGCGGTGGTCGCGCTGGCGCTGCTCATCGTGCTGGTGGGCGCCACGATCCGGCTGGGCCTGCGCTGGCGCAGCGGCAAGTTCGGCAGCCGGCTGCTGCTCAAGCTCGCAGCCATCTTCGCGCTGGTGGGCGTGGTGCCGGGCGCGCTGATCTACACGGTGTCGCTGCAGTTCGTCACCCGCAGCATCGACGCCTGGTTCGACACCAAGGTCGACCACGCGCTCGTCGCCGGCCTGAACCTCGGCAAGGGCACGCTCGACGCGCTGTCCGCCGACCTCGTCGAGAAGGCGCGCAACGTCGCCATGCGCATCGGCGATCCGCACGCGCCCGGCGCCGCGCTCGCGCTCGAGCGCATGCGCGACCAGATCGGCGCACAGGATCTGGCGCTGGTGGCCGGCACCGGTCAGATCATGCTGGCCGCGAGTTCGCGGCCGTCGCTGCTGCCGGATCGGCCGTCCGCCGCGCTGATCCGCCAGGCGCGCGCCACCGGCACCGCCAGCCAGGTGGAAGGCCTGGAGGACGAGGCCTCGCCCGGCACGGGCGTCGCCGCGCGCGTGCGGGCGCTCGTGCAGGTGCCATCGAGCAGCCTGTCGCTGGACAACAGCGAGCGCTTCCTGCTCGCGGTGCAGCCGCTGCCGATCGTCGTCGTCACCAACGCGCTCGCCGTCCAGGGCGCCTATCGCGATTACCAGCAGCGCGCCCTCGCACGCGAGGGCCTGCGCCGCATGTACGTGGGCACGCTGACGCTGACCGTGGTGCTGGCCGTGTTCGGCTCGGTGCTGATCGCCATCACCTTCGGCAACCAGCTCGCGCGCCCGCTGCTGCTGCTCGCCGACGGCATGCGCGCCGTCGCCGCGGGCGATCTCGGCGCCAAGCCGGTCTACGAGTCGCGCGACGAGATCGGCGGCCTCACGCGCTCGTTCGCGCAGATGACCGAGCAGCTCGGACAGGCGCGCTCCGACGTCGATCGCAGCGTCACGGCGGTGGAGCGTGCGCGCACGCGGCTGCAGACCATCCTCGACAACCTCACCGCCGGCGTCATCCTGTTCGACACGCAGTGGCGCATCGACACCGTCAACCCCGGCGCGACGCGCATCCTGCGCGCGCCGCTGTCCGCGTACCAGGGCCGCAAGCTGCAGGACATCCCGCTGCTGGCCGAGTTCGCGCAGGCCGTCGAACAGCGCTTCGAGCTGCACCTGAGCAGCCCCGAGGCCGGCGAGCGCGTGCTGTGGCAGGACCAGTTCGACCTCAAGGTGGGTGACAAGGGCCAGGAGCTGACGCTGCTCGTGCGCGGCGCGCTGCTGCCCGGCGACGCGCGCCTGATGGTGTTCGACGACATCACCGAGGTCGTGTCGGCGCAGCGATCGGCCGCGTGGAGCGAGGTGGCGCGCCGGCTCGCGCACGAGATCAAGAACCCGCTCACGCCGATCCAGCTGTCGGCCGAAAGGCTGCAGTTCAAGCTGGAGAGCAAGCTCACCGACGCCGCAGACCAGGCGATGCTCTCGCGCAGCGTCAGCACCATCGTCGCCCAGGTGCAGTCGATGAAGCAGCTCGTCAACGAGTTCCGCGACTACGCGCGGCTGCCTAACGCCAACCTGCAGCCGATCGACCTCAACGCGCTGGTGGCCGAGGTGCTGGCGCTGTACGGCGACGCGCAGGAGAAGGGCCATCTCGTCTCGAAGCTGGAGGCCGGCCTGCCGCAGATCATGGGCGACACCACGCAGCTGCGCCAGGTGGTGCACAACCTCGTGCAGAACGCGCTGGACGCCGCCTCGATCTGGCCCGACGCTCTCGTGCAGGTGCACACGGAGTGCGCGCGCAAGGACGACGGCAGCGTACGCGCCGTGCGCCTCAAGGTGGAGGACAATGGGCCCGGATTTCCCGAGAATGTTCTCCAGCGCGCGTTCGAACCGTACGTCACCACCAAGTCCAAGGGCACGGGCCTGGGCCTGGCGGTCGTCAAGAAGATCGCCGACGAACATCGAGCCCGCGTGCGCATCGCGAACCTGGGCAGCGGCGAAGACGGCGCGACCGGCGCGGCCGGAGCCCAAGTTTCGATATCATTTTCTCGCTTCGTCGAGCCGGCTCCCCCCGAGTCGTCCCGCGAAACCCCTGTATAAAGCCTCTTTCGCGGCACGCGCTCAGCCGAGCGGCCCCGCACCGTTCCCAAATTCATGGCCACGATTCTTGTAGTTGACGACGAAATGGGCATCCGCGCCCTGCTGTCCGAGATCCTCACCGACGAGGGTCACACGGTGGAAGTCGCGGAAAACGCCGCGAACGCACGCCTCGTGCGCGAACGCCTGCGTCCCGACCTCGTCCTGCTGGACATCTGGATGCCCGACGTCGACGGCATCACGCTGCTGAAGGAGTGGGGCGCCACTGCCCAGCTCAACATGCCGGTCATCATGATGAGCGGCCATGGCACCATCGACACCGCCGTCGAAGCCACCAAGTACGGCGCCATCGCGTTCCTCGAGAAGCCGATCACACTGCAGAAGCTGCTGCGAGCGGTCGAGCAGGGCCTCGCGCGCCCGAGCGCGCGTCCCGCGGCGGCTGCCGACGTGCAGACCGCGATGCTGCAAGGCAACGGCGGCTATCGCCCCGACGCGATGACCGTCGAAGCGGCGATGACCGGCGGCCTGGGCCTGCAGCCCGCCGGCCCGCTGAACCTTGGCCCGCAGCCGGAACAGAGCTTCGATCTCGACCGCCCGCTGCGCGAGGCGCGCGACGCCTTCGAGAAGAGCTATTTCGAGTTCCACCTGGCGCGCGAGAACGGGTCGATGACCCGCGTGGCCGAGAAGACGGGCCTCGAGCGGACGCACCTTTATCGCAAGCTGAAGCAGCTGGGTGTCGACCTCTCGCGTGGAAAGCGCGGCGCGGGCTGAGCCTGGCAGAAGCAAAAAAGCTTGCCGCGGGCCGTCTGCGCGCTGCTATACTAGCGGGCTTCGCTGATCGCCTGGAAACGGGCCGACTCGCGAAGCAAGTCTGAAGAAGACGGCCTGGTAGCTCAGTTGGTAGAGCAGCGGATTGAAAATCCGCGTGTCGGTGGTTCGATTCCGCCCCAGGCCACCA
>Ga0302314_10005434_pt1 | contig 23235 bp, 19 predicted proteins | sample III_Palsa_N2_3_FD_200533 | JGI IMG/M metagenome (GOLD analysis project Ga0302314, IMG submission 200533) | Peat permafrost microbial communities from Stordalen Mire near Abisko, Sweden - III_Palsa_N2_3 | ecosystem: Environmental > Terrestrial > Soil > Palsa > Peat permafrost | place: Sweden... | reverse complement strand
GCCCCGGCGACCGGCACGTAGGTCCAGGACGCGACCTCGAGCACCCGGATTCCGCTCATGATCTCGACCACAGCTCGCTCCTCATCATCGATGGTGCTTGGCACACTGGCCATATGATCGTTATAACGTATACTTGCTGTCAGAAACAAGGCATGATGGCGAAGGCGAGAAGATCGATATTGCTTCTCCTTCCCAGCTCAGGCGAAGATTTCTCCTGGTGCGGGACATAAACAAGATGGCCGATTGAGGTCGGCGCTGACGGAGGCCTGAGTGGATCTCGACTTCACCGCGGAGCAGGCTCAGTTCCGGGCGGAGGTGCGGACCTGGCTCGCGGAACACGCTCCCACCGATCCTCGGCCGCACAGCTGGAACGGCGGCATGCGGGAGTACGACCTCGCCTGGCAGCGAACCCAGTGGGAGGGCGGCTGGGCGGGCATCGCCTGGCCGCAGGAGTACGGCGGCCGCGGTCTCGCCACCCTGCAGCAGCTGATCTGGTACGAGGAGTACGCCAAGGCTGGCCTGCCCGCCATCGACTCGACCTTCGTCGGGCTCAACCACGCCGGACCGACGCTGATCGCCCGGGCCAGCGAGGAGCAGAAGGCCTTCCACCTGCCGCGCATCCTGCGCGGCGAGGACATCTGGTGCCAGGGCTTCTCCGAGCCGGGCGCCGGATCCGACCTGGCGGCGCTGTCCACCCGCGCCGAGGTCGACGGTGACCACTTCGTGGTCACCGGGCAGAAGATCTGGACCAGCTTCGCGATGCTCGCCGACTACCAGGAGCTGCTGGTCCGCACCGACCGCGGCGGCTCCAAGCACCACGGCATCACCTGGCTGATCTGCGACATGCGCACGCCCGGCATCGAGGTCCGGCCGATCGAGACGATCGAGGGCGGCGCGGAGTTCTGCGAGTGCTTCTATGACGAGGTCCGCATCCCCCTCAGCAACATCGTCGGCCAGCGGGACGGCGGCTGGAAGGTCGCGATGTCCACGCTGTCGTTCGAGCGCGGCACCGGGTACACGGCCAGCCAGGTCCGCCTGTCCGGGGTCGTGGAGAGCCTCATCGAGCTCGCGAAGGAGCGGACCGGGCCCGATGGCCGCCGGCCGGCCATCGCCGACGAGGAGATCGCGGTCCGGCTGGCCACCGCCCGCGCCGAGGTGGCCGCGCTGCGCGCGATGACCTACGCGGGCATCTGCCGGAACCTGCGCTCGGACACCCCCGGTCCCGAGGGCTCGATGCTCAAGCTGTACTTCGCCGAGATCGCCAAGCGGGTCGCTGCGCTGGCGATGGACATCCTCGGCCCGGACAGCCTGCGCGCGACCAGTCGCTGGGACCGGCCGTTCGGCTGGACCGGCAATTACCTCTACTCCTTCTCGACCTCCATCGGCGGAGGCACGTCGGAAATCCAGCGCAACATCATCGGCGACCGGGTTCTCGGTCTCCCACGGTAGCCGGAGGCATCGGTGGATCTTCTCCCCTCTCAGGAACAACTCGAACTCGCGGAGCTCGCCGCCGAGTTCTTCGCCGACCAGCTGCCGATCGGCCGGATCAGGGAACGGCGGGCCGAGCCGGCCGCGATCACCCGCAAGACGTGGGCCGCCGCGGCCGAGCTCGGGCTGCTCGGGGTGAGCGCGCCCGAGGACGCCGGCGGCCTCGGGCTCGGCCTCGACGACGAGGTTCTGCTCTTCCGCGAGATGGGCCGTCAGCTGGTGCCCGGGCCGTTCATCGCCTCGGTGCTGGCCGCGCGGCTAGCCGCGCTGGCCGGCGATGTGAGCCTCGCCGCCGCGATCGTGGCGGGCGACGCGATCGTCGGCCTCGCGCAGCGTCGCTCGGGCCCGGAACTGGCCACCGGCGGACCGCTGACCGGGCGGTTCGACCTTTTCGACGCGGTCGAGAGCGACTACCTGCTGGTCGTCGAGTCATCGGGCACCGGCCTGGTGGACACGGCCGCGGTCGGCGACATCGAGCCGGTCGACTGCATCGACCCCGGGACCAGGATGGCCGTCGCCGCGGCCGACGGCGCGCCCGTCGTCTGCTGGGCGCCGGCCGGGGTGGAGCCGCTGCGGCTGCGCGGGCTGGCGCTCGCGTCGGCCGTGCTCGTGGGCATCTCCCAGGCGGTCACCGACCTGTCCGTGGAGCACGCGAAGAACCGCGTGCAGTTCGGCCGCCCGATCGGGGTGAACCAGGCGATCAAGCATGCCTGCGTGGACATGGCGGTGGCGGCGGAGGCCGCCCTTCAGCAGACCCTGTTCGGCGCGATCAGCCTGCGCTCCGGCCGCGTCGACGCCGAATTCCAGGTGATGGCGGCCAAGGTGGTGAGCGGCCGGGCGGCCATCGACAACGCGGCGCACTGCATCCAGGTGCACGGCGGCATGGGCTACACCGACGAGCACAACGCGCACCTGTACCTGAAGCGGGCGCACGTGCTCGACCACCTCTTCGGCTCGGGGCGCGACAGCCTGGCCGCCGTCCTGGCCGCGGAACCGGCCGGCTGACGCGTTGCAAATAAGTGACACAACTGTCAGAATGAGAATGACTTCCGGGCGCGGCCGATGATGGGCGAACGCAGCAAAGGAGCAGGCGTGGGCAGCAAGGATCGCTCGTGGAGACGCTAGCGGCGGTGCTCTGGGAGCGCGGCGGGCCATGGTCGGTCGAGCCGATCGAGCTCGATGGGCCCGGGCCGCAGGAGGTCCTGGTCGAGCTCCACGCATCCGGCCTGTGCCACTCCGACGAGCACATCGTCACTGGTGACATGCCATTCCGGCTGCCCTGCGTGGGTGGTCACGAGGGTGCCGGGGTTGTCCTCGAGATCGGCGCGCAGGTGACCTCGGTTGTGCCCGGGGACCACGTGGTGTTCAGCTTCATGCCGTCGTGCGGGCGCTGCCCGTCGTGCTCGACCGGCCATCAGAGCCTGTGCGACCTCGGTGCCCGTTTGTACTCGGGGCGTCAGATAGCCGACGGTACAGCCCGTCACCACGCGCGCGGCGATGACCTGTCGGCCGCCTGCCTGATCGGCTCGTTCGCTTACCACACGGTCTCACACGAGGCCAGCGTGGTGAAGATCGACCCGTCGGTGCCGCTTGACCGCGCCTGCCTGCTCGGCTGCGGTTTCGTCACCGGCTGGGGTTCCGCCGTCTACGCCGCGGACATCCGCCCCGGCCACACCGTGGCCATCGCGGGCATCGGCGGCATCGGCGCGGCCGCCATCCAGGGCGCGAAGCTCGCCGGGGCGCGGGCGATCGTCGCGATCGACCCGGCGGCGGAGAAGAAGGACACCGCGCTCGCGCTGGGGGCGACGCACGTGGCCTCCTCCTGGGACGAGGCCCCGGCCGTGGTCGGCGAGGCCACCTGGAACCGCGGCGTCGACCGGTTCATCACCGCCATGGGCGTGGGCGACGGCGCGCTGATCTCCAGGGCCTTGAAGATGACGGCCAAGATGGGCCGGCTGGTCGTCACCAACATCCACCCGATGGCCGAGAACTCGGTGAGCCTCAGCCTGATGGACCTGACGCTCAACCAGAAGCAGATCGTCGGCACCCTCTACGGCTCCGCCAACCCCCGCGCGGACATACCGAAGCTGCTCGAGCTCGCCGCCTGCGGCCAGGTCGACCTGGACGCGGTGGTGTCGAACACCTACCCGCTCGAAGCGATCAACGACGGCTACGCCGATATGCGCACCGGGCGGTTCCTCCGCGGCGTGCTGCGCTACCCGGCGGCCGGATAACCAAGAAATAGGAGCATGTCATGCGTGACGCGGTGATCGTAGATGCGGTGCGGACCCCGGTGGGCAGGCGCAAGGGGGCATTGTCGGGGGTGCACCCGGCCGCCCTGTCCGCCCTGATGCTGACCGCGCTGGCCGAGCGGAACTCCCTCGACCCGGCCCTCGTGGACGATGTGGTCTGGGGCTGCGTGGCCCAGGCGGGCGAGCAGACCATGGACATCGCGCGCAACGCGGTGCTGTCCGCGGGCTGGCCGCTGAGCGTGCCGGGCACCACGGTGGACCGGCAGTGCGGGTCCTCGCAGCAGTCCGTGCACTTCGCCGCGGCCGGGCTGATCGCCGGCCAGTACGACGTGGTGGTGGCCGGCGGCGTGGAGTCGATGAGCCGGGTGCCGATGATGGCCGTCGTGGGGGAGTCCAACCCGTTCGGGCCCGCGCTCGACTCGCGGCTGGGCGGGGTCGCGCCTAACCAGGGCATCGGCGCCGAGACCATCGCTGAGCGCTGGGGTCTTTCCCGTACCACGCTCGACGAGTTCTCGCTGGCCTCGCACGAGAAGGCGGCGGCGGCCCAGGACGCCGGCCGGTTCGCCGGCCAGATCGTGCCGGTCACGCTCGACGACGGCACCGTCGTGACCGCCGACGAGGGGGTGCGGCGGGGCGGGTCGCTTGAATCCCTGGCCAAGCTCAAGCCGGCCTTCAAGCCGGACGGCGTGATCCACGCCGGCAACAGTTCGCAGATCAGCGACGGCTCGGCCGCGCTGCTGATGACCACGAGCGAGAAGGCGGCCGAGCTCGGCCTCACCCCAATCGCCCGGGTGCACACCGCCGTGGTCGCGGCCGATGACCCGATCATCATGCTCACCGCGCCCATTCCGGCGACCGCCAAGGCCCTGGCCAAGAGCGGCCTGCGCATCGACGAGATCGGCGCGTTCGAGGTCAACGAGGCGTTCGCGCCGGTGCCGCTGGCCTGGCTGGCCGAATTCGGCGCCGACGCCAAGGCCCTGAATGCCAACGGCGGGGCGATCGCGATCGGCCACCCCCTGGGGGGCAGCGGCGCCCGGCTGATGACCAGCCTCGTGCACCACATGCGGGACAACGGCATCCGCTACGGCCTGCAGACCATGTGCGAGGGTGGCGGTCAGGCCAACGCGACGATTCTCGAACTGCTGTAGAGATTGGGAGGACTTGGCAATGGTGGAAGTAGCAGGGAGCTCGGTGCTGGTGACCGGCGGCGCGGGCGGCCTCGGCGAGGCCACGGTGCGCAGGCTCATCGGCGCCGGCGCGTCGGTCGTCATCGGCGACGTCTCCGCCGACCGGGCCGGCAAGCTGGCCGCCGAGCTCGGCCCGAAGGCCAGGTACGTCCACACGGACGTCACCGACGAGGCCAGCGTGCTCGCGGCGATCGCCGAGGCGGAGCAGCTGGCACCGTTCCGGTTCGCGGTGGTGGCCCACGGCGGCTGGGGCATCGCGGAGAAGGTGGTCCAGAAGGACGGCTCGCCCGCGACCCTCGACGGGTTCACCAAGACGATTGACCTGTACCTGGTCGGTACGTACAACGTGCTGCGGCTGGCCGCGGCGGCGATCGCCAAGAACGATCCCGACGGTGACGGCCAGCGCGGTGCGGTCGTGATGACCGCGTCCATCGCGGGCATGGAGGGCCAGATCGGCCAGTCCGCCTACGCGGCGGCCAAGGCGGGCGTGATCGGCCTGACCCTGGTCGCCGCACGTGACCTGGGGCAGATCGGCGTCCGGGTGGTGACGATCGCACCGGGCACCATGCGGACGCCGATCATGGAACGGGTCGGTGATGAGGCGCTCGCCAAGTTCGCCGCCAACATCCCGAACCCGAAGCGGCTCGGCCGCCCCGAGGAATACGCGGCGCTGGCCCAGCACATACTCGAGAACGCCTACATCAACGGCGAGACGATCCGGCTGGACGGCGCGCAGCGCATGGCCGCGAGGTAGGAGGGTTCCATGGGCATCGCGATGCTGCTGGAGTCAATCGCATCGGCCTTGCCCGAGCGGCCGCTGGTCGGCGCGCGGGCGGGCGCGCTCACCGCTGGTGAGCTGCTCGCGCTGGCCGGCGGCGGTGCGACCGTGCTGCGGGAGGCCGGGGCCGACGCCGTCGGGTTCATCGGCACCGGGGGCCCGGCGTTCCCGGTCAGCCTGTTCGCCGCCGGCCTGGCGGGGGTGCCCTTCACGCCGCTGAACTACCGGCTGGCGGCCGGCCAGCTCGCCGAGCTGGCCGCCGGGCTCGGGAAACGGCCGGTCCTCATCGTTGACGAGCAGTACGCGCCCGCCGTCCTCGGGGTGCCCGCCACGATCCTCCGGACGGGGGAGTGGCTGGCCGCCGCGCGCGCGGCGGAGCCCGCCGACGGGCCGGACATCGACGACGAGCTGCCCGCGGTGGTGCTCTACACGAGCGGGACCACGTCCAAGCCGAAGGGGGCGGTGCTGCGCCACTCGCACCTGGTCTCCTACGTGCTCCAGACGGTGGAGTTCGCGGCGGCCGCCGAGGAGGACGCGGCGCTGATCAGTGTCCCGCCATACCACATCGCGGGCGTCGGCACCGTGCTCACGAATACCTTCGCGGGCCGCCGGATCATGTACCTGCCGAACTTCACCGCCGCCGAATGGCTGGCCACCGTCCGTGATGAGGAGATCACCCAGGCGATGCTGGTGCCGACGATGCTGGCGCGGATCGTCGATCATCTAGGCGGCGGCGCGGCCGACGTGCCCGCGCTGCGGTCGGTCGCCTACGGCGGTGCCCGCATGCCCCGCCCGGTCCTGGAGAAGGCGCTGTCGTGCCTGCCGGGCGCCGGCTTCACCAACGCCTACGGGCTGACCGAGACCAGCTCGACCATCGCCGTGCTCGGCCCCGACGATCACCGGGCCGCGTTCGCGGCCGCCGACCCCGCCCTCCGGGAGCGGCTGGGCTCGGCCGGACGGCTGGTGCCCGGCATTGACGGCCAGATCAGGGACGAGCTCGGCGCGGTGCTGCCAGCCGGCCAGCCGGGACAGCTCTGGGTGCGCGGCGGCCAGGTGTCCGGCGAGTACCTCGGGTCCGGGTCGGTGCTCGACTCCCACGGCTGGTTTCACACCAGGGACCAGGGCTGGTTCGACGCCGACGGCTACCTGTTCATCTCCGGCCGGACCGATGACACGATCATCCGCGGCGGCGAGAACATCGCCCCCGCCGAGATCGAGGACGTGCTCATCACGCATCCCCAGATCAAGGAGGTCGCGGTGATCGGGGTGCCGGACGATGAGTGGGGAACCCGGACCGTCGCCGTGATCGTCGCCGAGCCCGGCTGCGGTCTTGACGGCGCGGCGGTCAGGGACTACGCGCGTGCCCGGCTGCGCGGCTCGCGCACCCCCGACGACGTCGTTTTCCGCACCGAACTGCCGCACACTCCCACCGGCAAGCTGCTCCGCCGGGACCTGGTCCGCGACGTCCTCGGTGCCGGCCTCGACGCATGAGGACGGTCCCTCGATGCTGACGTCGCTTCCTAATCCCGCTCCGGGCTCGGTGCGGCGCACCCTGTCGCTGGAGATCAGCCCGGATCCCGACTGGAGCGCCGGGCTGCGGGTCACCGCTCGCGCGCGCGACCTGCTGATCGGGGCCGGTGACTGTGTTTCCGGCGGCCCTGTTTCCGGTGGCTCGCTGGTCCTGCGGGCGGCGCGAATGGATGTCACCATCGACGCCGCGACTTACGTCACCGGCATCGAGTCGGGGCTGCCCGCCGCGGTGACCGATGCGCTCATCGGCGTGGCCGCGGTGCGCGGGTTCCGCGCCCGGCTCGCCGCCCTCGACGAGCTCGACCCGTCGTCGCTTGAGTCGGCGGTGCTCGACGAGCTGCCGACCGTGCGGCTGGTCTCCGGCTACGCGCGGATGATCGAGCTGATCGGGCTGACCGGCGCGGACGGGATAGCCGGGGAAGCCGAAGCGGCCGGCGGGCCGGGGGCGACCGCGCCGGGATCGCCCGGCGAGCGGCGCTCGCCGATGGTCGGCGTCTGCGCGGGCTGGGCGCCCGGCGCGACGGCGGACACCCGGGTGCGGTCCGGTGTTCCGGTGCTGAAGGGAACGCCGCCCGCCCCCGCCCTGGCCTCGATGACGCCGTACTTTCACGCCGAATCAGATCCGCGGCCCCGGTCGATGCGCCGCCGCCGGATTCTCGACGTGACCGCCCGGGGCCGGGACTACGAGGTCTTCGAGTACTACCGGGACAGCCACTTCGACCCAGAGCTGCGTGAGGGGGCGCTGCACGAGTACGAGGTGCACGCCCGGGCCACGCCCGACGAGGAGCCCGCGCTTGTGGGCGGCACGGCTGAGGGCAACACGGCCCAGGGGTACACGCTTGAGCGCGTCGACGTGGTGCCGCACGCGCTGCCGTTCGGCGAGTGCCCGCTGGCCGCGCCGAACGCCGCCGACCTGACGGGGGCGCGGCTGAATGAGATCGCCGGGACCGTGAGGGAGCGGCTGACCGGCACCCGAAGCTGCACCCATCTCAACGACACGCTCAGGTTCCTCCGCTACGCGCCGGAGCTGATGCGCCTGAGCGCGAACGCGGCGGGCGGGTGACGATGGATCTCGACTTCTCAGTGGCGCAGCGGGACTTCCGCGAGGAGGTCCGCACCTGGCTGGCCGAGCACAAGCCGACCGAGCCGCGCCCGTCCGACCCGGCCGGCATCCGGGCCTACGACACGGGGTGGCAGCGGACCCAGTACGACGGCGGCTGGGCGGGCATCTCCTGGCCGCGGGAGTACGGCGGCCGCGGGCTGTCGCTGCTCGAGCAGCTCATCTGGTACGAGGAATACGGCCGGGCCGCCCTGCCCAGCATAGACAGCACGTTCGTCGGGCTCAATCACGCCGGCCCGACACTGATTCAGTGCGCGACGCCGGAGCAGCGGGCGGCCCACCTGCCGCCGATCCTGCGCGGCGACGCCCTCTGGTGCCAGGGGTTCTCCGAGCCGGGGGCCGGATCCGACCTGGCGTCGCTGCGCACCCGGGCCGTGATCGACGGCGACGACCTCGTCGTGTCCGGGCAGAAGATCTGGACGAGCTCCGCCTTCCTCGCCGACTGGCAGGAACTGCTCGTCCGCACCGACCCGTCAGCGCCCAGGCACCAGGGCATCACCTGGGTCATCTGCGACATGCACAGCCCCGGCATCGACGTGCGGCCCATTGAGTCGATGGACCGCGAGAGCGAGTTCTGCGAGGTCTTCTACGACGACGTCCGCATCCCGCTGTCCAACGTGGTCGGCGAGCTCAACAGCGGGTGGCGGGTCGCCATGTCGACGCTGTCCTTCGAGCGCGGCACCGCGTTCACCGCGGGACAGGTCCGGCTGGCGTCCACCGTGGAGCACCTGATCGAGCTGGCCGGCCAGCGCCCTGGCCCGTTGCGGCGGGGTACCGCCCGGGCCGACGAGTCCCTGGCGGTGCGGCTGGCCACGGCGCGGGCGGAGGTGGCGGCGCTGCGCGCGATGACGTACGCGGCGATCTCGCGAAGCGCCCGCCAGGGCACACCCGGTCCCGAGGGCTCGATCGTGAAGCTGTACTTCTCCGAGGTCGAGAAGCGGGTCGCCCGGCTGTCGATGGACGTGCTCGGCCTCGATTCGCTGCGCTTCGTCTCCAAGTGGCTCCCCGGCGGCTGGACCGGCGACTACCTGCGCTCCTACGCCTCCTCGATCGGCGGCGGCACCTCGGAGATCCAGCGCAACATCATCGGCGAACGGGTCCTCGGCCTGCCGCGCTGACCCGGCTACCGGCCAAGGCCGCTCGCCACCCGCTCGAAGCCGCGCCGGACGAGTTCGGGAAGCAGTTCCGGCGGGTCGTCCGGCCGCCAGCTCATGAAGGCGGCCAGGAGGATGGCACCGGCGGTATGGGCGTAGAGCGTGGCCAGGAAGTCGTCGAGGCCGGGCTGGGAGCGTGCCCAGTGATCGATGGCGACCTCGACGTGCGCGTGAGCGGTGCGATGGTACTGACCGAGCTCCGGCGACGCGTCGATGAGCCCGCGGCGGACGACGATGACGTTCTCGTGCCCGGCGACGAAACCGACGAGCGCCGACTGCAGCGCCCGCCACGGGTCGGCCGCACCGCTGGCCGCAGCGAGCAGCCGGGCGAGCCGTTCGGCGTCGGACGGGTCCGGGTCGAACAGCGCCGCCGCCTTCGTCGGGAAGTGGTTGAAGAAGGTCCGCCGGGACACTCCGGCCGCCGCGGCGATGTCCTCCACGGTCACCTCGGCCAGGCCGTGTCGGCCGGCCAGCGCGATCGCGGCTTCCTGGAGCGCGCGCTGCGTGCGCCGTCGCCGCCGATCCTGGCCCGACAGCTCCAGGCCCGACGGCTCCGGTTCCGGTGACCTTGGCGCGACGGTCGGATCGCCAGGGACGGGCTCGGCAGGCAGGGCGGACACCGGCTCAGGCTACCGAATCCTGGCCGGGTGACCACTTGCGGGGAACGCTGCCCGCGATTACGATAATGTGCACTTAGTGCATTATGCACTGAGTGCACATCGCCTGTCCAGTGATGGGTCAGGTTCGCTCCACACCGGAGGAGATGGCAATGACGTCATCCGCCCAGCTTCAGCCGTATACCCCCGAGCGCCGGATGCTGATCGACGGCGAGCTCGTCGGAGCGTCCGGCGGCGGGGAGTTCGACAACGTCAACCCGGCGACCGAGGAAGTGCTCGGCCAGGTCGCCGACGGCACCGCCGGCGACATGCGCCGGGCCATCGGCGCGGCCCGGCGGGCGTTCGACGAGACCGACTGGTCCGTCAACAAGGAACTGCGGGCCCGCTGCCTGGTGCAGCTGCAGGAGGCGATCGAGTCCGAGGTCGAGGAGTTCCGTTCGGAACTCGTGGCCGAGGTCGGCACCCCGGTGGCGGTCACCTACATGGCGCAGCTCGACTGGCCGCTGGCCGACGCGTTCCGCTGGCCCGCGAAGATGATCAGCGAGTTCGAGTGGGAACGGCGGCTGCCCGACACCAGCCTCATCGGCTTCCCGTCGCACCGCGCGGTCCGACGGGAAGCGGTCGGCGTGGTCGGCGCGGTCGTCCCGTGGAACTTCCCCTTCGAAGTGACCGCCAACAAGCTGGGCCCGATCCTGGCGACCGGCAACACGGTGGTCCTCAAGCCCGCGCCCGACACGCCGTGGAACGCGACCCGGCTTGGCCGGCTGATCGCGGAGAAGACCGACATCCCCGCGGGCGTGGTCAACGTGGTGACGTCCGCCGACCACCTGGTCGGCGAGGAGCTGACGCTGGACCCGCGGGTCGACATGATCTCCTTCACCGGCTCCACCGCGACCGGCAAGCGGATCATGGAGAAGGGCGCGGCCACGCTGAAGAGGGTCTTCCTCGAGCTCGGCGGCAAGTCCGCGATGATCGTCTGCGACGACGCCGACTTCGGCGCGGTGCTGCCCAGCGGGGCCGCAGTGTGCATGCACGCCGGGCAGGGCTGCGCGCTGCAGACCAGGATCCTGCTGCCGCGGTCCCGGTACGCCGAGGGCGTCGCGATCCTGACCGAGGTCATGAAGAACATCCCTTACGGCGACCCGGCCGATCCGGCCAACCTTCAGGGCCCGCTGATCAGCGCTCGGCAGCGCGACCGCGTGCAGTCCCTCATCGACAAGGGCGTGGCTGAGGGCGCCACGCTGGCCGTGGGCGGCGGTCGCCCCGCTCACCTGGCGAAGGGCTTCTACATCGAGCCGACGCTGTTCACCGACGTGGACAACTCGATGACGATCGCGCAGGAGGAGATCTTCGGCCCGGTGCTCGTCGTCATCGGCTACGACGACGACGCGGACGCCATCAAGATCGCCAACGACAGCAGCTACGGCCTGTCCGGGGGCGTGTTCGCCGCGTCCGCCGACCGGGCTATGGCCATCGCGGACAGGATCCGCACCGGCTCCATCGGGGTCAACGGCGGCCTCTGGTACGGCGCCGACTCGCCCTACGGCGGCTACAAGAGCAGCGGCATCGGGCGGCAGAACGGCATCGAGGGCTTCCAGCAGTACACCGAGACCAAGGCCATCGGCTGGGTCTGACCGCGCATGGGTCTGATCGCGCAGTCGCGCACCGAAACAAGCGGGCAACGGAAAGGGGACGCCATGTCTGGCCGTCTTGAAGGAAAAGTCGCGTTCATCACGGGTGCCGCCCGCGGCCAGGGCCGCAGTCACGCCGTCCGGCTGGCCCAGGAGGGCGCCGACATCATCGCCGTCGACCTGATGGAGCAGATCGAGTCCAACCCGTACCCCCTGGCCACGCCGGAGGACATGAAGGAGACCGTCCGCCTGGTTGAGGCCCTGGACCGCCGGGTCATCGCCAGCAAGGCCGACGTCCGCTCGCGGGATCAGCTCCGCGAGGCCCTGGACAACGGCGTTGCCCAGCTCGGCCGCCTCGACATCGTCAGCGCCAACGCCGGCATCCTGCCGATGGCGATGGGCGACCCCGACCCGCTCGACTTCGTCGACGCCTCCGACGTCGACCTCATCGGGGTGATGAACGCCGTCGCCGTCGCGATCCCGCACCTGACCGAGTACGGCTCGATCATCATCACCGGCTCGACCGCCGCGATGCTGCCGAATACCGTGGACAATCCCGCGATGGGCCCGGGCAGCGCCGGCTACGGCTGGGCGAAGCACACGCTGATGGGCTACGCCGAGCAGATGGCGCTGCACCTCGCGCCCCGGTTCATCCGGGTGAACGTCGTCCACCCGACCAACGTCAACACCCACCTGCTGCACAACGACGGCCTGTACGGCATGTTCCGGCCCGACCTGGAGAACCCGACCCGCGAGGACGTCATCCCCGCGTTCACCTCCTTTCAGGCGATGCCGATCCCCTACGTCGAGCCGGTCGACATCTCCAACCTCGTGCTGTTCCTGGCCTCCGACGAGGCCAGGTACATCACCGGCCAGCAGATCCGCGTCGACGCGGGCTCGCTGCTCAAGTTCCCGAACGGCCCCGGCCAGTAGGAAGCGTGCCCGGTCCTGGCTTTTGCCCGGGCGGCTGTCTAATGAGAGCTAACGGGCCCGGCGGTACGTCAGACTCGTTGTGAGGTGGCCGCCGGCGGGTGAGCACTGTTGCTGACCGGGCTCTGGAGCCCTAGGCAAAGCCGTTACCGCAGACGCCACGGGCCCTTAAACCGTGTCCGCATTTGGTTGCCCATACTCACGGTCAGAACGTGCCCCGCCAGTGTCCGGGAGAGCTGGATCGCTGCTGACCGGTAAACACAGCCTTTAGCGGGCAGGCGGCAGTAAGCCCCGGCCATCCAAAGACGAGGGCCTGTTGGCTGAGGGCGGCCGGGTTAAGCGGCGTCCTCGGCGGGGGTGATGGTGACGGTGAGGCCGAGGGCCTCGAGCTGGCGGACGTGGTTGCGGACCTTTCGTTCGGTGGTGGCGCGGTCGTCGTAGTAGCCGGGGCCGAGGTCGCAGTACCGGGCGGCGGGGTCGGAGAGCAGGTGGAAGATGATGACGAGGATGGAGCGGGCGATGGCGGCCAGGGCCTTGCGCTTGCCCCGCCGTCTGGCGAGTCGGCGATAGCGCTCGCCGAGGAAGGTGTCGGAGCGGGCGGCGGTGGCGGCGACCTCGCCGAGGGGCCCCTTGAGCCACGGGTCGCCCTTGCCGGGGGACGCTGCGGTGGCTTTCTTGCCGGACTGGCGGGTCTGGGGGCAGAGCTTCGCCCACGACACGAGCCGGCCGGCGGTGCCGAAGACCGTCATGTCGAGGCCGATTTCCGCGATGATCGCCATGGCCGCGACAGGGCCGCAGCCGGTGATCTCGTCCAGCCGGGCGACGGCGGGCAGCGCGACCGCGTCAGGCTCCTTGCCGGCGGCAGGCCCCGTAGTGCCGTCGGCGTCGATGCCCCAGGCGGCGGGGATCTGGGCGATCAGCTCGCCGGCGCGGGCGGTCAGGTCCTCGATGTCGCGGGTGAGGTCGTCGATGTGGCGCAGCAGGATGCGGGCCTCGACGGCGTGGTGGTCCTCGAACCTGCCGTCCAGCGCCTCGATGAGGGCCTTGCGCTTGGCGCGCATCTTGCCCCGGGCCAGGTCCGCCAGCGCCCTCGGGTTCCGCTCGCCCGCGATCAGGGCCTCGATCATGTCCCGGCAGGACATGGTGTCGATGGCGGAGGCGACGGAGGTCACCTTGATCAGGGCGCGCTCCAGCAGCTTCTCCAGCCGGGACCAGTGCCGGGTCCGCTCCTGGACCAGCTCGGCCCGCAGCCGGGTGAACTCCCGCAGCCGGCGGATGTCGTAGGGGGGGATGAACGAGGGCTGGAGCATGCCGCGCTCGGTGAGCTTGGCCAGCCAGACGGCGTCCTTCTTGTCGGTCTTGGCGCGGCCCGGGACGTTCTTCACCGCGCGGGCGTTGACGAGCTGGACCTTCAGCCCGGCGGCCTCTAGGACCGCGTGCCAGATCCGCCAGTAATCTGAGGTGCTCTCGATCGTGACGACCTCGATGCCCTGGCAGCGCAGGTGATCTCCCAGCGCTGTGACCTCGCCCATCGTCGCGGCCACCGTCCAGACCCGCGCCCTGCGCCTGCCCGCCCGGTCGTCGTCCGGGACCCGGGTGCAGACCACCCCGGACGCCTTGGCCACGTCAATAGCGGCGACCCGGTCCCAGGCCCGCTCGTGCTCCTCGTCCTCGACTACCTCCTGCGGCTGCTCCATGCAGCTCGCCTCCCTGTGCTCGGCCGTGATGGAAAGGCGGGCTGCCCGCGGGGCCCCGGTCGGAAGTGAGAAGCTGACCGGCGCGCTCGCAGCTGCAATTCGCGACCCCTCGGGGTCGAGGCCCCGCGCCAGGCTGGGATACGGCATCAAGTGCCAAGAAGCGCCCGGATTCGGTTGCGGACAGCCCGCGACCATCCTCCCGCCCCGCCCAGGCCGTGCGCCCGCCTTCACCACGATCGCCCACAGCACCACAGAGCGGCAGCGAGCCCAGCCACGCAGCCACCCGCACCGAGCCCACTTTTCGCGCCCTCGCGGCGCCCGCACGGTCAAGATTGGCTGGGATGTCGTGCCCGCCTGCTGGCGTGAGCACTTTACATAGCGGCCGGACAAAATGAAACGTTTCAGTAGGCCTGAAAATGTCCGGCCGCTATGCAAAGTCGAAAAAATGTCCGGCCGCTATGCAGAGTCGAGGTCCAGGAGCGGAGGAGGAAGGGTCTCCTGGGGCTGACGAAAACGAGGGGCACAGGTCAGCCCCGTGACGGCCGCCGACGACGGAAGGCTGTTGCGGTATCAAGTGAAATGGGCGACCGGGGGGATGGGGAAGGGGACGCGGCCGGGAACCCAGCCCGCCTCGACCTTGCGGACGCCAGGGCCGTCGGGCGCCCACACGTGGCAGCTGCCGAGAGGGAGCGGTCCCGGGCCGGCGCCGGCCGGGTCGGCGGCGATCTGCCGGTGCCGCGACGCGGCGCTGGTGCGCACGATCGCCGGGCCCATCGCCCGGGCCAGCTCGCCCAGGTGAGCGCAGCCGGACACGCCGCCCAGGCGCTCCCGCAGTTCCCTGGTGAACCCACGGCGCACGGACAGCCCTGCGAGCTGGGCGAACGCGGGCGCGATGAACGGGCACTCGGCGTGCGGGAACGCCCCCATGCCGGCCTCCGCCGAGGTGATCACGAGGTCCGCCAGGCGCACGGTCACCGTCAGCGTCATGTCGTGGATCACGTCGTGGCCGGGATCGCCCCACGGCTGGACGTCGGTCAGCCGTCCGACCACGGTCACGTGCTCGTCGTCGACCGGGTAGGAGTCCATGATGATGCTGCGCCGGTGCACGGCCGCGGGCGGCGCGGGCGGCAGGACAGGGACGGGGACAGTCACCCGGGCGCCGTCGCGGTCGGCGCTCAACGCGGCATCCCCAGCACTCGCTCGGCCAGGATGTTGCGCATGATTTCGGTGGTGCCACCGGCGATCGTGGCGGCGCGGGAACGCAGGTAGGCGGCCTGCGGGGACGTCAGGGGGGTGCCGCTGATGCCGTCGAGGCCGAGCGCCGCCAGGTGGCTGGCGCCCACCGACTGCGAGGCCAGGGACCAGGCGTGCTTGATGACCGAGTGCTCGGCGCCGGGCGCGCCGCCTTCGGCGATCCGGCCGAGGGCGCGCTGCCCGAGCAGTCCGAGCAGCCGGGCCTCGGCGAACCGGTCGGCCAGGTCGAGCCGGATCGCTGGGTCGAGCTCGCGCCCGGTGAGCTCGGCCACGACGTCGAGGATCGTCTGCTCGAGGCGGCTCGCCATCATGATCACCCCGACCCGCTCGAAGCTCAGCGTGGTCATGGTGACCGCCCAGCCCTCGTGCAGCGGGCCGAGCAGGGCGCTGCGCGGCACCCGGACATCGTCGAAGAACACCTGGGCGAACCCGCCCTCGCCGGTGATCTGGGTGATCGGCCGCCGGGTGATGCCGGGGGAGTCCATCGGTACGAGCAGTGCGGAGATGCCCTTGTGCGGCCGGGCGTTCGGGTCGGTACGGACGAGCAGCATGCAGTAGTCGGCCTCCATGCCCTCGGAGGTCCAGATCTTCTCGCCGTTGATCACGAACTCGGCGGTGCCGGAGTCGAGGACGGCGCGGGTGCGCAGCGACGCGAGGTCGCTGCCGGAGCCTGGCTCGGAGAAACCCTGGCACCACACCTCGGTTCCGGCCTGGATGCCGCGCAGGTGCGCCTGCTGCTCGGGCGTTCCGTAGCGCATCAGCGTGGGCGCGACGTTATTGACCCCCAGCACCCCGGCCAGGTCCGGCGCCCGGTACTGGGCGAGCACCCGGTCGCAGGCCACCTGGTCGACGATGGTCAGGCCGCGGCCGCCGAACTCGGCCGGCCAGTGCGGTGCGATCCAGCCGACGGCGTGCAGGGTGCGCTGCCAGTCGAGGCGAGCGGGGAACGAGTCGTCGTCGCCCCACTTCTGCCGGTGCTCGGGCAGCAGGCGGGCGACGTCGGCGGCCAGTGCGGCCGCGGCCGTGCCCGGCGGCGGGGTGACGGCGGCGGCTTTCCCGCCGCTGGCGCCGTGCGGCGCGCTGAACGGGTCGAGCCGCATCCGGTGCGCGGTCGCCGTGCCGAACAGCGGCGCGGACGCGCCCGCCCGCCGGTAGTACAGGTGGGCCTCGTGCTCCCAGCTGAAGCCGATGCCGCCCAGCACCTGGATGTACCCGGCCGACACCTCTTGGGCCACCGACACTGCCTTGAGCAGGGCCAGCGCGACGGCGTCGTCGAGGTCGTCCGCGGGCACGCGGGTCTCCTCGTCGAGGAGGCCGGCCAGGTGGCGGGCGGCGGCGCGGGCCAGCTCGACGCCGGTGAGCATGTCCGCGCAGATGTGCTTGACCGCCTGGAATGACCCGATGGGGTGGCCGAACTGGCGGCGTTCGGCGGCGTAGCGGACCGCCCCGTCGAGGCAGTGCCCGGCCAGGCCGACCAGCTCGCTGGCCAGCGCTGCCGCCGCTGTCGCGCGCCCGTGCCGGACGGCGGCGGTCGCGGTGTCGCCGCTGGCCAGGAGGATCGCCCGGGCCCGGGTGAGGTCGAGCGCGCCGAGCGGGCGCAGCAGGTCGAGGCCGTCGGTCCGGCGCACGCGGACGCCCGCGGCGGCGGTGTCCACCAGGAGCAGCACCGGAGTGCGGGCGGTGCCGGGTGCGCCGGGTCCATCGGGGGCGTCCGCGAGGAGAAGCACGCGGCCGGCCTCGGGGGAGAGAAGGAGCTCGGCGTTGCCGCTGACCAGCATCTCGGCGCCGGGCCCGGCAACCTCAGCCGCGGGCTCGGCTCGGAAGGCGCCGTGGCTGCCCCAGAGGCCGGGTCGCTGCGTCCAGGCGACGGTCGCGACCACGTCGCCCGCGCAGATCTGGGCCAGCAGTTCCGCAGCCTGACGGCCGCCGGTCCCGTCGCCGCCAAGTGCGGTGAGGGTGCCGACCGCCCCGGCCACCGCGACCGCGGGGGTGGGAGCCAGGACGGCACCGCAGGCCTCGAGCGCGACGGCGAGATCGGCCCAGTGACCTCCGGCGCCGCCCGCGGCCTCGGCCACCGGAAGTCCCGCGATGCCGAGGTCGGTCAGTTGCGGCCAGAGCGCGAGCTCGCTGACCGAGCCGGGATCAGCGACCTGCTTGTGGGCCGTGCCCGCGGACCAGTGCCGCTCAAGCAGCTGGGTGACCGCCTCCGCCAGTGCTTGCTGATCTTCGGAGTCGGCCACCGCGATGTTGCTCTGCATGCCGATCAGGGGTCCTTCCTGGTGATGCCGATGACCTGGTGATGCCGGTGAGCCCTATGCCCGCCGCGCGTCGCCGGGGCTCGTCGGGTCGAGGGCGGCGATGACCGCCGGGAGCTGGTCCGGGGTGCTGCCGTGCAGGACGAGCTCGTCCGCGCCGGCCCCCAGGTAGTCACGGAAGCGGGCGACACACTCATCGGCGGTGCCGACCGCGGCCGCGGAAGCCAGCCATTCCCGGGGCAGCACGGTGGCCGCGCTGGTGAGCTGGTCGCGGGTGCGCACGAAGTCGGCGGCCCCCTTGACCCCGCTCACTTGCGGGTGCGCCCGCAGGCGGGCAAGCGGGGCGGTGTCCCAGCCGTTGACCCCGGCGAGCCGCTCGCCGAAGCCGGGAATCTGGAAGTAGGTGACCGCGCGGCCGCCGACCACCGCGGCCTCTTCCTCGGGCGGCAGCCCGGACGCGGTGACGACCGTCGCGTAGACGCGAACGGACGCCGGGTCCCGGCCCGCGCCGGCGGCCGCGGCGCGGACCGTGGCGACGGAGCGGGCGACCGCGTCCGGGGTGAGGAACGGGTGCAGCAGCACGCCGTCGAAGTGCGCGCCGGCCAGCGCGAGGGTCTTGGGGCCGATGGCGGCGAGTACCAGCGGCGGCGGCGGCGCGTCGGGCAGATCGGAGAGACGCATCGCGGGGAATCGTCCCGCCGGGCCGTCATATGACACCTTGTCACCCTTGCAGAGGCGACGCAGGATGTCGGCCGAGTCGATCATCGCCTGATTGGTGGCGGGCGGCAGCCCGACCGCCTTCCACATGGCGGCGACCGACCGGCCGAAGCCGAGTATGAGCCGCCCGCCGGTCAGGCCCTGGGCGGTCATCGCCATCGACGCGAGCACGGCCGGGTGCCGCACGCCGAAGTGGGTGATGCCCGAGGCGATCTTCGCCTGGCTTGTCACCTGGCCAAGCGCGCCCGCGAGTACGGCGAAGTCCTTGGTGCCCCAGCGCTCGCTGAGCCAGACCGTGCCGAGCCCGAGCCGCTCGGCGGCCCGCGCCTGGTCGAGGGCGGGACGCGGGTCGGACACCCGGCCTGGCAGCACGTAGGCGCCGAGCTGGGCCGGGCTTATCGGTCGCGCGGTCGTTGCCGTCGCGGGCGCGTGGGATGGAGTCACGGTCACTATTCTGACATCATGTTCACGTAAATGCGAGCCCGGGACGGCGACGCTAGCCGGCAGCGGCGGCGTTCGCGGCCGTCTCGGCGTCGGAGACCGCGTCGCCGTTGATGGAGAACCCGCCGTCGGCGACCAGCTCCGTCCCGGTGACGAACGCGGTCTGGTCAGAGGCCAGGTAGCCGACGGCGTAGGCGATGTCCATCGGGTTGCCGATCCGGGTGAGCCGGCCGCCGCCCGTGTGGTGGCCGGAGTCGCCGCGCCCGGATACCACCCGGCCCACGAGGACCGTGTTCGCCCTGATGCCGACCGCGGCCCCTTCCACGGCGAGCGTCCTGGTGAGCGAGGATACGCCGGCCTTAGCCGCGCCGTAGGCGCCGAATCCCTTGAAGCCCGCGATGGCCTGGCCGGAGGAGATGTTGACGATGGACGCCCCGTCGGCGGCGGCCAGGTGCGGCCAGGCGTACTTGGACGCCCAGAACACGTTGCCGGTGAGCGTCGCGGTGAGGATCCGGTTCCACTCCTCGGTGCTGTAGTCGGCCAGCGGCTTGACCGTGGTCGCCACCACCTCGGTCGGCGCGGCGTTGTTGACCAGGGTCGTGAGGCCGCCGAAGCGGCGCACCGTCTCCTCGATGGCCGAGCGCACGCTGTCCTCGTCGGTCACGTCCAGGCGGACGAACTCGGCCGTGCCGCCGGCTTCCCTGATGCGGCTGACCACCTTCTCGCCCTTGTCTACGGTGCGGCCGGTCACGATCACCCGGGCGCCCTGCGCGGCCAGATGCTCGGCGATCGACCGCCCGATGCCGCGGGTCGATCCCGAGACCAGCGCCACCTTGTCTGCCATGAGCTCACCCATGTCGCCTCCACTCCGTCGTGCCGTCGCCGCGTTCCCTGTCCAAGTGGGCCTGCTCTGGAATGTGGCACCACTGTCAGATGATGTCAAGGATGAGGGCTTGCAAAGCACCGCTGAGATGCGAATATTATGTAGTCACATCGTCAGACTTGCAATGCTGCTAGCGACGGGAGGGCCATGGGACCTGGTGGATCGCGGTCAGCTGCGCTGGTCATCAGCGAGTGCCAGCGCGGCATTCTCGACCCCTCGGCGTCCCTTCCCGCCCTGGCCGCGCAGGCAGCCGAGCGGGGTATTACGGCTCGCATAGCGGGACTGGCCCGTGCGTTCCGCGCCGCCGGGCTACCGGTCGTGCACTGCCACATAGCGCACCGACCGGACCTGGCCGGGGTCAGGCCCAACTCCCTGCTCGGTGCGCTGGCGATCAAGAACCGCACGCTTATCGCCGGCACCCCGGACACGCTCCCGCCCCCGGAACTCACCCCGCAGCCCGGCGACCACGTGAGCACCCGGACCACCGGAATCACCGCTTTCTACGGCACCGACCTGGACGCCACGCTGCGGCTGCGGTCGGTGGAGACCATCGTGCTGACCGGCCTATCCACCGACGTGGCGATCCCCGGGCTCGCGCTCGAGGCGGTGAACCGCGGCTACTACGTGCGGATACCCGCCGACTGCGTGGCGGGCACCTCGGCGTCGTCCTACGAGTTCATGATGAACGGGATGCTGTCCGTGATCGCGCGGATCACTGACGCTGCCGCCGTACTGACCAGCCTGGCTGAGCTGGCAGAAAGCTAGCAGCCGGCGCTCTGAGTCGGCAGAAGGAGAGACGACACCGATGACCCGACCCGCTTACCGGGTGCTGCCCCAGGTGACCGCCGAGTCCACGGCGTTCTGGACCGGCGGTGCCGACGGCGAGCTGCGGATCTACCGCTGCCATTCCTGTCGGCGCTACTTCCACCCCCCGGTGGGAGTGTGCTTCCGCTGCCACAGCCGGGACGTCGGCCCGGAGGCCGTGTCCGGGCGGGCGACGGTGGCCACCTACACGGTTAACCATCACCCGTGGTTCGGCGAGGCTTTCCCGGTCCCGTACGTGATCGCGATCGTGGAGCTGGCCGAGGACCTCCAGGCCCGGCTGACCACGCAGATCGTGGACTGCCCGGTTAAGGACGTGCGGATCGGCCTGCCGGTCGAGGTCGAGTTCGAGCGCCGCGATGACGTGTGGGTCCCGGTGTTCCGGCCGGTCGCGGGGAGCCTGGTCGTGGGGAGCGCGGCATGACATTCGTCGACGACAAGGTCGTTATCACCGGCGTCGGGCAGTCCGCCGTGGGCCGCAAGCTCGGCCGCAGCGGCCTCGACCTCGCCATCGACGCGGCGCTCGAGGCGATCGCCCACGCGGGCCTGCGGGTGGAGGACATCGACGGGGTCGCCAGCTACCCGGGCCCCGTCCAGGCCGAGGGCGGTTTTGTCGGGGCGACGACGCACGAGGTCCGGGACGCGCTCGGCCTGCGCACGACGTGGGTGCTGAGCGGGGTGGAGACCCCGGGCCAGCTCGGCACGCTGATGGACGGCGCCGCGGCGATCGCCACCGGGCGCGCCACCCACGTGCTCTGTTTCCGGTCGGTGGTCGAGTCGACCGCGCAGGCGGCGGGACGGGCGAGCGCGCTCACCAAGGTGGCGCAGCGGGCCAGCGGGCACGGCGAGTTCCGGATGCCGTTCGGCGCCGCGTCCCCGGCGAACTGGATCGCGATGTACGCCATGCGCTACATGCACGAGTTCGGCCTCACCCGCGAGCAGCTCGGCCAGGTCGCGCTCAACGCCCGGCGTAACGCCGCGCGGAACCCGAAGGCCATCTACACCGCCCCGATGACGCTGGATGACTACCTGTCGGCCCGGATGATCTCCTACCCGTTCTCCCTCTACGACTGCGACATCCCGTGCGACGGCGCCACCGCGGTGATCCTGTCCCGCCGGGGAACGGCGCCGGATACGGGCAAGACGCCGATCGCGATCGAGGCGGCCGGGTCGGCACTGAACGAGCGGCACACCTGGGACCAGCGCATCGACCTGACCACCATGGCGGCGCACGACTCGGCCGCGCACATGTGGCAGCAGACGAGCCTGACCCCGGCCGACGTGGACTTCGCCACCCTCTACGACGGCTTCAGCTACCTGACCACGCAGTGGATCGAGGCGTTCGGCTTCTGCAAGCACGGCGAGGTCGGCCCGTTCCTGGAGAACACCGCCTACTACGCCCCGGACGGCGAACTGCCGATCAACACCCACGGCGGCCAGCTGTCGGCCGGCCGGCTGCACGGCTACGGCTTCCTGCACGAGGCCTGCGTCCAGCTGTGGCGCGAGGCGGGGATGCGGCAGATCGCCAAGGACGTCCAGGTCGCCGCCGTCGGCGTCGGCGGCGGCCCCGAGGCCGGCTGCCTCCTCCTCCGCCACGACGGCTGAGGACTCCTCATCCGCGGGTTCGGGGTTCGAGCATCCTTTGATCACTTGAATAGCCCCGGGCCTCGCCACTTGAGTGGCGAGGCCCGGGACGCGCGTATTGCGCTAGGTGATGGGTGAGGGAGCGGCTACATCCCCGAGGGGTTCATCAACTGATGGTGAGAACGGCCCTTGCGCTGTCCCGTCGCCGGCGGCGCCGTTGCCGTTCCCGTTGTGTTTGTCGCCTTCTGCACCGTGGTGTTGAAGGTCGCCGCGACCGCCGCGCCGTTACCGTCCAGGGTGACCGTCACCGGGTTGGTGAGGCCGAAGTTCTGGCAGCCGAGGTTGGTGAAGGACATGTTGAGCCTGTTCGCCATGAAGGTGAGCAGGTTGTTGCCGGTAGCGGGCACCGGCGTCGCGCCGGTCGCGAGCAGTGTCTGGTTCGCCGCGAGGAACGGGGTCTGGATATTGACCAGGTTCTGGCAGTACATCGCCGGGCTGTCGTTCTGGTTGTTCTGGTTGCTGATCGGAGCCTGGCCGACTTCCGCCCGGTACATGTTGGTCTTGGTGGCGTCGAACTGCCCATTGCCGTCCAGCGTCATCTCGTCGTTCTCCGGGACCAGCGCCGTGATGGCCGGCTGGTTCTTCGCGGCGAGAAGCTCGTTCAGTGCCTGGGAGGTCGTCGGCGTGTTGTTGTTGGCCAGGTCCGGAGCCTCGAACGGGGTACAGCCGAGAGTCGGGTCAAGGAACGCGTCGACCAGGATGTCGTCACTGCCGTTGGCCAGCGTCGTGGCGCCCGCTAGGTTAGCCGCGTTCGCCGTGGTGTCCTGCGCGGTCTGCCCGGTCGCCGGGTTGAGCAGGTACAAGGTGGTCACGTTGTCCGACTGGTCCTGGTCGA
>Ga0302314_10005432_pt1 | contig 23242 bp, 27 predicted proteins | sample III_Palsa_N2_3_FD_200533 | JGI IMG/M metagenome (GOLD analysis project Ga0302314, IMG submission 200533) | Peat permafrost microbial communities from Stordalen Mire near Abisko, Sweden - III_Palsa_N2_3 | ecosystem: Environmental > Terrestrial > Soil > Palsa > Peat permafrost | place: Sweden... | reverse complement strand
GTTGCAAGCTCAACTGTCGAGTCATCAAAGGAACCACATGTCAACGATTTCCGCAGACGCAATTCAGGCCGGCACCTACAACGTCGACCCCTCCCACTCCAACGTCGGCTTTGCCGTACGCCACATGGGCATCGCGACCGTGCGCGGCCAGTTCAAGACCTTTGCCGGCACCGTCGAGGCCGCCGACGGCAAGCTGACCCTGTCGGGCAGCGTCGACGTCGCCACGATCGACACCGGCGACGCGAACCGCGACGGCCACCTGCAGTCGCCCGAGTTCTTCGATGCCGCACAGTTCGCGCAGATCACCTTCACCTCAACCGGCACCGAGCCCGCCGGCGATGGCCAGGTCAAGCTGACCGGCGACATCACGATCAAGGGCACCACCAAGCCGATCGAGCTCGTCGGCGAGGTCGCCGAGAACGGCGAGGACCCCTGGGGCAACCAGCGCATCGGCTTTGAGGTCGAGGGCAAGATCGACCGCCGCGAGTTCGGTCTCGAGTGGAACCAGACGCTGCCCAACGGCAACCTGCTGGTCGCCAACGACGTCAAGCTGATCGTCAGCGTTTCCGCCGTCAAGGGCTGAGATGACCAAGGTCCTTGCCATCTCCGGCAGCCTGCGCAGGCTCTCCTATAACGGGGGCCTGCTGCGGGCGGCCGCCGAGCACGCCCCCGAGGGCGTCGAGGTCGAGATTCTCGACGACCTCGAGTCGCTGGCGCCCTACAACGAGGATCGTGAGAACGACCTGCCCGAGAGCGCCGAGGCGCTGATGGCGAGGATCAGAGAGGCCGACGCGCTGTTGATCTCGACGCCCGAGTTCAACACGTCGATGCCGGGCCAGCTCAAGCATTTGATCGACTGGGGCTCGCGCCCCTACGGCCCCGAGGCCGCGCTCTACGGGAAGCCGGTCGCGGTGATTGGCGCGAGCCAGACCGACTACGGCGCCATGTGGGCTCAGGACCAGGTGCGCAAGGGACTCGGCATCGCCGGCGCCCGCATCTCCGACGTCGAGCTGTCGGTCGCACGCGCGCAGGAGAAGTTCGACGAGAACAGCAACCTCACCGATGAGGAGACGCTCGAACAGCTCGAGCACGTGCTGCGTGGCCTCGCCGAGCACCACCGGGCAGTCGCGAGCCTTTAGTGTCATGAGCGAGATGACCGCCACAGCCACCGACCGCCTGCCCTCGCTCCCTGCGGCGAGCGCGATCGGCACCGTGCACCTGACGGTGGCGAGCCTCGAGCGGGCGCGCGCCTTCTACGAGCAGGTGATCGGGCTGAGCTCGGCGGAGCAACCCGACGGTTCAGTTCTGTTGGGAGGGGCGGCTCGCTTGCCGGCCCTCCTCTCGCTCGTTCCAGACAGCACCGCGTCACCCCGCAATCCGCGGGAGACGGGCCTCTTCCATTTCGCGATCCTGGTGCCGACGCGCCGCGACCTGGCCGTCGCACTCGTGCGCCTGGCGCAGGGCGGATGGCGGCTCGACGGCGCCTCGGACCACCTCGTCAGCGAGGCGCTCTACCTGGCCGATCCCGAGGGCAACGGCATCGAGATCTACCACGACCGCGACCGCTCCACCTGGCGCCGCGACGCCGACGGCCAGCTGGCGATGGCGACACTGCCGCTCGATCTCGATGACGTGCTCGGCGAGCTCGAGGCGGCGCCGATCGACGCGAGCGCCGACGCTTTGATGCCCCAGGCGACGCGCATCGGCCACATCCACCTGCAGGTCGCCGAGCTCGAGCAGATCGAACGCTTCTACTCAAGGCTCCTCGGTTTCGACGTGATGGTGCGCGGCTACCCCGGCGCACTGTTCGTGGCCGCCGGTGGCTACCACCACCACATCGGTCTCAACACCTGGAACAGCCACGGCGGTGCCCGCCCCGCGCCCGGCTCCGCGGGGTTGCGTGCCTACGAGATCCGACTCGGTGACAGCGCGGCTGTCGAGCAGGCGCTCGCGCGGGTCCTTGAGGCCGGAATCGCGACCGAACTCGGACCGGGCGGCGGCACACTCGTGCGCGACCCGAGCGGCAACGGCGTCCTGCTGACCGTCTGAGCGCGCCGCGCCGTTGGGCGCGGCTTCCGCCCGGCCGCTAACCTAGCGGTCCTCCTGGCGACGTGGGAGAGCGGTTATCCAGCGGCCTGCAAAGCCGTTTACACCGGTTCAAATCCGGTCGTCGCCTTTAGGCCTGTACCTGGCCGATGGATGTGCGGAGCGCTCCCCGCAACTTCTCCCTGGCTCGGTGGGCCCGGACTCTGACGACGTTCGCTGAGAGGCCGAGCACCGCCGCGACCTCGCGTGGGGCGAGGCCGTCGAGAGATAGCATCATCACGATCTCGCGGTCGAGTTCTGAGAGCTCGGCCATTGCCTCGACCACCGTGCTGTCCGGCGGTTTCATCGTCGCGTTTGCGCGTTCGGCGGCCACCACGAGTTCGCGTGATGCGGCGGCCGTGCGTTGATCGCGGGCGGTCTCTCGGCGCATCACGTTTCGCGCTACACCAAAGAGCCACGGCCGGGCGTCGTCCCCGCTCGGTATGCGGCCGCGCTTCTCCCAGGCGATGCGGTAGCTCTCAGCAAGGCAGTCGGCGGCGGCCTCGGCGGTTTGGCAGCGCCGCAGCAGAAACGCGAGCAGGTCCCGGCTGGTCTGTTCGTACAGCCGGCTGAACTGCTCGCCATCGTCGTCCGCGGTATGACGTGCCCGCGTAAAGCGGCTGCTCATCGATGATGCGCCGGGTGATAGTACGGCTGCGTCCCGCCGTCCGGAAGTGTCGTTGGGGAAGCGACGATCGCGCGTCGCAGCACGAGTTCACGCATCTGCCACAGCCCTGGCGGCGACTTCTCCGGAAGCAGATGCGTCTTCGTCGGAGTCGCCGTTTCCTCGAGCATGTCGCCGGTGGTCGCAGACACGATGAGCGTGAACTTTGCGACGGGGAAACCACTGGCCGAGATTGCAACACCGGACCGTCCGAGTTGGTCTGTCCTGGTGCCAAGCACCTTTGTGTCCGGCAGGTACGAGAGCGCCCGGTAAGCGGTTGCTCGTAGCCGAGCCGAGGTCGAGGACGCGAGGATGTCGACCAGTTGCTCAAAGACGGACTCGCGGCTTAGGACGCTCACACTTAACCCAGCGTTCTGGCCACCACGGAAACTCTTCTTGACCCAGCGCGAGATCTCCGTCAGGAGTGTCTGTGGATCGCGCGGTGGGGCAGCGTTCCAAACCTGCGCTATGACGCCTCCCCGGCGCTGCTCGGCAGCCGAGCTCAAACCGTCCAGCGTCACCTCGCCGCCCCCTTCCCGCAGGGCCATGTGCAGATTCCAGAAGGCGCGCTCATGCGCAAGATAGATCGCCTGGTCGCGCTTCGTCAGTGGCGAGACACCGTCCCTGACCTGCCGGAGGCGCATGGCGCCGTCTTTTGCCACCCACGTCTGGACCGTGTCCGTGCCGACGGTCTCGATCGTCAAGCCCGCCGCTGTTGCGGGCTCGATCTGCTCCTGCCGCGTCTCGGAGTACTGCCACCGACCGGCCGGAATCACTTGTCTCGAGGCTGCGTCTGCGACCGAGTCGAGGACCGCGGCGGCCGCGGGCGAGACCGCAAGCGGCAGGCCCCCGCCGCCACCGCCGTTGAGCGTCTCAACACCAACAAGCGACGCCACCGCCACCGTCGTTGCCGCCGCTAAGGCGGTGATCCAACGCCGTCCGTACCTCGGGAGCGCCGCGGCAAGCGACGGGCGCGATGAGCGCGGATGTGCGGGCGCCGCGGCTGCCTGCACGGCCGCGCGCATCGTCAACAGCGCGGCCGTGACCCCCTCGTCGTCGAGCGCAGCACGAGCAACGCGGTCACCCAGCCTGAGGCGCACGTCCAACTCTTCCTCTGACAACAGCTCTGCATCCACGGCGCTCTCCTTCCGGATATCACCCCATACATCTCCGCGGAGCCCCGTTTCATTACAACGCTCGCGGAGATTTCCGCGGCGATGGACGCGGGCCCGGCTACGCCCCGGTGCCGAGGGTCGAGGCGCCTTCGACAAACGCCCGCCAGCTGGCGCGGCGATCGGGGATGGGACGCGGGCTGAACCTACGTCCAGGTGGTACCAGCTCGGCGATCTGCTCGATCGAGGAGATCACGCCCGCGCCGACACCCGCGAGCGCCGCGGCACCTAGTGCCGTCGTGTCGACTGCGCCCAGCTCGACCGGAACCTGGGCGAGGTCCGCGAGCAACTGCGGCAACAGCTCAGACGCGGTCAGCCCGCCGTCGATGCGGATCTCCTCGATCCCGATGAACTTGCGCATCGCATCGAGCACGTCGCAGACGCGGTGACAGATCGCCTCCGTCGCCGCCCGCGCCAGGTGGCGACGATCGGTACCGCCGCTCAGACCGCTGATGACGGCGTGCGCCGATGGGCGCCACCACGGCGCACCGAGGCCGGACAGCGCGGGCAAGACCATCACGCCGGCCGCATCCGTCACGGACGCCGCAAGCCGTGTGAACTCCTCCGGTGAGTCATAGACGCCGAGTCCGCCGACCAGCCAGTCGATCAGCGAGCCGGCCGAGAAGACGCCGCCGTCGAGCGCGTAGCTCGGTTGACCGTCGATCGACCAGGCAACGGTCGGTAGGACGCCGGCGCCGGACGCGTTGATCGGCGGGCTGGCTCCCATGAAGCCGAGCACGAATACCCCGGTGCCGAAGGTCGCCTTCGCGCGGCCCGGGATCACGCAGCCAGCCCCTGCCAGTGCCGCCTGCTGGTCGACGACCTGGGCGCGCAGCGGCAACTCGGCGCGCCAGCGGCGGTGACTGAGGGTTCCGAGGTCACCGACACTGTCGCGCAGCGCCGGCAGGCAATCCGCACGGACGTTGAAGATCGAGCACAGCTCGTGATCCCATTCGCGCTTGCCGAGCCTGGCGAGTTGGGTGCGCGAGGCGGTTGAGGGGTCGGTGGCGAAGCCGGCGCCGAGCTGCGCACATAGATACGAGTCGACGGTGCCGATGCAGACGTCGCCGGGAAGCTCCTGGTTCAGCAACCAGGAGACCTTGCCGGCGCTGAAGTAGGGATCGACCGGCAGCCCGCTGAGCTCGGTGATCCTCGCCGCGGTGCGCTTGTCGAAGGTTTTCAGCAACGCCTGCGAGCGCTTGTCCTGCCAGGTGATGACCGGCGAGAGCGACCGACCCGTTCCACGCTCCCAGGCGAGAACGGACTCGCCCTGGTGGTCGAGCCCGCAGGCGATGATCTCCGCGCCCGGGACCTTGTCGAGCAACTCCGCGACTGCGTCGACAACGGCATCGAGCACCTCTGCCGGGTCCTGCTCGACCAGCCCCTCGCTGGGACGGGCGGTCTGCTTTTCACGGCGAGCGCTCGCGAGCGGCCGCAGCTGCAGATCGCAGAGCGTGGCCTTGACGGCCGACGTGCCCTCGTCGATGCCGATCAGCGCCTTCATGCCAACCGGCGATGGTGGGCCGCGCGCAGCCACCAGGGCCCGGCCGGCAGCGCGGCCTGTTTGTAACCGACCGGCCGCTCGTCGATGCCCAGCAGGTCGGTGCAGACGTAGTCGGCGATCCCGAGCGCCGCCGTCAGTCCCGTGGACCGGATCGCCGCGACGTTCAGAAGTCGGTCGCAGTGCTGCGACCAGCCGATCACGTAGTTCTCCCCGTCGCGGCCCGCGGGACGCAGCCCTGCGTAAGCGAAGACAGGCTCATTCGGGAGCCCGGGCAACAACTCGCATGCCTGATCAACCAGCTGTTGGCGTGCCTCCGTGCGCACCGTCCAGTCGGATTTGTCGTCGATGTCGGCGGCCGTGGGACCGCAGCAGATATGGCCGCTCACCGTCGGGAAGACGAGGATGCCCTTGGTCCTCGGCGTTGGGACCGGAAGCAGGATCTCGGACAGACCAGGGTTCTGGAAGACCACGAACTCCCCCTTGCGTGCCCGGATCGCAAATGAATCGTCACCGAACTGGCGGGCGACGTCATCGGCGTAGAGCCCCGCGCAGTTGAGAACCACGTCGTATTCGGGCAGGTCACCCTCGACGCGCTCACCCAGGCGAATTGACGCGCCGTTGCGCTCGGCCTCGGCGCAGAACGCGTGCGTCATCGCGATCGGGTTCGTGACCGACTCGCCCGGGATCACGAGATCGCTGCCGACGCGTTCGACTGGCACGCCGAGCACCCGCGCGTTGTCCTCGATCTCCGCAGGCGCGTTGCGCATGCGTGCGCCGCAGCGGAGCACGGGTATCCCCAGCCCATCGATCGCGCGGTCACGGAGCACGGCCGCACGTAGGATCAGCGCCGTCTCGAGCTCACCGAGCTTCGAGTCAAAGCCCGTGTGCAGGATGCCGGAGTTGGTCCCGGAGGCAGCTAGCCCGACCTCCGACTCCGCCTCGAACAGCGTCACGTCGCGACCGCGGCGAGCGAGCGTCATCGCGGTCGCGCAGCCAACCACCCCTCCCCCAACGACGGCGTAGGTCACCGGCATGAGCGCGCACGCTATCAGCGGTCGTGGCGCGACCGGAGATCGGCCGGCGCCGCGCCCAACCTTGGCGCGTACGATCGAGGCATGCTCGAGACACGTCCCGGCGTGTGGTTCTGGCAGTCACGGCATCCCAACTGGGTGCCCGACGACGGCTGGGACGAGGTCGTGAGCTCGTACGCGTTCGATGACGGCGAACAACTGATCGTGATCGACCCGCTGGCGCCACCCCCCGAGCTCGAGGAGCTCGCGTCGAAGCGCGAGACGACGATCGCGCTGACCTGCCAGTGGCATCGGCGCGATAGCGAGGATCTTGCCGCGCGTCTGGGTGCGACGATCTACGTGCCGGCACCGAACCCGGAGGACACAAGCGAGCCGGTGAAGGGCGAGCGCTACGGACCAGGCGACACGCTCCCCGGCGGGATCGAGGTCCTCTGCGGCCTCGACGAGACCGACCTCGTCCTCTGGTCACGCGATCACGCCGCAATCGCCGTCGGCGACGTGCTCGTAGATCGCGGCGAAGGGCTGGTCCTGCCGCTCGATTGGGCGGACAAGCGCTCGGGTGCGGAACCAATCAGAGCGCGACTGCGGCCGCTGCTCGACGCCGGCGTCGAGGTCGTCCTACCAGGACATGGGGTGCCGATCGACCGCATGGCGCTCGCGCGGGCACTCGGCCTTACCTAGGCAACGTCTAGGCGCCTTGGCTGCCGATCGCGGCCTCGATCTGCCAGGATCTTGGCATCAGAATGCTCGAAGCTTCAGGAGGAACGATGCGATCAATGCTCGGGATGTCGGTCCGCGCTCGCCGCGCTGCCGCGGGCGGCTGCCTGCTCGGGACCGCGCTCACGGTGGCGGTCGTTGCTGCCTCTGCGCCAGTGGCGTCGGCAGCGGCCAAGCACTCTGGCGACGTCGATGTGATCTCGGCGGGGTCGCTGGACACGCTGATGACCAAGACCGTCGGTCCGGCCTTCGAGAAGGCGACCGGCTACAAGCTCGTTGACACCTCGGGCGGATCCTCGACCGACGCAGCTGACATCAAGGACAAGGTCGACGTGGAAGACGTGTTCGTCAGCGCGAGCCCGACGGTGACCAAGACGCTCGAGGGCAAGAGCGGCGGCGATTGGGTCTCGTGGTACGCGTCGTTCGCGGCATCGCCGGAGGTCCTCGGCTACAACCCGAAGAGCAAGTTCGCCAAGGATCTCAAGACGATGCCCTGGTACAGGGTGATCACGATGCCGGGGTTCCGCCTCGGCCGCACCAATCCCACCCAGGATCCGGGCGGCGTGCTGGCCGCGGAGGCGCTCAAGCAGACGGCGAAGTCACAGCACCTGCCGGCGCTCACCAAGCTCGCCACCGAATCCTCAGACGAGTACTCCGAAGACACCGAGGAAGCGGGCATCCAGAACGGTCAGCTCGATGCTTCGTTCATGTACGAGGCCGATGCCAACTCGCAGAGCAGTCCGTTCGTGAAGCTGTCCGGCGTCAACCTCGCCGGCGACTACACGATCACGCTGGTCAACCACGCGCCTCACACTGCTGCAGCCGAGGCGTTCATCAAATTCCTGCTCGGCCCGAGCGGCCAGAAGGAGATGAAGGCCGACCACTTCGAGATCGTCTCGCCCGCAAAGGTCAGCGGCTCAGGTGTGCCAAGCGCACTGAGCAGCGTCATTAAGTAGAACTCGGCAGATGAACGGCAGGTCGCCGCGCTCGCTCCGCTGGCTCGGCGCCCTGCTCGTCATCTACCTCGGGTTCCCGCTCGCGGCGTTCGTCGTACGCGTCATCACGGGGAGTAACGAGGGCTGGAACGGCTCGGGGCTGTGGTCGGCGCTGCTGGCGTCGGTCGTCGGAGCGACCGCGTCGCTGGCGATCGGGGTGCTGACGGGTGTGCCGCTGGCGTACGTTCTCGCGCGCCGCGACGGTTGGCTCAGCCGAGCGGTGGGCGTGCTGGTCCAGCTCCCCCTGGCCGTGCCGCCGCTGATCACCGGCATCATCCTGATCTACATCGTCGGCCCGTACTCGTTCCTCGGGCGACTTTCGGGCCAGCGGCTCACCGAGACGATCTGGGGACTGATCATCGCCCAGTCTTTCGTCTCGATCCCGTTCCTGGTGGTTGTCGCGCGCAGTGCATTCAGGGCCGTCGATCCGTCACTGGGCGACGTCGCCGCCACCCTCGGCCACGGGCCGCTGTCGCGCTTTCTGCGCGTCGACGCCCCGGCGGCCTCAGACGGCATCCGCACGGGCATGATCCTGATGTGGCTGAGGGCCTTTGGCGAGTACGGAACCGTCGTGGTCCTCGCCTACCACCCCTACAGCCTGCCGGTCTACGTCGACAACCTGTTCTCCTCGGCTCCGCTCTCGCAGGCGGAGGCGCCGACGGTGCTCGCGTTCGCCGTAGCCGCGCTGGCGATCGCGCTCAGCACCGTGCGCCGCCTGCCTCGAAGGCGCCTGCAGCAGCCTCCCGCCGCCGTAGCGCCGGCACCGACGATCCCGACGGCGGTCGGCTTTGACCTCAACGTGGCAGCCGGGACGTTCAGACTGCGGATCGCTCATCGCGAGAGCAGCAACCGCCTGGCCATCGTCGGACCATCGGGATCGGGGAAGTCACTCACGCTGCGGACCTTGGCGGGGCTGCTCGGACCGGACGCCGGCACCGTCAGCTACGGCGGCACGGACGTCAGCACGCTCGCACCACAGCGGCGGCGCGTCGGCTATGTACCCCAGGGCCTTGGCCTGATGCCCGGCCGCACCGTCTGGCAGCAGGTCATGTTCGGCCTGGAGGCGGACCCTGCTCGGGCCGCCTGGTGGCTCGACACACTGGGCCTCGAGGCTTTACTCGACCGTTACCCCGAGCAGCTCTCGGGCGGCCAGCAGCAGCGGGTGAGCCTCGCACGGGCACTGGCACCGGGACCGAACCTCGTGCTGCTCGACGAGCCGTTCTCGGCCCTCGACTCACCTGTCCGCCGGGAACTGCGACGTGAGCTGCGATCGTTGCAGCGAGAGGCCGGCTTTTCGACAGTGCTCGTCACTCACGACCCCGAGGAGGCAGCGTTCCTCGCCGATGAGATCGTGGTGCTGGCCGACGGTCTGGTGCTTCAGGCCGGCACCGTGAGGGATGTCTACCGGCGCCCCTCCTCACTCCAGGTCGCGCAACTCCTCGGCGTACGCAACGTCGGTCATGGTGTGATCGCTGCCGACGGCCGGAGCCTGCTCGCGGGATCGGTCGCGCTTCCCGTCAGCGAGCGGCTCTCGCCCGGGTCACAGGTCTTGTGGAGCGTGCAGCCGGAGCTCGTCACGGTCAGTCAGTCAGGGCCTGCGGGTGCCACGCCGCCGGCCGGCACGAACGATGTCGGCGCACATCCAGCGGTCGTCGTCGATGTCATCGACCTGGGGACCACGGTAGAAGTGATCGTGCAACTAGACGGCAGCGTCGAGCTGACCTCTCGCAGCCCGGACCCCGCCATCACCAGCGCGGGCGGCACATGTCTGGTCCGGCTCGAGCCAGAGACGATCAGGATGTGGCCGCTTTCCGCAACCCCGTCATGACCCGCCACTCACAGCTCCGGGCACTCCCGCGGGTGGGTAACCCACTCCGGCGCCCGCGGCTATAATCCGCGAACCGCGCGGCTGTAGCTCAGTTGGCTAGAGCGTCTGCTTGCCATGCAGAAGGTCGAGAGTTCGAGTCTCTTCAGCCGCTTGTTAGAAAAACCCTGCTAATCGCGGGGTTTTTCTGTTTCATGGGGATGCTCGTGGCAACCAATTTCGGTTTTGTACAACACGGCCGTACAACATTTGCGGGGTTGCGGCGTCGGTTTCGTCGTCGGACATCTGCGCGCCTCGCAGAAGGTCAAGCCTCGGGTGTTGCGGCCGCCGCCCCGGTCGGCGCCGGCTTCCGTGTGGTCCCAATATCCGCGCGCGAGCGCCGCATCGAGCCGCAGGCTCGATCGTCAGCGACATGATCCGTGCGCGTGTGACTCGGTCGTTGGACAGGCGCTAGGAGCGGGCCGCCACTAGCTCGTTCCCGTGACTCTCTCGATGCCGAAGCGCCAGGACAACTCGGACAACTTCGGACAACTGCACCAGTGCGTGGAGTGCATGTCTGGATGTGAAGTTGTCCGAAGCGGCTTGAGGTCTGCGCGCACCAGCAACGTAGGCTGACCAACCGTCAGCCTCGTCGGTCAGACTTCAGTCGTGGAGCTGTTGCTGGCGCGCAACCCCGACGACTCAAGCTCGTTGCCGTATCTGCTGCGGCTGCCGCTCGAAGATGGGCTGGTCTTCCGGACCAAGGGGACGTGGCCACGGACCAGCGCTCTCTACTGCCATCCGGTGGCTGTCAGCGAGTGGCCGGACGTACCGGAAATCGTTGAGCGCGTCGCCCTTCGGTCGTGTGCTCGGCGCGGCGCTGCGATTGACGTCGTCTGCGACCGCGGCCGTGAGCAGCGCTCCCAGATCGTCTTTACGAAGGCTCGCGGGCGAGACGTCGTCTTCTGGCAGTCGGCACGGACCAGAAAGCAGTCTCGCCCCGACGTGTCAGTCCCCAGCGCGCGGGCGCAGGGGATCGCCGACCTCGAGATCCTCGTCGACGCGCACGAGCGCTACGCCTATCGCTTCGCGACGCAGCAGGCGCGGACCGTCAAGCGCGGGCTTGCCTGTGGCGATTACGCGGTGGCCGTCGACGGACGCGTCATCTGCGCCGTGGAGCGCAAGTCCATCGAGGACCTGGTGGCGAGCCTGACTAGCGGCCGGCTGCGCTATGCGCTGGCCGAGCTCGCGGCCCTGCCTCGAGCCGCGGTCGTGGTCGAGGCGGGCTACTCCCGCGTGCTTGCGACCAAGTACGTCCGTGCCGCGACCGTCGCCGACGGATTGGCTGAGCTGCAGATCCGCTGGCCGAACGTGCCGATTGTCCATTGCGAGACACGCAAGCTGGCTGAGGAGTGGACCTACCGGTACCTCGCGGCGGCGCGGGTGTGGGCCCGTGACGAGCCAGCCGCACAGGCGCGTCTCGGCATGCTCAGCGAGGCCCCGACAACGAACGGGCCTCCAGCTCCCCTTCCATCGAGCACCGAACTGCGTGCCTGGGCGCGCAGCAATGGCTTGGACGTGTCAGATCGCGGGCGAGTCAGCGGCGAGATCCTCGCGGCGTGGCAGAGATCGCGTACTTCGATCGATCAGGCCTGATCTGATGAGCCCGGACGATCGCGCAGAACGCCGCGCTGCGCGCGAGACGATCAGGAGCTATCACGAGGAGGAGCTGCGATTGCTGCTCGAGCCTGTCCGTGACGCGCTCGGGCGGCTCGACACCGGGGAGTTTGACGCGTTCGAGGTCGATGAGTTGATCCACCGCTACGAGCGCTCCGCGCGCGAGTTATGGAAGTTCTGTGGGCAAACGGACAGGGGCGAGCGTGAAGCGTTCGGCACCATGTCCGGGCGAACGAGGTCGGTCGTCAGTCAGCGTGGTGTGCACGTCCCGAGATCACCGCGGGGTTAGTGCCGGCCTACTGTCCGCGCCGGCCGGGATTATTCAGACATAGGAGCTCTGGAACACGACCAGCCGCTGCTGTGGTCCTCTCGTGATGAGCGGCAGCTGATGCCACCGGAACGGCAGTTGCTTGAGCGGATCGCGGCAGGCGAGCTCGACCAGCACCTCGTCGCGATTGCCGACGCCGTCCACGCGCGCCGCGAGCTGCTGCACACGGTCCGCTCCGCGAACGCGATCGCCGAGCTGCGTGTCGGCGACACAGTGATGTTCACCGCGAAGGTCCGCCCGCGGTACCTCGAGCACGAACTCGCAGTGATCGAAGCGATCGAAGATCGCTCGGTGGCGGTACGGCTCTGGCGCCCCGTCGGACGGTTCCGCGACGGAACACTGCGTTGCCCACCACTGGCGCTGACCAAGCTCTCGCACTATCCGTAACCGGCGGGGGCTTAGCGCCGCCCGGCCCTCTTTTCGCGACGTTACCAACCGGCGACTCATCACCCGTGAGATGCTCTCCCCCCCCCAGTGCTTCGCGCTGCCCACGGTCGTGCGATCCGCGCGAAGCACAACTGCCCGCTCGAGCGCTGGCAATCGCGTCGTGGGAGAAAGCGGGAGCGCGGTGTGGGTCTTTGCTGTTCGGGTGTCAGCCACTGCTTACTGATCGCGGGTCAGGCAGTGGTCTTCTCGGCGTGTGCTGGCTGACGAGAGCGGGTCTCGCGAGTTCCTCGCCCTCCGCTGGAAGCGCTGTTCGCAACGCTCGCGGCTCGCTGTCTCTTCGGTCAGGCCCCGGCCGTACGCTGGTCGGCGTGGAGATCGTTCTCGAGACTGCGACGCCCGATGGCGTCAGGGTCGTACTGCCGGCGCTTGTCTACGCGAAGGTGCTGGAGGAGCATGCCGCAGTTGCGGACCTAGAGCTGATCGACCGCACCGTTCGCAGCCCTGATGAGCGTCGCGCCGATCCGCGGCCGGGTCGCGAGCGGTTTCTACGCCGCGAGCGCGGCCTCTTGGTGCTCGCCGTAGTTGAGTTCGGCGAGGTTCCTGCGATCATCGTTACGGTGTTCTCGGCTATCCCAGAATCGAGCTGATATGGCTACCGCCACCGTCCACATCTCCGCCGCTGATCTCGAGCTGTCTGGCTCGTACGAGCGTTTCGGGGATGTCCTCTACCTATCCGCGCGGGCCGACGACAAGTCGGCGGCGGTGCAGGAGACTCCGGAGGGGCACGCAGTCCGCCTCGACACTGACGGCCACATCACTCACCTCACGGCGATCAACGCCAAATGGTTGCTTGATCGTGATGGAGAACTCGTTGCGACACTGCGCGATGGACGGCTGCTGAGGCTCACCACAGCTGACGTCGCTGACGTGATCGACTAGCTCATCCAACCCCATTGCCCTGCTGGCCGCGCAAAGCTGGTCTTCCCTCAGTGCGGGCTTGATGCGCGTGCCGAACTGGATGCGGGTCTCTTCGTTTTGGGCTCTCGATCTTGGCCCAAGCTCGTTGCTGACGATCTCGCACTGGTGTGTTCGTGAGCAGGGTCAGCGGAGGGTTCCGCGAGGGGCGAGCCACTGGACGTCTTGCCCGGTGATTCCCGCGATGCGGTCGTAGTCCTCGTCGTAGTGCAGCACTGGGATACCGGCGGCTTCGGCTGCCGCGGCGATGAGCAGGTCTGGATGGCGGACTGCGCGGTGGTGCAGACCACCTTGGCGGGCGAGTAGCTCGTAGACCTCGAGCGCCCGTGCCCACTGCTCGACGCCAATCAGGCAGTTGGATAGCGCGTCGAGATCGCTTCGGAGGCTCGTGAACTCGGTGGCATTACGGGTGCTGTGAAGGAGTTCGAGTCGGACCATGTCGCATGTCGCGATCAGTCCTTCTACGACGTCCTCATCAAATGCAGCGCGTAGTTCACCACCGACGCCGCGGGTCCATACCCAGGCGCTGGTGTCAGCCAGCTGCACCTATGCGAACTGTCGCGGGCGGCGGACTTGCTCGAGCGCATCGGGGGTGAGGTCGGCGAAGTCGCGCTGCGCGAGGCGTTCGCGAGCGGCACGATCGATGACTGCGCGGAGGGCAGCATGGACGGTGTCGGTAGTCCGCGCCGTGCCAAGCACGGCAGCGGCCTCGTCAACGAGCTGCGTGTCGAGATTGATGTTCGTGCGTCTGATCTTCGTCTCGCTCAACATGCCTACAAGCATACACCTTTGCACGGCCGGACGATACACATCACTGAAGGTCAAGGCTCGCCACGAAATCTGTCGGCACCATGGGCTACGGTCACGAGCAACTCGGCGATCGTTCCCATTGGAGGTACGGCATGGGCGAAGGTTCGAAGCGGCCCACCGCGAACGCGCAAGGATCGGCGCTTCAGCTCAAGCTCACCCTCCGTGGCGTATCAAAGCCGCCGGTCTGGCGCCGGCTGGTCGTCGCGGCAGACATGCACCTTGACCGCCTGCACGACGTCATCCAGACCTCGATGGGCTGGACCGACACGCATCTGCACATGTTCTCAACAGCCACCGGCGACTACGGGGTCCCCGACCCCGAACTGGGATTCCGCAACGAGCGAAGCACTCAGGTCGGGCAGTTCCTCAAGCAGCAGGACGACCGCATCAGCTACACCTACGACTTCGGCGATGGCTGGGAGCATGACATCGTCCTCGAGAAACGTCTCGACCCCGGCCCGGAGGCGCACCTGCCGGCCTGCACCGGTGGCAAGGGAGCCTGCCCACCAGAAGACTGCGGAGGGCCCTGGGGCTACGCCGACGTCAAGGCCACGATTGCGGACCCAGGCCACGAAGACCACGACCACATGCTCGACTGGCTGGGTCTGGAATCCGCAGAGGAGTTCGATCCCGCCGCCTTCGATTTGGCCGAGATCAACGAAGTGCTCAACATGACGACCGCCGCCCGCCGCTGAAGCTCTACCCAACCTGGCAGCTCAGCGCCCTGCTGGCCGCGCTCAGCGGATGTGTTGACGGAGCCGCCAAGATGCGCCTCGCGACTTGAAAGCGGGTCTCGTGGGCCTGACTCTGTGTTAGTGCGCCCCCTTCCGCCCAGATCCAGCATCGCTGAGTCGCTCTCCGAGACCTGCGGCGAGACAAGAGCGGTACGGGGTGATCCTCGATGCGAGTTCCTTGCTGCTCCCACAAGCAGAATTCCGGACGCGAGGGGATTGTCGCCGGGGAGCGCGTCGGGCCAGGGCTATCGGAGGGCAGGATTCGTCGTAGCCAAAAGGTTTGGCTAGCTCGGGGCGTGCTCATTCACTGCCCTAGTCACGTGCGCGCGAAGCCATCGGTGGGCAGGATCGTTGTCGTAGCGCTCGTGCCAGGAGGCGATGACCGGGAGCGGTGACAGCTTCAGCGGAATTGACGCCGTGTAAAGTCTGAGCGCGTCGATCGTCGGCCGGCACATGTGTTGGGAGACGACGGCGATGAGGTCGCTGCGTGCCACGAAGTAGAGCGCGGCTGTACTGGTGGGCGCAGCGCCGATCACACGACGTTGCAGCCCGTGGCGCTCGAGGAGCTCGTCGATTGGATCGTGCATCCGTCCGCGACGAGACACGATGATGTGGTGCGCTGCGGCGAAGCGGCGAAGCGTAAGGCGCTTGGAGGCGAGCGGATGATCGCCGCGCATCGCAGCGATCAGGCGGTCCTCCGCGATGGTCTCGGAGCGGATCTCGGGGATCTCGTGCCTGGTTGCGCCGATTTCGAGGTCGAGGTGTCCGTGTCTGAGGTCGAGGGTATCGACCGCGCCCTCGGGCAGCAGGCGGACGGCGACACCGGGTGCCTCGGCTCCGATTGTCGCTAGCAGCGCCGGACCGATGGCGGTCGTGACGGCGTCGTGGCACTGCAGCGTAAAGGTGCGTGACAGGGACCCGAGGTCGAGCTTACGCTCGGGCTCCAGCACGGCTTGCGCTTCGGTCACGAGCGCATGTACCCGCTCGCGGACGCGCAGCGCGTAGGGGGTCGGGGTCATCGCGCGGCCGGTCCGGACGAGGATCTGATCGCCGGTGACCACGCGGATTCGACCAAGGGTGCGGCTCATCGCCGGCGCCGAGAGATGCAGCCGCTCGGCGGCGCCACTGACGCTGCCTTCCTCCAGCAGGGCATCGAGAGCGGTGAGAAGGTTCAGGTCCAATTGCACAAAAGTAAATCGTAGGCTATCAAAGTTGCATTTGACGTTATGCGAAGCCGGGTCCAGGATGAGGTGGTGTCGTCAACCAATCTCACGGAGGACCTAATGAGCTCGGAGATCACCACTTCCGCTGATGCGACTGACGCCGTTCTGCTGACTGATGTCGTCGCTGCGGTTCAGAACGCCGGCAGGGCACTGCTGGCCAGGTACACACCTGGTGCACGCCCTGATGGCCGCGAGGCGCTGTTCGCTGCGTTGTCCGCCAACGAGCGGGTATCCGCTGACCTGCTGCGCGTCGCACTCTCGACGCTTCGCCCGGGTGCGGGCTGGGTTGACGAGGGCCTGGAGACAGTTCCGCTACCCGATGGTGAATGGTGGGTCGTCGATGCGGTCGAGGGCAATGTCAACCACGTCCACGGCATGCCGGAATGGGCTGTCACAGCGACACTTGTGCGCGACAACGCGCCGGTTCTCGCGGTCGTGAACCAGCCGGTCGGCGATCTGACCTACACGGCGCTACGCGGGAACGGTGCGCAGCTCAATGGTCACGCGCTGCATACCTCGGCGAAGACGGACCTCTCGGCGGCGCTTGCGGCGACCGGCCAAGCCGAGGCTGGTCAGACCGACACGTACCCGAAGATCGCGGCCTCGGTCGGGGCGATGCTCGCGCGCGTGCTGCTGGTGCGAGCGACGGTCCCGTCGACGTTCCCGATGCTGCTGATAGCCGAGGGGCACATCGACGTTTTCTGGCAGTACCAGTCCGTGCTGCCGGGCATCGCCGCGGGCGCGCTGTTGATCTCGGAGGCGGGCGGACGCGTCACCGGTACCAACGGTGAGCCTTGGCGGCCCGGCGAACGCAACGTAATTGCCGCTGCGCCCGGGGTCCACGCCGCCGCGGTCGATGTCCTATCCAACCTCAGCTGACGATCTCAGCCGCTCGAACGGAGCTTTAGCAATGAACCTCACCATCGTGGGCGCCACCGGCGCGACCGGCCGGGAACTGGTGCGCCAGGCCGTCGACCGTGGACATACCGTGACCGCGATCGCCCGCCACCCGGACAGGCTTGACATTCCGAACTCCGACCGCCTCATCCGAGTCGCCGCGGACGTTCTGGACGGCGATGCAATCGCGGCGTCGCTCACCGGCAGCGAGATCGTGCTGTCGGGTTTGGGCAACGTATCGGGTCAGGATCCGCGGGTTCTGACCGCCGGAGTCCGCGCCGTCGTCGCAGCTGAGCCGGAGCGCATCATCTGGCTCGGCGCCTTCGGCACAGGCGCATCAGCGCAGGCCGCCGGCCCACTCACCCGCAGACTGCTGAGGCTCGTGCTGCGCGGCGAGCTCAGCGACAAGATCGCCGCCGACGGAGCGGTCCTAGCCGCCGGAGGCACCGTATTCCACGCCGGGCCGCTGACCAACGGAGCGCTGAGCCAGACCCGCCGCACGCTCGAACTGGACGCTGTACCGCGCCGCATTTTCCCAGCGCGCATCAGCCGGGCAACCGTGGCCGCAGCGATGCTCGACGAGGCCGAAGGCCCGGCACACCACGGAACCACCATTGTCCCACTCGACCGATGAGCGCCACCAGATGAGCACTCACAGTAACGACAGCCGACGCTTCCAAGCGCTCCGAGAACGGCCAACCCCACTTATCTCACGTGTCACCATCACCATCGTCGCCGGGCTGATGATCGGGGTACTGACCGCGCTCGGACAGCGCCAACTGCACGGGGTGCTGGAGCCGTTCGTCAACTCCGTGAGCGCATGGGTAGTCCTGCCGTTCCTGCTGGGTGCACTTATGCAGACTCCCCAAGGTGGCGGGGCTGCGGGCTTGGTAGCTGCGATGCTGCAACTCGTAGGTTATTACGTCACCGCACGCCTGCGAGGCTTCCCAGAGTCAGCCCAACTGATCGCGTTCTGGACCGCTTGTGGCGTAGTCGGAGGCCCGCTGTTCGGGATCGCCGGACACCTTGAGTGGCATGGTCGCCATTGGTGGCGAGGCGTTGGCCTGGGCGCACTGGCGGCGACATTCTTCGCAGAGGGCGTCTGGACCTACATCGAGCAACAGCGCCGTTGGGGTCTCGGTGCCGTATGGGTCGCAGTCGCAATCGGTCTGGCGCTGCTAATTCCGCGCGGCCGCGCACTGAGGTGGCTCGCGCTGCTCTTACCGCTCTCGCTAGCTGGTCAGATCGCCCTCTACGGCATCTACAGCAATGCAGTCCTTTGAACCGCGAAACCCCGACGGCCCCACTCGGACCGAAACACCGGGGGAGCTGGCACTAGACGCAGCTCCGATCGACGCGCGTCGCTTCTTCCGCTAGCTGAGGCTCCGGAGCGCTCAGCGACCGACGGATGACGAGGATCTGCTAGGCGTCATCCGCGCTTTGTCGGCGCCGGCACGTCAGGTAGGTCACATGTACGGCCAAGATCAAAAGCAGGACATGCCGTCCATTCCGGTTGCGTCTCAGGACTGCTGTAAATAGCCGAAGCGGTGGCTGTCAGATTGACGGCGTAGGTTCCCTCAAGTCCTGCCGAGATCGACCGGCTGCTCGGGAAGGGCATGGTCGATGACCCACAGAAGATGCTCGGGGACCTCGCCCGGCTCGGCGCCCGTCTGATCATTCAGCGGGCGGTCGAGGACGAGTTCGATGACTGGCTCGGTCCGCTCAGGGTGAGATGAGCTCAGCACCGGGGATGTAGGTCGCGATGCGAGTTGGGTCGCGCGTGAGTAGTGGTCGCCCGGTCACAGCCGCGTGAGCGCCGATCAGGAAGTCGGGAAGGATCGCCTGGCGGTTGCCGCCGGCGCGGCGGTACTCGGCGTACGCGTGGCCGGCGAGGAAGCTTGCGGCGAGCGGGATTTCTTCGATCAGGCTCATCGACGGCAACGCGTCACGGAGTGCTTCGACTCTCGAGAAGCGTGGCGCGATCTCGGCGAGCACAACGCCGTTCAGGATGAGAGCCCCTCGCCCCGCCGCATCGACCAACCGTGCCTGCGACCACGACAGCCACCTAGCGTCCTCGGTGAACACGTCGAGGAGCACGCTGCTATCGACAACTGTGCCGGCGTTCGGGCTCACCCGCGGGTCAGCGCAAGAATCTCGTCGGTGCTGAGGGCAACGTCACCCGCGCCACGAACCCTCGCGATCTCAGCTGCCGCTTGGTCGTGATCTGGAACGAGACGCGCGGTCCCCTGCTCGAGCTCGAACCGAACCTCTGTCCCCGGAGCGATGCCAAGTGCGCGACGTACCTCCAGCGGGATGGTGACTTGACCTTTCTGCGTGACTCTCATGCGAGTAATACTAGCGAGTAATACCACGGCTGATCGACTCTGGTCGGTCGCTATTCGAGACGACGTCGGAGCGCGACCGCTTCGCCTCAAACCCTTCGATCGTTTCTTGCTTGATCGTGTCGAGCAGCTCGATGCGAACCCGACCTTCGGTGAGAAAGAGGTTGCGTTGCATCCCTATCCGGATCCTACGTGCGGCATCCTTGTCGCCGACGATGTACAGCAGCGCGCGCAGCGTGCCGTGCAGCATCCAGTTGTTGTGAAGGCTGAGGATCGCGTTGAGTCGGGCCTTCGATTTGCGGGCGAGTTCAACCTCGACCGCGTAAACGTCCTCGTTGGGGGCCCATGCGATCAGGTCGGGACGATGCCCTGACTTTTTCCATCCGCGGCTGTCATACCAAATCAGTCGCTCGGCCCACTCGCCACTGTGACGAATCTCAGGCTCGCCAAGGAAGCGACGCTCGCGGACGGTGAGCCAAGCGGCGGCCCACGCGCACGCGCTGTTGTGCGGCCACCAATTCGGTTGCGGTGCCGGCTGTGCCCCGAGCCCAGTACCGAGCACCCGGACACCGAGCTTGGTCACGTAGAACATCGACCCCTGCCCCCACAACAGCGGCACCCGACCGAGCCACCCCTCTGACTCCAGTCTCCTGGCTCTGTGAGGTACAGCCGCGCGCCACCGAGGCGGCGACACCGACACCATGACCGCCTCGATCGGGGTACGTCAAATCGCGCCCTTTGGTGTCTTTTTGGTGGCGTTTTGGCACCGACACTTACGTTGCCAGCGTCCGATCCAAGCGCCCGAGTCCGAGTGAGGAACACCATGCCGCAAGTCCATCAGCCGTGCGAAGTTGAAGCCGTGCCGATCCAGTCGCTGGAAGCGCGTGCTGCGAGCGGCGCCGAGGTGTGCGCCGTCGCGCGCGACGGGCAAGTGCGCCGGCATTGGGCGAACAGGATCTGGGAAGTCATCGGAGGTCGCGGTGGCTTTCTTTGCGTGGTCGTTGTGGCTCTCGGGCTGTTTGTGCCGGCAATGGCTAGCGCGGCAAACCTGAGCGCGTATGTCGTCAACACCGACACCGATGGTCCGGGTGGGGTGTCCCAGTACACGGTCGGGGCAGGCGGCGCGCTTGCACCCATGACGACACCGACCGCCTCAGCCGGCAACCGCCCGTATGGAATCGCGGTCAGTCCTAACGGCCAGTACGTTTATGTCGCCAACGAGGCTACGGATGGGTCAGGTGGAGTGTCGCAATACACGGTCGGTGCGGGCGGCGCGCTTGAACCAATGGCGACGCCGACAGTCGCCGGCGATGCCAACCCGTATGCGATCGCGGTGAGTCCGAACGGCCAGTACGTGTACGTCACCAACAACGAGTCGGCTGACGTGTCGCAGTACGCAGTCGGGTCGGACGGTGCGCTGACACCGATGGCGACGCCGACGGTCGCAGCCGGCGCGCACCCGCAGGCGATCGCGGTGAGTCCGGACGGCCAGTACGTGTACGTCGCCAACGCCGGCACGAATGGGTCGGGTGGGATCTCGCAGTACACCGTTGGGGTCAGCGGTGCGCTGACGCCGATGGCGACGCCGACGGTCGCCGGCGGCCACGCGCCGGATGGCGTCGCTGTGACCCCGAACGGCCAATACGTGTACGTCGCCAACGGGGGCGCAGCCGGATCGGGCGCGGTGTCGCAATACGCAGTCGGGCCGACGGGTGCGCTGACACCGATGGCGACGGCGACGGTCGCCGGCGGCGACGGGCCGGCGGGGGTCGCGGTGAGCCCGAACGGCCAATATGTCTACGTCGCTGCTCCCTTGGACACGAGTGGGGTCTTCCAGTACACGGTCGGGACAGGCGGCGCACTTGAACCGATGGCGACGCCGATGGTCGCGGCCGGCGCAGCGCCCTTCGAGCTCGCGTTGAGCCCGAATGGACAGGACCTGTACGCCGTCAACGACGGCTCGACCGGATCCGGTGGGCTCTCGCAGTTCACGGTCGGGTCGAGCGGCGCGCTTGCCCCGCAGACGACGCCGACCCTCTCGACCGGCGAGTACCCGTTCGCGATCGCGGTGACCCCGGATCAGGCGCCGGTGGCATCGTTCACGGCCACCGCAGCGCTACCCGGGTCTGCGTCGTCGTTCAACGCCTCGGGGTCGAGCTCGGCTGACAGCACGGTTGCCGAGTACGAATGGTCATTTGGCGATGGTTCGACCTTGACGACGGTGTCATCAAGCGAGACGCACACCTATGCGCAAGCGGGCACGTACACGGTTGCACTGACGGTCGTCGACGCCGACGGGTGCTCAAAGTTGACAGTTTTCACCGGCCAGACGGCGTTCTGCAACGGGAACTCGGCGGCGACCACGACCCAGACCGTGGTGGTGCCCCTGTCGACGGGGGCTGCGTCGACGGGGTCTGCACCTGCAGTGTCGCGGTTGACGTTGTCGCCGGACAGGTTCGCGGCCACCGGGCGCAATGCGCATGGGAGGTGCGTGGAGCCCTCGAAAAAGAACAAGGGCGATAAGGCATGTCAGCTGTCGATCACGCTGAACACGACCTACACGCTGAACGTCGCGGCGAACGTGAGTTTCAAGCTTGCGCTTCAGACGAGCGGGCGGAAGGTCAGCGACAAGTGCGTGAAGGCGACCCGAGAGAACAAGCATCACTCGAAGTGCACGCTGCTGGTCAGCGTCCGCACGACGTCCGCTCGTTCTCGGGTGGCCGGGTCGAACAAGTTCAGCTTCAGCGACAAGCTCGCGGCGGGAACCTACGAGCTGACCGCATCCCCGGCGGGCGGAACGGCCCAGACGATCACGTTCAGAGTCACGGGCTGACACCGAGCGCGCTGTACTGCGATGAGGGGTGGCTCCCTAGTCGGGGAACCACCCCTCTCATGCCTCTGACATTGGGCGGGCTTGAGGACTACACGGCCACGCGGCCGCCGTCTGCCGGAACGATCGCTCCCGTGATGAAGCTCGCCTCATCGGAGGCGAGGTAGACGATCGCGTTGGCGATCTCGTCCGGGTCAGCGGGTCGGCGAAGTGGCAGCGTTCCGGCCAGGGTGTCGATCAGGTCGCCGGCTCCGGCCGTTCCGGGAGTGCGGGTCGGGCCGGGAGCGACAGTGTTGACGCGGATCCCGTGTGGTCCGTATTCGGCGGCCCAAGCTTTGGTCAGCAACTCGAGTGCGGCCTTGGAGGCGCCGTAGGCTGACATGCCGGGGTTGCCGAAACTGGCGACCATCGTCGAGACGTTGACGATCGCACCGCTGCCGCGGGCGACCATACCCGGCACGAGCGTCGCGACGAGGGCGAACGGTGTGAGGACGTTGAAGTCGAATACGGCCCGCACCTGTTCGATCGGGATCTCGTGTGATGCACCAAATGGGAAGATGCCGGCGTTGTTGACGAGCACATCGACGTCCCCCGCGGCCAGTGCGAGCTTCGCGGCCGCATCGGGCTCGGACAGGTCTGCGGCGATGAACCGCGCCTCGCCGCCCGTGGCCTCGATCGCCTCAACGACCTCGCGGCCGCGCGTCTCATCCCGACCGGTGACGATCACCGTCGCGCCTTCGCGGCCGAATCGCTCCGCCGCGGCACGGCCGATTCCTGACGTACTACCTGTGACCAGAACGGTCTTGCCGTCAAAGCTCATAACGCTCCCATCGAGAAGGTGGGCTGACTAGTCCAAGTTGAGACGTGAGCCTAACACAACATGGACTAAGTGGTCCATGTTGACTATGCTGTTCCCATGGGGACGACTCCTAGAACCGCGAGAGGCCGTGCCACGCGTCAGCGGATCCTTCAAGCGGCCACGGAGCTGATCTCAGAACGCGGGGTTGCCGGGACATCGCTTGACGACGTGCGGGAGCTGGCGCAGGCATCGAAGAGCCAGCTCTACC
>Ga0302314_10005431_pt1 | contig 23242 bp, 2 predicted proteins | sample III_Palsa_N2_3_FD_200533 | JGI IMG/M metagenome (GOLD analysis project Ga0302314, IMG submission 200533) | Peat permafrost microbial communities from Stordalen Mire near Abisko, Sweden - III_Palsa_N2_3 | ecosystem: Environmental > Terrestrial > Soil > Palsa > Peat permafrost | place: Sweden... | reverse complement strand
ACATTGGCAAGCCTATCGCCAATGCCACGGTGTACGTGCTGGACGAGCAGCAACGTCTGCTCCCCGTGGGCGTTGTCGGTGAACTGTACGTCGGTGGAAAAGGCGTGGCGCGGGGCTATTTCAACCGTATGGAAATGACCGCAGAGCGCTTTCTCGACGACCCGTTCAACCCTGGCCGCATGTACCGCACCGGCGACCTGGTGCGCTGGCTGGAGGACGGTAACCTTGAATACCTGGGGCGTAACGACGACCAAGTGAAAATCCGTGGCGTACGTATCGAACTGGGGGAAATCGAAGCGGCCCTGGCCGGCCATCACGGGATCACCGAAGCCGTGGCCCAAGTCCGGGAGGGGCAATTGCTGGCCTGGTTCACAGCACTGGAACCGGTGGCAATCGACGCGCTTCGTGCCCATGTGCAATCCCGCGTGCCGGACGCGATGGTCCCCGTGGCCTATCTGAAACTGGACGCGCTACCGTTGACCGCCAACGGCAAACTCGACCGCAAGGCCTTGCCGGCGCCTGGGCCGGAGGCTTTTATCACCCGCCGCTACGAAGCCCCGCAGGGGACTGTGGAAACCGCCCTGGCGCAGATCTGGGCCGAGCTGTTGCAGGTCGAGCGGGTAGGGCGTCAGGACCATTTCTTCGAGCTGGGCGGGCATTCCCTGCTGGCAGTCAACCTGGTGCAGCGCATGCGCCACGCGGGATTGCAGGCCGATGTTCAGGTGTTGTTTGGTCAACCCACCCTGGCGGCGCTGGCCGCAGCGGTGGGAGGTGGGACGGAGCTTGAGGTCGTGGCCAATCGCATCCCGGCCGATTGCACACGCATCACCCCGGACATGCTGGTGTTGGCTGAACTGGATCAGGCGACGATCGATCGCATCGTCGCCGCGATTCCCGGTGGCGCGGCCAATGTGCAGGAGATCTATCCGTTGGCACCGTTGCAGGAAGGTCTGCTCTATCACCATGTGACTGACGAACGTGATCCCTACCAGCAACACGCGATGTTCACCTTTGCCGGTCGCGAGCAACTGGATGCTTTTGCCGAGGCCTTGCAACAGGTGATCGCCCGGCATGACATCCTGCGCACCAGCCTGGTCTGGGACGCCATCGAGCAACCGATGCAGGTGGTCTGGCGTGAGGCGCGGCTGACGCTGGAGCCGATGACTTTGCCGGGCGACGCCATCGTCGACCAGTTGCGCGAACACTTCGATCCACGCCAGCGCCCGTTGGACCTGCGCCAGGCACCGATGATGGCCTTGGCGTTTGCCGAGGATCCGCAGAACAAACGCTGGGTCGGCATGTTGCGCTTCCATCACCTGGTCAACGACGCAACGTCAACCACCGTACTGATGGACGAAATCCAGGCGCACATGCTGGGCCAGCCACAACAGTTGCCTGTGCCGATTGCCTACCGCAACTTCGTCGCTCAGACCCGCGCGCCCGATCGTCAGGCCCGGCATGAGAGGTTCTTCCGTGAGCGTCTGGGAGATATGGATGAGCCGACCCTGGCCTTCGGTTTGCAGGAGCGCCAGGCGGATCGTCGCGAGACGCAAGAAGTCGAGTGCATGCTGCCCGAGGCCCTCGGTCAGCGTCTGCGGCAACAGGCACGTGCCTTGGGCGTCAGTGTGGCGAGCCTGTATCACTTGGCCTGGGCTCATGTGCTAGGCAAGGTTTCGGGACGCGACGACGTAGTATTTGGCACTGTGTTGCTGGGTCGTTTGCAGGCGGGCGAGGGCGCGGACCGTGCCTTGGGCATGTTCATCAACACCTTGCCACTGCGTCTGCGCCTGGCCGGACACTCGGTGCACGAGGCGGTCCTGGACACCCATCGTCAACTGAGCGCCTTGCTTGCCCATGAACAGGCCTCCCTTGCATTAGCCCAGCGTTGCAGCAGCCTGCCGGCCTCCACCCCTCTGTTCAACAGCCTGCTGAACTACCGGCACGCTTTGGCCGACGACGATCAAGGATTGCTGCGTGGTGTGCCTGGGGTCGAGTTGCTGAGCAGTGAAGATATCCTCAGTTATCCGTTCGTGTTTGAGGTGGAAGATCGGCCCACCGGTTTTCGGCTCCAGGCCAAGGCGCCGAGAAAGATTGGCGCCCGGCGCCTGCTGGATTACCTGGAAACGGTACTGGTGGGCCTGGTGCAGGCGCTTGAACAAGCGCCGGGCAGGTTGCTTCGCACAGTGCAGATGCTTCCAGTGAGCGAGCTCAAACAGTTGTTGGTCGACTACAACGTTACCCATACCGATGCCTCGGTGGACCTGACCCTCCATGCTCTTTTCGAAGCGCAGGCCAAGCAGACTCCCCACGCCGTGGCGGTGCAGGCGGGCGAGCAGCAATTGACGTATCAGCAGCTCAACGAGCGTGCCAACCAGTTGGCCCATCACCTGCTTGACTGCGGTGTGCAGCCGGATGCCCGGGTAGCACTCTGCGTCGAGCGCGGGCCGGACCTGATCGTGGGCCTGCTGGCGATTCTCAAAGCCGCAGGTGCTTACGTGCCGCTGGATCCGGGGTACCCGCCTGAGCGTATTGCCTACATGTTGCACGACAGCGCACCTGTGGTAGTGCTTGTCCACGGGGCTACCCGGGCGTTATCGGGGAGCGCCCTGATGCCGGTGATTGATCTTGACCGGCCCACGTGGCAGCACAACCCGGTCACCAATCCTCAAGTCCCCACTCTGAGTGCCACCCACCTGGCCTACGTGATGTACACCTCCGGTTCCACCGGCACGCCCAAAGGTGTGATGGTCGAGCACCGCGGGCTGAGTAACCTCGTGCAGTGGGGTTCTTTGCTGTGTCCGAATACCCGAGGTAGTGCCTCATTGCAGCGGGCACCCTTCAGTTTCGATGGCTCGGTCTGGGAGCTGTTCTGGCCGCTGGCTAACGGCATGCGTCTGGTGCTGGCGCGGGTTGACGGGCACCGCGACCCGGTTTATCTGGCTCAGTTGATTCGTGAGCAACAGATCGGCGTGGTCCAGTTCGTACCTGCCATGCTGCAACAGTTCCTCGAGCTGGAAGAGTCCAGTCTCTGCACCAGCCTCACCGATGTGCTGTGTGGTGGCGGCGAACTCACTGAAGCCTTGGCCCGAGGCGTCCAGGCTCGTTTGCCCAAGGTTCGCCTGCACAACGTCTACGGTCCCACCGAAGCCACCGTCGACAGCAGCGCCTGGACCCTGGAGCCGGGTGCTCCGGTGCCGTCGGTGCAACTGCCCATCGGCCGGGCCATCAGCAATACCCGGCTGTATGTGCTGGACGAACATGATCAACCGGTGGCCACCGGCGTCAGCGGCCAGTTGCATATCGGTGGCGTGGGCGTCGCCCGGGGTTACCTGGGGCTGGTGCAGATGACGGCCGAACGGTTTATTGACAGCCCGTTTGTGGCGGGTGATCGCCTGTACCGCACCGGGGACCTGGTGCGCTACCTGCCAGACGGCAACCTGGAGTTTCTTGGTCGTAACGACTTCCAGGTCAAGCTGCGAGGCGTGCGCCTGGAACTGGGGGAAATTGAGTCGCGGCTCGCGGCGCACCCGGCGTTGCGTGAAGTGGCGGTACTGATTCGTGATGACCGACTGGTGGCCTACTTTACCGTTCGCGGCGAGGCGCCGAGCCTTGAGCGGTTACGCACCCATGTACTGGAGCTGTTGCCGGAATACATGGTGCCGTCGGCGTTTGTGCAGCTTGAAGCACTGCCCCTGAGTCCGGCCGGCAAGCTTGACCGCAAGGCCTTGCCGGAGCCAGGGTTGGAAGCCGTGGTGAGCCGTACCTATGAGGCGCCCCAAGGCGAAGTCGAAACGCTGATGGCAGGTATCTGGGCCGAGATGTTGAAGCTGGAAAGGGTGGGGCGTCATGACCACTTTTTTGAACTGGGCGGGCATTCATTGCTGGCGGTAGGCCTGGTGGCGCGCTTGCGCAAGGCGGGTCTGGAGTTGGATGCGCGGACCTTGTTCAGCCAGCCGACACTGGCGGGGTTGGCGGGTAAGGTGGGGACGCTGGTGCAGCGGGTGGAGGTGCCGCAGACGCTGATTCCGCAGTTGGATCGGCGGCGTAGGCTTTGAGGTAGGCAGGCTTGAGAGCCACCCACAACAAAGTGGTACGCCTTTCCCGTCCCGGCAGTTAGCATTGCACCTCATCCGCCCGACATCCATCGGGCGGATAACCGCCAACCAGCCGGTCAAATAATAATGGAACGACGCCAATTCAGCGGCGGCATGCAGGGGAAAAACCTGCGCTACCTGAACGAAGCCCCTGGCCAAACACCGCAAAAGGTCCGAACAGGCTTCCTGTTGCTGGAACACTTCTCGCTGCCGGCATTTACCCAGGCGCTGGATACGATCGTCACGGCAAACCTGCTGCGTCCCGGGCTCTTTTCCACCTGCACCTTCGGCTTGGATGAGGGCGAGATTGTCAGCGACCTGGGCCTGGTCATTCGGCCAGAGGCCCGGCTTGAGGCCTCAGTGCTTTGCGAGCTGGATTTGTTGGTGATTTGTGGCGGTTACCGTACGGCGCTCACTGCCGGTGATGAGTTCCTGCACCTGCTGAAGGCCGCGTCGCAGCAGGGTGTCAGCCTGGCTGGGCTGTGGAATGGTGCCTGGTTCCTGGGGCGGGCGGGTGTGCTGGACGGTTATCGTTGCGCCATTCATCCCGAGCATCGTCCGGCACTGGCAGAGATCGCCAAGGCGGCCCAGGTCAGCAGCGAACCCTATGTGATTGACCGCGACCGACTCACGGCATCCAGTCCCTCCGGCGCTTTCCACATGGCGCTGGACTGGATCAAAAGTGTGCATGGCAAGGCACTGGTGGAAGGGATCGAGGACATTCTGGCGTTCGAAGAATCGCGATATCGACGCGTCAAGCCGGTGACCCATATTTCAGTGAGCGCGCCGCTGCGCGAGGTCGTGAAGTTGATGGAGGCCAACCTCGAAGATCCGTTGGCGCTGGATCAGTTGGCGGTTTATGCCGGCCGTTCACGCCGACAACTGGAACGCTTGTTCAGGGAGCAACTGGGAACCACCCCGCAGCGTTACTACCTGGAACTGCGTATCACCGAGGCACGGCGTTTGCTCCAGCACACTGAAATGTCCCAGGTCGAGGTGCTGGTGGCCTGTGGTTTCGTATCGCCCAGTCATTTCAGCAAATGCTACAGCGCGTTTTTCGGCTACCGACCCTCCAGGGAAACACGACGGGTCAAGTGACCGACCGTTCTGCGGCGCACGCGCAAGGTGTGTGCCGCTCCCTCTTGTCCCTAGTTCCCATGTCACCCCCACCGACCTGAATGCTCTAGTTTTCCAACCCTGCGGGGAGCCCCTGCGGTGGAACGCCGCACGCTGTTTTTTTGCGCAGTTCCTCCCGGCAAACCCGCTCGTCTTCGGGCACTTATGTGACAGCTGAAAACGGACTTTCTCCTCAACTGTATCCGACTCAAAAAGCAGGTTACTCCCATGCAGTTCAGCGAATTATTGGCAGTTCTTTCCACCTACCCGATCCGTCTGCAACTGGAAGAAGGCGACTTGATCATTCTGGGTGACGACGATGCGCTGGATGACGCGTTGTGGGATCAACTGATTGCATACAAACCCCAATTGCTGGAACTGGTGGCCCAACACGGTGGTGATTGGCTGAGCCCGGCTTATCGCATCACCCCGGACATGCTGCCGCTGGTCACGCTCGACCAACTCGCCATTGATCGCATCGTCGCGACCGTCCCGGGGGGAGCGGCCAACGTGCAGGATATCTACCCGCTGGCACCGCTGCAGGAGGGCATGCTCTACCATCACTTGTCCTCCCGTCAGGGTGATCCCTACGTACTGCATGCGCAGTTTGTATTCGACAACCGCACCCGCCTCGAAGCCTTTGCCGAGGCGTTGCAATGGGTGATCGACCGTCATGACATCCTGCGTACCTCGATGGTCTGGGAGCGCCTGGACGAGCCGTTGCAAGTGGTTTGGCGCCAGGCCCGGCTGGTGTGTGAAGAAGCGCTGCTCAGTGCCGCCGACGGTGATGCACTGACGCAGTTGCGTGCTCGCTACGATGCCCGCGATTACCGCCTGGACCTGGGACAGGCGCCGTTATTGCGCCTGGTATTTACCGAAGACAGCGTCCATCAACGCATGGTTGCCATGCTGCTGTTCCACCACACCATTCTCGATCACACCGCCCTCGACGTGGTACGCCGGGAAATCCAGTTGTACCTGGCCGGGCAGACGGAACTGGCGGGCAAGCCCGTACCGTTTCGCGGCTACATTGCTCAGGTGCGACAGGGCGTCAGTGAGCAGGCCCATGAAACGTTCTTCCGTGGGATGCTGGCGGACATTGATGAGCCGACGCTGCCCTTCGGCCTGAACGAAGTACAGGGCGATGGCCACGGTATCGATGAGGCCCGTATCACGGTCGACCACGACTTGAGCCGGCGCCTGCGGGCCCAGGCGCGGCCACTCGGGGTCAGTGCAGCCAGTGTGATGCACCTGGCCCTGGCGCAGGTGTTGGGCAAGGTGTCCGGCCGTGAAGCGGTGGTATTCGGTTCGGTAATGCTCGGCCGGATGGGGGCGGGCGAGGGCTCCGACCAGGCCCTGGGCATGTTCATCAACACCTTGCCATTGCGCGTGGATGTCGGCGAGCAAAGTGTGCGCGCCGGCGTCAAGGCCACGCACGAACGCCTGACCTCACTGTTGAGCCACGAACACGCCTCCCTGGCCCTGGCCCAGCGTTGCAGTGGGGTAGCGGCGCCGACGCCACTGTTCAGCGCGATTCTCAACTACCGCCACAGCGATGCCTCGGACACTGGCGACGTTATCGATATCGCCGAAGGCATCCAGGTACTGGGCGCCGAAGAACGCACCAACTACCCGGTGACGGTCAACGTCGACGACTTGGGTGAAGACTTTGCCCTGACTGTGCTGGTGGACGCTTCCATTGGTGCCACGCGCCTGGCCGGCTACCTGCACACCGCCCTGGAAAGCCTGGTACGGGCCCTGGAAAATACCCCGCAAGCACCGCTGCGCAGCCTGACCATCCTGCCTGCTGCCGAGCGCCAACACCTGCTGCACACCTTGAATGCCAGTGCACGGCACTACGCCGATTCGGCACTGATCCACCAACAATTCGAAGACTGCGCCAACGCCCAACCCGATGCCACGGCGCTGATCTACGAAAACCAGCGCCTGAGCTATCGCGAGTTGAACCAGCGTGCAAACCAGGTTGCCCATCGGCTGTTGGCCTTGGGGGTTCGCCCGGACGATCGGGTGGCGATCTGCGTCGAGCGCGGCCTGCCAATGATCGTTGGCCTGTTGGGGATCCTCAAGGCCGGCGCGGGTTATGTGCCGATTGATCCGGCCTATCCACTGGAGCGCATCGCCTACACCCTGCGTGACAGTGAGCCGGTGGCCGTGCTGGTGCAGGACGACACGCGTCATCTGGTGGGCGACGTAGCGTCGATTGACCTCGATACCTTGCACCACGAGTCCTTCGACAACCCGCAGGTGCCAGGGCTGACGTCGGCCAACCTGGCCTATGTCATCTACACCTCCGGTTCCACCGGCTTGCCCAAGGGCGTGATGATCGAACACCGCAACGTTGCGCGTCTGTTCAGTGCCACCGAGCACTGGTTTCACTTCAACCAAAGCGATATCTGGGCGTTGTTCCATTCCTTTGCCTTCGATTTCTCGGTCTGGGAAATCTGGGGCGCGCTGATGCATGGCGGGCAATTGCTGGTGGTACCGCAACTGGTCAGCCGCTCGCCGGACGAATGCTACGCCCTGTTGTGCGAGGCCGGTGTGAGCGTCCTGAACCAGACGCCGAGCGCCTTCCGCCAGTTGATCGCGGCCCAGGGGCGTAGCCCGCAGGCCCACTCCTTGCGCCAGGTGATCTTTGGTGGCGAAGCGCTGGAGCCGGGAATCCTCAAGCCCTGGTATGCCCGCGTCACCAACGCCGGCACGCAACTGGTGAACATGTACGGCATCACCGAAACCACCGTGCACGTGACCTATCGCGCCCTGCAGGCGGCGGACGCACAGTTGGTCGGCGTTAGCCCGATTGGCGAGCGGATTCCCGACTTGCAACTGTATGTCCTGGACCCGTACGGCGAGCCGTTGGCGACCGGTGTTGTCGGTGAGTTGTACGTTGGTGGTGCCGGGGTGGCCCGGGGTTACCTCAACCGTGACGAACTGACTGCCGAGCGTTTCCTTGCTGACCCCTTTACTGGCCAGCGTATGTACAAGACCGGCGACCTCGGTCGTCTGTCGGCAGACGGCAGCGTCGAGTACCTGGGGCGTAACGACGACCAGGTGAAAATTCGCGGCTTCCGTATCGAACTGGGTGAAATCGAAGCCCGCCTGGCGACCTGCGACGACGTACGGGAAACCGTGGTGATCGCCCGTGAAGACGCACCCGGTGACAAGCGCCTGGTGGCCTACGTGATCGCCCAGCCTGGTGTTGCCCCCAGTGCGGCACAGTTGCGTGACCACTTGCTGCTGTCCCTTGCCGAATACATGGTACCCAGCGCTTTCGTGCTGCTGGACAGCTTCCCGCTGACCACCAATGGCAAGCTCGACCGCAAGGCACTCCCGGCACCCGACGCCGGGGCGCTGGCCCGCCGTGGTTTTGAAGCACCTGAAGGCGCGGTGGAAAGCACCATCGCCGCGATCTGGCAGGACCTGCTGAAGATCGACCACGTGGGGCGTCAGGACAACTTTTTCGAGCTGGGCGGCCACTCGCTGCTGGCGGTCAAGCTGATCGAACGCATGCGCCAGGTTGAACTGAGCGCCGATGTGCGCGTGTTGTTTGGCCAGCCAACCCTGGCCGCACTGGCGGCGGCCGTCGGCGGGCAGCATGAGGTGCAGGTGCCGGCCAACCGGATTGCCGCTGGCAGCCAGCGGATTACGCCAGACATGCTGACGCTGGTGGAACTGAATCAGGCGGCCATCGACCACGTCGTCGCCAGCGTGCCGGGCGGGGTCAGTAACGTGCAGGACATCTATGGTCTGGCGCCGTTACAAGCCGGCATTCTCTACCATCACCTGGCGACCACCGAGGGTGACCCCTATGTGTTGCAGGTGCAATTCAGCTTTACCGGCCAGCCGTCGATCGAGGCTTTTATCCGTGCTCTTCAAAGCGCGATCGAACGCAATGACATCCTGCGCACCGGTGTGGTCTGGGAAGGCCTGGACGAACCGGTGCAGGTGGTCTGGCGCCAGGCGCAACTGGCGGTCGAATGCCTGGCAGTCAACCCGCAAGACGATGTGCTTGCGCAACTGCAACAACGCTTCGACCCACGTCACTATCGCCTGGATTTGTCGCGTGCCTCGCTGATGCGTTTCGCTTACGCCGAAGCCCCGGCTGAGGGCCGCTGGCTGGGCATCCTGCTGTTGCACCACATCCTGCTGGACCACACCGCGCTGCAAGTGCTGGTGGAAGAAATGAGCGCCAGCCTGACGGGTGATACCGAGCAACTACCCGATGCGGTGCAGTACCGCAATTACGTGGCCCAGGCGCGATTGGGCGTGAGCCAGGCGCAACATGAAACGTTCTTCAGCGACATGTTGGGGGATATAGACGAGCCAACCCTGGCTTTCGGGCTGCGGGACGTCAACCGTGATGGCAGTGGTGTCGAAGAGGCATTTGTGCCGCTGGAGCCGGCGTTGAGCCTGGGCCTGCGCGAACAGGCGCGACAACTGGGGGTCAGCACCGCCAGCCTGGTACACCTGGCATGGGCCCTGGTGTTGAGCCAAGTCTCGGGCCGGGATGAGGTGGTATTCGGTACGGTCTTGCTGGGCCGGATGCAGGGCGGCGAAGGGGCCGACCGCGCCTTGGGGATGTTCATTAACACCTTGCCGCTGCGGGTCAGTGTCGGTGCCGTAGGCGTGCAGGCCGGCGTACGCGCCACCCATGCGCGCCTGGCCCAGTTGTTGGGTCACGAACATGCTTCGTTGTCCCTGGCCCAGCGCTGCAGCGGGGTGTCCAGTGCCTTGCCGCTGTTCAGCACGCTGCTCAACTATCGCCACAGCGCACCGGGTGAGGCACCGGGTACCAGCCCGTTCACCGGCGCCGGGATCGAAATTCTCAGTTCAGAGGAACGCAGCAACTACCCGCTGGTACTGAACGTCGATGACTTGGGCGTGGATTTTTCCCTCACGGTACAAGGCGTGGCGGAAGTCGATGTGCAGCGTGTGGGCGCGTACATGCACACGGCGCTGCGTCACCTGGTGACGGCCCTGCAACAGGCGCCGGCCAGTCCGCTGCATGGCGTGTCGATCCTGCCGCCCGCCGAGCGTCACGCCGTGCTGGTGGCGTTCAATGCTACCGCTCGCGACTACCCGGCCACACAAACGGTACACGGTTTGTTCGAAGCCCAGGCCCTGAGTCATGGCGAGGCACTGGCGGCCATACACGGCGAGCGCTCCGTGAGCTATGGCGAACTCAACCGCCGCGCCAACCGACTGGCGCATCACCTGATCGCCCAGGGCGTCAAACCCGGCGACAGTGTCGCGCTCCTGCTGGCGCGCTCCATCGACTTGCTGATCAGCCAGTTGGCGGTCCTCAAATGTGCTGCCGTCTATGTCCCGCTGGACGTCAACGCCCCCGCCGAACGCCTGACGTTCATCGTGCAAGACAGCCACGCCGTGCTGGTGCTGACCCTGCGCAGCGAAAGCCTGGGCAGTGCCCCGCGTATCGACCTGGATGCACTGAATCTGGATTCGCTGCCGTCGCGCAATCCGCGGCTCGCGCAACAGGCCGACAGCGTGGCGTACATCATGTACACCTCCGGCTCCACCGGCACCCCGAAAGGCGTGCGGGTGCCACACCGTGCCGTGACACGGTTGGTGATCAACAACGGCTACGCTGATTTCAACCCGCATGACCGCGTGGCTTTTGCCTCGAACCCGGCGTTTGACGCCAGCACCCTCGACGTCTGGGCACCGTTGCTCAACGGCGGTTGCGTGGTGGTGGTCGACCATGCGGTGTTGCTGTCCCAGGCAGCCTTTGCCTCGCTGCTGCGGGAGCAGGCCGTCAGTGTGTTGTGGATGACCGCTGGCCTGTTTCACCAGTACGCCGACGGCCTGATGTCGGTGTTCCGTCAGTTGCGCTACCTGATCGTCGGTGGCGATGTGCTTGACCCGCTGGTGATCAGCCGGGTGCTCAAGTACGGCGCCCCGCGACATCTGCTCAACGGCTACGGCCCCACCGAAGCCACGACCTTTTCCACGACCCATGAGATCACCACGGTAGGTGAGGGCGCCATCCCCATTGGCCGACCCATTGGTAACAGCCGTGCCTATGTGCTGGATGCCCGTCGGCAACCAGCACCGCTGGGGGTGGTCGGTGAGCTGTATATCGGTGGCGCGGGCGTGGCCAAGGGTTACCTGAACCAGCCGGAACTGACCGCCGAAAAATTTATCAACGACCCGTTCGGCGATGGCCTGCTGTATCGCACCGGTGACCTGGCCAGCTGGCAGGTCGACGGTACCTTGCTGTATCAGGGGCGTAACGACAATCAGGTGAAAATTCGCGGTTTCCGTATCGAACCGGGTGAAATCGAAACCCGCCTGGCCAGCTGTGCCGGGGTGAAGGAAGCCGTGGTGCTGGTTCGCGAAGATGAACCCGGCGACAAGCGTCTGGTGGCGTACTACACCGCCGAGGCCGCGCTGGGCATCGATGGGCTGCGGGCGCACCTGCAAAGCCAGTTGCCCGACTACATGGTGCCGTCGGCCTATGTCTGGCTGGCGCTATTGCCATTGACCGCCAATGGCAAGCTGGACCGCAAGGCACTGCCGGCGCCTGATCAGGCATCGCTGTTGAGCCGCGGTTATGAAGCGCCCGAGGGCGAGGTGGAAGTGCTTCTGGCGCAGATCTGGGAGCAAGTGCTCAAGGTTGAACGGGTTGGGCGTCACGACCACTTCTTTGAATTGGGCGGGCATTCGCTCTTGGCGGTGAGCCTGATCGAGCGCATGCGCCAGGTGGGTCTGAGCGCCGATGTACGGGTGTTATTCAGCCAGCCAAGCCTGGCGGCGCTGGCCGCTGCGGTGGGCAGCGGTCGGGAGATCGTGGTGCCGGCCAATGGTGTTCCACAGGATTGCCAGTGCATCACGCCGTCGATGCTGACCCTGGTGAAGCTGGACCAACCGGCCATTGACCGCATCGTCGCGACGGTCCCTGGTGGGAGTGCCAACGTACAGGACATCTACCCCCTGGCACCGTTGCAGGAAGGCATTCTGTACCACCATATCAGCGCCGAGCAGGGTGACCCGTACCTGCTGCAATCGCGCATGGCCTTTGACAGTATCGAGCGTTTGCAGGCCTTTATGGGCGCCTTGCAAAAGGTCGTGGCCCGGCATGACATCTTGCGCACCAGCGTGGTCTGGGAAGGCCTGGACAGTCCGGTTCAAGTAGTCTGGCGCGAGGCGGAACTGGTGGTGCAGCCGGTACCGCTGGAAGCGGCCGACGGCCCGATCATCGAGCAGCTGCATGAGCGTTTCGACGCCCGTCACTACCGCCTCGATATTACCCGGGCGCCGCTGCTGCGCATGGTCTACGCCGAGGACCCGGCCAACCGGAAGGTCGCCGCGATCCTGCTGTTCCACCACCTGGCGCTGGACCACACCGCCATGGAAGTGGTGGGCCAGGAAATGCGTGCCTTTCTGTTCAACCAGGCTGATGCATTGCCGGTCGCGGCACCATTTCGCAACTACGTAGCCCAGGCTCGCCTGGGCGTCAGTGCCGAGGAACACGAGCAGTTTTTCCGCGAGATGTTGGGCGACGTCGATGAGCCGACGCTGCCGTTCGGTATCCAGGATGTACAGGGCGATGGCCGTGACATCGAAGAAGCCGAGCAAGCCGTGGACGCCGCGCTGGCCCGGCGGGTTCGCGAGCTGGCCCGCCAGTTTGGCGTGAGTGCCGCGAGCCTGATGCACCTGGCCTGGGCCCAGGTACTGGGGCTGGTGTCCAGCCGTCAGGATGTAGTGTTCGGTACCGTGTTGATGGGCCGTATGCAGGCCGGCGAGGGCGCCGACCGGGCGCTGGGGATGTTCATCAACACCTTGCCGCTGCGGGTGAATATCGCGACGGGTGCCGTGGACGGGGTCAAGGCCACCCACGCTCGCCTGAGCGCGCTGTTGGGCCATGAGCATGCGTCCCTGGCGCTGGCCCAGCGTTGCAGTGGCGTGGCCGCGTCGGTGCCGCTGTTCAGCGCCTTGCTCAACTACCGCCACAGCACCCCGGGGGAGATGGCCCGCGATGGCGAGGGCATTTGGGAAGGCGTGCAACTGTTGGGTGGTGAAGAACGCAGCAACTACCCGCTGACCTTGAGTGTTGATGACCTGGGCGAAGGTTTCAGCCTGGCGGTGCTGGCGCTGGCGCCCATCGGCGCGCAGCGGATTTGCGGCTACATGCACAGCGCCCTGGAACAACTGGTGCATGCCCTGGAGCAGACGCCGCAGCGGGCACTGAATCAGTTGCCGGTTCTGCCGACAACTGAGCGTGACACGCTGTTGCGTACGTTCAATACAACGACCCGCGATTATCCTCGGGGTCAGACCGTTCATGGCGCCTTCGAGCGCCAGGCCGCGCGCCTGCCGGACGCCATCGCGGTGCTCCAGGATGGCGAGCGCCTGACGTATCGGGCACTTAATCAGCGGGCCAACCAATTGGCCCGTTACCTGCTGGAACACGGTGTACAGCCGGACGACCGAATCGCCATTTGCTGCCGTCGCGGCCCGCAGATGCTGGTGGGGTTGCTGGCGATTCTCAAGGCAGGAGCCGGCTACGTGCCGATTGACCCGGCTTATCCGGCGGAACGCATTGCCTACCTGTTGCAAGACAGCGCACCGGTCGCGGTGTTGGCCGAAGCCACCACCCGTGGCCTGTTGGGTGATGTCGAAACGGTCGATTTGCATGACACTGATTGGCAGCACTACGACGTCACCAACCCCGAGGTTCAGGGCCTCACACCGGCGCATCTGGCCTACGTGATCTACACCTCCGGCTCCACCGGCCAACCCAAAGGGGTGATGGTGGAACACCGCACTGTGGAAAACCTGGTGCACTGGCATTGTGAGGCGTTCGATCTACGCGCCCAGGGCCACACCAGCAGCGTTGCAGGTTTCGGCTTCGACGCCATGGCCTGGGAAGTCTGGCCGGCACTGTGTGCCGGCGCGACGCTGCACCTGCCGCCGGCCACGGTGGGCAATGAAAACATCGACGAACTGTTGGGCTGGTGGCTGGCGCAACCGCTGGACGTCAGCTTCCTGCCAACCCCGGTGGCCGAATACGCCTTCAGCCAGGACCTGGAACACCCGACCTTGCGCACCCTGTTGATCGGCGGTGATCGTCTGCGTCAGTTCACTCACGAGCGACGCTTCGAGGTGATCAACAACTACGGCCCGACCGAAGCCACAGTCGTCGCTACCTCCGGTCGCGTGTATGCCGGGCAGCCGCTGCATATCGGCAAGCCGATGGCCAATGCCTCGGTGTACCTGTTGGATGAGCAACACCGGCCGGTGCCAGTCGGTGTGAAGGGAGAGTTGTACGTTGGCGGCAGCGGTGTGGCCCGGGGTTACCTGAACCGCCCGGAAATGACCGCCGAGCGTTTCCTGCAAGACCCGTTCAATCCTGGCCGCATGTACCGCACTGGCGATCTGGCGCGCTGGATGCCGGACGGCAATCTCGAATACCTGGGGCGCAACGATGATCAGGTGAAAGTCCGTGGCATGCGTATCGAATTGGGCGAGGTCGAAACCCGCCTGGCGGCGCTGGAGGACGTGAACGAAGCCGTGGTGCTGGTACGCGACGGTCGGCTGGTCGCCTGGTTCACCGCGCCATCGACGCTGGATATCGAAACGCTGCGGGCCGAGTTGCACAGCCAATTGCCTGACTACATGGTGCCGGTGGCCTACGTGCAGTTGGGCGCTCTGCCGCTGACCGCCAACGGCAAGCTGGACCGCAAGGCCCTGCCTGCGCCTGATCAGGCGGCCATGCTCAGTCGTGAATACGAGGCGCCCCAGGGCGAGGTGGAAACCACCCTGGCGCGGATCTGGGCCGAGGTACTGCAGGTCGAGCAGGTGGGGCGTCATGATCATTTCTTCGAGCTGGGTGGTCATTCGTTGTTGGCGGTGAGCTTGATCGAACGCATGCGCCAGGCCGGCCTGAGTGCGGATGTGCGGGTGCTGTTCAGCCAACCGACCCTGGCGGCGCTGGCCGCAGCAGTGGGCAGCGGGCGGGAAGTGATAGTGCCTGCCAATGGCATTCCGGCGAAGTGTCAGCGGATTATCCCGGCGATGCTGTCGCTGGTGGAGCTCGATCAGTCGGCCATCGACCGGGTCGTCGACAGCGTGCCGGGTGGCGTGGCCAATGTGCAGGATATCTACCCGCTGGCGCCGTTGCAGGAAGGCATCCTTTACCACTACATCACGGCAGAGCAGGGCGATCCGTACTTGCTGCAAACCCACCTGGCTTTTGACAGCCTGGAGCGCCTGAATACCTTTGCCCGGGCATTGCAGCAGGTGATCGACCGCCACGACATTCTGCGCACGGGCGTGGTCTGGGAAGGTTTGGCCCAGCCGGTGCAAGTGGTCTGGCGCAAGGCCGAGCTGATGGTTCAGGCGCTGCAACTGGAAGGCGATGTACTGGCCGCGCTGCATGAGCGTTTCGATCCCCGGCGCTACCGTCTGGACATTACCCAGGCTCCGTTGATCCGTCTGATGTACGCAGAAGACCCGGCGAATCAGCGTGTGGTGGTGGTGCTGCTGTATCACCACATCGCCCTGGACCACACTGCATTTGATGTGGTGCTGCGGGAAATGCAGGGCCATCTACTCGGCGATACCGCGCCATTGGCCGCGCCGATGCCTTATCGCAACTACGTGGCCCAGGCACGCCTGGGGGTCAGCGAGCAGGAACATGAGCAGTTCTTCCGCGAGATGCTCGGTGATATCAGCGAGCCGACGCTGCCCTTCGGCCTGCAGGATGTGCAGGGCGACGGGCGGCATATCGAGGAACATACCCACCACCTGGACACCGCGCTCAGCGGACGCCTGAAGGTTCAGGCGCGGTTGCTGGGTGTCAGTGCCGCCAGCCTGTTCCACTTGGCCTGGGCTCAGGTGCTGGCGGTGACTTGCGGTAAACAAAACGTGGTGTTTGGCACGGTCCTGGTGGGCCGCTTGCAAGGCGGTGCAGGTGCTGACCGGGCGCTTGGGGTGTTCATCAATACCTTGCCGTTGCGCCTGGACATCGGCGCCCACGGGGTGCGCGCCAGTGTGCGGGCCACCCATGCGCGGCTGACGGCGCTATTGGGGCACGAGCACGCGTCGTTGGCGCTGGCCCAGCGTTGCAGCGCCGTTGCCGCGCCGTTGCCGTTGTTCAGCTCGATGCTCAACTATCGCCACCGAGGCAGTGCAACCCGCTCTCAAGCCGCGCAGCAAGCCTGGGAAGGCATGCAAACCCTGACTAACGATGGACGCACCAACTACCCGCTGACCCTGAACATCGATGACTTGGGTGATGGTTATGACTTCACTGCGCTGACGCTGGCGCAGGTTGGTGCGCAACGGGTCTGCGGTTATATGCAGATGGCCCTGGCCAACCTGGTGCAAGCCTTGGAGCAGGCTCCGCAGCAGGCACTGAATCGCCTGCCGATCCTGGGACGCGAGGAGCGCGACCAACTGCTGTACGCGTTCAACGCCACGCAGGTGGATTACGACCTTGAGCAGACCCTGCACGGGATGTTCGAAGGCCAGGTGTTGCGTACACCGAATGCCTTGGCCGTGCAGGCCGGTGAGCAACGACTGACCTATGCCGAGTTGAACACGCGGGCCAATCAGTTGGCGCATCACCTGAGCGAGCAAGGGGTAGGGCCGGATTCGCGGGTGGCGATCTGCGTTGAGCGTGGCCTGGACATGGTCGTTGGCCTGTTCGCCATCCTCAAGGCCGGCGGCGGTTATGTGCCACTGGACCCGGCGTATCCGCTGGACCGCCTGGCCTACATGCTGCAAGACAGCACGCCGGTGGCGGTGCTGGTGCAAGGGGCTACCCGCGCGTTGCTGGGTGAGGTGAGTGTGCCGGTGGTGAATCTGGACCACAACACCTGGCAGCACCTGCCCGTCGACAATCCGCAGGTGCCTGGATTGACCGCCAGCCATCAGGCCTACGTGATCTACACCTCCGGCTCCACCGGCCAGCCCAAGGGTGTGATCAACGAACACGCCGGGGTGGTCAACCGTCTGCTGTGGATGCAGGACGCCTATGGCCTGACAGCCAGCGACACGGTCTTGCAGAAAACCCCGTTCAGCTTCGACGTGTCGGTGTGGGAATTCTTCTGGCCGCTGTTTACCGGTGCGCGGCTGGTCATGGCCCGTCCTGGCGGGCACAAGGATCCGGCGTACCTGTGCGAAGTCATTGCGGCCGAACAGATCACCACGCTGCACTTTGTGCCGTCGATGCTCGACGTATTCCTGGCCCAGGGCGATGTCAGCCAGGCGGCTTGCCTGGTGCGGGTGATGTGCAGCGGCGAGGCGTTGCCGGGCAGCCTGGTGCGGCGCTTCAAGCAACAGTTGCCGGGCAGCGAGTTGCATAACCTGTACGGCCCGACCGAAGCGGCGGTGGACGTGACGGCGTGGAACTGCGCCGGCCCCGTGACACCGGACAACACGCCCATCGGCAAGCCGATTGCCAACACGCGGATGTACGTACTCGACGAGCAATTGCAGCCCGTACCGTTGGGAGTCACGGGTGAGCTGTTCATTGGTGGCGTGCAAGTGGCCCGAGGTTACCTGCACCGTCCTGAATTGACTGCCGAACGCTTTCTCAAGGACCCGTTCACCGAAGGCCGGATGTACCGCACCGGCGATGTCGGCCGCTACTTGCCGGACGGCACCCTCGAATACCTGGGACGTAATGACGACCAGGTGAAGATCCGTGGCCTGCGCATTGAACTGGGGGAAATCCAGGCACGCCTGACCGCGTATCCACAGGTGCAGGAAGCAGCAGTCCTGGCCCGGGAAGACGTACCGGGCGACAAGCGCCTGGTGGCTTACTACACCGGCGAACAGGCGCAAATCGAACACCTGCGCCTGCATTTGCTGGAGCAGTTGCCGGACTACATGGTGCCGGCGGTGTTCGTGCACCTCGACACCTTTCCCCTGAGCCCCAATGGCAAGCTCGACCGCAAGGCCCTGCCAGCACCGGGAGAGGATTCGGTGATCGTGCGCGAGTACGAGGCGCCGGTCGGAGACACCGAGATCACCCTGGCCAGGCTTTGGGCGCAATTGCTGAACGTGGAGCGGGTAGGGCGTCACGACAACTTCTTTGAACTGGGCGGGCACTCGCTGCTGGCGGTCAGCCTGATCGGGCTGTTGCGTCAGGAAGGCATGGAGGCGGATGTCAGGGCGCTATTCGAGCAACCGACCCTGGCTGGCTACGCGGCAATGACTGAACGAATGGAGATCGTCCTGTGAGCATCATCGAACTGTTGGCGACACTGAAAGCCAAAGACATCCAACTGGCACTCAAGGGCGAGCAGTTGTCGGTGCAGGGCAACAAGCAGGCCTTGAGCGATCCGGCGGTATTGGCCGCGCTGCGTGAGCATAAGCCGGCGCTGATCGAGTTGATCAAGGCCGGTCAGTATTCGGCGCTCAAGGCCGGCGAGGTGGACGTTCCGGCCAACGGTATCCCGGCAGGTGCCAGCCGGATTACCCCGGCAATGCTCACGCTCTCGACCTTGAGTCAGAAGGCCATTGACCGCATCGTCGAGACCGTCGACGGGGGGGTGGCCAATGTCCAGGATATCTACCCCTTGGCGCCTTTGCAGGAAGGCATTCTTTACCACCATGTGAGCGCCGGGCAGGGTGACCCGTACATCATGCAGTCGCAGTTCGCCTTCGACAGCCTTGAGCGCCTGAACGGGTTTGCCCAGGCCTTGCAAAAGGTCATGGACCGCCACGACATTCTGCGCACGGGGATTGTCTGGGAGGGGCTGGAAGAGCCGTCGCAGGTGGTCTGGCGTACGGCGCGGCTGCCGGTGCAGGCCATCGAGCTGGACCCCGCCGAAGGTGAGATTGCCGCCCAATTGCACGCCCGGTTTGATGGCCGTCACTACCGCCTGGACGTGACCCAGGCGCCGCTGTTGCGCCTGGTGTACGCCAACGACCCGGCCAATCAGCGAGTTGTCGCGATCCTGCTGTTTCACCACATGGCGCTGGATCACAGCGCACTGGAAGTGGTGTGCCACGAAATGCAGGCTTGCCTGCTGGGACACGCTGACACCTTGGGCCACGCGGTGCCTTTTCGCAATTATGTGGCCCATGCGCGCCTGGGCATCAGCGAGCAGGAGCACGAGGTGTTTTTCCACCAGATGCTGGGGGACATCAACGAGCCCACCTTGCCCTTCGGCCTGCAGGATGTTCAAGGCGACGGGCGTGGCATCCAGGAGGTCAGCCTGGCACTTGCGCCCGACCTGAGCCTGCGTTTGCGCACCCAGGCCCGGCAGTTGGGCGTGAGTGCGGCGAGCCTGTTTCATATGGGCTGGGCCCAGGTGCTGGGCGCGCTGGCCGGCAAGGAACAGGTGGTGTTCGGCACGGTGTTGATGGGGCGGATGCAGGGCAGCCATGACACGGACCGTGCGTTGGGGATTTTCATCAACACCTTGCCGTTTCGTGTGGATGTGGGAACACAAGACGTGCGCGCCGGGATCAAGGAGACCCATGCGCGGCTGACCACCCTGATGCGTCATGAGCATGCGCCCCTGGCGCTCGCCCAGCGCTGCAGCGGTGTGCTGGCCCCGATGCCGCTGTTCAGCGCCTTGCTCAACTACCGGCACAGCGCCGGGAGCGCGAGTGCCGAGGCGGTGTCGGCGTGGCAGGGCATCGTTGCCCTCAGTTCCGAAGAGCGTACTAACTATCCGCTGACCTTGAGTGTCGATGACCTGGGCGAAGACTTCAGCCTGAGCCTTCTGGCCAGCACTCAGGTCGATCCGCAACGGGTGTGCGGGTATCTGCAAACCGCCCTGGAAAACCTGGCGCAAACTCTGGAGCAGGCACCGCAAACGGCAGTCAATCAGGTGTCGGTCTTGCCTGCGGCGGAACGCCAACAACTGATGCAGTTCAATGCCTCTGAGGTTGACTATCCTCAGGGCACCACCCTTCACGGCCGTGTGGAAGTCCAGGCCGCGCTGAACCCGGATGCGCTGGCAGCGGTGTATCAGGGCCGCCACCTGACGTACAGCGAGTTGAATCAACAGGCCAACCTGCTGGCCCATCACCTGCTGGCCCTGGGCGTCAAACCCGATGACCGGGTGGCCATTGTCGCCCGTCGCGGCCTGGATACCCTGGCCGGCTTGCTGGCAATCCTCAAGGCCGGTGCCTGCTATGTGCCGGTAGATCCGTCCCACCCGTCCGAGCGCTTGAATTATCTGCTCAATGACTGCGCACCCGTGGCGGTGCTGACCCAGCAGGACTTGCTGGCACGTTTACCGGCCCTGGATGTGTCGGTGATCAACCTCGATCAACACACCTGGCGGCACCATTGCGTGGCCAATCCACAGGTGGCCGTGACGCCCTCGAACCTGGCCTACGTCATTTACACCTCCGGTTCCACTGGACTGCCCAAGGGCGTGATGGTCGAGCACCACACCGTGGCCAATCTGGTGGACTGGCATTGCAATACATTCGACCTGCGCCAGGGCCGTCATACCGCCAGCGTCGCCGGTTTCGGCTTCGACGCCATGGCCTGGGAAGTCTGGCCGGCGCTGTGTGCCGGTGCCACGCTGCACCTGCCACCGGCCCACGACGGCGCTGAAGACATTGATGCGTTGCTGGATTGGTGGCGTGCACAACCGCTGGACGTGTGCTTCCTGCCTACGCCCGTGGCCGAATACGCCTTCAGCCAGAATATCGAACACCCAACCTTGCGCACGCTGCTGATCGGTGGAGACCGCCTGCGCCAGTTCACCCGCACCCCGACGTTTGCGGTGATCAACAACTATGGCCCCACCGAAGCCACGGTGGTCGCCACATCCGGTCGGGTCGAAGTAGGGCAGCCGCTGCACATCGGCAAACCGATGGCCAATGCCACGGCGTACCTGTTGGACGCGCAGCAACGGCTGGTGCCGATGGGTATCGCGGGCGAACTGTACGTTGGCGGTAAAGGTGTGGCGCGGGGTTACTTGAACCGGCCGGAATTGACCGCCGAACGTTTTCTTGACGACCCCTTTAATGTCGGGCGCATGTACCGTACCGGTGACCTGGCACGCTGGCTGCCCGACGGCAATATCGAATACCTGGGTCGCAACGACGACCAGGTGAAGATCCGTGGCGTGCGTATCGAACTGGGCGAGATCGAAACCCGCCTCAGCCAGCTTGCCGGTATTCAGGAAGCGGTGGTGCTGGCCCGTGAAGACCAACCAGGCCAGACCCGCCTGGTGGCGTACTTCACCGAAAGGCCGCAGATCGACCCTCTGGAGGTCGGCGAAATACGTGCCCATCTGGTGGCGCATCTGCCGGATTACATGGTGCCGGTGGCTTACATGAAGCTGGACGCGCTGCCGCTGACCGCCAACGGCAAGCTGGACCGCAAGGCCCTGCCCAAACCGGACATGGCCGCCGTGTTTACCCGCGAATACGAAGCACCGATCGGCGAAATCGAAGGCGTGTTGGCGCAGGTTTGGGCCGATGTGCTGCAGGTGGAGCGTGTCGGGCGTCAGGATCATTTCTTTGAGCTGGGCGGCCATTCGCTGCTGGCGATGCGCATGGTGTCCCAGGTGCGTCAGCGCCTCGGCGTCGATTTGCAACTCGGCGATTTGTTCGCCAACGCTGAACTTGCGGCCGTCGCGCAGGTGCTGGCCCAGGCCGGCCGCAGCACGCTGCCGGATATTCTGCCGGCCTCCCGTGACCAGGACCTGCCGCTATCGTTTGCCCAGCAGCGCCTGTGGTTCCTGGCGTTGATGGAAGGGGCCAACACCGCCTACAACATCCCGATCGGCCTGCGCCTGCGCGGCCAATTGCATGTCGACGCGTTGCAACGGGCGCTGGCGCGGATTGTCGCGCGGCATGAAACCTTGCGCAGTCGCTTTGCCCAACAGGGTGACGACGCCCAAGTGCTGATCTTGCCCGCCGAAGACGTATTGCCGTTGCATGTGCAGGACCTGCGCGGCCATCCCGAGGCCCTCATGCTGCTGGACGCCTTGATCCACGGCGAAGCGTCGGCGCCGTTTGACCTGCAACGGGACCCGCTGTTGCGTGGGCGTCTGGTGATTCTGGCCGACGATCACCATGTGTTGTTGTTGACCCTGCATCACATCGTGTCTGACGGTTGGTCGATGGACGTGCTGACCCGTGAACTGATGGCGCTGTACCAGGCTTTCAGCCAGGGCCAGGCCGATCCGTTACCGCCATTGCCAATCCAGTATGGTGACTTCGCCGTCTGGCAGCGCCTGTGGTTGAGCGGCGAGGTACTGCAACGCCAGAGCAGTTACTGGCAGCAGGCTCTGGCCGGCGTACCGGCGTTGTTGATGTTGCCCACCGACCGCCCGCGTCCGGCGCAGCAGGACTACGCCGGCAGCAGCGTCGCGGTGCATCTGGATGCTCGGCTGACCGCGTGCCTCAAGGCCCTCAGCCAACGCCATGGCACCAGCCTCTACATGACCATGATGGCGGCCTGGGCAGTGCTGTTATCGCGCTTGTCCGGGCAACAGGACGTGGTGATCGGCTCGCCGGTGGCCAATCGTCAACGCGCCGAAGTCGAAGGGCTGATCGGCCTGTTCGTCAACACCCTGGCGGTGCGCATCGACACCAGCGGCGAGCTGAGCGTCGAGGCGCTGCTGACCCGGGTCAAGGCGCTGACGCTGGCGGCCCAGGCGCATCAGGATTTGCCGTTCGAGCAGGTGGTGGAAATCACCCGGCCGGTACGCAGCCTGGCCCATAGCCCGCTGTTTCAGACCCTGCTGGCCTGGCAGAGCGGCGACGGTCCGTCCCTGACCCTCGGCGACCTGGTCCTGGAAGGCATCGTCCCGGACAGCCACTTTGCCAAGTTCGACCTGTCGCTGAACCTGGGCGAGAGCCAGGACGGTATTCGCGGGACCCTGGAATACGCCATCGCGCTGTTCGACGAGGCGACGATGGTGCGTTATGTCGGCTACTTCAAGCGAGTGCTGCAGGCCATGGTCGACAACGATCAGGCGGTGCTGGAACACGTTGCACTGGTGGACGAAGCCGAGCGCCAGCACTTGCTGTTCGACTTCAATGCCACCTGGGTGGATTACAACCTC
>Ga0302314_10005430_pt1 | contig 23246 bp, 20 predicted proteins | sample III_Palsa_N2_3_FD_200533 | JGI IMG/M metagenome (GOLD analysis project Ga0302314, IMG submission 200533) | Peat permafrost microbial communities from Stordalen Mire near Abisko, Sweden - III_Palsa_N2_3 | ecosystem: Environmental > Terrestrial > Soil > Palsa > Peat permafrost | place: Sweden... | reverse complement strand
CCAAGGGCCGCAACGTGGTCATCGAAAAGTCGTTCGGCGCGCCGCGCTCGACCAAGGACGGCGTGACCGTCGCCAAGGAAATCGAACTGACCGATCGGTTCGAGAACCTCGGCGCCCAGCTGATCCGCGAAGTCGCCTCCAAGACCAATGACAAGGCCGGCGACGGCACCACCACCGCCACCGTGCTGGCCCAGGCCATCGTGGTCGAGGGCCTGAAGTCGGTCGCCGCGGGCATGAACCCGATGGATCTGAAGCGCGGCGTCGACAAGGCCGTCTCCCGCGTCGTCGAAGAGATCAAGGCCACCTCCAAGAAGGTCACCACCAACGACGAGATCGCCCAGGTCGGCACCATCTCGGCCAATGGCGACAAGGAAGTCGGCGCCATGATCGCCAAGGCGATGGCCAAGGTCGGCAACGAAGGCGTGATCACGGTCGAAGAAGCCAAGAGCCTCGAGACCGAACTCGAAGTCGTCGAAGGGATGCAGTTCGACCGCGGCTACCTGTCGCCGTACTTCATCACCAACGCCGACAAGATGGAGGCGGTCCTCGAAGAGCCGCTGATCCTGCTGTTCGAAAAGAAGCTCTCCTCGTTGCAGCCCCTGCTGCCGCTGCTTGAAGCCGTGGTCCAGTCGGCCCGCCCGCTGCTGATCATCGCCGAAGACGTCGAAGGCGAAGCGCTGGCGACCCTGGTGGTCAACAAGCTCCGCGGCGGCCTGCGGGTCGCGGCGGTGAAGGCGCCGGGCTTCGGCGATCGCCGCAAGGCGATGCTGGAAGACATCGCGGTCCTCACCGGTGGCCAGCTGGTCAGCGAAGACCTCGGCATCAAGCTTGAGAATGTCGGCATCGAGATGCTCGGCAAGGCCAAGAAGGTGACGATCAACAAGGACGACACCACGATCGTCGATGGCTCGGGCGCCAAGGAAGAGATCGAAGCGCGCATCTCGCAGATCAAGCGCCAGATCGAAGACACCACGAGCGACTACGACAAGGAAAAGCTGCAGGAACGTCTGGCCAAGCTGGCCGGCGGCGTTGCGGTGGTCCGCGTCGGCGGCGCGACGGAAGTCGAAGTGAAGGAAAAGAAGGACCGCGTCGACGACGCCCTCAACGCCACCCGCGCGGCGGTTGAAGAAGGCATCGTGGCCGGTGGCGGCGTCGCGCTGCTCAAGGCTTCGAAGACCCTCGAAGGCCTGACCGGCGAGAACGACGACCAGAACGCCGGCATCGCCATCGTCCGGCGCGCGCTGCAGGCCCCGATCCGTCAGATCTCGGAAAACGCCGGGGTCGAAGGCTCGATCGTGGTCGGCAAGGTGTTGGAGAACAGCTCTTCGACCTTCGGCTTCAACGCCCAGACCGAAGAGTACGGCGACCTTGTCGCGGCCGGCGTGATCGACCCGGCCAAGGTGGTGCGCACGGCTCTGCAGGACGCGGCCTCGGTCGCCGGCCTGCTGATCACCACGGAAGCCGCGGTGGTCGAAGCGCCGAAGAAGAACAGCCCCGCCCCGCAAATGCCGGGCGGCGGCATGGGCGACATGGACTTCTAGTCCACGCGTCCAACCAAGGCTGACGAAGGGCGGCGCGCACAAGGCGCCGCCCTTTTTCTTAGATTCTTGTCCTCCCTCCCCCTCGTGGGAAGGGACAGTCGCGCAGCGACAGGGTGGGGGAGTGGGGAGCCACGCGCAGCTCCTTTTGGGATCGTTGTGGCGTCAGACTCCCCCACCCAGCCGATGCTGCGCATCGTCCACCCTCCCCACGAAGGAGAGGAACGCGTCAGCCCTTGGCGATCTTCGCGAGAGTCTTTTCCAGCTTGGCGAAGCCGGCGGTCATGCAGGCCATGATCGCTTGGGCGTCGGCGCTGGGACCGTCTTGCGCCTGGAGGGCGTGCCCGTTGGACTTCTTCGCCGGCGCCATGCCCGCCTTGGCGCGGACTTTGGCATAGGCTTCGCGCAGCCGCTGACCGGAGTCGGCTTCCTCGTTGATGTACCACTGCAACATGTTGCAGGTCATGGCGTCGTAGGCGCCGCTGGCGATCCCCTGGCGGATGTCGACGAAGGTGTCGCCCTCTTCGCGTTCCGGACCCACCTTCTCGCAATCGGAGACTTTGGGATTGGCGTAGCGCGCCAGGCGGCTGGCGGCCTTGGGGTTGGGCTTCTGCCGCAGGTCGTAACCCAGCTCACAAAGCCGCCGGCAGAACAGCTCGCCATGGCTGGTTTCACGTGCAGCGACGAAGCGCAGCGCGCCGGCCAGTTCCTCGTCATCGGTGGCGTTGGCCCAGGCTTCCAGGTAGACGCCCGCCTCGCTCTCGGCGAGTGCGATGGCGTTGAGTAGGCCCAGGTAGGGCGGCTTTTCGGTCGTGGTCGTTGTCGGCATCGTCGGTTCCTCCATCGCGCGGAGGCGTCTTGAGCGCCTCTCGCCCGGCATCATGAACCTCAATCGGTTTTCGGCAATCATGTCCCGGCGTCAGCTGCAACCGCGACACGCGATCGTCAACGCGACCGGGCCGCCTTTCCGGCCGCTCTATCGCGGTTTGCGGCCCACGGTCCGAACGTCCCGAATTGGCCGGCATGGCGGGCGATCATCGCACTCGCCGCCATGCCGAAGAAGCTGGAGCGGTTCATGCCCAGCTCGGAGGCCAGACGGTCGATGCGATCGATCAAGCTCTTGGGCAGGTAGACATTGACCCGTTCCGATGGGTCGGGCGGCGTCCCGCCGACCGCGACAATGCCGATGATGTCGGCGCCGAGCGGGGTCTCGATCGCCTGCAGCGACGTCGGCTCGGGCAGCGGCTGATCCCGCTCCGCACAACCGCGCATCGCCTCCTCAAGCGCGTCGGCCGCGCGGGCCATCGCCTCTTCCTGGGTCAGCGCCGCGGCGACGCAGTCGGGGAAATCGGGGAACCAGAGGCCGATGGCGCCGCCATCGTCACGCTCCAGCACGGCCGGATAAAAGCGTTGCGGCATGCCCGGTCTCCATCATCGACGTGTGTGATTTAACACACCAGTCCGTCTTTGTCTCAACGACGCTGCCGTTCGTCGCCGCCGATGAACATGTTGGCCACAAGGCTGACGAAGAAAATGACGATAGTCGTGAAAATCGCCGGCATCAGGCCGTGAATTTCGTAACTGTGATTGTGGAACCGGTGCAGCACCCAGCCGACCAGCAGCACCATCAGGCCGTTCACCACCAGCAGGAACAGGCCGAGCGTGACGACGGTGAGCGGCAGGGTGAGGAAAGTCACGATCGGCCGAACCAGCGCGTTGGCGAGGCCGAGCAGCAAGCCGGCGATGACAAAGGTCTTCCAGCCGTGAATTTCGACGTCATGCACCAAATGCGACGCCACCCAGAAGCCCAGAGCGGCGACGAGTCCCCGCAGGATGAACCTGACCACGCGTTTTGCCTCCAGGTTGACGTTGACGTAAGCGCGCTGGCGCGTAAATTATCAGCGATAAGGAAGCGCTGAGACGCTCAATCCAAGGGAGAAGACCATGCCCACCGAGTTGCGACGCCCGGAACGCACATTCACCATTCGTCAGCTGTGCCTTGAATTCAAGTGCACCCCAAGAGCTCTGCGCTTCTACGAGGACAAGGGGCTGCTCGCGCCGGCCAGGCAGGGCCTCAACCGGGTCTATTCCTACAAGGACCGGGCGCGGCTGCAGCTGATCCTGCGCGGCAAGCGGGTGAACCTCTCGCTCGCCGAAATCCGCGAGATTCTCGACCTTTATGGCAAGAACGACGGCGGGGCGACGCAGAACGCCACCGCCCTGCGCAAGTTCCGTGAGCGCATCGTGGTGCTGGAGCGCCAGCGCGAAGACCTCGATCACGCCATCGCCGAACTGCAGACCGCTTGCACGAACCTTGAGGAATCGCTCCACGACCGGCCCGATCTGCTGAGTGACGTCACGCCGCCGGCGGCCATCGCCGCAACCCGCGTCGGGCAGCGTCAGCCGGAAGCGGTGGGGCGGTAGCACATCCTCCTTCCCCATGAAGGGCAGGGGAAAATCCGCCGCATTTGCTATAGAGGCCGCCCCAGCCAGGGAGCGAGACCTCGATGAGCTACCAGCCACCTGTTCGTGAGCATCTGTTCCTTCTGCGCGACGTGCTGCAGATCGAGAAATACGCCAACCTGCCGGGCTTCGCCGATGCCCCTCTGGACGTGGTCGAGCAGATTTTGACGGAGGCGGCGAAATTCTCCGCCGAGGTGCTGGCGCCGCTGAATTCGGTCGGCGACAAGATCGGATGCACCTGGAACGCCGACGGCTCGGTGACCACCGCGCCGGGGTTCAAGGAAGCCTACAAGCAGTTCGTCGAGGGCGGCTGGCCGGCGCTGGGCTCGGACCCGGAATACGGCGGCCAGGGCCTGCCGGCGGTGATCGCCATGGCGTCCAGCGAGATGAGTTCGTCGGCGAACATGGCCTTTTCGATGTACCCCGGCCTGACCCACGGCGCCTACACCGCCGTCCACAACGGCGGAACCGACGCGCAGAAGCGGCTCTACCTGCCCAAGCTGGCCAGCGGCCAGTGGGGCGGCACCATGAACCTGACCGAGCCGCAGTGCGGCACCGACCTCGGCCTGATCCGCACCAAGGCGACCCCGGTCGGCGATGGGACCTACCGGATCAGCGGGCAGAAAATCTGGATCTCGTCCGGCGAGCACGACCTGACCGAGAACATCATCCACCTGGTGCTGGCCCGGATCGAAGGCGCGCCGGGGGGCGTCCGCGGCATCAGCCTGTTCATCGTGCCGAAGTTCATTCCCGACGCCGACGGTAACCCCGGCCAGCGCAACAACGTCCACTGCCTCGGCCTCGAGGAGAAAATGGGCATCCACGGCAGCGCCACCTGCGTGATGAGCCACGAGGAAGCGACCGGCTGGCTGATCGGTGAGGAGAACCGCGGCCTCGCCCTGATGTTCGTGATGATGAACGAAGAGCGCCTGGCGGTCGGCATGCAGGGGCTTTCGCAGGGCGAAGCCGCCTATCAGGCCGCCGCCCAGTTCGCCAAGGAACGGTTGCAAGGCCGCTCGCTCACCGGTCCGAAGAACGCCGACGGCCCGGCAGACCCGATCCTGGTCCATCCCGACGTGCGCCGGATGCTGATGGACTCCAAGGCGGTGCTGGAAGCCGGCCGCGCGTTCCTGTTCTGGACCGCGCTTCATGGCGACCTTGCGCTCAGCGATCCGGACGACGGCGTGCGCCAGAAGGCCGACGACTACATGGCCCTGCTGACGCCAGTGCTGAAGGCGTTCTTCACCGAGCGTGGCTTCCAGATCGCGTCGGACGCGATGCAGGTGCACGGCGGCTCCGGTTTCACCGAGCACTTCCCGGTCAGCCAGTATCTGCGCGATAGCCGCATCACCCTGATCTACGAGGGGACCAACGGCGTCCAGGCGCTCGATCTGGTCGGCCGCAAGCTGGCGGCGAACGGCGGGCGCGCCACCATGGCCTTCCTGGCCGAGCTCGACGCCTTCGCGGTCGCCAACGGCGAGGACGCGGCGCTGAAACCGTTCGTCGAGGGTCTCGCCGGCGCCAAGGCCCAGCTGCAGGACGCCACCCTGTGGATGATGCAGAACGGCCTCGGCAATCCGAGCGCCGCGATCGCCGGCTCGATGGACTATCTGCGGCTCTTCGGCCTGACCGGGCTGGCTTATATGTGGGCGCTGATCGCCAAGGCGGCGAGCGCCCGCATCGCCGCCGGCGACGCCGACCCGTTCTACGCCAACAAGCTGATTGTCGGCCGCTACTTCCTGCAGCGCGTGCTGCCGGACGCCGGCGCGGCGCTGACGAAGCTGAAGGCGGGCGCCGAGGCGGTGATGGCGCTGCCGGACGACGCCTTTTGAGCACCTATCGGGCCACGGTCGACTGGCGCTGCGACGGCGATTTCGCGTCGAGGCGCTACAGTCGCGGCCACACATTGAGCTTCGACCACGGCCTGACCGTGCCGGGCACGGCAGGGCCGGCGAACGTCAACCCACGCTATGCCGTGGAAGGCGCGCTCGATCCTGAGCAAGCCTTCACCGCCTCGATCGCCGCCTGCCACATGCTCTGGTTCCTCGACATCGCCGCCCGCGCCGGGTTCGTGGTCGAGACGTACAACGATGCGGCGGAGGGCACGCTGGCGGAGGGGCCGTCCGGGAAGCAGGTGATGACGCGCGTCGTGCTGCGGCCCTTGGCGAGCTTCACCGGGGAGCGGCAACCGTCGGCGGCCGAGCTGGCCGATCTGCATCACAGGGCGCACGAGGAATGCTTCATCGCCAACTCGGTGAAGTCCGAGATCGTGATCGAGAGTCGCTGAGCCGAAAAACCGCGCCTTACGCGGGTTTTTTCGGAGACCACGTTTGAGGCGGCCCGATGTAGCTCGCGGGGCCGCGACGCCCCTCAGCGGCCTTCCCAGGCGATTGGCGGCGCGGTCTTGGACGCTAAGCTCGGTTGACGCTGTTGGCCTTGATCCGCGCGGCGCCGTTTTCGTCGAGGTCCTGGCGGGTGTCGGCGAGTCGGATAGGGCCGTGCAGGCTGGCGTTGACGGCGTCGATGCCAGCGGTGACGCCGGGGCGCTTGGCGAACAGATAGCGCAGCGAGAGGCGCTCATTGTCGGCGGCGTCAGGCTGGGTGCCGTGCAGGGTGCAGGCGTGCCACATGGCGACCGAGCCGGCGCCGCCGGTCAGCATCACCTGACGCGTCTTCACTGCCGCGCCCTGGCGGTCGCCGTAGCGCCAGCCGTCGCCTTGGCGGGTCAGATCGTGGGGAAACAAGGTGGCGCCCAGCCGGTGGCTCTCCTCCAGCAGGTAGAGCGGGGCGTCGTGGGCGCCGACCGGATGCAGGTAGACGTAGAGGGTGACGAAGTCGGCGTCGCGGTCCTTGAAGTCGATCAGGTCCTGGTGGAAATCGATGCCGTAGAAGTAGGTGATGTCGCGATATTCGGGGCGGACGTAGGCGCCGAGATTGTTGACCGGGTTGTCGGTGATCCGCGCCTTCAGCCAAGCCGGAACCGCCGTCGCCGGCACGCCGCAGACCACCTTTTTGTTGAGAACTTGATAGCCGTCGCCCAACAGTTCGGTCAGGCCGGCGACGATGGCCGGGTCCTGCTCCACGAAGGCCAGATCGGCGTCCCGCCCTTCGAGCAGATTGCGGCCGGGTCGCGGGTTGACCCCGGTGTATTGCGGATCGGCATCGAACGCCCCTTCGCTGAGGAACAGGCCGCCATCGAAAGCGCGGGTGGCCCGGAGCCTGGCCAGCAGCCGGCCGGCGGCGCGCGGATCAACCGGGCGCTCGAACCGGTGATAGCCTGCCTCGATGAAATCCTGGGTCGGATCGGGGTACGCCTCCATCGAGCGAAGGCGGGCGGCGGCGGGCATCTCGGGAGTCTCCGGCAACGACGGGTTGATAAGAGCGCGGTTCGGTTAAGGAATCAGCCAGCCCCGAACGCGGTTCTCCAACATCACCCTATCCTTCAGCTCGCACTCCCAAACGGTCTCGACGCGCCAGCCGGCCGCCCGCAGCGCCGCGCTCGACGCCGCGTCGCGGATGCGGTTGCGGCCGATCTTCGCGACCCAGTAGTCGCGGTTGGCCTTCGGCACCCGGGCGCCACGGGCGCAGTCGTGGCCGTGCCAGAAGCAGCCGTGCACGAACACCGCCAGCCGCCGGCCCGGCAGCACGATGTCCGGCTTGCCCGGGAGGTCCTTGCGGTGCAGCCGGTAACGGCCGCCAAGCGACCAGATCAGCCGCCGCACCTGCCGCTCCGGCGCGGTGTCCTTGCCCTTCACCTGGCGCATCACGGCCGAACGCTTCGCCGGCGGGTAGACGTCGGTCATGGCTGCAGGTCCTTGGGCCAGGGACCGAGCCGCAGCGCGCCGGTCAGCATGCCGGCGCCCAGCCGGCGCAGGCCCGGCAGCAGCGAAAGCGGCGTGAACAGCCAGTCGCGCACCGCCGACCAGAGGTATCCGCGCGACTGAAACAGCGGCGTCAGCCACCGCGAGGCCAGCTGGTAGATCACCGTGTGCCGGCGGCGCGCCGCCTGGTAGCCGGCTAGCGAGACCGCAACGGCCCCAGTGGCGGGCGCCAGGCGGTCGGCCAGTTCGACCGCGTCGACCAGGCCGAGGTTGGCGCCCTGACCCAGCTGCGGGCTGGTGCCGTGGGCGGCGTCGCCGATCAGGATGGTCGCGCCGACGTTCCAGGCGCCGACGCTGACATCGCGGTAGATCGCCGGCGCGAGGTCGCTGGCGCTCGCAAACCCCTCCGCCAGCTCGCCGGCCTGGGGCCAGAGCTGGCGCACGCGCGCCTTCCAGGCGTCGAAGTCGCACGCGCCGAACCGGGGCGCGTCGGCCGACGGCAACGACCAGAACAGGCTCACCTGTGGCGGCGCCCCCGGTTCCGGCCCATGGCCGATCGGCAGCACGCCGATCATCACCTCGGCGCGATCGTAGACCTGGGCCAGCACGCCGGTGAAGTCGCCGCCCGGATCGGGCAGATTGCCCCAGACCGCGCCCCAGGGATTGACCGGCGCTCTCGCCTTAGGCCGCAACTTACTTCTCAGCCGCGATCCCGATCCGTCGGCGACCACCGCCAGGTCGAACGGCCCGTGCTGAGCGCCTGACGCGTCTGCCAGCACGGGCCGCTCCAGCGTTAAAACGTCCTCGACGATCACCCCGACCCGCAGCGCCACACCGGCCGGGGCGAGGGCGTCGAACAGGATCTGGAACAGCCGAGCGCGGTGCATGCCGAGGCCGTAGGCGTCCGGCCGCCAGTTGCGATAGAGCGTGCGCAGCACCAGCCGGCCCTGGGCGTCGTGTCCCTCGAGCCGCTCGATCCGCGCCCCGGTCGCTCGCGCTTCGTCGCCAAAGCCGAGCCGATCCAGCGCGGCGAGACCGGTGGGCTGCAGCAGCAGTCCAGAGCCCAGCGGGCGCGGGGTGGCGAAAGCCTCGAACAGCGTCACCTCGACGCCGCGCCGGGCGAGCGCGATGGCAGCGCCCATGCCGGCGACGCCGCAGCCCACTACCGCGGCGCGGCTCAGTCCCGGCACGGCGCCGCCCTGATCAAAGCCCTTCGAACAGGGCGGTCGAGAGATAGCGCTCGGCGAAGCTGGGGATGATGGTGACGATGGTCTTGCCGGCCATCTCGTCCCGGCTGGCCACGTCGAAGGCGGCGGTCAGCGCCGCGCCGGACGAGATGCCGACCGGCACGCCCTCGATCCGGGCGCATTTGCGGGCCATGTCGAAGGCGTCCTCGTTGCTGACCTGGACCACCTCATCCATTACGCCGCGGTCGAGGATCGCCGGCACGAAGCCGCCGCCGATACCCTGGATCTTGTGCGGCCCCGGCGCGCCGCCGGAGAGCACGGCCGAGGTGGTCGGCTCCACCGCGATCATCCTCACCGAGGGTTTCCTCGCCTTCAGCACCTGGCCGACGCCGGTGATGGTGCCGCCGGTGCCGACGCCGGAGACCACCGCGTCGACCGCGCCGGCGGTGTCGTTCCAGATTTCCTCGGCGGTGGAGACGCGGTGGATCAGCGGATTGGCCGGGTTCTCGAACTGCTGCGGCATCACCGAGCCCTTGATCTCGCCGAGCAGCTCGCGGGCCCTGGCCACCGCGCCGGCCATGCCGCGATCCGCCGGCGTGAGTTCGAGTTTGGCGCCCAGCAGGATCAGCATCTTGCGCCGCTCGATCGACATGCTCTCTGGCATCACCAGGATCAGCTTCAGCCCCTTGGCCGCGGCCACAAAGGCGAGCGCGATGCCGGTGTTGCCGCTGGTGGGCTCGACGATGGTCGTGCCCTCCTTGATCAGCCCCTTGGCCTCCATCGCCTCGATCATGGAGACACCGATGCGGTCCTTGACCGAGCCGATCGGGTTGAAGAACTCCAGCTTGGCCAGCACGATCCCCTTCGGCTTCAGCTCGGCGGCGAGGCGGGGCAAGCGGATCAGCGGCGTGTCGCCGATGGTGTCGAGGATGGAATCGTAGACCTTGCCGCGGCCGGCGCGCTGGTAGCGGGCGGCGTCGTAGTCGTTGGCAGCGCTGTCCATGGAACGTCCTTAGGGGAGAGGACCCTTTGGACCTGACCTTAGTAGCTCACCGCCGATTTGGAAGCGCTCAGGCCGCCTGCGAGGCCCGGCCGGCCAGCAAAGGCCGCAGGATCGTGTCCGCCAGGTGTCGCACCATCGGCGCGACCACGCCGTCGCCGGCCAGGTGCAGGCCGGCGTTGCGGCTCGCCGGCAGCTGGTAGCTCTCCGGCAGCCCCATCAGCCGCGCCGCCTCGCGGGGTGTCAGCAGCCGCGAGCGCACCTCGCCCGCCTCGGCGATCAGCAGGAACTGACGCGAGGAGCCGCCGCCGGGGGTGCGCAGGCAGCCTGCGAGGCCGTCCCACCTGGCTTCGGTGCGCTGGCGGCCCTGGCGCATCCGCCGGAACGCCGCGCCGACCCGGCGTTCACCGCTGGCCAGCACGGTTTCCAGCCGGCGGCGGTGCAGATCGTCCATCAGCCCGATAAGCGCCTGGGTTTCCGCCGGCGAGCGCCACTCGACCGCATCGTCCGGCTCCAGCACGGCGGCGAGGTCGGCTTTGCGGCGCGGCGCGGCAGGCAGGCGCCAGTCGATCCAGCGGCTCGCCAGCGCCGCCGGCAGCCTGGCGCGCGCCTCGGCGACGTTGCGGCCGGTCGTCGGCGCGCCGGTGAGACCGTCCGGGTCGGTCGATGTGGCGACAATCACGCAGCGGACCCGCGATTGCGGCGTGAAGTCGGCGGCGTCGATCTCCAGCGCGCCGAACCGGTAGCCCGCGCCGGCCAGCGATGCACAGACCGCCTCGAAATCGAGCCCGCCGTGCGAGGTGAAGAGCCCGATCACGTTCTCGATCACGATGGTCCGGGGCGCGCGGCCCTCCTTAGCCAACGCCTGCATCAGCCGCCAGAAGCCGAAGAACGCCGAAGATTTGCCGCCGCCCAGCCCCGCCCGAGCGCCGGCGAGGCTGAAGTCCTGGCAAGGGCTGGACGCCCAGGCCAGGTCCGCGCGGCCAGGCAGGTCGGCGGCGGTCAGCTTCCAGACGCTGCGGGTGTCGAGGTGGGCGTCGCCGAAATTGGCCCGGTAGGCGTCGGCCTTCATCGCGTCGAAGTCGTTGGCGAACACGCACTCCCAGCCGAGGCCGAGGCCGAGCCGCGCCATGCCGCCGCCGGCGAAGAATTCGTAGAAGGTGAAGGGCGGGCGACTCATCGCGGCCGAGTCTGGCCTTGTTCGGCGCCGCTGTCGAAGCCCGTGGCCAGGGCGGGCGGTGAGTCTTAGGGTCGCGGCCGAGGAGGCGCCGATGCCGGACGAAACCCTGGACGCGCTGGTGGCCGTCGTGCCGCCGCTGGTGCAGTCGCTGGAGGCGCTGGGGCACGTGTCGCGCGGCGTTGGCGCGGTCCCGTTCGACGAGTTGATGACCGCGGTCGGCGCGCCGGATGCGGTGCTGAGCGCGGCCCTGCCGTCGCTGGAAAGCTGGCCGGAGCAACTGGCCGGTCTGCGCGCGCCGCTGGAGGGCGCGGCCGCGATCGCCCTCACCGCCTTCGCCGATCTGCGCGCCGTTCCGGAGGCGGAGGACGGCATGACCGCGGTCTACCGGGCGCTGCGCAAGGTCTGGCGGGCGCAGGAGATGCTCTATCCGCTGGCCGCCGACCTGCCGCCGTTCAGCCGCTTCTTCACCTCGCCGCCGCTGCGCCAGGACGCCGAGCTGCAGGCGCGGCTGGCCGCCGTCACGCCGCGCGACGATGTCGGCGTGTTCCATTCGGTCGACGAGGCCGGCGAGCGGGGCGGGTTCTCGCTCTATGTGCCGGAGACCTACACGCCGGACCGCGAGTGGCCGCTGGTGATGGCGCTGCACGGCGGCTCCGGCGACGGGCGCGGCTTCCTCTGGAGCTGGCTGCGCGACGCCCGCAGCCTAGACGCGATCCTGGTCTCGCCCACCTCGCTCGGCCGCACCTGGAGCCTGAACGAGCCGGCGGCGGACGCCGCGCATCTGGAAGGCGTCCTGGCCGAGGTGGAGCGGCGCTGGCGCATCGATCCGGCGCGCCGGCTGATGACCGGCATGAGCGACGGCGGCACCTTCTGCTACGTCGCCGGGCTGGAGCCGGACTCGCCGTTCACCCACCTCGCGCCCTGCTCCGCCTCGTTCCACCCGATGATCGCCGCCATGGCCGACCGCGGTCGCCTGGCGGACCTGCCGATCCACATCACCCACGGCGCGCTGGACTGGATGTTCGACATCTCCGTGGCGCGCGACGCCGCTGCGTCGCTGATGGCCGCCGGCGCGGACGTGACCTTTCTGGAACTCCCCGAACTCGCCCACACCTACCCGAGGGAGATCAATCCTGGCTTGCTGGCGTGGCTGGACGGAGCGCCTGCCCCGTCGGGGGACGTTTCCGCCTAACATTGAGATAACTCAATGTTTCCAACTCGAATTCAACGGCTGTCACATGCGGTGGTCTTGAACCGGCGAGCGGTTTGAAGGCGCCCAGCGCTCCCGCGCGAGGGCCGTGCGCAAGATATCGCCGTTCAATGAGTTAGCGTCAGACCGCGGCCTTTGCCAGACCGCCACGCCAGCCGAGCGGCCTAGTTTCTCAAAACCGCAACACGCGCCGGCGGTCACACGACTGACGTCGCAGCTTCACCGAAGTGTCGTGCGGCGCGACTACCGGGGCGGACCAACCCGGAAGGTATCGGGGCGCCGCGTCGACACCCAGACGCGCGGAAATCAGGGGATTTGAAAAAATGGCATCGACCTACGGGTCGCGCTCCGTCCGGAGCGCGCGCACGCTGCTGGCTGCGGCAAGCTCAATCCTGGCGCTGGTCGCCTGCGCATCGCCGGCGAGTGTAGCCCATGCCGCCGACGCCGACGCGCCATCGGTCGGCGCCGGCGCGGAAGGCACGGAAGTCTCCAGCGTCGTCGTCACCGCTGAAAGCAACAGCCCGGCGGCAGCGACCGCCCCGGCCAAGGCTTCGCTCGATGAGACGCAGCCGGAATCGATCATCAGCCGCGGCTACATCGAGCAGGTGACGCCGGAGACCGGCGGCTGGACCACCGCCGTCGCCATCGCCCCGAGCATTTCCGGCATCAGCTCCAACGGCGGGGGCGTCGGCGACTACCAGACCGTGACCATGCGCGGCTTCCAGGACGGCGAGTTCAATGTCACCTACGACGGCCTCGCCTTCGGCGACACCAACAATCCGACCCACCACAGCGCCGACTACTTTCCCTCCTCGACCATCGGCGCGGTGGTGGTCGATCGCGGTCCGGGTGCGGCGGGCGATCTGGGTCAGGCCAATTTCGGCGGCGCGATCCACTTCTTCTCGCCGGACGTTTCCGACCAGTTCGGCATGACCCAGAAGCTGACCTACGGCTCGTTCGACACCTGGGCGTCGGTCACGACGATCAACACCGGCGAAGTCGCGCAACTGGGCGGCGCTAAGCTGCTGCTGAACTTCGACGAGCGCGGATCGAACGGCGAGCTCTCGGACTCGGCCGGCCACCAATACAATCAGCTGGCCAAGCTGATCGTGCCGCTGGGCAATGACTGGACCGCGACGCTGTTCGCGAACCATGAATATACCGAGTTCAACTTCGAAGACTCCTCCGGACCGGGTGAAACCTGGCAGCAGGTCCAGCTGCTGGGCAAAGACTTCTACATGAACAACGATCCCGACAGCGAACACTACACGGGCTATAACTACGAAGTGAAACGCACCGACTTCGAGTACGTCGACTTGAAAGGGCCGATCAATCCGTCGCTTCAAGTCGAGGACCAGGGCTACACCTACTGGTATTCCAACAAGACCAAGTCCACCGACGACCTCACCGGCGCGCTTGGTCCCGATCTCAACTGGGTGCTGCCGGGCGGTCCGAACACCTCACCACCGGCCGCGAAGGGCGCCAATCCGGACCAGATCGGCGGCTACGACAAGTTGAACGAATACCGGGTGATCGGCGACGTCGTCCGCTTCACCCAGGATTGGTCGTTCGGGACTCTGAAGATCGGCGGCCTGGTCGAGGGCTCGCGCACCTTCCGCCGCAACTGCCTGATCAACGACAGCCTGGGCATGATCCCCGACCAGAAGTTCGCCGGCACCGGCTCGGTCTCTGCCGCCTGCAAGACGCTCGAGGAATCAAGCTGGCTGCAGGGACAGTTTTTCGCGGATTTCTATTGGCATCCGATCGAGAACCTGACCATCACGCCCGGCTTCAAGTACGTCGACTTCAACCGAAGTGTTAACGCGGCGGACGAAACCATCGGCACTTCGGCGACCGGCACGCTGAAGAACCAGCCCCTGGTCGCCAGCAACAACTATCAGAGCCCGCTCTACTTCCTGACCGCCAACTACAAGATCCGGCCGGACCTCGCCGTTTATGGCCAGATCGCGACGAGCTTCCTGATCCCGGAGCTCTCGGACCTTTACGTGTCGGGGGCGCAGCTCCAATCGCTGCAATCGGAGTACACCACCAACTATCAGCTCGGCGCGGTCTACACCCACGGCCGCATCACCGCCGACGCGGACGTCTATCTGATCGACGCCACCAATCTGCAGGTGGCCTGCAGCGTCCCCGACCCGACCAGCCCGACCGCGCTCGACGGCGCCTTCTGCAACGCCGGCAAGGCGCGCTTCGACGGGGTGGAGGGCGAGGCGGCCTATGCCTTCGACTTCGGCCTGACCCTGTTCGCCAACGGCTCGTTGAACGAGGCAACCCAGCTCGCTAATGCGGCCAACCTCGCGGCGGGCATCGCCGCCAACTCGCAGCAGGAACTGGCCAACGCGCCGCTTTGGACCGACGCCGTGGGGGGCCTCTACCACCAGGGGCCCTGGCGCGCGTCGCTGACGTTGAAGCAATCCGGCTCGTACGTCGACTACAACACGCCGACGGGCCTGGCGAACCAGGTGACTTTCCACCTGCCCGGCTACTACACGCTGGATGCTTCGGTGGGCTATGACTTCGGCCGTTTCGCGGTGAAGCTGCAGGCCTTCAACCTGACCGACGTGCGGGCGGTGAACTCCTTCACGCCCGGCGGCAACACCAAGGCGCTGTACGAGACCAGCGGCAGCAACGGCGCGCCGGACAGCGCGATCTACACCTTCCAAGCCGGCCGCGACGTGGAGCTGACGCTGATCGGCAAGTTCTAGTAGCGCCTCGGTCACCGGCGGCGGCGAGCGTCGCCGCTCTTCTCCCCTCTCACGGTCATGGCCGGGCGTCAGTCCCGGCCAACCAAGCACGCAGAACTCACCGTGGCCGTGCTGAGCACGGCCACCCAACGGACGGTGTGCATGGCTCGCCGGGACTTACGCCCGGCGATGACCGATATGGGGAAAGCGGAGGGCGGCGATGCCGACTGGCCGCACGGCGCCGCAAGACCGGCTTGGCGCCCATCGCTGCGAGGATCACAATGCCCGCATAACAAAGACCTCAGGGAGATCGCCATGGAACGTCCCTATGATCTCGTCGTGCGCGGCGGGCTGATCTACGACGGGCAGGGCGGCGAGGCGTTCGAGGGCGACATCGCGATCAAGGACGGGCTGGTCGCGGCGGTCGGCAAGATCAGCGGCTCGGGCGTCGAGGAGATCGACGCGCGCGGCAAGATCGTCGCGCCCGGCTTCGTCGACATCCATACCCACTACGACGGCCAGGCTACCTGGGAGCACCGGATGCAGCCGTCGTCATGGCACGGCGTCACCACGGTGGTGATGGGCAATTGCGGCGTCGGCTTCGCGCCTTGCAAGCCCGACGATCACGACCGGCTGGTGCGGCTGATGGAGGGCGTCGAGGACATCCCCTTCCCGGTGCTGACCGAGGGTTTGCCGTGGAACTGGGAGAGTTATCCCGACTATCTTAACCGGCTCGGCGAGCGCCGGTTCGACGTCGACATCGGCAGCCAGCTGCCGCATGCGGCGCTGCGGGTCTACGTGATGGGCCAGCGCGGCGTCGACCGCGAGCCCGCCACCGCAGCGGACATCGCGGCGATGGCGAGCCTCGCCAAAGAGGCGATGGAGGCTGGCGCGCTGGGCTTCGGCACATCGCGCACGCTCAACCACCGCTCGTCTGATGGCTCGCCGATCGCCACCCTGACTGCCGGCGAAGACGAGCTCACCGGCATCGCGCTCGGAATCTCCGCGGCGGGCAAGGGCGTGCTGCAGGTGGTGTCCGACTTCGCCGACGAGGAGGCCGAGTTCGCCATGCTGCGGCGGGTAGTCGAGGCGTCGGGGCGGCCGATGTCGTTCTCGCTGCTGCAAAGCCCGCTGCGGCGCGACAACTACCTGACCCTGCTGGCGCAGGTGGAAGACGCCGTGGCGTCGGGCCTGAAGATCAAGGCCCAGACCGCCGCGCGACCGGTGGGCGTGCTGTTCGGCCTGGAGCTGACGCTGAATCCGTTCAGCCCCTATCCGCTCTACAAGGAGATCGCCAAACGTCCGCTGGCCGAACGCGTGGCGCTGCTGAGGGACCCGGAGTTCCGCGAGCGCCTGCTGTCCAACCTGCCGGAAGGCCGGGTCCGCGGGCGCATGAAGGACTGGGGCAACATGCACCTTTTCTCCGGCATGCCTGACTACGAGCCGACGCCGGAAACCTCGATCGCGGCGATCGCCGAGCGTACGGGCCGGGCGCCGGAAGCGGTGGCGTTGGACCATCTGGTCTCCAACGACGGTCACGCGATGATCTATGTGCCGGTGCTGAACTACACCGACGGCGACCTTGAGCCGGCGCGTTACATGATGAACCACAAGGACGTGGTGCCGGGTCTCTCGGACGGCGGCGCCCACGTCGGGACCATCTGCGACGGCAGCTTCCCGACCACCCTGCTGACGTACTGGACCCGCGACCGCACCCGTGGCCCTAAGCTGCCGCTGGCGCAGGTGATCCGTATGCAAGCCCGCGACACCGCCCGCGCGGTCGGCCTCTACGACCGCGGCGTGCTGGCCCCCGGCTACCGCGCCGATCTGAACGTGATCGACATGGAGAAGCTGACGCTGCACGCCCCCGAGGTCGTCTACGATCTGCCGGCCGGCGGCAAGCGACTGCTGCAGCGCGCCAGCGGCTACGTCGCGACGGTGGTGGCCGGTGAGGTCACCTACCGCGACGGCGTCGCCACCGACGCCCTCCCCGGCCGTCTGCTCCGCGGCGCCCAGCCGGCGCCGATGGCCGCGGCGGCGGAGTAGGTCTTCTGGCGGAGCCAGCGCGCGCCGTGGGCGCAGTATTTTACCGCAGAGGTGCGCCTGCGGCGTGCTTGCTGTAGCCGGGCGGCAACGAGCGAATGTTCGCGGTCGCATTTGACTTCGGCGGCCTCTTCCCCTATTGCCGCCCGCTCACTCAAGCGCCTGATCCTTCGGAGCCCGACCCGTGAAGCGCACTTTTCAGCCCTCCCGCCTCGTGCGCAAGCGCCGGCATGGGTTCCGCTTGCGGATGTCGACCAAGAATGGCCGCAAGATCATCGCCCGTCGCCGCGCCCAAGGCCGTAAGCGCCTGACCGCGTAGGTCGCCGGCTTTCCCGTCACCCCGGCCGGACGCTCGCGAAGCGGGCGGTAGAGCCGGGGCCAGAAGGGAAGCCAGCAAGCTGGAAATCGTCTATGAACCGGCCCGTCCGGCCCCGGCTCTTCGCGCTGCGCGCTACGGCCGGGGTGACGGAGCAATGGATCGCTCGATGAGCGACACAGGACCACCCCCTCTTGAACGCCTCCGCAAGCGCGCCGACTTTCTGGCGGCGGCGAAGGCGTTTGCCTGCGCCAGAGGAGCGGTTCTGGTGCAGGTGCGCGATCGGGGGGACGAAACGGCGGTCGTCCGCATCGGCTTCACCGCCACGCGCCGGATCGGCGGGGCGGTCCAGCGCAACCGGGCCAAGCGCCGGTTGCGCGAAGTCGCCAGGGCCACGTTTCCCGGCCTGGCCAAACCTGGCTGCGACTACGTGCTCATCGCCAGGGGCGGCGCAGTGAGCCGGCCGTGGCCCCGTCTGCTTGACGATGTGAAAAGCGCGCTGATAAGGCTCGCCGCCGATCTCGGCGCCTCACAGACCGAAACCTCACCGGGTGAGGCTTCGACGCCGCGCCCCGCCCAGCAACCCGCCTAGAGCCCGCCAGAGGCCTGCCCCCGCGCCCGATGCAGAACGACAATCGCAATTCGATCATCTTCATCGCCATCAGCTTCGTGCTGGTGCTGGCGTACTATCAGTTCGTGCTCGGGCCGTCCGAAGCGCGCCATCGCGCCGACGCGGCGAAAGCCCATGCGACCCAGGTGATACAGCAGCAGTCCGGTCTCGCGCCCAATGGCCAGCCGGTCGCGCCGAAACTGACCCGCGCCCAGGCTCTGGCGGCGACGCCGCGCGTAGCCGTCGACACGCCGGCGCTCTCCGGCTCGATCAGCCTGACCGGCGCGCGGCTCGACGACCTGTTCCTCAAGCAATACCGCCAGACCACCGATCCCACCTCGCCGCCGGAGGAGCTGTTGCGGCCACTCGGGGCCGAGAACGCCTACTACGCCGTCAACGGCTGGGTCGGCGCGCCGGGCGCGCCGGACGACTCGACCGTCTGGACCCAGACTTCGCAAGGCCCGCTGACGCCAAACCACCCGCTTGACCTGACCTACGCCGCGCCCTCCGGCCTCACGTTCAACCGGGAGATCAAGGTCGACCCGCAGTACCTGTTCACCGTCACCGACACCGTCCTGAATCACGGTGCGACGGCGGTGAACATCGCGCCCTACGGCGCGGTCCAGCGCCGGGGTGTGGCGGCGGACGCCGGCAAGCTCGCCACCGAAGGCGCCATCGGCATGTTCGACAAGCTGGGCTTGAAGGAAGTCCGCTATCCAGCCTGGAAGAAGGACGGGGACAAGGACTTCAGCTCCACCGGGGGCTGGACCGGGATCACCGACAAATACTGGATGACGGTGTTCGCGCCGCCGCAGGCCGAGGCGCTGCACACGCGCTATGGCGTGACGCCGGTGAACGGGGTCGACACCTATCAGGTGAGCTACGTCGGTCAGGCCCGGGTGATCCAGCCGAGGGCCTCGACCACCGAGGTCACCCACGTGTTCGCCGGCGCGAAGGTTGTGAAGACTCTGCGCGCCTACGGCTCGGCGCTGAACCTGCCCAACTTCGACAAGGCGGTGGACTGGGGCTGGTTCGAGATCCTGTCCAAGCCGGTGTTCCTGGTGCTCGATTTCTACGCCGGCTATCTCGCCAAGGTCGGCCTCGGCTTCGGCTGGGCGATCCTGGCGCTGACCGTCAGCATCCGCGCGCTGATGTTCCCGGCCTTCAACGCCTCCTACGCGATGTCGACCAAGATGAAGAAGGTGCAGCCCGAGATGAAGGCGATGCAGGAGCGCTTCAAAGGCGACCCTGCCGGGCAGCAGAAGGAAATGATGGCGCTCTATGCGCGGGAGAAGATCAACCCGGTGACGGGCTGCATCCCGATGCTGCTGCCGCTGCCGGTGTTCTACGCGCTGAACAACGTCTTCAACGTCACCATCGAGATGCGCCACGCCTCGTTCGGCTGGGTGAAGGACCTTTCGGCGCCCGACCCGACCACGGTCTGGAACCTGTTCGGCCTGTTGCCATGGGATCCGCTACACAACGCCTGGATCGTCGCGATCGAGGGCGTGCCGTTCGTCGGCGGCATCTTTACCCTGGTGTTCCACCTGGGCGCCTGGCCGATCATCTACGCGGCGACCATGTTCCTCAGCCTGCTCAGCGGGCCGACCATGACCGGCATCGATCCGACCCAGCAGAAGCTGATGCGCTGGATGCCCTGGCTGTTCATGATCGTGCTGGCTCAGAGTGCGGTCGGGCTGGTGATCTACTGGTCGTTCTCGTCGGTGTTCACCCTGGTGCAGCAATACGTGCTGATGCGCCGGTTCAAGGTGGACAACCCGCTCGACCAGTTTGTCGCCCGGTTGATCGGACCGAGGGCGTCCGCCAAGGACGTCAAGGTCGTGGAGTGAGCGAGGACTTCACCGAGGCCGAGATCGAGGACGCGCGGGTGATGTTCGCGCACGAGGCGGTGTTCCTGATGGGCGCGGCCAAAATCGAGCAACTGCCGCCACCCGACCTGCCCGAGATCGCCTTCGCCGGCCGCTCCAACGTCGGCAAGAGCAGCCTGATCAACGCCCTGGTCGGCCGCGCCGGTCTGGCGCGCAGTTCCTCGGAGCCGGGCCGGACACGCGAGGTGAACTTCTTCGTGCTCGACGGGCGAATCCGCCTGGTCGACTTGCCGGGCTACGGCTTCGCCAAGGCCTCGAAGGGCGAGACCAAGCGGTTCCAGAACCTCGGCCGCGACTATCTGCGCGGCCGGCCCAATCTGCGCCGGGTGTTCCTGCTGATCGATGCGCGGCACGGACTGAAGGCGCCGGACGCCGAGGCGATGGCCGCCTTCGACACCGCCGCCGTCTCGTACCAAATCGTGCTGACCAAGGCTGACAAGATCAAACCGGCCGAGGTCGAGGCGACGCGCCTGCGGACCGAGGCCGCCATCGCCAAGCGCCCGGCCGCCTTCCCCCGCACGCTCGCCGCCTCGGCAGTCAAAGGTGGGGGCCTCGACCTGCTCCGTGCCGAGGCCGCCCGCGCCGCATTGGCGTAGCGGTCAGTAGAGCACCGACGGCAGCCAGGCGCCGGCGGGTTTGTTGTAGAGCCCGATCGACATCAGGGTCATGGTCTGGACGATGCGCAGGCCCTCGCCCAAGCACCAGCGGATCAGCGCACCGTTGCGGGTCGGAACCAGGAAGCCGGCGCCGGAGAACTGCTCCGCCGCGCCGATCAGCGCCTGCAGGTCGTCGTTGGTCTCGCCCACCGCGTGGCCGGTGAAAGCGATACCGGTGGCGTAGCCGGTGACGCGTCCCGCCCTCTCGACCAGCCGCGCGCCGCCTTGAGCTACCGCGTCGGCGAGTTCGCCGCCTCGATCGTGGCCGTGCACGCGAAAACAGAGATCGTTGCACGTCGGAAGGTCAGTTTCGGCGGCGGCGCGCACAACGTAGCCAGGTATGACCCTGCCGATCGCCGGTCCCTGGAGGCAAGCCAGCTGTTCGCGCGCCTCGAAGCCGAGCTTTAGATAGAGCGCGAGCGAGCGGCTGTGATAGCCGGCCTGGACCAGGCGAACGCCGGCGAAGCCGCGCTCGCGCGAGCGCTGCATCACCGCATCCATCAGCGCCCGACCGGCGCCATCGTTCTGCAGCTCCGGATCGACCGTGATCGGGCCGACGCCGGAGATCGGGTTGCGCTCGTCGAGGAAGTTGCTGCCGACGACCTTGCCGTCGAGCTCGGCCACGGCGTCGAAGAAGCCCGGATGGGAGATCACCACCCCTATCATTCCGGCGGCGACCGCGCCGCTCGGAAAATCAGGCGGGAAGTTGTGCGCCTCAGCGATCGACTTGAACGCGCGATAACAGATGTCGCCGAGCGCCGGCGCGTCCGCCGTCTCGGCTCTACGCACTTGTAACGTCATGATCGCCCCCTGCTGCGAAGGCTATACTACCGCTTTGGCGCGCCGCGCCGTAGAGCTAGCCGATGGCCGACGAAACCGCTCATATCTACGAACCGGCGCAGGGCCACGGCCTGCGGCACGATCCGTTCAACGCCATCGTCGGTCCGCGGCCGATCGGCTGGATCTCGACGCTGAGCCCCGAGGGCGTGGCTAACCTCGCGCCCTACAGCTTCTTCAATGCCTTCAACTACATTCCGCCATTGATCGGCTTTTCCACAATCGGCTGGAAGGACAGCGTCGCCAACGCATCGGCCACCGGCGAGTTCGGCTGGAGCCTGGCCACCAAGGCGCTGGCGCCGCAGATGAACCTCACCTGCGCCCCGGCGCCGCCGGAGGTCGACGAGTTCGAGATCTCCGGTCTGACGCCCGCCCCCAGCCGGCTGATCAAGCCGCCGCGCGTGCTGGAGAGCCCGGTGAACTTCGAGTGCCGGGTCAGCCAGATCCTCCAGTTGCAGGGCGCGGATGGCGGCAAGGTGAACAGCTGGCTGGTGCTGGGCGAGGTGGTCGCCGTGCATATCGACCGGGCGCTGCTGAAGGATGGGGTCTACGACACGGCCGCCGCCCGCCCGATCCTGCGCGCCGGGCGGATGGGCGACTATGCCGAGATCACGCCCAAGGCGATGTTCGAGATGCGTCGTCCCGGCTGGCCGATCGCGTGATCCCCCATGGAGTCTGCAATGTCCGACACCGTCGCGCCGACACTTCAAGCCACCCTGGGTCAGGTGCGCATCATCAGCTCCGCGGCAGGTCGCTCGGTGATCGAATACGAGTGCGGCCCGCAGATGTGCCACTCCGGCGGGGTGGCGCAGGGCGGCTTCGTCTGCGCCTGGATCGATTCGGCGATGGCCCATGCGTCGATTTCGGCCGCGCCGGAGATCACGCCGATGTCGCTGGAACTGAAGGTGAGCTACTTCGCGCCGGTCCGCCCCGGCCGGGTGATCGCCGAGGGCTGGATCGAGCGCCGCGGGCGGGCCACCTGCTTCGCCGAGGGGCGGCTGCTCGATCTCGCGGGCAATATCCTCGCCAAGGCGAGCTCGACGATCCGGCTGATCCCGCGCGAAGCCGTCGAAGCCAGCGCCCGCCGCGCCTTGGCCTAACGACTCAGCGGTGAGTGCTTTAGGGTGACAGCGCCCCGCGCCTTCGCTATCGAGGCGCCCCGACGCCGCCGGCGGCGCTGACCCTGGATCTGGCAAACATGGCTGACACCGCCGAGAGCCGCGAGGCGCAGGGCTGGGCCACCGCCCGCACGCTCGCCGAGGCGCTGCCCTACATCCAGCGCTACGACCGCGAGATCGTGGTGATCAAGTACGGCGGGCACGCCATGGGCGAAGAGGCGATGGCCAAGCTGTTCGCCGCCGACGCCGTGCTGCTGAAGCTGCTCGGCCTGCACCCGGTGATCGTGCACGGCGGCGGCCCGCAGATCTCGGCCATGCTGGGCCGCGCCGGCGTCAAGTCGACCTTCATCGACGGGCTACGCGTCACCGACGAGGCGACCATGGAGGTGGCCGAAATGGTCCTCTCCGGCGCGATCAACAAGGAGATCGCCAACCTGGTGACGCTGGCCGGCCGCGAGGCCGACGTGCGCGGGGTCGGCCTCTCGGGCAAGGACGGGCGGTTGATCACCGTCGAGAAGGCGACCCGCGTCCGCAAGGATCCGGACTCCAACATCGAACAGATCGTCGACCTGGGCTTCGTTGGAGAGCCGACCAGGGTCGACCCGAAGCTGATCCTGGCGCTGATCAACTCCGAGGACGACTACATCCCCGTGATCGCTCCGATCGGCGTCTC
>Ga0302314_10005429_pt1 | contig 23251 bp, 16 predicted proteins | sample III_Palsa_N2_3_FD_200533 | JGI IMG/M metagenome (GOLD analysis project Ga0302314, IMG submission 200533) | Peat permafrost microbial communities from Stordalen Mire near Abisko, Sweden - III_Palsa_N2_3 | ecosystem: Environmental > Terrestrial > Soil > Palsa > Peat permafrost | place: Sweden... | reverse complement strand
GCACGCGGACTTCACTGATCCTGGTGGGACTGCCGATGGTGGCTGGCTTATCAGTGGTGCACGGCCTGGTGCCTCCGCATCCGGCAGCGCTGCTGGCGGTGACGATTTACAAGGCCGATGTGGGCCGGACGATTCTCTACGCACTGCTCGTCGGCATACCCACCGCAATCATTGCGGGGCCGTTGTATGCAAAGCTGATTGCCCCGCATATCAAGTTGCCGGCGGATAATCCAATGGCCGCGCAGTTTGTGGATCATGGCAAGGAGCGCAGCCTGCCGGGATTCTGGCTTACGTTGTTTACCATTCTGTTTCCCGTTGTGCTGATGTTGGCCGGCAGTTGGGCGGATAACTTGTCGACGCCGGGAAGCGCTGTGAACCAGGCATGGCACCTGATCGGCAACGATGACATGGCTCTGCTGATCGGCGTGTTGCTCAGCTTCTTTACTTTGGGCCGGATGAGAGGATTCACGCGAGCGACTATTCTACGATTCAGCAATGAGTGCCTTGCCCCCACCGCAACCATCACGCTGCTAGTGGGTGCTGGCGGAGGCTTTGGAAGAATCCTGCAGGATAGCGGCGTATCTCAGGCGATTATCGGCGTTGCGCTGCATAGCCATGTGCCACTGCTTCTTCTCGCGTGGCTGCTGGCTGCATTGATGAGGCTTGCAACCGGTTCGGCCACCGTTGCCATGAGCACTGCGGCCGGAATTGTCGCGCCTATTGCACTGCATGGAGCGGGGGTCCATCCGGAATTGCTGGCCATTGCGACGGGCGCCGGGTCGCTGATCTTTTCGCATGTAAATGACGGTGGCTTTTGGCTGGTCAAGGAGTATTTCAATATGAGTGTTGCCCAGACAATCAAGACATGGTCGATATGCGAGACGATCATTTCAGTAGTGGCGCTGATCTTCACGGTCATGTTATCGTTTGCGATTTGATGGATGAGTCTGGGTGATGGAGTGAGTAGCACGTAACTTCCACAAGGATGGATGAGATGGCTGATGGAGTTATACGTCAGGGAGTTAGCCGCCGGCGCTTTCTAAAGAGCGCGGCCGCGACGGCTTTTGTGCAGTCTGCGCTGGGATCAGGTCAGGATGCTTCCCGGCGCATGAAGATGCGCAAGATCAGGGCCTATGTCGGAACTTATACAGGCGCTGTTGGGGCAGCCAGCAACGGGGAGGGCATCTATAGCTTTGAAGTGAATGAGTCTACTGGAGAGCTTATCAGCCGCAAGCTCGCAGCGAAGACTCCTGACCCTTCCTGGATTGCTATTCACCCTTCGAAGAAGTATCTCTACGCTGTAAATGAGGTCAGCGACTACAACGGAAACAGTGGGTCAGTAAGTGCATTCGCAATTGACAAGGCAAGCGGTGATTTATCCGCGCTGAATGTAGTTAGTTCAGAGGGCGCGGGGCCGTGCTATTTGAGCATCGATGCTTCTGGAAGTTTTGCGTTTGTGGCTAACTACGGCGGTGGAACGATTGCTGTATTGCCAATCCGGGACGATGGATCGCTGGGCGCGGCGACGGATGTTCACCGCGACAGCGAACACCTGGGCCGAACGCAGGCGGTGGATGCGCCAACCGGAAGTTACGCGGTGAGTGGGCACGACGCTCCACACGCACACATGATTGCGCCTGATCCGCAAAGCAAATTTGTTTTGGAAACCGACCTGGGACAGGATCGGATCTATACTTATCGACTTGATCGCGGAACAGGAAAACTGGGGTCGGCTGACCGTGCAACTTTTGCGTCGCTGCCGTCCGGAGACGGGCCGCGGCATTTTGTGTTTCACCCTAATGGGCATTGGCTCTACGCGATTCAGGAAGAGGCTTCGAATATCGTGTTGTTCAGCTACGATGCTGCGAACGGGTCGCTTGCTCCGCGGCAGACGATTTCTGCTTTGCCCCGCGGCTTTTCGGGAACAAGTTTTGCCTCGGAGATTCTGGTATCGCCCGATGGGAGATTTCTTTACGCCGCAAACAGGTTGCATGATTCCATCGCGGACTTCTCCATCGGCGCCGATGGCACGCTGAGACCGATTGGAGAAACATCTACCATGGGGGATTATCCGGGGCAGTGCCGCATCGATCCCAGCGGCAATTTCCTGTATGCGTGCAACCGCCGCAGCGACAGCATCACGTGCTTCCGGATTCGCCGCGACACCGGACTGCTTGCATTCACCGGACAATATACGGCGGTGGGAAGCCCGGCCAGCATCACGTTTGTGGGATGATGGCGGCACGGTAAGTGATGGCGGTTTCGGAAAGGCCGGGCTTTAAAAGGAATGCGGCGAGTTAGCGCCCGCTGCGCGGGGTTAGCGAGTTAGCAAGTTAGCGGGCGACCTGCAGTGTTGCTATTTAGGAAGCGCGTTGAGCTTCTCGAGAGTTCGCTTCAAATCATCGAGCTTCTGTCCCGCTTCTGCGAGCTTGCCCTCCGATGTAAGGCGTTGGTAATCGGAAAAGTCTTTGCCGGCCTGGGCGATGAGCGACTTCAGGTCGGCCGCTGGCTGGGCCTGAACTGGGCCGCCCGGTTCGGGAGCGGGTCGCGTAGCCTCGGTTCCGGTCAATGAGGAAGAGCCTGTGCCATAGAGCGACGCCAGCGCGGCCTCGAATGTGGGGGCGTAAGCGAGCTTGTCCTGCAGTGCGAGCACGACCAGGCGCAGCTCCGGCATGGGGCTCCGGTCGGCTTGCAGATAAATTGGCTCGGCATAAAGCAGCGCTCGTCCGCATGGGATCACAAGAAGGCTGCCGCGGCGCACGTGCGACCCTTGCTGATTCCACAGCGTCAGTTGTCCGGAGAGCTGTGCGTTCTGATCGATGCGCGCTTCAATCTGTTGCGGGCCGTCGACGAGGCGGGTCTTGGGGAAGTCGTAGACCACCGAAGTGCCGTAGTGATCGCCGTCGCTGCGTCCGGCAATCCATCCGATCAGGTTGTTGCGATTTGCCGGCGTGAATGGCAGAATCTCAACAAACTCCAAGCCATCTTCGTCCGGCAGCTTCATCAGTACAAAATTAGGCTGCATGGCCTGAGTAGTTTGCTCGCCGCTTTGCGCCGTGCTTTCGGTAGCCACAGTCCAAAGATCCTCGCGGTTATAAAACACCTCGGGATTGGTCATGTGGTAGAGGCCATACACTTCTGCTTGCAGGCTGAGTAGTAACTCCGGATAGCGGACGTGCTTACGAAGCCAGCCAGGCATAGCCGATGCGTCTTTGAAGAGGCTGGGAAAGATGCCTCGATATGCGGCGAGGATTGGATCGTTGTTATCGAAGACATAGAAAGTGGTGGTGCCGTCGTAGGCATCAATAACCACCTTGACGCTGTTACGCATGTAATTTAGCGGCACGTTGTCGACCGAGCGATGGGCGGAGTAGGGATAAGTGTCTGACGAGGTAAACCCATCCATAATCCAGGAGAGGCGGCCGTCGTCGCCGACCACGATATACGGGTCCTGATCGTAGGTGAGGAACGGCGCCAGGGCTTCGACGCGGTCGCGCACATTACGGCGCATGAGCAGCCGGCTCTGGGGATTGACATCGTCGCTGAAGGGCAGCTTTGCAATGTCGCCGCGATCGAACGCGATGAGCAGACGGCGCATGAAACCACCTAATTCGATGCCTCCCGCGCCATCATACGAAGTGAGGTTGTTGCTTTGGCCTTCCGGATAATTGAATTCCTGCTGGCGCGTCTTGACATAGACATCCGTATTCGTCATCTCCCCGAAGTAAATCTCCGGACGAGTCACGCTGATGCCATGAACGGTGCTCTGGACGGGCATATTACTCAACATCAATGTGGGCAGACCTTCCGCTGTAAACCCGTTCACGGGGTTCATGGTGATGCCGTAGCCATGCGTGTAGATGAGCTTGTCGTTGATCCAGTTGCGACTGCTTTCGGGAAGTTTGTCAACATTAAGTTCGCGCACCGCGAGCATCACTTCGCGCAGGTTGCCGTCAATCTGGTAACGATCGATGTCGATGTCGGGAAAGTCATAGTAAGTCCGGATCTCCTGGATTTGGCGCAGTGTATCTTTGAGCGCATCCACGTCCCAGAGGCGGATGTTTTGCAACGTGGCCTGATTATTGGCCGGGTCGGTCGCGCCCACGGTCGTCTCGGCGGGAAACTCGCGCTGCGCAAATGTATCAAGTCCGTAGGCCTGGCGAGTCATCTGAATGTTATTCGCAATGTAAGGCTCTTCGCGCACCAGTTCATTGGGCTTGACCTGAAAGCTTGTAACATACCAGCCGATAACTCCGGCCACGACATAGCAGACAATGGCAGGTAGGATGGCCACAATAAGCATGCGCCCCCGCGGTTTGACGACGCCGCTGAAGATGGCAAGGAGAGCTCCGAGCAGAAACGCCCCGGAGACAAATAACATTCCGGTGAGTGTTACATGCGCATCAGTGTAAGTAACTCCGTCGAAAATGGTGTGGTGTTCAAACAGTAACTCGAATCGCGACACATACTCACGCAACGCAAGCACGATGAGCAAGCCTCCGACGGAGATGGAGAGTCCGCGCCAGGGCAGCGAAATGCCGTCGCGGAAACGCCCTCCCATGGCGCGCGATCCGCCGGTAACAAGAATGAACAGCACGGCAAGAATGCAGGTGAGGACGGCAAGCGTGAGCAACCAGCCCAGGATGAGTTGCCAGGCGGGCAGGGTAAAAAGATAAAAGTTCAATGGCCTGCCAAAGATCGGATCTACCAGGCTTCCTGGCGAACCGGGCGCGGCGCCTGGGGAGTACCAGTAGAGAGCCAGCGTGGACCACTGCGCCTGCATGGCTGCGCCGGTGGCGAGCGCTACGACAAATGAGACACCGATCGCGATGAACCGAAGCACGGGTGCTACAGGCAGCTTGATCGGATTTCCCTGGATGACAATGGTGTGGTCGTCTGGCAAGTCGGCGGCATGCGCGCGCTTGAAAGCGGAAAAGGCTGCAAAGAGATAGAGGAAGGTGACCACCGCGAAGCCCGCGAATATGCCCCAACCGAGGCCGCGCGCCTTCCAGAACACAGCGGAATAGCCGAGCGAGCGAAACCAGAGCAGATCGACCCAGTAGGAGAGCGCTGTGCGGCTCCCGAAGATGATTACAGCGACGGCGAGGACAACGAAGAAAATAGCGCGGCGGCGCGTCCGTGGAGGCTTTGCCGGCAATGGCCAATCGATGGATTCGTGCAATGTGTTACCCCGCTTTACATGCTGCTTTCTGGGCAAGGTACGCGAACCGGCCAGCCTGCATCTCTGGGGCGCACAATGCTTTGCGCATTATCTGGAGGTCCGCAATCTCGCCAAATACACTCTAATCCTTTTGCCCTGCTTTTGCAGGTTCGGTTTCATTCCCAGCTTGACCCCGTTCGCGCCCCGGTCTGCCGGAAGAACGGCAGTGCCGGTCCACGCCCGACACAAGTAAGCCTCGTTGTGCTCAACGCGCCGATTTGGTATGATCGAGGTACACATGGTGCGCGCCTCCCAAAGCTCGTCTTGTTGTCGCCTGTCGAACATCTTCGACGGGTGTAAGTTCTAGTCTTCGATCTCCTGCACAACCGATCCAGACGACAAACCCGTTGCTGAACAGCCGGGTAAGTCTTCGCGTGTCACCCCGGCCTTCAGCGTCTTTCTTTTAAAGCGTGAGGCCCGAATGGCAGTCACCGAAGGCGAAACACTTTCAACCATTGCATCGACGAGCGTCTCCACGCCGGAGCGGTTGAGTCACCTGCGTCTTCTTGAGGCAGAAAGCATTCACATCCTGCGCGAAGTTGCCGCGGAGTTTGAGCGCCCGGTGATGCTCTACTCCATCGGCAAGGATTCGTCCGTGATGCTGCGGCTGGCGCAGAAGGCGTTCTATCCCGGGCCGATTCCGTTTCCACTGCTGCACATCGATACCGGATTCAAGTTTGCCGAAATGCTCACGTTTCGGGATGCGATGGCGCGCTCGGTGGGCGCGGAGTTGCTGGTATGGCGCAATGAGCCTGCCATAGCGGCGGGCACTAATCCCATTGCGCTCGATACGAAGCGGTGCTGCGGGCTACTGAAGACGCAGGCCCTGCTTGATGCGTTGAAGCACTACAACTTCGATGCGGCTTTTGGCGGCGCGCGGCGCGATGAGGAAAAATCGCGAGCCAAGGAGCGCATCTACTCGTTTCGCGACAGCGCCGGACAATGGGACCCCAAAAACCAGCGGCCGGAATTGTGGAATCTTTTCAACGCGCGCATTCATCCGGGCGAAACCATTCGCGTCTTCCCGCTCTCCAACTGGACCGAGATGGACGTTTGGCAATACATCCACGAGGAGAAAATCCCGGTGGTCGATCTTTACTTTGCGAAGGAGCGGCCGATGTATATTCGGGGCGATGCGCTGCTTCCTATCGAGCAGGATTTTGTGGCGCGCATCGGCGAGCGGCCGCAGATGGTCAAGTCGCGGCTGCGCTCGCTGGGCTGCAGTCCTTGCACCGGGGCCATCCGGTCGGATGCTGAGACGATCCCCGACATCATTGCGGAACTCATTTCGTTCCGCTCTTCGGAGCGCGCCAATCGGGTGATCGATCACGATCAGGAAGGATCGATGGAACTGAAAAAGCGGGAAGGGTACTTCTAGAGACAGGGTTCAGGGATCAGGGGTTAGGGATCAGGGGTTTGTTTGGAGGCTTGATTGGCGGTTGCGGCGGAACAGGGCGCGAGGTTTGAGATTGGTGAGTTTCTGGCGCGGGAGCGCGGGAAGGACCTGCTGCGCTTTTCTACCGCCGGCAGTGTGGACGACGGGAAGTCTACGCTCATCGGTCGCCTGCTTTACGACACGCAGTCGGTTTACGAAGACCAGGTGCGTTCGATTGAAGGCAAAGGGACAACCGCGCCGGGGCAGATTGATTTTGCCTTACTCACAGACGGCCTGCGCGCAGAGCGGGAGCAGGGGATCACCATTGATGTTGCGTATCGCTACTTCTCCACGGCGCGGCGCAAGTTTATTATCGCGGACACACCCGGGCATGAGCAGTACACGCGCAACATGGCCACAGGTGCGTCGACAGCCGACGCTGCGGTGGTGCTCATCGATGCTGCCAAAGGGGTGCTCGTGCAGTCGCGGCGGCACGCGTATATTGCATCTCTTCTGCGTGTGAGTTACGTGCTCGTCGCCGTGAACAAGATGGACATGATCGGCTACGATGAATCGGCATTTCGTGCGATTGAGCGCGATTTCAGACGGCTTCTGGAGCAGATTGCGGCGGATACAGGCAACCCTGTCGAAGCAATCTTTGTGCCGGTCAGCGCGCTCAAGGGGGACAACGTTGTGCACCGAGCCGCGAATGGTGCTGGCCGCGAGGCTGGCGCGATGCCGTGGTATCGCGGCCCTTCGCTGCTTGAGTTGCTTGAGGATGTGCCGTCGTCGCGAGAGACTCATTCAGCTCCGTTTCGCTTTCCGGTGCAGCGCGTCGTCAGACCCAATCACGGTTTCCGCGGCTTTGCGGGGCAGATTGCATCGGGGACCGTTCGCAAGGGTGACACAATTACCGTGCTTCCATCGGGCAGAAGCGCGGAGGTCGAGCAGATTGTCACCTTCGACGGCGACCTCGCGGAGGCGTTTGCGCCACTGTCGGTGACGCTGGTGCTGAATCGCGAACTCGATATCAGCCGTGGCGATCTGATCGCCCAAGCAAACTCGACACCCGGCGTCACGCGTCATATCGGCGCTTCGCTGGTGTGGATGGATCAGCGCCCGCTTGTGCTCAACCGCCGCTATCTGCTCAAGCACACCAGCCACACCGTTCCTGCGTTTGTCGCGTCGATCGCGCATCGTACCAACATTGCCACGCTCGCCCGCGAGCCTGCGGAAACGTTGGAGATGAACGCGATCGGGTCGGTCAAGATCGAACTGCTGCGACCCATCGCAATCGACCTTTACGCGGAGAATCGCTCCACCGGCGCCTTTATCCTCATCGACGCAGCCTCCAACAGCACTGTCGCCGCAGGCATGATCACCTCCGTAGGCGCGGACACTTCGGACGGCGAAGAGGAGCCGGCTGTCGTTTCCGGACCTGTAACCGCAGCCGAGCGGGCCGCGCGCTGGGGACACCAAGGCGGCGTGCTGTCGCTGAACGGTCCCGCGGAACTGATCAATCTCATTGAGCGCTCCCTCTTCACGGCGGGCGTGATTACGCAGCGCATCGATGTTCATGACGTGACGAATTCGGAAGGCGCTAGCCTTTTGGAGGCGCTGGGCCGGCTGCAGGCGAAAGCCGGTTTTCTGGTGCTCGAGACAACCGTGAGTGAGAGCGATCAGCTCGTCGCCGAGGTTCGCGACAGGCAACTGATTCTCACCGATACGAGCCGCAGCAGCGCAATCGCAGCGGTACACCAACTGCTTCATGAAACTGAAATTCTGCACGACACAGAGAGGGCGGATCTCTAATGGCTACACTTCAAATCCAGGATGAGATTGCAATCAAGTTGAATTCTGTACGCTCGCTGCTCAAGCGCGAAATCGCCATTCTCGGAGATGTTTGCCTTACCTGCAGCTTTCAGGCGGAAGACGTGTTGTTGACCAAGCTGGCTATTGCGCTCGACCCGGCGATTCCAGTTCTCTTTCTCGACACCGGCTATCACTTTCGCGAGACCTATGAGTATCGCGATCGCATCGCCGAAGAATGGAAGCTGAACCTGATTAACCTGCTGCCGGGAAAGACGGTCGCCGAGCAGGAGGCGGAGCATGGACTCCTGTATCAATCCGCGCCTGACCAGTGCTGCAAGCTGCGCAAGGTTGAGCCGCTCTTCAAAGCTGTCGCTGGTTATCGCGTGTGGCTCACGGGCCTGCGGCGCGAGCAGGCAAAAAGCCGCGCGGCGCTTGAAGAAGAAGCGCTGTTCACGCTGCCTGGCGGCAAGCAGGTGCTGAAGCTCGCGCCGCTGGCCGCTTGGACAACGCGCGATGTGTGGTATGCCTGCGAGCAGTTATCGATTCCATTATTGCCGCTCTACGAGCAGGGATTCCAGTCGATCGGCTGTGAGCCATGTACCTCGCTTCCACTCGATGCCAACGATCCGCGGTCGGGCCGTTGGGCCGGCCGCAAAGTTGAATGCGGCATTCACATTGAGGCTGCACCGGCGCGGTAGGCGGGTGGTCACGGAATGGAGCAGGCAGGATGCCTTACCTGATTGGGTTCATCATCGCGCTGTTCATCGCGCTTACGGGAGTGGGCGCGGGCACCATCACCGTGCCGGTGCTGGTGTTATTCCTGGGCGTTCCGGCGCCGGTTGCTGTGGGCATCGGGTTGATGTTCGCGACGGCCGTCAAGCTGATATTGGTGCCGTCGCAGATTCTTCGCCGCAATGTCGCGTGGCGGACGCTTGCATACATGCTGGCGGGCGGCGTGCCGGGCGTGATTGTTGGTTCTCTTTTCCTCAAGCACTTGGTCACAGTGGGTTCGCAGAACTTGGTAAATGCGCTTCTCGGGGCAATCCTGATGACTACGGCAAGCTGGCAGATATTCAATTTCTTTCGGCCGCTGAAGGCGAATGCGGATCCGCGAGACCGCAGTCCACTGCTGGCGTGGCTCATGCTTCCGGTGGGCGCGGAGGTCGGGTTCTCTTCGGCCGGCGCGGGCGCGCTGGGCTCCGCGGCGCTGCTTAGCCTTACGCCTCTGCTTCCCGCGCAGGTGGTGGGCACGGACATTGCCTTCGGATTCATTGTGTCGCTCATCGGCAGCGGCGCGCACTGGTTCTCGCACTCGTCCAACGCCGAATTGTTGCTGCAACTCATTGCAGGTGGCGTAGTTGGGGCGATCACCGGAACGCTGCTGAGCACGCGCGTTCCGCGCAGGCCGCTCAAGTTTGCGCTGTGGGTGTGGCTACTGATTCTGGGTGGGCAATTTCTCTTCAACAGCTATCAGGCGTGGGCTGCGCCTCGGAAGGATGCGGTGGTGCAGGCACATACGGCGGGGTTGAGGTGATGGCTTCTCCGCGAACCGAGCTTTATGAAGTTGTGACGGGACGAAAAGAAGAAGCAGGTCCCCGTTCGGCTGCGCTCAGGGCAGGCTTTCGACTCCGCTGAAGTACGCTGCGCTGAGGATGACAGTGTTCTGAAGGGGAAAGAACGAAGAGCAACCGCGCCCAGAGGGCACCCGCCTTCGACTCCGCTGAAGTACGCTGCGCTCAGGATGACAGTGTTTGTGGATGAGAGGCAGGGGTCGCTCAGAAATGAAATCGGTAGCGGAGTTCTCCTGAGACTAATCGCGGATCGTTGTAGTGGAACCCGCCGATGGTGATGGAGTTATCCAGCAGCACGCGGTGGTTTGTAACATTGACTACATTGACGGCTAACTTCCATCGCTCACCAAGTGCGTGGCCTGCCGAAACGTCGAAGGTGGTGTGCACGGGCAGATAGGGGCCGGCGTATGGGCCGTTATTGGATGGGCAGGCACTGATGGGCGCACACGCCAGGCCGTTGGAGAAGCCTGAGCCGTAATAGACGTTGGAAGAAAACCAGGTGCGCTTCGGCAGGTTTGCGGTGAACCCCGTATTGAGGGTTTCGCGCTGGTCGTGGTCCACAGGGAAGTAGTTGAAGCCGCCGTTGGTGCAGGCCGGGTCCAGGTCATTGGTGCAGGTAAAGCCGCCAATGATGGCGCCTCGCTGCTCGGCAATCTGGTTGGAGTAGGTGACGTGGAACTGGCCGACGTGCGCCAGCCGCGGCGAGCGCAGCGTCATCTCCCACGCGCGCACCAGCGCTCCATTCACGGCGATGGGGAAGTACATATTCGATTCGCCGAGATTGGAATGGTCAAGGAAGTTGTTCACGCGATTCTTGACGGTGTCGACATCGAGGAACCAGCCCCTATAGGGAATCTGAATGCCGAACTGATGCTCTTCGTCGCGCTCGGAGGGTATGGGCGTGAAGGTGTTTTCGCCGGACCCGAGGCTGCTGGCGTAGTTCAGCACCGATTGAGAGACGGTTTGCACCGGGGCGGGCTGGAAAAAGTGCCCGTAGAAACCGCGCAGCACCCAATTTAATTTTGGAATCTCAAACGTTGCGCCGATGCGGGGATAAGTCGCCGACTCATTCAATCCGGCGTGATAGCTGGAGAAGCGCATGCCGCCGAGCAGAGTGAAATATCGGCCCAGGCGCAGGTGGTCGGAGACGTAGCCCTCAACCAGCGCTGCGGCGGCATTGCCTGGAGTGTTTGGCTGCGAGGTGTAGGAGCCGTCATTGATCAGCACGCCGAAGAGGTCGCTTTCCGCCTGGTAAAAGGTGAACATGCCGCCAGAAAAATTGTTGGGGCCGGTATCGATGTGCACATCTCCCTGGCCGCCCACGTAGTTTGAGCCCTGGTGCCAGGTGGTGGCCACTGGGTTGTCATTGGGGAGCGAGTCGTAGTTGGCCTGGTTGAAGTGGTAGAAGGGCGCAAACGAAAAGAGCGCCTTGGGCGAGAGGGTGTGGACCCAATTAGCAATGATGAAGCTGTCGCGCTCGGTTTGCGCGTCGCGCAGCCCGTAGGAAGCGTAGTAGCCGCTCAGAGCCTGCCAGTCGGTGAGGCTGGGATCGTAGGGTACATCGAAGTGGTCCTGGCGGTATTGGGCGTTGAGTCGCAGTTGGTCTTTGGGCGTCTGATTGCGGATGAGCGAGACGAAGCCGCTCTGCGAGTTCGTAGCGTCATGATAGACAGAGGCGACGGGCGTTGCCAGGCCGTAGTTGGAGCGGCCGCCAGTGAGGCTCGCGTACCACGCTGTTGCGGAGGAGTGGTCGCCGAGCGAGAGCTGCGCCTCGCCGGTGCCGAAGTTGCCTCCGGTGAGCAGGAACTCGCCGTCGCGGCTGTACTCGAATCCATTGCGCGGCAGAACGTTGAAAACGCCATAGGTGCGGTCGCCGACGTCTGAGGAGTAACTGCCGCGCTGCGTTTCCAGCGAGTCAATGTCTTTGGGGTCGATCTGCGGGCCTACGTTGGAGGCGATCTTGGTATTCGGGATCGCGATTCCATCAATCAGCCAACTTGTCTGATGACCGCCCCTCATGTGCAGCATGTCATGTGTCATGTAGGCGCCGGGCACGTAGTCGGTGATGAGCTCGTTGCCAATGGTGCGGGCCGCGCCCGGAGTCAGATCGATGTCCGCGCGGGTGATGAGCGTCGTGGGAGTCACCGAGTCAGAAGCCGAAAGGGAGGGCGAAAACGCTTGTACGACGACGGTCTGCGAAGCGGCAGCGATGGCGAGCGGAATATGGACGACCGGGTTGGTTCCCGAGGCGAGGGTGAGTGGCTGCTCGGTGGTGGCAAAGCCCGCGGCGGTGATGGTGAGCTTGTAGACACCGATGGGCGCTTGCTGCAAATCGAACTCGCCTTCGGTGTTGGTTTTGGCTGTGAGAGTGAAGTCGGAGTTGGCGGCTTTTAGAGTGACGTCCGCTCCAGCAATTGGGCGGTGCTGGGGGTCGTGCACCACGCCGTGAAGATTTGCGAAGACCGTGGCGAATGCGGGAATGGCCGCGGCTAGAAGCAGTGCTGCTGAAAGAAACACCTGTATGCGTCTCATGTGGGTACGAAGCTCCAGGGGTCAAGAGGCAATGGACCTCCGTTCGCATGCGCGCAAACGGGACCCTGCCTTCGGCTTAGGGAAGCAGCTTCTCTTGAAGATGCAGGTTGTGCAGAGGTTTTCTAGGCGAGGATTGATGCAGGTGGTGCGCGGCCGGACCGGGTGCGGATCTGGCTGATGCGGGCGGCAGCGCGTGCGGCCGCGGGGGCGTGCGTTTGCGCAATCAGAGCTGGCAGGCCGACCGCTGCTGCGGTGAGAGCGTGCGGCGCCGTGGTTCTCGCGGCGGTGTTGCCGGGGAAAGCGGGGCAGGTGGATGGCGCAGTGACGATGGTTTCGTTCGATGTGCTCTGGGCCATCGTGGCGGTCGTGCGCGTGGTCATTGCGCAATGGTGAGCGCCATGACGGCGGCAGCATGCGGGCAGGCGCGCGTCATCGCTGGCCTCAAGCGTGGCCGCGAGGGGGCCAAGCGAGAAGAACAGAACCAGAAAGATGGAGAGCAGGCGGCGCATCTGGGAATCATAGTACATCAAGTGCGCGTCTTGTGAAACGGATTGAGCAACTGGCGGCTTGCACTCAGGTATTATCGGGGTATTCAGTCGGAGCCCAGGGATGGGGGTCCAAGAGATGGCTGGATGCACGCAAACGAGGGAATGCAGGTGTCTGAATTAAACGTTTCCGCAACGCCGCCAGAGGTTTCGTTGAACGCCGCTCAGGAAGCACGCCGACAGCGGCCGCTTCGGATTGCCTTGTTTGGCTTTGGCACGGTGGGCAGTTCCGTGGCAAGGATTCTGGTGGAGTCGAAGCCGCAGGGGCTGGAGCTGACGCACGTGTTCAATCGCGGAGTCGAGCGCAAGCGCGTGGAATGGGTTCCCGACGGTGTGGAGTGGAGCGAAGATGCGGACGCCGTGCTGGGCGCGGATATCGACGTGATTGTTGAGCTCGTGGGGGGACTCGATCCCGCAGGCGGCTGGGTGCGGCGCGCACTCGATGCCGGCAAGAGTGTCGTCACTGCAAACAAGAAGTTGATCGCGTATCACGGCGTGGAACTGGAGCGGCTCGCGGCAGGGCGCGGCGGCCACCTGAAGTATGGCGCGGCTGTTGCCGGCGGCATTCCGGTGATCCCAGGCCTGGAGCAGGGGCTGGCCGGTGATCGCATCGAGCGCGTTGAAGGCATTCTGAATGGCACCTGCAACTTCATCCTTAGCAAGATGGAAGATGGCGCGGACTATTCGGTCGTGCTCAAGGAAGCGCAGGCCGCCGGCTATGCCGAAGCGGACCCGACTGAGGACGTGGGCGGATTTGACGCGCGGGCCAAGCTCTCCATCCTGATGCGGCTTGCGCTGCGCGTGGAGATCGATCCGGAAGAGATTATTCCGCGGCCTATCACCGAGGTTTCCGCGGTCGATTTTGGCTACGCGCGGGACCTGGGATGCACCATCCGCCAGGTGGCGCGCGGCGAGCAATCGGATGGCCAGGTTGCGGCCACCGTGGGTCCCACGCTGGTGGCGCTGCGCTCGCCGCTGGCCTGGTCGCGGGGCACTGAGAACATGGTCATCTTCAGTGGCCAATACGGCGGCGACGTGGTGTTCTCAGGTCACGGCGCGGGCGGCCATCCAACCGCGGTCGCCGTGGTGAGCGACCTGCTGGCGCTGGCGCACGGTTCGCGCCGCGTCGAAATTCCGTCGGCACCTGCGAGAGTGAGCCTGGAGTTCGAGGTTCCTCACTATATCCGCTTTTTGGTCAAGGACAGGCCGGGCATTGTCGCGGAGATTACCGGGGCCCTGGCCAGAGAGAAGATCAATATTCGCGCCATCGTGCAGAAGCCGGGGTTTCCGCACGATGCGCTGCCCTTCGTGGTCACCGTTGAGCCATGCAAAAGTTCAGCGCTGAAGAAGGCAATGGAAAGCATTCGCAACCGGGATTTCCTGCTGGTTGAGCCGCTGGACTTGCAGATGCTGGAATAGTGCGAGTCAGTGAGTCAGCGAGTCAGCAAGCCAGCAGGTCAGCGAGTCGGCAGATGGAGAATTGAACGTGGGAGCGGGCGATGATTGGCACTAACTACAAGTGTGAGATTTGCGGCGAAGAGAGCGACAATCCTGTGCGCTGGATCGTGATTCACTGCAGCGACGCACAGCTGACGATATTCAAATGGACGAAAGAGGCAGCCAACGCGCCGCATGCACGCCACTACTGCGGCGAAGCCCATGCGCAGGTGTATGTCAGTCGCTGGTTTGAGTCGTTCTGCGGCTAGGGAACTGGGGCCCAAAAGCAGGTCCTTCGACTCCGCTGAAGTACGCTTCGCTCAGGGTGACAGGTCGCTTTTCTGTATGAACATTCGAGGCAGACACTAGCTTGCAGCGGGCGCAGGACCGGTCGATTCGCGCACTACCAGCTCCGGCTCCATCACGATCTCCGAGGCGTATTCCTGCTCTCTGTTGGCGATCCGCTCGAGCAGCACCTGTGCTCCGCGCTTGCCCATCTCGGTGAGCGGCTGGCGGACGGTGGTTAGAGACGGCGTCGAATAGGCTGCCGACAGAATGTCGTCAAACCCCACCACTGAAACGTCTCCGGGCACGGCGAGACCTGCGTCCTTCAAGGCGCGAATGGCGCCGATGGCGGCAATGTCGTTGAAGCAGAAGATGGCGGTGAAGTCGCGTGTCTTTTCGAGCAGGCCCTGCATGGGGCGGTAACCGATCTCGGGGGCCATGGGGTGATACCCGTCCTTCATTGACCAGCCGGCATGGTCAATGCGGATGACAAGAGCCGGGTCGATCTTGAGATCGATCTCGCGCGCCACCTGCTGGATGCTTTCCCAGCGGTACTCGGAATCGGGAATGGCGCGCGGGCCTCGCATGAACGCGATGCGGCGATGGCCCAGCGAGTAAAGGTGCAGCAGCGCCTGGCCCACAGCGAGATGATGGTCGAGCACGATGTTGGTTATGTTTTCAGCCGCGCTGTGCGCCGAAATGGCCACCACCGGCACCGGTACATCAATGTGGTCCGCGGGGGTATTGAGCAGCAGGAAACCATCCACGGCGCGCTCGACAAGCATGCGGGGATATTTTTCGATCAGCTCGCGCTTCCAGTCGTGGCATGCGGTGAAGTAGAAGTAGTGCGCGGCGGTCAGTTCCTGGACTACCCCGCTCATCACGCGTGTAAAGTAGCCTTCGCTGAGGTCGGGCGCCAGCACGCCTACGCTCATCGAGCGGCTCTGGCGCAGCGAGCGGGCGAAATAGTTAGGACGGTAGTTGAGGCGCTGGGCAGCTTCACTGACCCGGTCGCGGGTCTCCTGCGGAATGGACTTGGCAGAGGGCGAATTATTCAGGACCAGCGAGACCGTGGTCTGCGAAAGCTCCAGATGCTCGGCAAGCATTCTGAGGTTCACATGTCCCGGAGGCGTAGATAGCCTTCCCTTTGCCATGCAGGAGTTGTAGCACGTTTGGCATGTGGGGGGAAACAAGGTTTCCCCCTTAATATATCGATTTTCCGGTTCACGAGACGTGGGTCGAGAGCGCGGGTTTCGAACCGTCCCTACGGGACGGAGGATTTGAGGGGGCCGCTGTCCCAGGACTTCGTCCTGGGCTATTTTCATGTTCTCCCTCCGGGAGAAGGGCGGATTGGGCACAGAGCAATCTGTTTTTGTTATTTCATGGGGATTTCGATTCGGTTGCGGCCCGGTTTGAGGGGCCAGGATCGGCTGTCGAAGTCGAATGTTCCGGTGAGAGTGCCGGGCAGGGTAACGTCGGCGTGAAAGGTTACGCCTCCCTTGATATCCGTGTCTTCGTGGAGGAGGGTGGAGTGGTATTCGACTTTGATCTCGCCTTGCGGGTGCGGATAAGTCGCCGTGAGCGAGGGCAGTTTGCCGAGGTGCGGCGCGATGCGTACGGTGGCAAAGCCGGGGCTTGATGGCTCGATCCCCGCGACGAGGGTGAGGAAGTCATAGATTGGATGTGCGCTCCAAGCATGTGAGTCGGAGCGGGTGTCACCGGGAACCTCAGGCCAGGTGCTGAAGTGCATCGGCAGCAGCTTGCGCCACGGACCGATGGAGTCGAGGTACTCATCCGCCATGCCGGCGTGGTCAAGCGCGCGCGCGAGGTAGAAGCGGAAATAATACGAAGCGCTCAGCACGCCGTCCGGCGTTGTCCCCGGATCGATCGACAGTACCTTTCCCAGCACATCATGCTGACGATCCTTCGGGATCACGTCATAGAGAACGCCGAGAATGTTGGCTTGTTGGCTGAATGCTTTCTGATCCGGCGTGTCCGCAAGCAGCCCGCGCGAGGACGACCAGCACTTGTCGTAGAGGCCGGTGCGGACGTGGGCGGCGCGCGTCCGGTATCGCTCGGCAAGCGTCGGGTCGCCCAGCGCCTTTTCGAGATCGGCCGCGTCTCCCAGCGCGCCCAGATACTCAAGGGTCGTCATGCAGGATTCGCCGTTTTTGTCGTAGGTGGGAATTTCCTGGTGCTCGGAGACCCAGTCGATGAAGCTCCACCACGGCAGTTGGCGGAGCAGTCCGTCGGGCTGTTCGTAGGCTGCGAACCAGTTCAAGACTGTTCGCGTTCCCGGCACCAGCGAGCGCGCGAACCCGCTCGCATCCGGCCTATACATCCAGTAGTCGTGCAGCATGCCTATATAGAGCAGCGAGAATGTAGGGATTGTCTGCGGCAGCGAACTGGGATACCGGCTGCGCGTGATTCCTTCTGGGATGCGCGACCAGTCGAAGGCCTGCAGCGCCTGCTTCGCCAGCCTGTCGTCGCCCGCTACGGCGTACGAGATGAGGGCCTGAATGCGCGTGTCGCCGACGTATTGGAGCTGCTCGTAATAGGGCGTGTCCATGTAGGTTTCATGGGCGTCATCACGGGCGGTGCGCCAACTGATCTCCCAGATCTTCGCGAGGTCTGGGTCGTCGGCCTTGAAGCTGGCGCGCTCCTCGAAGGGATAGGCGGTGAATTGGGCGGTGAGCGATTCGAGTGTGAGCGGCTGGTCGCCGGTGGTGATGTCGAGGTCGAGATAGCGCCAGGTGCGCCACCACAGCGGCTCGAAGGTGCGATGGGCGGCGCCGTCGGGGAGAAAGCTGTCGGTGAGACCGAGGGCTTTGCGATCGCTCACATCGTCGCGGTCTCCTTTGCGCATGTCTTTGTCGTAGAGCGCTTCGGAATAGGTGAGGATGATTTTCGCACCTTTTCCGCCGGAGACGGTGAGCTGAGGATAAGCGGTGGTGAGGGTTTTGCGGTCGAGGAGGATGTGGGCACCACTATGCACAGGGATTAAGACGATCCGATTTGGAAAATCATTAATCTCCAATCTCTCCCCGCCAACGTGAACCGCCACGTAGCCGGGCTCTCCCACAACCTGCGCTGCCTGATCCAATTTGACGCGCACGGTCTTGCCAGCCTCCGTCGCCGCGTACTCCATATGCGGCAACTCATCGGGAACCAACCCCCACGGATTGTCCCCGGTTGTGTCGGCGGAGTGGGCCATGTTCACCGTGGCATAAATGCTCTCGCGAATGGCCGATGCTGCAGGCACCCACGCCGCGCTGCCTGCTCCAGGCGCATTCCAACTCCAGTCGTAATCGGCGGCGTTGATCTCCTCGCCGGGCCCCGACGCCATGTACTGGTAGAAGCCATTGTTGACGCGGGGCAACGGGCGGTGGCCCGGCTCTATTTCGACCAGCCATTCTTTCGGCGTGCTGATAGACGCATCGCCGGCCGCTTCGCTTTCAAGGAGAAATGCGGTGCGGTCGGTCATCTGCGCAATCGGAGCGTAGACGCCGAAGTTCCACACCGTTGCGGTGATCAGGTTGTCTCCGGGCTTGAGCAGCGGCGCAAGGTCAAATCGCTCGTAACGCCAGTGCGTCAGGTCGCCGCGCGCGGGGCCGTCTCCTACGCGTTGACCATTGGCATAGAGAATAAAGCGATTGTCAGCGCTGACGCGGACGATGTAGTTGGTGGGAACGGCTGCCAGCGTGAATGAGCGGCGGAAGTGCAATACCAGCGGTTCCCGCAACGGCGCCGTCGGATGAGTGATCCAGCCGGCCTTCCAGTCGTGGTGCGGAGGATCGGGGATTTGGGCCTGGAGTGTGATTGCGAAAAGGACAAGGAGGATTGTGGCGGGGAATCGGCGCATGGAATCGGCCTTTCATGAGGAACAAACAAGCTTAAATCAGAGGACGAGGTTCAGTTTGCGGTGTGCAAGTTGCGGTTGTTGTTGGACGCGATTGCAGTAATGTTCACATCGCCCCGACGGGGCGAAATCACCACTGACGGCAATCTTCCCAGCGTTCCGTCCGCTTTGCGGACTCCACACTGGGCTATTTTCGATGACTCCCTCCGGGAGCAAAAGCCCTGGGAACGATAGCCGCATTCGAAAAGTTCGCGATTGGCGGATTATTTTGACGCGGAGCCGGTCTCCAACTGCTCGAACGTAAGATTCAAAATCGGGTACTGCGCCCAGTCCTTGTAGTCGAAGTGCCACCACTCATCTTCGTTCACTGTGAATCCCTCAGCCTCCATCGCGTGGCGCAGCAGGTCGCGATGCCAACGCTGATTCGAAGTCCCTCCCGGATAGAACGGATACGACCGCTCCGACATTTCGTCGTAGCCGCCCGTCATACGGATGGGGTCGCCGGTCTTCAGCTCATAGAGCGTCAAATCCACGGCGCAGCCGCGGTTGTGCTTCGATCCCTTGGCTGGATTGGCGACGAAATTTCGCTTCTCCGGCGGCGTGCCTTCCCAGAACATTTCGGTCACGTACCAGGGGCGGTAGGAATCGTGAATCAGCAGCCCGTAGCCAAGCTCATGCAGGTGCTTCGAAGCCCGCACTACAGCCTCTGCAGCTGGTCGCTGCATATACGCACGCGCCTGCAAATAAAGTGGCGATCCCAGAAAGTTGCGGTCCGTCGCATAGCGGATATCGAGCTTGATCGACGGATCAAGTTTGTTCAACTCGACCAGGTCCGGCTTGCGGAAGCTGCCCGCCTCGGCCGGCGGCTTGTCCGCCAGCGCCTCCTTGCGCAGTTCCTCGACCGGCTTGAGCGGCGTGATGTGAAAAAACTGTCCCGGAGCATCGAACGGCCGGCGCTTGTAGAGAACGCTTCCCATCTCCACGCCCGTCACGGCGCCGGCGGCGTCGCGCTGGAATGTGATTGCCTCAGCCCCATGCGGCCCGCTGCCTGGCAGATTGAAAACATTGGCTGAGGCGGGGTGCAGAACCTCCAGATCGAACCAGCCGGCCAGAATCTTCAGCTCCCCGCCGTCTTCAAGCACATAGAACTTGCCCAGATCCCAGCCGTATTCGCCGATCAGATCGGCCCACTCAGCCTTGATGGGTGCGGGTTGAACTCGCGGGGATTGGGGATCGAACTGGCCGCCGAACAGGGTCCGCTTCCCGCCTCCAAGCAGGTTGCTGGCCGCATCGGGCGGCGCATTCTGGGCGCAGGCGAATGTGGCGGAGAGGGCGATGGTTGCCAGGATGGTGATGGCGGTTCTGCAACGGATGGGTTCCATGGGATTGAATTGTAGCGCCGTGGCAGGAGTTTCCGGCGTGAGGTTGAGGGGAGCGAGCCGGCGTGAGTGGCGAGGCTCGACCCGCGCCCTACGGGGCGGGGTATTCGCAGTTGGGCTAGAATCCCAGGGTTCTCGTCCGCCGGGCGGCGGACTTTACCCTGGGCTATTCTCGATCCCTGCCTCTGGCAGGGAGCTCCGCCTTGGACCGCTCTCGATCCCCTGCCTCCGGCAAGGGGCTCGGCCTCGGACTTCCCCCGATCGCTCCGCCTCCGGCAGGAACCGCGGGCGTGCGACATCGGCAGAGGTGCAAGGATGCGTAGATTTCCGGTTGTATGCGCTTGATTTAGCAGTGTTGTAACCTTCTATTCATATTGGGTGGGTAGCCTGATTGTGGTGAACTCCAAAGTGCCAGAGATTCGCATCTCCCAATCTGCATTTGAGACCCAGCCGAGTCCTGGCGCCAGCCAGCCTGCTTCCCAGGCCGCCTCGGCAAAGGTTTCCCCCATCCGCGGATTCCTGCTCTCACGCGGAAATTCGGCCATTGCAGATCGAGGATTTCACTGGCTGATGGTGCTTTGCGCGCTCAGCATCTTTGCCATCGTGGTGCTCATTGCCACCCAGCTGGTGGCGCGCTCCCACCTGGCATGGAGTGCGTTCGGCCTCAAGTTCTTCTACCAGTCGTTTGTCGATCCCGATACCCACCAGCGCTCCTACTGGGACCCGGTCAATGGGAATTTCAGCGCGCTGCCGTTTGTTTTCGGCACCCTTGTTTCCTCGTTCCTGGCGCTGCTGATCGCCGTTCCGCTGGCCATCGGCGTGGCGGTCTTCCTGACTGAGATGTGCCCGCGCTGGCTGCGCGTACCGCTGGCATTTGTCACCGAGCTTCTGGCGGCAATTCCCAGCGTAATTTATGGCTTGTGGGCGGTCTTCATTCTGGTGCCGCTGCTCCGCGAGCACGTAAACCCGCCGCTGATCAAGACGCTGGGCTGGACCGGCTTCTTCAATGACGACAACCCCACCGGCCTGGGCTTTGTTGCTGCCGGAGTCATCCTGGCGATCATGATTCTGCCTATCATTTCGTCGCTCACCCGCGAGGTGATGAACGCCGTTCCCGGGTCGCAGCGCGAGGCGGTCCTGGCGCTGGGTGCAACCCGTTGGGAGATGATCCGCATGGGGGTGCTCCGCAATGCGCGCATCGGCATTGTGGGCGCCATCATTCTTGGCCTGGGCCGCGCGCTGGGAGAAACCATGGCCGTGACCATGGTGATTGGCAACACTCCGCAGATTCAGCGCTCGCTGTTGGCCAATGGAGCCTCCATGGCGTCGGTGATCGCCAACGAATACGCTGAGGCTTCCGGCGATCTGCATTTGAGCGCGCTCACGGAGATTGGCCTGGCGCTGTTTATTGTCACCATTGTTGTGAACGCGCTGGCGCGTCTGCTGGTGTGGGCAGTAACGCGCGGGGCGCCGGCGCAGGCGCATTGAAAAAAGAAGGGGTCAGGGTTCAGGGGTTAGGGGTCAGAAAAACAGGGGCTAGGGACTGCACGAGGTAAAAAGCTGCAAAAGCGAAATACATGGCGGGCACGGATGCGCACCGGTACGGATGGACTGGCTACGGGACTGGCCGTGTTGTCCACGGTTCTGGTGGTGGCGCCGCTGGTGGCGATCTTCGTCTACCTCATTTTGAAGGGCGCGAGTTCGCTGAGCTGGGCCTTCTTCACCCAGGGTGAACGGCCGGAGGGTGAGTTGGGCGGCGGCATGGCCAACGCCATTCTCGGTTCCGGAATCCTACTGGCGCTCGCCAGCCTGATCGGCGTTCCCATCGGCATCGGCGGCGGCATATTTCTAGCTGAATTCGGACGCGGCACGAAACTCGCAAACGCGGTCCGGTTCACGGCCGACGTGCTCAACGGCGTTCCGTCGATCGTGATGGGCATTGCGGTCTACGCGTTGATTGTGTATCGCGCCAAGCATTTCTCGGCGTTCTCCGGCGGCGTGGCGCTGGGCATCATGATGATTCCCACGGTGACGCGGACCACCGAGGAGATGTTGCTGATGGTGCCTCACGCGGTGCGCGAAGCAGCCCTCGCACTGGGTGTGCCCAACTGGCGCTCTGTGCTTTCCATCACCGTAAAGACGGCCTCGCCAGGAATCATCACCGGCTGCATGCTGGCTTTTGCGCGCGTGGCCGGCGAGACGGCGCCGCTTCTCTTTACTGCGCTGGGCAACTCCAACTGGAGCGCAAGCCTCAACGATCCCATTGCCGCCCTGCCGCTGCAGATTTACAAGTACGCTACTTCTCCCTACGATGACCAGCACCGGCTGGCGTGGGCCGGGGCGCTGGTATTGATTTTGCTGATTGTGGCGGCTGTGTCGCTGGTGCGCTTTGTCACCAGCCGCGGCGTTTTGAAGGGAGCGAGCTAGACGGCACTTCTCCTTCAGGAAGTGGCGTTTTTGAGTGAATCGCGCGTGTCGATTTCTTAAGGGAATCGACACTAAAATGTTTTCGCTTCGGTTGAGGGTGGAAGGAGAAGTGCATACGTGGGAGTTGGCATTGAGGTCGTGAACCTGAATGCGTGGTATGGGGCGAACCACACGCTGCAGGACATCAATCTGAACATCCCGGCCAACCACGCCACGGCTCTCATCGGGCCGTCCGGCTGCGGCAAGAGCACGTTTGTGCGCTGCCTGAACCGTATGCACGAGACCAATCCCATTGCACGAGTCACCGGCACCGTCCGCATCGGCGATCTGGACATTTACGAAGACGCCAAGCCGGTGGAGATTCGCCGCCGCGTGGGCATGGTCTTCCAGCGGCCAAATCCGTTTCCCACCATGTCGATTTACGACAACGTCGCTGCAGGCCTGAAGCTGAACGGATATAGCAATCGCCATGTGCTCGACGAAATCGTTGAGCGGTCGCTGAAGAACTCCGCGCTTTGGGATGAGGTGAAAGACGATCTCAAGAAGAAATCCGGCGCCAGCTTGTCGGGCGGCCAGCAACAGCGACTGTGTATTGCGCGCGCGCTGGCGGTTGACCCTGAGGTCCTGCTCATGGACGAGCCTGCCTCCGCGCTCGATCCCGTTTCCACTTCGAAGATTGAAGACCTCATTTTCCAGTTGAAGTCGCAGTACACCATCGTGATTGTGACGCATAATATGCAGCAGGCAGCGCGGGTCGCGGAGAAGACCGGCTTCTTCCTCAATGGCCGCATGGTGGAGTTCGACGCCA
>Ga0302314_10005426_pt1 | contig 23258 bp, 18 predicted proteins | sample III_Palsa_N2_3_FD_200533 | JGI IMG/M metagenome (GOLD analysis project Ga0302314, IMG submission 200533) | Peat permafrost microbial communities from Stordalen Mire near Abisko, Sweden - III_Palsa_N2_3 | ecosystem: Environmental > Terrestrial > Soil > Palsa > Peat permafrost | place: Sweden... | reverse complement strand
AAGCACCTGACCATCCGCGGCTACGAGTTGTTCGAGCTCACGATGGACGAGGAACGCCGCAACGCCGCGATCGAGTTCGTCCTGGACGGCCTGCGTCGGGGCGTCCTCACCCCGGTTGTCGACCGGGTGTTCCCGCTGGCGGAGATCACCGAAGCCCACCGCTACATGGAGAGCAGCGCGCAGGTCGGCAAGATCGTCCTCAGCGTCGCCGACTGAATCGGCGCGCCACACACCAGCATTGCGGCAGCGACCGCAACGCAACGCTGCCCGTAGGTCGGACACCCGACCTACGGGCAGCAGTCGTACCGCCTGCCCCGGCTCACCGTGCACGCCGCGCTGCCCCGCGACCCCGAGGAAGCCCCGCTGTCCGGCGACCGCAGAGGTCCGACGCTACGTCGGACCTCACCTGTGTGTCTGATCCTCGGCCGGATCGTCGAGGAGGGCCAGCTGCTCCTGGGTCAGGTGCAGGGAGCCGACGGCGACGTTCTGGGCCAGGTGGTCGAGGTCGCCGGTGCCGGGTACGGCCAGGACATGGGAGCCCTGGTGCGGGGTCCACGCCAGCCGGATCTGGGCGGCGCTCACGCCTGTCCGGCGCCGCGCATCCGATTCACCGGCCCTGGGCCGACCAGGTGCGGCCGCGCCTGCTGGCCGCCGGGCTGGCTGTCCGAGCTGATCCCGCCCACCGGCTACGTCCCCGACTTCCTCAACCCCGCCCCCGCCGGGCCGGCCCCACACCGGTCGAAGAGCGGGACGCGATCCAGGTCGCGCCCACCGACCGGGTACGCCAGGACCTCGACCACCTGGCCCGCCACCAGGGGAGCCTCGGTCCCCGACTGCGCACCCTGCACGCCGACCCGCAGGGCCGCCTGGCCAAGGTCGCAGAAGAGATCGAAAGCTATTGGGAGCCGGCACTCGCCCCCTACTGGGCACGGATCCGGGCAGCACTGGACGCGGACATCTTCTATCGGGCCCGCATGGTCGCCGAGCACGGCGCAGGCCACCTCCTCAACGACCTGCACGCGTCCGTGAGCTGGGACGGCAACGCGCTGCGGATGTCCGGCCGAAAGCAGCCGCTGACCCGCACGACGGCAGGCACAGGACTGCTGCTGATCCCCTCGGCCTTCACCGGACCGGCGCTGCGCACCCGAACGATGCTGCCGGATCCACCGCAACTCGTCTATCCGGCGCGCGGTGTCGGCTCGCTTTGGCCGACGCGAACCACCACCCGAGCCGACGCCCTCTCCGCAGTGCTCGGCCGCTCGCGGGCCCTGCTGCTGACCGAACTGGAGACCCCGGCCTCCACCACACAGTTGGCCCACCGCACCGTGCTCTCCCCCGCCGGGGTATCCCAATGTCTCACCGCACTGCGCAACGCGGGCCTGGTCAGCGCCCATCGGGCCGGCCGCTCCGTCCTCTACGCCCGCACCGCCGCAGCCGAGGCCCTTCTCCGAGCCAGTGGCGCGCAGGAGGAGGATCCGGGCGGGGTGGTGTGGGGTCGTTCGCCTGGGTACCGGCCGAGGTGAGTTACGGCGACCATCCAGCGCCTTGACCCCAGCTGGCCGCCGCTGTTCGTCGGAATCACGGGCCTGGTGACAGAGGTGGGCGTGGAGCAGATGGTCTTGAGGTCCCCGCCGGGCGAAGCGGGGAGCTCGATCGAGGTCCTCAGTGGTGGAAGAGCCTGAGTCCGGTGCGGATGAGGGCGATCTGATGCTCGCGGCAGGCGTCCTCGACTTCGGTGGAGCGGATGGATCCGCCCGGCTCGGCGATGTAGGCGACGCCGTGCCGGTGGGCGTGGTCGACGTTGTCGCGGAACGGCAACGCGCCGTCCGAGACGAATGCCACCTCTGCCAGGCCCGCGTGCCACTGCGTGCGCTGCTCGTCCGTCAGCTCGGGTGCGGGCGCGGACAGGGCTGTCGACAGGCGTGTGCTCTCGTCCGGGGTGAGGTCGCCCTCGATGAAGCGGATCTGCCAGTTGATCCGGTCCTGGCGCCGGATGTCCGGTTGGAAGGCGAGTGCACGCACAGCCGGGTGGCGTCGCAGCCACCAGGTATCCGTCTTCGCGCCGGCCAAGCGGGTGCAGTCCACGCGGGACTGCTGGCCGGCGCCGATCCCCAGGGTCGCCCCACCACGCAGGTAGCACACGGAGTTGGACTGCGTGTAGCGCAGGACCGCCAGGCCCAGCAGGAGATCCTCGGCTGCCGTGGTCGGCAGCGAGCCGCATACGACGTTGTCCAGCAGAGCGGTGGACAACGTCACCTCGTCGCGCCGCTGGGACAGCCGCAGGCCGAACACCTCCCGTGTCTCGCGCTGCGGGGGTGTGAACGCCGGGTCCGCTTCCATGACCAGGAAGCGGCCGTTCTTCTTGTTGCTGAGCGTCGCGACGGTGCCGGGAGCGTAACCGGGGGCGATGACGCCGTCGCAGACCACGCGGGACAACAGCTCGGCGAGCTCGGTGTCGACCGGGTGCGACACGGCGGCGAAGTCGCCGTAGGAGGACTTCGGATCGGCGTCGCGGGCACGCAGGTATGCGCTGGTGAGCGCGCCGACACCGTCGCGGTCGATGCCGTAGAGCTCGCTGGTGACGTCATCGACGGGACCGGCCACGGCCGCACCGGCGGGCGAGACATGCTTGAAGGAGGCAGCTGCCGGCCGGTTCAGGACCCGGCTCGCCTCCAGCACCAACTGCCAACTGTTGAGTGCGTCCAGCATGTTGATGTAGGACGGGCTGCCCTGCAACACCCGGACCGGCCATCGACCGAGCTGCACCGGCTCGGTAGTAGCCGCCGCCTGCTGCGGGTTGATCCCATACCGCAGATCCACGTCATAGCCTCCTGTGTCAGCGGGAACATCACTGACGCAGGCGCCCAGGCGGTCGACGCTCACGCGGGAAAACGGCCGCTCCCCGGTGGTTCTCCACCTTCGCCAGTTGCGACCGGACACGATGCTACCCGCAGGGGCGCGCACAAGGTTTCGCCGGCCACACCGCCGGTGCCGGCGGGCGTCCGCCCCGCCGGATGCCCTTCTCGGGGTGGCGGGCATCGGCATTGCGCCAGCGCGGGTATCGATGCGGTTCACGAGTATGGGTTGTCGCCCTCGACACCTACGACGTCCGCGGCCGTGGTGCCCGACCGGGGGCCTGTTGCACGGCTGTGACACCCGGAGCACGGGAACGGGATCCTCCGCTGACAGGGTTCTCGTACGCCAGCCGCTTCATCCCAGGGGGATCCCGCCATGTCCGCTCGCCGTAGCCACCTCACCGCAGCCGCCATCGTCCTGGCCGCCGCCGTGACCGCCCTTACGCCAGCACTGGCCGGGGCGGCCACCCCGGCGTCGGCCCCGATGGTCAACGGCACCAAGGGCAACGGGCTGACCCTCAGCGACGGCGGCCCCTACGTGGTGATGAACGGCACCGTCGTCGACTTCCACATCGACGTCCGCGACCTGACCTGGAACCCCGCCGGTACCAAGGCCGCCTACATCGACAGCTATGGGGACCTGGAGACCGCCAACGCCAACGGCACCGACCGGGACATCGTCGCGATCCACCCGGCCGGGACCGTCTTCTCCCGGCCAACCTGGCAGGTCACCCACGCCTCCGACATCGTGGGCGAGAACCCGGCGCTGGACAACCTCATCTTCGTCGCCACCGCCAAGGGCACCAGCCGGCTGGAGAGCATCACCGCCACCGAGCACTTCGGCAGGCCCACCCTGACGTACCTGTTCCCGCACCCCGGCATGGCCCCGCTGCCGCAGACCGGCAACGCCTGGCCGAGCGCCGGCGGCCCCAGCGCCAACGCCCTCTTCGGCTACGACAACACCAACGGCGAGGTCTACGTCGTGGACGACTACATGCGCACCCATGGTTACGCGATCGGCAAGGGTTCGGAGCCGGCGGTGTCCCCCAACGGTGACGAGATCGCCTTCGTCCGCTCCGTCGCCGGACACGACCACCTCTTCGTGGAGAGCCTCAACAGCCAGGCCGCGGCGAAGGACGTCACCCCCTCCGTCACGACCGACGCCACCGAGCCGACCTGGTCCGCCGACGGCAGCACCCTGGCCTTCCACGCCTCCGGCGGCACCTACACCGTCCCCGCCACCGGCGCCACCGCGCCCGTCCGGGTCTCCAGCTACACCGGAGTCCCCGCCTACCGCGGCTGACCGCACCGCCCAATCACAGGACAGAGAGCGCCGCGCCCCGCCGTTCCGCTCAGGAGGCCTTGGGCGACGCCAGGGAACTCACCGCGTGTGCGAAGCCCCGGCCGGTTTGTACGCGGTGGCGTGTCGTCACGCCCAGTCCTCCGGTTCCCAGGCGTGGAGCAGGTCGAGCAGTTCCGGGGACCCCTTGGAATCAATCATCCGGGGTCGTATCGAGGCCCTGACCGTGGTCAGGATGGCGTCGATGTCGCCGCTCTTGTCGACGAGGGCGAAGGCCCCTGCGGCCAGGGCGGCCTCGCGCAGGCCGCCCTGGCCGCTCATGGCCACGACCGCGCAGCCGGGCCTCTGGCTCAGGCTGTGCACCAGGTCGAGGCCTGTGCCGATGTCGGGGAGAAGGAGGTCCACCAGGGCAACCGCGGGGCTGGTGCTGTCGGCCATGGCAAGGGCGGCCGAAGCGTCTGCGGCTTCGGCCACGAGGGTCAGGTCGCTCTCAAGGGTGATCGTCTCGTGGATGGCGGACCTGACCCGGGCGTCCCGGTCCACCAGTAGCAGGCGGACGGGGTGAGAGGAGGGGCCATCGCCCTTGTCGGGTGTTTCGAGAGGGAGCCCAGAACGTGCCATACCATCGATCCTGGCAGCGGTTCCCCTGCCCGGCATCGGCCGTATGACGGCATTTTCTGTTACCAGGGCCGCCGGGCACGGCCACGGGGTCGTGACCGTTTCTCAGCGGCCGCCTTGTCGGGGGCCTGGCACCAGGCCCTCCTGCACCGCCCACAGGGCGGCCTGCGTACGGGAGGCCAGACCCAGTCGGGCGAGGATGTCCGACACATGGGTGCGGGCGGTGCGCTCGCTCACCACCAGGGTCTCGGCGATCTGGCGGTTCGATGCTCCCTCCGCGATCAGCAGGAGGACCTGGTGCTGCCTGCGGGTCAGGCCGTCCCCGGACTGCCGGGAGGCGCGGGTCGAGTCGGCCAGGATTCTGGCCACCGCGGGGTCCAGGTGCATCCGGCCGGCGACGGCCGCGCGGATCGCGGCGGCGACCTCGTCGGCGTCGGCGTCCTTCAGGAGATAGCCCGCCGCACCGGCCTCCAGCGCGCCGCGGACCTTGCTCTCCTCCACGAAGCTGGTCACCGCCACCACCTCGACGGCGGGCCACCGTGCCTTGATCCGGCGGGTGGCGGTGATGCCGTCCATGCCCGGCATCACCAGGTCCATGAGCACCACGTCGGGCAGGGCGTCGGCGGGTTCGAGGACGGCCATGCGGTCCAGTGCCTGCCGGCCGTCCGAGGCCTCACCGACCACCTCGATGTCCTCGATCATGGCCAGGTAGGCGGAGACTCCGCTGCGCACGACGCGGTGGTCGTCGACCAGAAAGACGCGGAACGGATGGGCGGGCTGGGGGTCAGTGGGCATGGTCGGTGCCTTCCTCGGGGTGGTCCCGTCGGCGGTGCGGCAGCGTCACCGTGACGACGGTGCCGTCGTCCGGTGCGCTGGTGACGGTGAATTGGGCGCCGATGGCCTGGGCACGCTCCGCCATGGTGGAGAGTCCCATGGAACCCGAGTGCTCGGCGTCGGGGTCGAAGCCGACGCCGTCGTCGCTCACCACGATCCGCAGTGCGCCGCCCTCGGCGGTGACGTGGACCGCCACACGCTCGGCACGGGCGTGCTTGACCACGTTGTTGAGAGCTTCCGATGCGATGCGGTAGAGATGCTCCTCGACTCCGGCTCCGAGGTCCAGCCGCCGTTCGGGCCCGTCCACCGTGATCGGTATCTGCTCCCGGGCGGTCAGGGCCGCACCCTGCTTGCGCAGGGCCGACACCAGGCCCTCCTCGGCCAGGGCCCCCGGACGGAGCTCGAAGATGAGGGATCGCATCTCGGCGAGGGTGCCCCGGGTCAGCTCGGCGAGCTGGGCGACGGACCGGCCCAGCGGACCCGTGGCGTCCAACTTCTCCTTGGCCATGGCCAGTTGCGCGGCCCTGGCGTGCATGGTCATGGAGAACAGGGCCTGACTGATCGAGTCGTGCAGCTCACGGGCGAGACGGGTGCGCTCCATCGACGCAGCCAGACGGGCATTGGTCACCGCCACAGAGGCCTGGTTGGCGAGGATGTCGTAGAAGGCGCACTCATCAGCGTTGGGACTGGCCGCGCCCGAGGGCAGGTGCACCCCGAACACTCCGAACACCTCTCCCTCCCAGGACAGCGGCGCGTAGTAGGAGCCCTGCCAGTCCAGGCTCTCCATGGTGGCGGCGAAGGCCCTGGTGGCCGGGGCGGCACCCATGGCCGAGCGGGCGTCGGGCATGTAGACCGACCTGCCGGTCAGTACCTGGGATCCGCCGGGCATCTCATCGAGGGTGACCGAGCCGGCGGTCCACGCGCTCATGCTGCGGGTGCGGTCCGGGAACCCGAAACCTCCGGCCGCGGCCAGCTTGTGGTCCTCCCCGATCACCACGACTCCGCAGGCGCTGGCGACGGTGCTCTCGACGGCATGGCGGGCGAGGCCCCGCAGGATCTCGTCCACCGTCCCCGCCCCGACGAGTTGGGCCGTGGTCTGCGCGAGTGCCACCGCGGTGCGTTCCATGGCGCGTCCACGGCCGAGGACGCGCAGGACCGCAGCCCAGTGCGGGGCGCCGTCGATGTCGGTGGCGAAGACGGAGCACATGACCTCGTGACGACCGGCTGCGCCCGAGTCGCCCGCTCTGCCCACTCCGCCCACGACACAGCGGAACGGCGCGGGCACGGCCTCCGGATCCCAGGGGAAGCAGCCCGGCAGCGCCGCATGTCCTCCGGCCTCCGGGATGTCCAGGGTGTCCAGGGTGTCCAGGAGTTCGCAGTCGCGCAGCTGATCGAGCGATCGGCGCAGCATGCGGCACGCGGCGGGGTTGGCATACACGAAGCGGCCACCGGCATCGACGACGGCTATCCCGTCCTCGACTCTGGCCAGTGCTGCAGCCAGGGTCGGCAGGCCCAGGGCGGCGGCCACGTGGTCGTGCGCCTGGCGCCGACCTCCGTCGGGGACCGGGCTTTCGGCACGGCTCGTCGGCTCGGGCTGCTCGTCCACTGCGCTGTGCCCCGTCTCTGTTCACCCCGTCGCCCATGACAGTACAGCCATGCGTTCGAGCGAGGGAGCCAGGCGGGTGTGCCCCGGTCGCCTACGTCATTCCGCACAGAGCTGCCGCGTCAGATGACAGGGCCGGTGTCCGGTCAATGAGCCGATGTTGCCGATCGCGCCGGACGGGAGGCTGAACCCATACCCGAACCGGGCGGCCTGACAGGCGCTGGAACGGCTGAGAAACCCCAACTACTCCCAGGAGTTGCCATGCTGTCCGAACTCACCGAAGCCATGATCGTCAACGGCGCTGTCCTCGTCGCCGTGCTTGAGGCCGACCTCGGCGGCCACCGCAAGATCGGCCGGATGCGGATCCTGCGACCCATCCTGCTTGCCGGCGGCGTCGTCCCGATGTTCATTGAGGCCCCTGCCACCCATGGTTCCGGCCTCGTCCTGGAGATCGGTGCAGCGCTGCTGGGCCTCTTGTGCGGGATCATCGCCATCGTCCAGATGACGATCTACCGAAGCCCCAGTACCGGCAAGCCCGTCAGCCGGGCCGGAGCACCCTACGCGTTGCTGTGGATCACCGTCATCGGCGCCCGCGCCGCCTTCTCCTACGGCTCCGTCCACTGGTTCCCCACCCAGCTCGTCCACTGGGCCGTCCGGGAGCACATCAGCTCCGCCGCCATCACTGACGGGCTCCTCTTCATGGCCGTGGCCATGCTTCTCACCCGCACCATCGCCCTGGCTGTCCGCGCCGCCGGGCTCCCCGCCGACGCTGTCCCCGCCGGGTCGCAGGCCCCCCTTCGGACCGCGGCCCGTTACTGAGCAGCTGCAGGAGCGCTGACCGCACTGCCATCAGGACCAACCAGCCAGGAGGAACCCCGTGTTCGAAATCGTATTGATCATCGCCGCCGTGTGCTTCGTCATGTTCCGTCGCGTCACGGGGGAACCGGCGCAGGCCAAGCGGATGCTGCTCCTGCCCGCAGTCCTGATGGCGATGGGCTTCTCGGACGTGTCGGGCGCCGAACACAATCCCGCAGCCATGATGTTCCTGATCGGTACCGCGGCGGTCAGCATCGTGATGGGCGCCCTGCGCGGCCTGAGCACCAGGCTCTCCGAGCAGGACGGCATCGCCTATGTGCACTACACCGGAGTGACCATCCTCCTGTGGTTGCTGAGCCTGGCGGCCAAGTTCGGGCTGAACTTCTTGTTCCAAGCCGCCGACCCGCATGCTGCGGCGGCAGCGGGCAACAGCCTTCTGCTGACCCTGGGCGCCGGAATGCTCGTCGAAGGCGCGGTCACCCTCAACCGGGCGGTGGGCTCCACCAGCCGGGTCATCTGGTCCAAGGGCAAGGACGGGCGCCCGCACACCACCTCCCGGTTCCTGGACGATCTGCAGAGCCGCCGGACAAACCGCTGAACCCGGCACCCGGCCCACCGGCTGCTGCCCGAAGCCGGTGGCTGACTCGACATCAGATATGCGGCCCTGACTGAGTATTCGAGATTGACTCCGGCGCGTGACAGCACTACCTTCTCACCCACGTGTTAGGAAAGATAACTAACACAATCGTCGCCATCGGCACCCCACGGGGCCTGTTCCTCTCCATCGCGGACACCAGGAGATCGGATGACCACCGGAAAGACACGGTCTCGGCTGCTGGTGCTGTTCGGTGCCGTGATCGCGCTCACCTGCGCGACCGTCGGCCCGAGCACCAACGCGATCGCGGGGCCCTCGGCCCGCCATGGCGCGGCGCCGAGCGCGAACCTGCGCGTCACCTCCGCCTCCCGAGCCGACACCCAGCAGCCTCAGCCCCAATACGCGGTGCCGGGCACGCCCCTCGGCGCCGGCGGCTGGCAGGTCCTGTCCACGGCCAAGACCTCTGCGACGGCCGCCGCCATCTCGTCGCCGGGCTTCAGCACCTCCGGCTGGCTGCCGGTGACCAATGACGACGGCGGCGCGCCGGGCACCGAGATCGAGGCGCTGCTGCAGAACGGCGCCTGCCCGAACGTCTACTACTCGTCGAACATGAAGACCTGCTTCGGCTCCATGACCACCATCGGTCCGGACACCGTCCCGCAGTTCGACGTCCCCTGGTGGTACCGCACCGACTTCACCGCGAACCTGACGTCCGGGCAGTACGCGAGCCTCGTCGTCAACGGCGTCGTGGGCCAGGCCGACGTCTGGGTCGACGGCACCGAGGTGGCGACCCAAGCCACTGTCGAGGGCGACTTCACCCGCTACACCTTCGACGTCACCGGGATCCTGAAGGCCGGCGCGAACACCCTCGCGCTCGAGGTCCATCCGAACAACCCGAACACCATGCTCACCCTCGACGACGTCGACTGGAACCAGATCCCGCCGGACAACAACACCGGCATCCAGTTCCCGGTCCAGCTGCTGGTCTCCGACAGCCTGAGCAACGCGGACTCGCACGTGGTCGAGGCCAACGCGGCCGACCTGAGCTCCTCCGCCCTGACCGTCAGGACCGACGTCACCGACAACACCGCCGCGTCGCAGACCGGCGTGGTCGCCGCGACGATCACCCCGCCCAATGGCGGCACGCCGATCTCCGTCCAGCAGACCGTCACGGTAGCGGCGCACAGCACCCGGACGGTGTCGTTCACGCCGAGCGCCTTCCCGGCGCTGACCATCTCCCACCCGCAGGTCTGGTGGCCGTACCAGATGGGCGCCCAGCCGCTCTACACCCTGACGACGTCGGTCTCGCAGGGCTCGACGGTGTCCACCTCGACCGCAGGCACCTTCGGCATCCGGACCGTCACCTCGTCCCTGGTCGGCGCCGGACCGGTCGACAAACTCGGCGTGCGGCAGTACTCGATCAACGGCAAGCCCCTCGTCGTGCGCGGCGGCGGCTTCGCAGAGGACCTGTTCCTGCACTACTCCTCGGCGAACATCGCCGACCAAATCGCGATCCTGAAGAACCTGGGAATCAACGTCCTTCGTCTGGAGGGCCACGTCTTCCCGGACGACTTCTACGAGCAGATGGACAGGGCCGGGATCCTGATCTCGTCCGGCTACCAGTGCTGCGACGCCTGGGGCAACGACCTCAGCGGCACCCTGCTGACCGTCGCCACCAACTCGGCCCTGACCATCGGCCAGGACCAGGTCGACCACCCCAGCGTCTTCACCTTCGGCTGGAGCGACAACGCCCCCGGCGCCGCCGACGAGTCGGACACCCTGGCCGCGTTCGCCCAGGCCGACTTCGACGTCCCGGTGGTCTCGTCCGCCGAGGAGAACAGCACCCCGACCCTCGGTGACTCCGGGGAGAAGGAGGGCCCTTACGACTGGGTCCCGCCGACCTACTGGTACGACACCACGCACACGCAGTCCGGCGACAACCAGACCAACGCGGGCGGCTCGTGGGGCTACGACAGCGAGGAGAGCGCCGGCGACACGATCCCGACGATGGACTCGATCGACCGGTTCATGTCCCCGACCGAGCAGGACGAGCTCTGGCAGTCCTCCACCTACAACCAGTACCACCTGAACTACGAGACCGGGCACGGCCAGTACGAGTTCGGCACGCTCTACTGGTTCGACAAGGCGCTCGACGCCCGCTACGGCACCCCGACCAGCCTCGCCCAGTACGTCGAGGAAGGACAGGTGGCCACCTACGAGAACACCCGCGCGCAGTTCGAGGCGTTCATCGACCATTCGACGAACACGGACACCCCGTCCACCGGAACGATCTACTGGCAGGTGAACAAGGGCTGGCCCACGCTGCTCTGGGACCTCTACAACCAGGACGGCGACCAGGCCGGCGCCTACTACGGGGCGAAGAAGGGCAACGAGACCCTGCACGCGCTCTACGCCCAGGACAACGGCACCGTCACCCTCGACAACCTCGGCGGCGCCACCCAGACCGGCCTGTCGGTGGAGGCGAAGGTCTACAACCTCGCCGGCACCGTCCTGGACGACCGGACCGCGAGCGGGATCAGCCTGGCCTCGCAACAGGTGAAGAACGCGGTGCTGACGCCGAAGGTCCCCGCCGCCGGCTCCACGCCGGTGCAGACGTACTTCGTCGAGCTGACGCTGCGGCAGGGCACGACGGTCGTCGACCGCAACGTGTACTGGCAGTCGACGCAGGCCGACGAGGTCAACTGGACGAAGACCCTCAACGGCGAGAACGCCGAGACCTACGCCGTCATGACGCAGTACGCGAACCTGCAGGGCCTGCGGACCCTGGCGCCGAGCACGATCACGGCGTCGAAGATCACGACGACGGCGCAGGCGGGGCCGGACGGCTCGGACACGGTCACCCGTGTGACGGTCACCAACACCTCCACGAAGCCGATCGTCGGCTTCTTCCTCCGCACCGACCTGCGCCGGGGCAACGCCGCCGGGACTCCGCAGGCGGGTGACAACGAGGTGCCGTCGGCGCTGTGGAGCGACAACGACATCACGCTGTGGCCCGGCGAGTCGCAGACGCTGAGCGTCACCTACCGCGCGTCGGACCTCGACGGGGCGACCCCGGTGATCAGCCTGTCCGGCTGGAACGCGGCACTGCAGGATCTCGCCGCGCCGCCGGCGGCCATGTGATCAAAACAGCGCTTCGCATGCGGATCAGGTGTCCTGAGCACGAGAATCTCGGGGTGGACAGCTCACTGATACGCGGAGACGACGGCGCAGGTTCGACGCGACCGGACCTGGAGGTCCGGTTGCTCGGCGGCCTGCAGATCAAGCACGACGGGGTGCCACTGCCTCTCGGCGGGCAGCGTGCGCAGTGCGTGCTGGCCGTGCTGCTGCTCAACCGCGGACGCACGGTCTCCCGGGACGACCTGGCCGAGTGGGCCTGGCCGTCGCCGCCTCCGGACACGGTGGACCGGCAGATCGCCAACTACGTGGCCGCACTGCGCCGCGCCCTGAGGCCGGTGGGCGACCGGATCCAGCTGCTCGCCCGCCGCCCCGGATTCACCGCGCTCGTCGAGCCCTCGCTCCTGGACAACGAGCGGTTCGCACTGCTGGCCGCCCGGGCCCACGAGGCGCGGACCACGTTCCAGCAGCACCTCGCGGTGGAACGGCTGAGCGAAGCACTCGGGTTGTGGTGCGGTCGGCCGCTCGACGGGCTGGAGACCCCCTACCTGCGCCGGCGTGCCCTGGCCCTGGAGGCCGAGCGGCGCGACGCCGCCACGGCACTGTCCGAGGCCCACCTGGAGGCAGGTCGACCGGCCCTGGCCGCCGCGCTGCTGCGTGACCTGGCGGCCCGGGATCCCGGGAACGAAGCCGTCACCGCCGCGCTGGTGCGCGCGCTGACCGGGGCCGGACAGGCCGCCGAGGCGGCCGAGTTCGCCGCCCGCGCCGAGCGCGCCGCCATGGAGCAGGGGCGCACTCCCGGCTCCGACCTTCGCCGGGCACACAGCGACGCCCTGTCCGGCCACTCCCCCGTCGACACGTCGCGCACGGGCAAGTCTCCTCAGCCCCATCGCCAACTGCCGTCCGACACCGGGGCGTTCACCGGGCGCGAGGAGGAGGTGACCGGGCTGGTCCGCCTGGCCAAGCAGGCCCAGGCGGGATCCGGCCCGGGCACCGTGGTGATCTGCGCGCTCGACGGTATGGGAGGCGTGGGCAAGACCGCATTGGCCGTACACGTCGGGCATCTTCTGCTCGACGAGTTCCCCGACGGGCAACTGTTCATCGACCTGCACGGCTACACCCAGGGCATCGCCCCGCGCGATCCCGCCGACGCCCTGGCTGCCGCGCTGCAGGCGCTGGGAACGTCCCCGCACCAGATCCCCGCCGACCTCGACACCCGGGCCGCGCTCTTCCGCGAGCGACTGTCGGGCACCAGCACCCTCGTCCTCCTGGACAACGCCGCCAGTGAGGCGCAGATCCGGCCTCTGCTGCCGGCGAGCGAGCACTGCCTCGTCCTGGTCACCAGCCGCAGAAGGCTCAAAGGGCTCGACGACGCCCATGTCCTGCCGCTGGACGTGCTGCCCGCCGCCGACGCGGCGGAACTGTTCCGCCAGGTGGCAGGGCCCGGCCGGATCCCGGCCGATGACCCGCTGCTCGAACGGATCATCGCCCTGTGCGGCAAGCTGCCCCTGGCCCTGCGCATGGCCGCCGCCATCTTCCGCAACCGACCCGTGTGGACCCTGGAGTGGCTGGCTCTCAAACTGAGCGCCGCGCCGACGAACCTCGAGGCGTTCTTCGACGGGGACCGGAACCTCGCGGCCGTCTTCGACCTGTCGTACCGTTCGCTGTCCGACCGTCAGCAGCACGCCTTCCGCTGCCTCGGGCTCATCCCCGGCCCCGACCTCGACACCGATGCCGCCGCAGCCCTCCTGGACACCGATCCGCAGACGGCGGAACGACTGCTGCAGGAGCTGGCGGACCACAGTCTGCTGTCGGAGCCCACCCCGGGCCGCCACCGGATGCACGACCTGATCCGCCTGTATGCGAGCGCCCTGGTCGCCGACGACCCGGATCAGGTGCGCGACGCGGCCTTCGACCGCCTGCTGACCTTCTACCAGCACACTGCGGCGCGTGCCGATGCGCTGATCGCCCATCACACCCGGCACCGGCCCGCCGACACGGGACCCGCCCATCCCCCGGCCCTTCCCGACCACGACACGGCCCTCGGGTGGCTGCGTGCGGAGCGCACCAACATCGAGGCCTGCCTCGGAGCCGCGGTCTCCCGGAACCTGGCCGAGCGGGTGATCGCACTGACCGCAGGTCTGGCCGCCCTGTGGCGTACCGACGGCCCCCTGCCCCCGGCCATCGGCATGCACGCTGCCGCCCTCGCCGCCGCCCGGCGCACCGGTGACCGGCAGGGCCAGGCCCGCGCCCTGGCCGAGCTCGGGGACGTGCAGCTGCTGACCGGCGATCACACGGGCGCGGCCCGGGACCTGGAGGCGGCCCACGCCCTGTTCCGGAGCCTGGATGACCCGCTGGGCCAGGCCATCGCCCTGACCGAGCTGGGGGATGTGCGATTCGTGACCGGTGATTTCCCGGGGGCGGTCCGGGACCAGGAGGCCGCCCTGGAACTGTTCCGTGGCCTGGACGACCGGCTCGGCCAGGCCACCGCCCTGACCCAGCTGGGGGCGGTGCGGTCGTCGACGGGCGACCATGCCCGCGCGGCCCGGGACCTGGAGACCGCCCGGGACCTCTTCCGGGGGCTGGGCGACCGGCACGGCCAGGCGCACGCGCTGAGCTACCTGGGGTACATGCAGTGGTTGACCGGTGACCACCCGGCGGCGATGCGGGACCTGGAAGCGTCCCTGGAGCTGTTCCGCGACCTCGGCCACCGGCTCGGTCAGGCCAATGTCACCTCCGCGCTGGGGCAGGTGCGGTCGTCGTCCGGTGACCACCCGGGGGCGATGCGGGACCTGGAGGCGGCCCTGGAGATGTTCCGCGAGCACGGCCACCGGCACGGCACCGCCACCGCCCTGGCATCGCGGGGACGGGTGCGGCTCCTGACCGGCGATCCGACGGGCGCGGCGCTGGATCTGGAGGAGGCCCTCGGCCTGTTCCGCAGCCTCGGCGATCGCGGCAGCGAGGCCACCGCGCTCAATCATCGCGCCGCGGTGTTCCTCGACACCGGCGAGCCGGCCCGGGCCCTGGCCCTGCACCGCGAAGCCCTGCAGCTCAGCCGGGCGGTGCACAAGCCCGACGACGAAGCCCTTGCCCTGGCGGGCATCGGCGAGTGCCTCCTGCGCCAGGGGGAGGCGACGAACGGGGTCGGGCATCTGCGTCAGGCGCTGGAGACCTACCGGCGGCTCGGCATGCGGGCGGACCTGGAACGGATTCGGACCCGGCTGACCGAGGTCGAGGACTCGTGACCGACCCCGCCGGGCGACACGCCCGGGCTCCCGGCAGGAAGACCCGCCGGGAGCCCGGAACACCGCGCCTCACCTCACCCCTGCCGGGCCCGGCATCCTGTGGAGGCTCCCCTCACCGCCCCCACAGGAGTCACGCCGGGCCCTCGCCGGGATTCAGGCCGAGCAGGAGGTGAAGGTCGAGCTGGTCTTGGCGATGTAGACGCTGGCCCCGCCGGTCGAAGAGTTCACGAGCGGAACGGTGACGGTGTCGGGGGCGCTCCACGGGAAGCCGCCCTGGTCGAAGGTCCAGGTGCCGGTGACCTGCTCCGCGAGCTCCGCCAGCTCGATCCATCCGTACTGGCCGGCCGGCACCGGGATGGTCACGGTGTTGCCCAGGGTCTGGCTGATGTTGAAGGTGGTGGTGTTGGTGCCGGTGATCTCGCCGGTGACCTTGCCCTGGATGACGACGCTGGCGGCTCCGCTGAGTTGGACATTGCCGCCGATGGCGAGGGCGTCCGACCAGCCGGTGGTGTCGGTTATCGCGAACGCCCAGTTCACCGGCCCCGAGGTGTCGTTGTACCAGATGGGCGAGATGCACTGGGTCGGCAGCGGCGCCGCCGGTGACTGGCTGGTGGCATTGAACGTGCAGGTCGAGGAGTTGCTCTCGCACACACTGGCGGCGTGGGTGACAGCCATGTTCAATGCCGACGTGTCCGAGGCCGTCGGCAGGGTCCACTGCTGGGCCGCGGTGCCGTTGCAGCCGTAGCTGTCGGTCCACGCGTCGCTGTACGGGGCGGCGTACCACAGGTCCAGGCAGTTGTCGCTGCCCTCCTGACGGATCATGAATGTGCTCGAGGAGCCGGCGACCGGCTGGAAGTACCAGTCCTCGGTCGAGCGGCCGTCGCAGTTCTGCTGCCGCAGCGGCAGGCCCGCGTCGATGCACAGGCCGGTGGTGTTGTTGACGATGGTGAAGGAGTCGTCCGCCGCGATGTCGCCCAGATGCCAGTTCTCGTCGTATCCGGGCGTCGAATCGGTGACGATGATCGAGCCTGCGCCCATCGTGCCGTTCTGGTCGTCCAGGCTGAAGCCGTTGCTGACGGAGGTGACGGTCATCTGGCTGAGAGAGGTGTCGGCGGGCCGCACGGCCGAGGCCGTGACGGGAGACGCCGTGGCGGGGGACGCTGCGATCCCGAGCACGACGCAGCACGCCGCCAGGAGGGCGGCGAGCATCCGCCACGAGGACGCGGGGCGCCTCGCGGTCAAGGTTGCCATGAATACGATCCTTTCAACGAGAAGTTCCCGAGCGAATCGAGTCGCGCGGGACCGGATGACCGGGCGGGGTCCGCACGCCGCGCACGGCGGATCACACCTGCCGTCATCCATCGGGAACAGTGTCGGGTCGGCTCGTCACAAACTCCGCACGGCCATCGCACAGCCGGTGGCGCACACGCTTCTCCCGGCCTCGTACGCGTCGCACTTGACCCGGCAACGACCGAACGTCGAGACTTTGGCATGGACAGATCACTAGCAGTCGCCGCCGAGGACCCGGGCCCGCCGCGCCCCCACCTTGAGGCCCAGCTGCTCAACGGCCTGCGGATCCGATGCGACGGCTCCTCCCTGCCCCTCGGCGGACAGCGCCGCTCATGCATCCTGGCAGTGCTGCTGCTCAATCACGGCCGCACCGTGTCCCGGGCCGATCTGGCCGCGTGGGCCTGGCCGTCCGCACCGCCGGGCACCGTGGACCGGCAGATCGCCAACTACCTCTCGGCGCTGCGCCGGGCCCTGGAACCCGCGGGTGGCCGGATCCGTCTGCTCGCCCAGCACCCCGGCTTCACCGCGCTGGTCGAACCCGGGGTGCTGGACACCGAACGGTTCACGACCCTGGTCGCCCGGGCCCACGACGCGTGGTCCGGGCATGAGCACCGGATCGCGGCCGCGCGGCTGCGCGAAGCGCTCAGCCTGTGGAACGGGCCCCCGCTCAGCGGTCTGGAGACCCCCTATCTGCGCGGACGCGCCCAGGAGCTGGAGGACGAACGCCGTGAGGCGGCCACCCTGCTGGCCACGCTGGAGATGGAGGCGGGCCGTCCGGACCGGGCCGTGGCGCTGCTCCATGAGCCGACGGCACAGGAGCCGGAGAACGAAGCCGTCGCCGCAATGCTCGTACGCGCACTGGCCGGTGTCGGTCGGACCGCCGAGGCGGCGGCGACAGCGGCCCGCGCCGAGCGTTCCGTCCTGCGGAAGGGCCGCGTCCCCACCCCGGAACTGCGACGGGCCCACAGCGACGCGCTGGCGGGCCGGACGCCCCACGGCACCGGCCGCGCGGATGGTCCGCGCCGGCAGCTGCCCGCCGACACCGGCGCGTTCACCGGACGCGAACGGGAGGTGGCCGAGCTTGTGCGCCTGGCCGGGCAGGCCCAGCTGGGCCAGGACTCCGGGGCCGCGGTGATATGCGCGCTCGACGGGATGGCCGGCGCCGGCAAGACGGCCCTGGCCGTGCACGTCGGGCACCTGGTCCGCGATCAGTTCCCCGACGGGCAACTGTTCATCGACCTGCACGGCTACACCCAGGGCATGGCCCCGCGCGATCCCGCCGATGCGCTGGCAACCGCGTTGCAGGCCCTCGGTATCGCTCCCCACCTGGTTCCCCCCGGTCCCGACGACCGCGCCACCGTCTACCGTGACCGCCTGGCGGGAACCAGGACGCTGATCCTGCTCGACAACGCCGCCGATGAGGCGCAGGTACGGCCGCTGCTGCCGGCGAGCGGCCGATGCCTCGTCCTGGTCACCAGTCGCAAGCGGTTCAAAGGGCTCGACGACGCCCAGGTGCTGCCGCTCGACGTGCTGCCCGACGCCGATGCGACAGCGCTGTTCCGCAAGGTCGCCGGACTCGGCCGGGTACCGGCCAACGACGCCCTGCTCGATCAGGTCGTCGCCCTGTGCGGACGCCTCCCGCTGGCCCTGCGCATCGCCGCCGCCCTGATCCGCGCCGGCCGGGCCCGGAATCTCCAGCGCCTGGCCGACCGGCTGGGCACACGGCGGCCCGATGCCGCACTCGAGGGGTTCACCGACGGCGACCGGAACCTGACGGCCGCATTCGACCTGTCCCTGCGCCCCCTGCCCGCGGACCCGCAGCGGCTCTTCCGCTACCTCGGCCTGCTCCCCACTCCCGACATCGACGCCCAGGCGACCGCGGCACTGCTGGACACCGACCCCGGCCGGGCCGAACGGCTCCTGCAGGACCTGGTGGACCACAATCTGCTCGCGGAACCCGCTCCGGGCCGCTACCGGATACGCGAGCTGATCCGCCACCACGCCCGCGCTCTCGCCGCCCGTGAACCCTTCGTCCGGCGCGCAGCGGCGATGGAGCGGCTGCGGGACCACTACCAGCGGTCCGGGGAGACCGCTGTCGACACGGCGGGGCCGAACCGCCCTGGCCCTGGGGGGCTTTCCCGCGCGGCTCAGCCCCTCTGCCGGAGACTCGTCAGATAGTCCTTGGCCGTCTGCGGGGCCTTGGCCCATGAGCCGGAGTCGAAGGGCGGCTGCGGGTCGTACTCGATGGCCAGCTGGAAGGCCTCGGCGGCGGTGCGTCCGGCGATCAGGGCGGCCAGGGCCAGGGCCATGTCGATGCCCGAGGAGACGCCGGCGGCCGTGACCGTCGTGCCCTGCACCACCACGCGCTCGGCGGTGTAAGCAGCGCCGTAGGACTCCAGCTGCTCGACGGCACTCCAGTGGGTGGTGGCCTTCAGCCCTTCGAGCAGGCCGGCCGCGCCGAGCAGCAGGGAGCCGGTGCACACCGACGTGGTCCAGTCGGTGGTCGCGTCGATTCGGCGGATCCAGGTCAGCAGGGCTTCGTCGGTGACGTGGCGTCGGGCCCCGGGACCACCTGGCACCAGCAGGATGCCGGCGGAGTCGACCTCGTCGAAGGCGGCGCCCGCGGTGAGGGTGAGCAGCCCGGCCCCGTCCACCACCGGTCCGGCCTCGGCCGCCGCGAACACGACCTCGGCCTGCGGGAGCATGCGCAGGACTTCGTAGGGCCCTACGGCGTCGAGTGCGGTGAAGCCGTCGAACAGCGGGATGACGATACGCATGGTGGTGGTCCTTCTGGTCACGAGGACGAGGGAGAGGAGGGGGCGGTGGAGGAGAAGCGGTTCCGGTACTGGGCCGGGGTGGTGCGGACGGTTCGTCGGAAACTGCGGTGCAGGGTCTCCACCGTTGCGAAGCCGCAGGTGCGGGCGATGGCCTCGACGGTGGCACCGGTGGTCTCCAGGAGCCGGCGGGCTGCTTCGATGCGCGCGGTCTCCACGTAGGCGGCCGGGGTCCGGCCGGTCTCGGCGTGGAACAGCCGGGCGAAGTTGCGCTCGCTCATCGCGGCGCGCGCGGCCAGGGCCGCCACGGTCAGGTCCTCGTGGAGGTGGTCCCCGATCCAGTCCTGCAGGTCGCGCAGCGGTGCCCTGGCGGGGCGCTGCGCGGCGAGTTGGGCGCTGAACTGGCGCTGGCCCCCGGGGCGCTGGACGAACATCACGAGTTGGCGGGCGATGGTGCGGGAGAGCTCGGGACCGTGGTCGGCCTCGGCCATGGCCAGGGCCAGGTCCAGGCCGGCGGTGACCCCGGCCGAGGTCCAGACGTCGCCGTCGCGGATGAAGATCGGGTCCGGGTCGACCGTGACCTGCGGATACCGCTGCGCGAGGTTCTCGCATCGGGACCAGTGGGTGACGGCCCGGCGGCCGTCCAGCAGTCCGGCCTCGGCCAGCAGGAACGCTCCGCTGCAGACCGACGCCGTGCGCCGGGCCCGTCCGGCGGCCTGCCGGAACCAGGAGACCAGGCGGGCGTCCTCACAGGCCCGGAGGATCCCCGCGCCGCCCACCGCGATGAGGGTGTCGATCGGCCCGGTGGCCTGCGCGAGCGTCGTCGTCGGCGAGACCGCGAGACCGCCGCTGGAGGCGACGGGCCCGGGGTCGGCGGCGACGATGTCCACTGCCATGCCCGCGACGTGCCGCCCGACCTGGGTGAACACTTCGTGCGGACCGGTGAGGTCGAGGATCTGGAAGTCCGGGAAGACAGCGAAGACGATGCGTCGGCTGGTCATGACCCCATCGTCGCCGCCCGGCACCATGGCGGCAATGACAAGGTCATGACGATTCCTGCCAGGCCCCGACCGCTGATCGGGCCTCCGGCCATGCACTGTGCCCCCGCTGTACAGATTCCTGTCCTAGCTCTGTACACCTCAACTACCGAGGGGTAACTTACTCGCCAGTCAGCTCTGTGACCTGCCTCACCACCCGGGGGGAACCATGCCCAGCCAGTCTGTTCGACGGCTAACCGTCGCCGCCGTCGCCGCGATGGCGCTCACCGCCGCCCCGCTCACCGCGGCCACGACCGCGAGCGCCGCGACACCGCGCGCCGCCACACCGAGGACTGCCGCACCGAGGAGTGCCGCGACCGACTCGTTCTACACCTACGACGGCAGCGCGCCCCTGTCCTCGTTCGCCCCGGGCACCGTGCTCGACACGCGGACGCTGCAGTACCACATCGCGGGCATCCCCACGCCGGTCACCGCGATCCAGCTGCTCTACCGCACGACCGACGCCCTGGGCCGACCGGCCGCCAACGTGACCACGGTGGTGCGCAGCCTCACCGGCGACAGCACCAGAGCCGTGTCCTACCAGTCCTTCTACGACTCCCTCAATCCGCAGGACGGGCCGTCCCGGGCCATCGCCGGCGACGTGAGCCTGGGCGGCACCATCGCCACCTTCGAATCCGCGGCCCTGTCGGCGCTGCTGCTGCAGGGCTACAACCTCGTCATCCCGGACACCGAAGGCCAGTCCGCGGACTTCGCGGCCGGGCCGGAGTACGGCACCAACACGCTGGACTCGATCCGGGCCGCGACCAACTCCCCCGCGACCGGCATGAACGCGGGCACCAAGTTCGGCTTGATGGGCTACTCCGGGGGCGCCATCGCCACCGACTGGGCGGCGGCGCTCGCCCCGTCCTACGCGCCCGACGTCAACAAGAACCTGGTGGGCTTCGCCGAGGGCGGCCTGCTGGTCGACCCGGCCCACAACCTGAAGTACGTCAACGGCGCCCTGGCCTGGTCCGGCGTCATACCCATGGCCCTCATCGGGGTCGCCCGCTCGTACGACATCGATCTCACGCAGTACATGAGCAGCTACGGCAAGCAGCTCTACAGCCAGCTGCAGAGCGCCTCGATCATCGACGCGCTCGGGCACTACCCCGGCTTGACCTGGCAGGACATGGCGGAGCCGCAGTACGCCAATCCGGACTCGGCACCGGCGTTCGTCAACGCGGTGAACAAGATCAACCTCGGGTCGGCCCCCACCCCGACCATCCCCGGCTACATCGCCCAGGGCGACGGGGGCGTGCTGGAGGGCACCTTCGGGGACCCGTCCGGCATCGGGACCGGCGACGGCGTCATGGTCGTCGGCGACGTGCGGGCACTGGCCAACCAGTACTGCGCCACCGGCGACAGCTCGATCACGTACGACCAGTTCGACCCGCTCAGCCACGTCGCAACGGCCGTGGCCTGGGCGCCGCTGGCGGTGTCGTGGCTCAACGACCGGTTCGCCGGACAGTCGGCCCCGTCCGACTGCGGCCGGATCCCCGCCGGCAACTCGTTGGCCCCGGAGCAGACAGTGCCGACACCCTGACACACCCTCACAGCCCGCAAGCCGCTTGACCTGGCAGGTCCGGGTGGAGCGGCTTGCGGCTGCGGCCCGAGTGGTCGGCTCCCGGGTCCGGGTCGTGACCGGCGTCAGGAGTACGGGCTCATTTCCCCATGGGGGGATACACACAATCTGATATCCGATATGCCAGACTCATCACCACATGACGGTCTGTGTCCGCGAATCGTCCCTCCGGGAGCTCGGCGTGGACGTCCACCTGTGGACGCACATCGGTCCGCCTTGCCCCGGCAGGGCCCCCGTCGCTGTGCGGCCGAGCGTCCAGTGGCTGCTGCCCGCGGCAGCCAAACCCAGGGAGGTTCATGTGGGGTCCGAGACGACTCCGGCGGCTTCCGCCGGACGGCCGCCGCACCACGGCCCCGACGGCGTTCGGGAGGCAGACCGGCACAGCATGCGACTGGCATCGGTCGTGTTGAACGTCCACAACCTCGAGAAGGCGGTGAGTTTCTACCGCGAACTCCTGGGTCTGGAGGAATCCGCCGACACCAGTACCGCCGCGTTGCTGGTCGGTGCCGACGGCTCCCAACTGTACCTGCGCTCGCTCAGCGAGCACGCCGACCATCCCGCCGGAGGAATCGGCGTCCGATGCGTGTTCTGGACGGCCCCCAGCCTGGCGGAACTGCGGCGCTGCGAGCAGGTGCTCAAGGACCGGCACGCGCATATCGCCACCAACGAGGCCGACGGGTTCGCCTGGGTCGAGGGCCGCGATCCCAGCGGCGTAGCGGTGGCGGTGAGCTACCCCGGGCCGGACCAGGTCGCGCGCAGCCGGATCATCTCCCGGGTGTACGCGTTGTGACCGCAGCCCGCGCCCACCACGGTTCCGACGGCTCGTCGGCTCCCAGCCGACCGCATAACAGATGCTTCATGCATATATCACTCCAAAGGCTGAACAAGTGCCGGAATGACCGTTTCTTCGCATCCCGGCGGGGCCGACGGGGCAGACACCGTGCGGTGGCCGCGGGAGCACACGGTCGGGCCGCCGGGGCAGGGAAGCAAGTTCCAACTCGCCCTGCGCAGAAGGTGATTCCGCGTGCGGTTGGTCGAACGAAGGAAGTTGTCTCATGCGTAAGCTCGCGAAGTCCGCAGTCCTGGGCGCGGTCACGATCTCGGCGCTGATCGGGGCGGCAGGTGCCGCCTCGGCGGACACCGGTCCCCTCTACGCCCAGCACACCGCGTCGGCGAACGGCAGCGGCGCCACCAGCTCGGGCGTGCTCTCCACCGCCGGCAGCCCCGGGTACAACGGCCAGGACAGCACCGGCCCCTCCTACATCCGCACCTGGCAGTACGCCGGCGCCGGCTACGCCGACTCCGACGTCACCCGCACCGGCTTCAACGACCAGGGCCAGGCGTACTACGTCCACGGCCTGCAGTACGCCGGCCCGAACGGCGCCTCCTCCTCCTGGACCGCCAGCAGGTCCTGACCCGCCGAGCCGGCGCCGGCGCACCGGCGTCGGCACCACCCGGCCCCGGGGGGGGGGGGGGGCGCCCCCCCCCCCACCCCCCACCACCCCACAGGGAAGGGACGGCCGGAGACGGGGGAGCCCCCAAAAAACAACCCCGGGGAGAAAAAAAAAAAAGTT
>Ga0302314_10005425_pt1 | contig 23258 bp, 17 predicted proteins | sample III_Palsa_N2_3_FD_200533 | JGI IMG/M metagenome (GOLD analysis project Ga0302314, IMG submission 200533) | Peat permafrost microbial communities from Stordalen Mire near Abisko, Sweden - III_Palsa_N2_3 | ecosystem: Environmental > Terrestrial > Soil > Palsa > Peat permafrost | place: Sweden... | reverse complement strand
CGAACAGAGGGACGAGCAAGAAGCTGACAATCGTTCCGCGTCTCACCGCGCAGAGCCTATGCCTCGGGCGTCGGTGAGCGACGAGATCTTCGTCTCCTACACACGTGCGGCTAAGTGCGAGCTACTAACAGCTGGCCGCCCTGATTGTTTTCTACCGTCACGCTCCGGAACTCGGCACCGCGCGCCAGCTCACATAGCTCCTCGTCTGTGTAGAAGTGACTATGGCCGGCCATCGGCTCGGGCGCAGCCGGTGTGCCACGTAACTCAGGCGCCGTTGTGTAAATGGCCAGACGCTCGCCTCGGCGCAGAACGCGGCGACACTCTCGCAGCACGGCAAGGGGGTCATCGAAGAAGAAGAAGACGACGGACATCGCCACCGCGCTGAATGTGTCGTCGGCGAACGGCAACCGCTCCGCTTGGGCGAGCACAACCTCTGTGCCGGGAGCTCGCTCGCGCGCCAGCTGAACCATCTCGTCGCTGTGATCGAGCCCGGTTGCCCGGCAGCCGGTTCGCAGCGCGTCGCGCAGCAGCAGCCCCCGCCACAGCCAATCTCGAGCAGATGATCGCCCGCCCCAAGCGCGAGCGCCTCCAGGATCGCGAAACGCGCAAAGTCGTGCACATCCTCAGCGCTGTACACACGGCGGGCTCGCGACCCGGTCGGCCGGCGCGCGACCCGGTCGATCAACCAATCGTCAAACGCGTCTTCGGGGAGGCCGCTTCCGCGCCAGGCAGCGACATCTTCGCCGCCCAGGCCGAAACCGCGCAGCGTCTCCTGGTATCTGTCCGGGCGCTCATTCACGGGCGCAGGCAGCCAGCCAACGATCAGCGCGCTCATGCAGATCCATGTAGGGAGTATTTCAGTCGGTGTTATGCTCGGGAGAGCCAGTGCCCACGACAGTGGGACTGCTTCTGTCTCGCCGGCCTTACAAGTCACACCGTCCGGCGCACCCCGAGTTACTGGCTGTTCTACTCATGAGAAGTGACCGTTCGCGTGTCGTGGCATGCGCGGGACGCCCCATGAGGAAGTGCCTAAGCCACACCCCCATGAAAGGCACACATGTTCGAACACTTGAATACTCCGGAGGAGCTCTTCAGTGTCAAGCTGGGCTCCGCGTTGAAGATGGAGCAGCAGCTTGCCAATGTCCTCGAGGAGTTCGAGAGAGACGCCCAGCTGTCTGAGATCAAGCGGGCGTTGAGTGAGCATCGCGAGGAGACGCTTCAGCACGCCAGGAACATCGAGAAGTGCTTCCAGCTCCTCGGCGAAGAAGTTGACGACTCGCCATGCCCGGTGATCGAAGCGATGGCGAAGGACGGCAAGGCAACGGTCCAGAAGACCGATGACTCACTTGTCGACTTGGTCATCTTGGCGACGGCCGCCGAGTCTGAGCACTACGAGATCGCCGTCTACGAGACACTCGTCACCAACGCCGAAGCGCGCGGCGCCACCGAGGTTGCCGCCCTCCTGCAGCGGAACCTCAACGACGAAAAGCACGCTCTCGAATTCGCTCGCGCCACGATGACGATGGTCGCCCAAGAGCGGATCGCAGTAGTCGCCATCCACTGAGCACCGCCACGGGCGTCCGACACGGACGTCCCGCGGTCTGATATCAGAGACCTGTGCCCGCGAGACCAGCAAGCCTGCGCAGCGACGCAGCGATTGTGAGCGAGCCGATCGGCCCGCTCCGTCTCGGGGTACTCGCCTTCGGCGATTCGATCACCAACGGCGGTGGCGAGCTGCAGTGGGGAGTCGCTTTGCAGTCGTGGGCGATGTGGACTGCCCGTGCGCTCGGCGTTCCCTACAACCCGTACGCCGTCGATGGGGCGACGGCGGACGATGTCGTCACGCGCCAGATCCCGCTGTTCGAGCGTGCCGTCGCCGATCGCCATTCGCAGTACACGCTGGGTTGCCTCTACATCGGCACCAACGACGTGTGGCTACCGGGGTTCGATCTCGACAGCTTCGAGCAGCGCCACAAGCAGGCGCTCGCGTTCCTGCATACGCGCTGCGACAGGCTGCTCACCGTGACCATTCCGCTTGACATGGGCCGCCCGCGCAACCCGGAACTGATCGAGCAGGCCAACCTCGCGATCGAGCGCTCGGCTGCCGAACACCGGGCACTCGTGCTTGACCTTCGGCGCTTCGGCGGCCGTCAGGTGATGATGGCCGACCACGTCCATCCGACCGCGCTCGGGCAGGTCACGATCGCGGAGCTCGCGCTCGACGCACTCGAGGCCGACGGCCTTCCGTCCCGCGTGCAGGTGTCCGAGTTGATCTCGTATGAGACGACGCCATGGGGCAGCGTCCGCGGCGACGTGACGTATGCGTACAGGCATCTGAAGCAGAGCCTGCGGCACGCGATCAACGACTACCGCGCTCGCTAGCAGCCACCCAGCTCACAGCCCGCAGGTTCAGTCGGCCAGCCTTCCCGCCTGCTCAGTCGCATCGCGCAGCCTCGCAGCCAGCTTCGGCGTGAGCGCCCCCGCGGGAAGCTGCCAGCGCCAGTTGCCGCCCTGCCGCCCCGGGTAGTTCATTCGCGCCTCCGATCCGAGCCCCAGCACATCCTGGGCTTGGAAGATTGCAAGCGCCGCACGCGAGGCAAGGCACAGCCGCACCATCCTCCACCAGGGCTCAACATCGGCGACACCCACCGAAGCGCACACGCGCTCGAACCGTCTGCGGATCGCCGGCGGCGCGCTGGCGTACCAGCCCGCGGCCGTGTCGTGGTCGTGTGTGCCCGTATAGACGACGCGCCGAGCCTGGTGATTCACCAGCGCATGCGGGCTGAAGCGATCCGCGCCGGGCCCGAACCCGAACTGCAGCACCAGCATGCCGGGAAGCTCGAGCACGTCTCGCAGCGCCTCAACCGCCGGGGTGATAACGCCGAGGTCCTCGGCCACCAGCGGTAGATCTGCGCCGAGCGCGGAGCGGAAGGCGTCAAACAGCGCGATCCCCGGCCCGCGCCGCCAGCGGCCGGAGCGCGCGTCGGGCGCGCCCACCGGCACCGCCCAGTACGAGACAAAGCCGCGAAAGTGATCGAGCCGCACCGCGTCAAACAGCGCGACGTTGCGACGCAGGCGCTCGACCCACCACCCGTACCCCTGGTCGCGCAGAGCCCGCCACTCGTAGACCGGGTTGCCCCAGAACTGTCCGAGCTCGCTGAACGCATCCGGTGGCGCCCCCGCCAGGAGCTCGTCATTGAAGAGCGAAGGGTGAGCGCGGTGGTCAACACTGTTCGGCGCGACATAGATCGCGATGTCGCCCATCACCTGGACGCCGCGCTCGGCGGCGTAGGCGCGTAGCGCCGCCCACTCGCGATCGAAGCGCACCTGATCGGCGACGAGCTCAGACCGTGAGCCGGCCGCCAAGCGCGACCAATCGTCGATCCAATAGGCCTCACGCTCGCGGAAATCGAGCGCCTCAGCTGCCGAGACCGGGGCCCGCGGCGCCGACAGAAGCCCCCGCCACCCGGCAAACGCGGAGGCGGCCTTATACGGAGAGCGGTAGCGATCCGGCGGAGAAACCGGTAATACCTGCCACCAGGACTGACCCGCCGCGGCGAGCCAGTCGACAAATCTGTAAGCCTCACGGCCGAGCCGACCGCCTGGCAGTGAGGTGATGTGAAGCAGAACGCCGCTTCTGCGCTGTGTGACGTTCACGTAACCGGTGTTTTACCCACTCTCGAGACGGGTTTACTTACAGACCTATGGCGTCGAAGCCTCCGGACCGCATAGTCATCCAATATCCCCACCCAACGATCGATGGCGGACGCTACGCCATCAAGCGCTGCGTGGGCGACCCGATTCACGTCTCCGCGGACATCTTCCGCGATGGGCACGACCTGCTGCGCGCAGCGGTTCGCTACCGGCGCAAGGGTCGTGGCAAGTCGGGCGGCTGGTGCGAGTCGCCGCTGCAGCAGATCGACGCGCAAGTCGACGGCGTGCGCTGGACAGGAGGCTTCGAGGTCGACGCGGTCGGCGACTGGGAGTACACGGTCCACGCCTGGGTCGACCGCTTCGGGACCTGGCGCGACGAGCTGCAACGCAAGCTCGGCGCAGAGCAGACGGACCTCAATGGCGAGCTCTCAGAGGGACGTCTGCTGCTCGAGCAGATCCAGAAGCACGTGAAGGCCGAGGGCGACGGACCCGCCGGTGGGGCCATCGGCGCAGCCCTTGACGAGCTCGACTCACACCCGGAGGGGGCGCTCACCGACGAGCTGTACGAGATCGTCTCGCGGCATGAACCCCGCGCCGGGCTGACCACGCTCGGGCCGCTGCCGGTCCGGGTCGACAGGCAGCGGGCGCGGTTCGGCTCGTGGTACGAGCTGTTCCCACGCTCGTGGGGCGGACTGAAGGGCGTCGAAGCGCAGCTTCCGCGCCTGGCCGAGCTCGGCTTTGACGTCATCTATGCGCCGCCGATCCACCCGATCGGCCACACCAACCGCAAGGGCCGCGACAACGCGCTCGAGGCGGCGCCGGGCGATCCGGGTTCTCCCTATGCGATCGGCGATGAGACCGGCGGGCATGACGCGATCCACCCCGAGTTGGGAACGGAGGCCGATCTCCGCAGCCTCACGCAGGCTGCCGCCGAGCGCGGCATGGACATTGCCCTCGACCTCGCGATCAACTGTTCCCCCGACCATCCGTGGCTGAAAGAGCACCCGGAGTGGTTCCATCACCGCCCCGACGGCACGCTCAAGTACGCCGAGAATCCGCCCAAGCGCTACCAGGACATTTACAACCTCAACTTCGACTGCGAGGACTGGCGCGGGCTGTGGGACGCGCTTCTTGAAGTCGTCCTCCACTGGGTCGACTGTGGTGTCAAGGTCTTCCGCGTCGACAACCCGCACACCAAGCCCACGCCGTTCTGGGAGTGGCTGATCGCCGAGACACAGAAGCGCGACCAGGATGTGCTGTTCCTGGCGGAGGCGTTCACGCGCCGCGCCGTGATGCGCCAGCTCGCGAAGATCGGCTTCAGCCAGTCCTACACCTACTTCACCTGGAAGAACTCAGCAGCCGAGCTGACCGAGTACGTGTCCGAACTCGCGTACAGCGACGAGCACGAGTACTTCCGCCCCAACTTCTTCACCAACACGCCGGACATCCTTCACGAGTACCTCCAGGACGGCGGCCGCCCCGCGTTTGAGGCGCGGTTGGTTCTGGCCGCCACGCTGAGTCCCAGCTATGGCATCTACTCGGGCTTTGAGAACGTCGAGAACGTGCCGGCCAAGCCCGGTTCTGAGGAGTACATGCACTCCGAGAAGTACGAGATCTGGGAGCGCAAGCTCGACGGACCGCTGCTGCCGCTCGTCCAGCGTGTCAACCAGGCCCGCCGCTCGAACCCGGCGCTGCAGCACCTCGAGAACGTGACGTTCCTGGAGAGCGGCAACGAGGCACTGATGGCCTACGCCAAGCGCTCGGCGGGCAATACGGTGATCGTTGTGGTCAACATCGATCCGCACAACATCCACGAAGGACTCGTGGTGGTCCCAGCGCAGCTCGGTCTGGCACCCGTCTTCCCGGTACGCGATCTGCTCGATGACAGCCGCTACGAGTGGCGGCTCGGTGGCAACTACGTCAAGCTGTCGCCCGGTCGCGCGCATGTAGCACGCGTCGAGTCGATCTGACCCGCAACAGATTCAGTCCAATCGGATTCAGGAACTGATGGCCACCTCCAGCCAGCCCCCGCCCCCGCCACCACCGCCTGCGGACAAGCAGCAGCCGACAGCCGCCGAGAGCGCGGCCGGCCCGACCCCCGGTTTTGCCCAAACCAGCCAGTGGTTCGAGGCAAACCCACTGTGGTTCAAACAGGCGGTCTTCTACGAGATCCATATCCGTGGCTTCTACGACGGCAACGGCGACGGTTCGGGCGACTTCCGCGGGCTGACCGAGAAGCTCGACTACCTGCAGTGGCTCGGGATCGATTGCATCTGGCTGCTGCCGTTCTACAAATCGCCGCTGCGTGACGGTGGCTACGACATCGCCGACTTCTACGAGGTGCATCCGGACTACGGCTCGGTCGAGGACGTCAAGCGACTGATCGACGCCGCGCATGCTCGCCAGATTCGTGTGATCGCCGATCTGGTCATGAACCACACCTCCTCGGACCACCAGTGGTTCCAGGAGTCGCGCTCGAGCTCGGACAACCCCAAACGCGACTGGTACGTCTGGTCGGACACCCAGGAGCGCTACCAGGACGCGCGCATCATCTTCATCGACACCGAGTCCTCCAACTGGACCTGGGACCCTGTCGCCGGTCAGTACTACTGGCACCGCTTCTTCTCGCATCAGCCCGACCTCAACTACGACAACCCCGAGGTCCAGGAGGCGATGCTCGACGTGCTGCGCTTCTGGCTCGACATGGGCCTCGACGGCTTCCGCCTCGATGCTGTGCCGTACCTGTTCGAGCGCGAGGGCACCAACTGCGAGAACCTCGAGGAGACGCACGACTACCTCAAGCGCGTCCGCCATGAGATCGAGACCAACTACCCGGACAAGGTGCTGCTGGCCGAGGCCAATCAATGGCCCGAGGATGTCGTCGCGTACTTCGGCGACGGCGACGGCGACGAGTGCCACATGGCGTTCCACTTCCCGGTGATGCCGCGCATGTTCATGGCCGTGCGTCGCGAGCAGGCCACACCGATCTACGAGATCCTCGAGCACACGCCGGCGATCCCGGAAAGGGCGCAGTGGGGACTGTTCCTGCGCAACCACGACGAGCTGACGCTCGAGATGGTCACCGACGAGGAGCGCGACTACATGTACGCGGAGTACGCCAAGGACCCGCGTATGAAGATCAACCTCGGCATCCGTCGCCGGTTGGCGCCACTGCTCGACAACGGCCGCGACGAGATCGAGCTTATGACCGCGATCCTGTTCTCGCTGCCGGGCTCACCGGTGCTCTATTACGGCGACGAGATCGCGATGGGCGATAACGTTTTTCTGGGCGACCGCGACGGTGTGCGCACGCCGATGCAGTGGAGCATCGACCGCAACGGTGGCTTCTCTCGCGCCGACTTCGCGCAGCTCTACTCGGCGCCGCTGATGGACCCGGTCTACGGCTACCAGGCCGTCAACGTCGAGGCCGGACTGCGCACCCCGACCTCGCTGCTGCGCTGGATGCACCGCTTCATCGACTTGCGCAAGCAGCATCCCGTGTTCGGCTTCGGCAGCTACGAACCGATTCGCACGGCGAACCCGCGGATCTTCGCGCTGGTGCGACGGTTCCAGGAGGACATCGTGCTATGCGTCCACAATCTGGCGCGCTCGGCCCAGGCCGTGGAGCTCGATCTGGCCGCGTACGAGGGCCGCACGCCCATCGAGATGCTCGGCAACGCACACTTCCCTCGCATCGGCGAGCTACCGTACCTGCTCACCTTCCAGCCACGGGGCTACTACTGGTTCTCCCTGGTTGACGAGCGAAAGGACCCTTCCGATGGCTGAGCCGCCGGACACCGAGCCCGGACCGATTGCGCAGCGCCTGGATCACGAGCGGCTGCTCGACTGGTTGCGCGAGCAGCGCTGGTTCGCCTCCAAGAGCCAGTCGCTCACCGGGCTCGATGTCGTGGAAGAGGCGGCGATCGACGACGAGCTCGCGTTGGCGATGGTCCAGGTGCATTTCGCCACCGGCTCGCATGAGCTCTACCAGCTCGTTCTCGACCCAAACAGCGACGACCTCGATGTCCTCAACGACGGTCAACGCGCACATCATCTGCTGGCGGCGATCGATGACGCCCGTGAGGTCAACGGTCGCCACGGTCGCTTCTGCTTCCGCCACGTCGATCACGGCGACGATGTGCAAACGCACATCGACCGTGCGACCGAGCCCGTGCGCCCGATGGGGGCTGAGCAGTCCAACAGCTCGGTGGTGTTCGGTGACCGCCTGGCGCTGAAGCTGTTCCGCAAGCTCGAACCGGGGATCAACCCCGAGCTCGAGATGTTGCGCTTCCTGACGGCGCACGAGTACCCCAACATCGCTCCGCTGTACGGCTGGTACGAGTACGAGGGCGGCACGCTCGCCGCCACGCTCGCCGTCGCCCAGCAGTTCATCGTCGGTGGAACCGATGGCTGGGAGCTGGCGCTCGAAGAGATCCCCGCAGCACCCGAGACCTTCCTGGAGCGGATCGTGACGCTCGGAAGCGTCACCGCAAGATTGCACTCGGCGCTCGCCACCGATTCCGGTGACCCGGCCTTCTCGCCGCAGGATCCGAGCAGCGAGTTCCTCAACCTGCTCAAGGCGACACTCGACGACCAGCTCGAGCGTGTCTTCGGGCACCTGCCCGACGACCCGAGCGTGGCACCGATCGCGGGGCTCGAGCAGGAGGTGCGCGAGCGCATCACGCTGCCCTCGCAGGGACCGATCGGCGGCAAGAGCATCCGCATCCACGGTGATTACCACCTCGGCCAGACCCTGTACGCGCAGAACGACTGGACGCTGTTGGACTTCGAGGGTGAGCCGGCGCGTCCGCTCAACGCGCGCCGCCAGAAGCGCTCGCCGCTGCGCGACGTGGCGAGCATGCTGCGTTCGTTCTCGTACGCGACCTGGGCGGTCAAGCTGCAGCGCGGCCAGGAGGCACCGGCGGACTTCGAGGAACGGGCACGCACCGCCTTCCTCGACGCCTACTTCGACGGCGTCGACCCGGCGCTGCTGCCGAGCGGCGGCCAGTCGCAGATCGCCGGCCTGCTCAAGACCTTCGAGCTCGAGAAGGCGCTCTACGAGCTCCAGTACGAGCTCGACAACCGGCCGGACTGGGTGCCGATCCCCGTCGCCGGAATCCTGCGGATTGCCGAATCCGGGTGACGGACGGCGCTCGCGGGTAGGCGAAGAACGATGACTCGAACCAAAGCCGTCGACGCCGAGCTCGAGGCTCTCGCTCACCGCGAGCACCCGAGCCCACACTCGGTACTGGGCGCCCATCCCAAGCGCAGCGGCGTCGTGATCCGAGCACTGCGCCCAGGCGCGACCGAGGTCGCGGCACTGCTCGACGCCCCTGGCCCCGACGGCGAGCAGCGCATCGAGCTCAAACAGGTTCACCCCGCCGGCCTCTTCCAGACGACCGTCAAGGGCGCCAAGCTGCCGCTCGGCTACCGCGTCGAGGCGACGTACGGCGATCACGCCACGCACACCCAGGTCGACCCCTACGTGTTCCTGCCGACGCTCGGCGAGCTCGATCTGTACCTGATCGGAGAGGGTCGCCACGAGCGCATCTATGAGCTGCTCGGCGCGCACCCGCGAACCCACCAGGACGTCAAGGGGACGGCGTTTGCCGTCTGGGCGCCCGCCGCCCGAAGCGTGAGCGTCGTCGGCGACTTCAACTTCTGGAACGGTCAGATGCACCCGATGCGGTCGCTGGGCTCGAGCGGTGTCTGGGAGCTGTTCATCCCCGACGTCGAGGCGGGCAGTCACTACAAGTTCGAGATCCTCACGCCCACCGGCGAGCTGCGGTCGAAGGCGGACCCCTACGCGCAGGAGACGGAGATGCCGCCGCAGACCGCGTCAGTGATCGCGCGGACGGGGTACGAGTGGAGCCCGCAGGAGCAGGAGTGGCTGGACCGCCGTGCCCACGGCGCCCCGCACGCCGAGCCCGTCTCGATCTACGAGGTCCACCTCGGCTCCTGGCGCCGCCCCGACGGCGAGACCCCGACCTCGTACACGGAACTCGCCGACGAGCTCTCGACCTACGCGCTCGACATGGGTTTCACGCACGTCGAGCTGCTGCCGGTGATGGCCCACCCCTTCGAGGGCTCGTGGGGCTACCAGGTCACCGGCTACTACGCGCCGACGCCCAGGTACGGCTCCCCCGACGAGCTCCGCGGCTTCGTCGAGACGCTGCACGAACGCGGACTCGGCGTGATCCTCGACTGGGTCCCGGCGCACTTCCCGCGCGATGACTGGGCGCTCGCCCGCTTCGACGGTACCGCCCTCTACGAGCACGCCGACCCAAGGCGCGGGGCGCACCCCGACTGGGGCACGCTGGTCTTCAACTTCGGCCGCCACGAGGTGCGCAACTTCCTCACCGCCAACGCGCTCTACTGGCTGCGCGACTTCCACGTCGACGGCCTGCGCGTCGACGCCGTCGCGTCGATGCTCTACCTCGACTACTCGCGCAAGGCCGGCGAATGGGTTCCCAATCAGTTCGGCGGCCGCGAGGATCTCGAGGCGGTCTCCTTCCTCAAGGAGCTCAACGAGATGATCTACGGTCGCGAGCCCGGCGCGATCTCCGCCGCCGAGGAGTCGACCGCCTGGCCCGGCGTCTCGCGCCCGACCTATCTCGGCGGTCTCGGCTTCGGCTTCAAATGGAACATGGGCTGGATGCACGACACGCTCGCGTACATGCAGCAGGACCCGGTCTACCGCCGCTACCACCACAACGAGCTGACCTTCAGCTTCGTCTACGCCTTCACCGAGAACTTCATCCTGCCGCTGTCCCACGACGAGGTCGTGCATGGCAAGGGCTCGCTGTACGAGAAGATGGCAGGCGACCACTGGCAGAAGCTCGCGAACCTGCGCACGCTCTACGGCTACATGTGGGCGCACCCCGGCAAGAAGCTCCTGTTCATGGGCGGCGAGCTCGCGCAGAAGAACGAGTGGGACGCGACCGCCTCGCTGCCCTGGGAGCTGCTCGAGTCCCCCGAGCATGCCGGCGTCCAGTCGCTTGTGCGCGACCTCAACCGCGCCTACAAGGAGCAGCCGGCGCTGTGGGCACTCGACTTCGACCCCGACGGCTTCTTCTGGCTCGAGCCCAACGACGCCGACGCCAATATCGTCGCCTTTGCGCGGCAGACCGAGGGCGCACGCGAGGTGCTCGTGTTCGTCGGCAATTTCTCCCCGGTCCCGCGGTCGAGCTACCGCGTCGGGCTGCCGCGGGCGGGCCGCTGGCGCGAGGCTGTCAACACCGACTCGCGCTTCTACGGAGGCAGCGACCAGGGCAACTTTGGAGGGATCGAGGCAGAGCCCGTTCCCTGGCACGGACAGCCGTACTCGGCGGAGCTCACGATTCCGCCGCTGGCAGCGCTGTGGCTGGTCCCGGAGTCTTGAGCCAATACCCGTGGGAACGTCCGCTCGGTGCCCGTCCGCTCGACGATCGGCTCACCGAGTTCCGCGTCTGGTCGCCGCGCAGCGAGCCGAAATTAATCCTCGGGTCGGGACGAAAGCCTTCCGGCGCGGTCCCGCTGGACCACGCCGGGTATGGGATCTATGAGGTTGTCGCCGAGGCCCCGCCGGGCACGGACTACCGCTACCTGATCGGCAACCGGCGGCTACCGGACCCCGCATCGCGCTGGCAGCCCCAGGGCCTGCGCGGGCCATCGCGCGTGTACGCGCCGTCGCCCCCGCGCGCTTTCACCGCGAAGCCGCTGGCCGAGCAGGTGATCTACGAGCTGCACGTTGGCACGTTCAGTGCCGAGGGCACCTTCAGCGGTGCGATCCCCCACCTGCCGGTACTGGCCGAGCTGGGGGTGACGGCGATCGAGATCATGCCGGTGGCCGAGTTTCCCGGCGCGCGCGGCTGGGGTTACGACGGTGTCTATCTGAGCGCGGCGCAGTCCTCCTACGGCGGGCCGGGGGGTCTGCAGCAGCTGATCGACGCCGCACACGAGGCGGGTCTAGCCGTCATTCTCGATGTCGTCTACAACCACGTCGGCGCATCCGGAAACACCGCGCTCGATCTGTTCGGCCCCTACTTCACGGAGAAGTACGAGACCTTCTGGGGCCGCGCGCTCAACTACGACGACGCCGAGTGCGATCCGGTGCGCGAGTGGGTGCTGCAGTCCGCCGATGGCTGGGTCCGCGATTTCGGCTTCGATGGGCTGCGCCTGGACGCGATCCACGCGATCTTCGACTCGAGCGTCGAGCACATCGTCGAGGCCGTTGCGCGTCGTGTTCACGCTGTGGGCAGGCGCAAGTTCGTGATCGCCGAGAGCGGTCTCAACGATCCCCGCGTGATGCGCTCACACGCCCGAGGCGGCTATGGTTGCGACGCCGCCTGGGCCGATGACTTCCACCATGCTCTGCGAACCCTCATCACGGACGAACATGACGGCTACTACGCCGAGTTCGGGCGCGTCGGCCAGCTGGCAAAGGCCTTCCACCGCCCGCACGTGCATGACGGCGACTACTCCGAGGTCCGCAAGCGTCGCTTCGGCGCGCCCGCCGACGACATCCCGCCGTCGCGCTTTGTCGTCTTCTGCCAGGACCACGATCAGGTCGGCAACCGCGCCTTCGGTGACCGGCTTCCGCCGCTCGCCCGCTCGCTCGCTGCCTTCTGCGTGCTGCTCTCACCGTTCACGCCGATGCTCTTCATGGGCGAGGAGTACGGCGAGGACGCGCCCTTCCAGTTCTTCTCAGATCACATCGACAAACGCATCGCCGACGCCACCCGCAAGGGCCGGCGCGCGGAATTTGCCGCCTTTGCATCGTTCGGGCAGGAGGTGCCAGATCCGCAGGATCTCGCCACCTTCGAGGCATCGAAACTCTCGCGCAAGGTCGATCCGGAGCTGGCTGCGCTCTACGCCGAGCTGCTGCGCGCCCGGCGTGAGCTTGCCGACCAAGAGCAGGGCGAGATCGCATTCGACGAGGACGAACGCTGGCTGCGGGTCCAGCGCGGCGCCTATGAGCTCGTCTGCAACTTCGGCGCCGGCGAGCTCTCGCTGCGTCGGCCGGAGGCGCGTATGAGGCTGGGCACACATCCCGAGGTCACGCTGCGGCGTGGCCGCCTCACCCTGCCCCCGCTGAGCGGCGCGCTGCTCATGGCCGGGGGGCCGAAAGCCTGATGGAGGTCTGGCCCGGTCGCCCATTCCCGCTCGGCGCAACCCGGGATGAGAGCGGCACCAACTTCTCGCTGTTCTCCGAGCACGCCGAATCGGTCGAGCTCTGCCTGTTCGACGACGCCGGCAACGAGCAGCGCGTACCCGTCACCAACCGCCGCGCTCAGAATTGGTACTGCTACCTGCCCGGTGTCGGTGCCGGCCAGCGCTACGGCTACCGCGTGCACGGACCGTATGACCCCGCCAATGGCCACCGCTTCAACCCGGCAAAGCTGCTGATCGACCCCTATGCAAAGTCGATCGAGGGCGTCGTCGACTTCAAGACCGACGCCAACATCCTGCCCTACGTTCCCGACGGCGGCGCCGACGGCGACGACATGGAGCGCGATGACGAGGATGATTCTGCGGCGATCCCCAAGTCGGTCGTCGTCGACGGCGCATTCGACTGGGAGGGCGACCAGCCGCTGCGTACCCCGTTCGCGGACACCGTCATCTACGAGACGCACGTGCGCGGCTTCACGATGACCCATCCCGAAGTTCGGGACGACCTGCGCGGGACCTATGCGGGGCTCGCTTCCGAGCCGGCGCTCGCCTACCTCAAGGGCCTTGGGATCACGGCCGTCGAACTGCTGCCGATCCATCACATCTCAAGCGAGTCGTTCCTCGCCGATCGCGACCTCTCCAACTACTGGGGCTACAGCACGATCGGCTACCTGGCACCGCATTCCGAGTACGCGGCCACCGGCCGCCGCGGCGAGCAGGTGCGCGAGTTCAAGGGCATGGTCAAGGCGCTCCACGGCGCCGGCATCGAGGTGATTCTCGATGTCGTCTACAACCACACGGCAGAGGGCAATCACCTCGGCCCGATGCTTTCGTTCAAGGGCGTCGACAACGTCGCGTACTACCGGCTGGTGCCCGACGACAAGCACCACTACATGGACTTCACGGGCACGGGCAACTCGCTCAACCCGCTGCATCCGAGCGTCCTGCGTCTGATCATGGACTCTCTGCGTTACTGGGCGGTCGAGTGCCACGTCGACGGCTTCCGCTTCGACCTGGCCTCGGCGCTGGCGCGCGAGTTCTTCGACGTCGACCGGCTCTCTTCGTTCTTCGACATCATCCACCAGGACCCGGTGCTCTCGCAGGTGAAGCTGATCGCCGAGCCCTGGGACGTCGGCCCCGGCGGTTACCAGGTGGGGAACTTCCCGGTGCTGTGGTCGGAGTGGAACGGGATGTACCGCGACACGATGCGTGACTTCTGGCGCGGCGAGGGCAACTGCGGTGACTTCGCCTCGCGGCTGTCCGGCTCCTCAGACCTGTATCAGAGCGACGGCCGTGACCCGTTCGCGTCGATCAACTTCGTCACTGCTCACGACGGCTTCACGCTCGCCGACCTCGTCTCCTACAACGACAAGCACAACGATGCCAACGGCGAGGACAACCGCGATGGCACCGGCGACAACCGCTCCTGGAACTGCGGGGCCGAGGGCCCGACCGACGATCCTGCCGTCGGCGACCTGCGCGGCCGCCAGCAGCGCAACTTCCTGACCACGCTGCTGCTCTCGCAGGGGACGCCGATGCTGCTCGGCGGCGACGAGCTCGGACGCACCCAGGAGGGCAACAACAACGCCTGGTGTCAGGACAACGAGACCTCCTGGTACGACTGGGTGCGCACGGACGGGTCAAAGCAGATGCGCACATTCACCAAACGGCTGATCGCGCTGCGCCGCAATCACCCCGTCTTTCGCCGTGAGCGGTTCCTCGAGGGCGCAGTCGATGGCGAGGCGCTCCCGGATGCCTGGTGGTTCCGCTCCGACGGCTACAAGATGACGCAGAAGGATTGGAACTCGGGCGAGCTCGTACTCGGCCTGTTCCTCAATGGTGAGACGATCCCCAACCTCGGACCGCACGGCGAAGAGATCAAGGACAGCTCGTTCCTGCTGCTGTTCAACTCCTCAGGCGACGATCGCGAGTTCATGTTGCCGCGCAAGCAGATGGGAGCGGCGTGGGCGGTCGAGGTGAATACGGTCGACCCAGATATCGAGCCCGCCAGCGTGCGCCATGAGGCGCACACACCGGTGATCGTTACGGCGCGCTCGATGCAGGTCCTCAAGCGAGACGCATGAGCGCGCAGCTGCGCGCCACCTACCGGGTGCAGCTGACCCCCGAGTTCGGCTTCGCCGCCGCCGCCGAGCTGATCCCGTACCTGCGTGATCTCGGCATCTCACACCTCTACTTGAGCCCCTCGCTGCAGGCCCGCGCGGGCTCGACCCACGGCTACGACGTCGTCGACCCGACGAGACTGTCCGACGCGCTCGGCGGCGAGCGGGCATTCCGCGAGCTCGCGGCAGAGGCGCACGGCGCGGGCATGGGGATCGTGCTCGACGTGGTCCCCAACCACATGGCCACCGACCCCGCCAACAGGTTCTGGTCAGACCCCGAGCTGCGCGAGCGCTTCTTCGATGTCGACCCCGTCAGCGGCCGCCACCGCCGCTTCTTCGACATCGACGACCTCGCTGGGATTCGCATCGAGCGCGAGGAGGTCTTCACAGCCACCCACGCGCTGATCCTGGCGCTGCTCGAAGAGGGCCTGATCGACGGCCTGCGGATCGACCATCCCGATGGGCTGGCCGATCCGGTCGGCTATCTGCGGCGGCTGCGCGACGGTGGCGCGCACCGCGTGTGGGTCGAGAAGATCCTCGGCTCGACCGAGCGGCTGCCGGCCGACTGGCCGGTGTCGGGCACCGTCGGCTACGAGTTCCTCAACGACGTCTGCGGGCTGTTCGTCGATCCCGCCGGGGAAGCGGTGCTGACCGATCTCTGGAACGAGCTCAGCGGCGACACGCGATCGTTCGGCGCCTACGCACTCGAGGCCAAGCTCGAGCAGGCGCACACGACGTTCACGCCCGAGGTCGAGCGTCTCTACCGCGACGCGACCACCAACTCCGCCGGCGGCACCGCCGATCCAGACATATCCCCAGGCATATCCACATATCCTTATATGTCGAGCCCGACGAGCGTCGACGCGCTCGCATGGGGGCTGTCGTCGCTGCCGGTGTACCGCACCTACGAGCCGCTCAGCTCCGGCCCGTTCATCACGCGCTTTCAGCAGACGACGCCGGCGATCATGGCGAAGGGCGTCGAGGACACCGCCTTCTACCGCTACTCGCGGTTGCTGGCGCTCAACGACGTCGGCGGCGACCCCGGGCGCTTCGGGATCGGTGTCGACGACTTTCACGAGGGCAATGCCGCGCGGGCACTGCGTCACCCCGAGGCGCTGCTGTCGGTGATGACCCACGACGCCAAGCGCTCGCTCGACACGCGCGCACGGATGGCCGTGCTGTCGCAGATCCCGGAGCGCTGGGTGAACGCGTCGCGTCGCTGGCTCGAGCTCTCGGAGAAGCACTGCACGCCGGTCGAAGGGCGCGTCGCGCCGGATCTGCAGGAGCGTTACTTCATCCTGCAGACGCTCGTCGGTGTCTGGCCGATCGAGTCCGAGCGCCTCGACGGCTACCTCGAGAAGGCGCTGCGCGAGGCCAAGCGCAACACCAACTGGGTCGAACAGAACGAACCCTACGAGCAGGCGGTCCTGGCCTTCGCCCACGCACTCGCCGCCGACACGGAGTTCCGCACCGAGCTCGAGGGCTTCCTCGAGGCGATCGAAGCGCGCACGCTGCACACGACGCTCGGCCAGCTCGCACTGAAGCTGACGGCGCCGGGCGTTCCCGATACCTACCAGGGCGACGAGCTCGAGTTCCGCGCGCTGGTCGACCCCGACAACCGCCGACCCGTTGACTGGGAGCTGCGCCGGGAGCGGCTCGATCATCTGCTCGGCGGCGGCCTCCCGGGCGAGGGGCTCGGCGACCGCAAGCTATGGCTGACCGCGCGGCTGCTCGGTCTGCGAACACGCCGCCCGGAGATCTTCAGCGGCGACTACCGAGTGCTCGCCGCCGGTCCCGCCGCCTGTGTATTCGTGCGCGGCAGCGGCGACTTGCTCGTTGCTGTGGTGCTGCCGCGTGCGGGTGAGGACGCCGATCCGGTCGTGCACGGTTTGCGCCCGTCCGACCGCTGGCGCGACGTGCTCAGCGGTGAGGAGCGCAATATCGAGGGCAGCCCGCGGCTCTCGGAGTTGATCGACGCTGAGACCGGCGTCGGCATCTACGAGTCGCTTCGCGGCTCGATCTAAATCCGTTCGAGCACGTCGAACGACCAGACCTCGCTGGCGGAGCCGACCGGCCCGCGCTCGCGGTGCTGCGAATGACCGGCGCCGAAGTCGGCGCTTTTCATCCAGGCCTCAAAGTCCTGTTCCGAGCGCCAGCGTGTGAGCACCAGACAGATCTCGCGGCCGTCGTTGGGTGCCAGCAGCTCGAAGCCCTCAAAGCCCTCGGCCGATTCGACGCGTCCGGCGCGCTTGGCAAAACGCTCTGCGAACTCCTCCATGCGGTCCGGCGCGACCGTGATGGCGTTGATCTTGACGACGCTCATGCGGACTCCTCGACAACGAGAACCACAAGCTTACGCGGACCGTGCACGCCCTCGACGCGTTGCAGCTCGATGTCGGAGGTGGCGGACGGGCCCGAGATCAGCGTGATCGGACGGCGGTCGTGGCCGACGATTGAGCCGAGCTGCGTGATCGCCTCGGGGACGCTGCCCACAACCTGGTCTCTATTGACGATGCAGATGTGCAGGTCGGGGACCAGACTGAGCAGACGCCGGCCCTCGTGTGCGCTGCTGGTCAGGGCGATCGTGCCGGTCTCGGCGATCGCGATGGTGCAGCCGGTGATCGCGCCGTCGAGCTCATCGAGCTCGCGCGGGGTGAGTGTCATGTCGTCGGCGAGCAGGTCGAGTTCGGGCGGCCGCCACGAATCCGGGAGCGCTGCTGGGATCACGAGGCGGCGGGCGCCGTGGCGTGCGGCGGCTGCACCGATCGCGTGCGGGAGCTTGGCGGAGCTGACGCGCTGCACCTCGGCCTTGTAGTCGTCGACGCGCTCGCAGAAGAGCGCGACCAGCTCGTCGCGCGGGCGCTCGTCGGTGTGGCGGTAATCACGCGGTGCGGATACGGCCGCTGTGGTTCCGGTCGTGCTCGCGGTGGTGGTCGCGGTCGCCGCGCGGATGCGGGCGAGGATCTCGTCTCGGGCGCTGCTCATGTGGGGCGCTCGTCTTCGGCCGTTGCCTGCTCGACGAATCCGATTTTGGCGACCGGACGTAGGTCGCGCGTTCGCGTCCACGCGGAAAACGGCGGTGGCAGGCGGCGGATCATTCCCGATTTGATCAGCGGTCGTTGGAGCTGGCGCGCGACTCGCTGAGCGACTCGCATGCGACTCGCCCTGGCGAACGCCCAGCCCATCGCTCTCATCGCGAGCCGCTCCCCGGGTTTGCTGGTCGCCTGCACCGCCTGCTCCCGCAGGTGAAGCAGCACGCGCGGGATGTCGATCTTCACCGGGCACGCGTCGTAACAGGCGCCACAGAGACTCGAGGCGAACGGCAGCGTCGGCGCGTTCTCGATGCCGATCAGCTGCGGTGTGAGGATCGCTCCGATCGGGCCTGGATACACGGAGCCATAGGCGTGACCACCCGTGCGCGAATACACGGGACAGACGTTGAGACAGGCGCTGCAGCGGATGCAGTGCAGGGCCTGGCGTCCGATCTCATCTTTGAGGACGCGTGTGCGGCCGTTGTCGAGCAGCACCACGTGCAACTCCTGTGGACCGTCGCCGTCGGTCACGCCGGTCCACAACGATGTGTACGGGTTCATGCGCTCACCGGTAGAGGAACGCGGCAGCAGCTGCAGGAATACCTCGAGGTCAGCGAAGGTCGGCACCAGCTTCTCGATCCCGACGATCGAGACCAGCACCGGCGGCAGGGTCGTGCACATGCGGCCGTTGCCCTCGGACTCGACCACACAGAGCGTGCCCGTCTCGGCGACACCGAAGTTCGCGCCGCTGACGCCGACCTTCGCGTCGAGGAAGCGCTCACGCAGATACAGGCGCGCGGCCTCCGCGAGCACGGCGGGATCATCGGACTCGATATCCGGGGCGATCGTGTTCTTGAAGAGGTCACGGATCTCGGTGCGGTTGCGGTGGATCGCCGGCACGAGGATGTGGGAAGACCAGTCACCGTCGAGTTGCAGGATCAGCTCGGCGAAGTCGGTCTCGAGCGCGTGGATGCCGTGCTGAGCCAGCATGGCGTTGAGCTCGATCTCGTCGGTCGTGAGCGACTTGACCTTTACGACCTCCTTGGCGTCGTGCCTGCGCGCGACATCCGCGACGATCTGGCAGGCCTCCGCGCCATCACGGGCCCAGTGAACGGTTGCGCCCGCCGCCTGGAGAGCCTCCTCGAATTGCAACAGGTAGCTGTCGAGGCCGGCCATCACGTCGGCCTTGATCGCGCTGCCGGCATCACGCAGTGCCTGCCAATCGGGCAGCTCCGCCACGACCCGCGCGCGCTTGTCACGGATCGTGCCGGTTGCGTTGCCGAGGTTCGTGCGCAGCTGCGGATTGCCAAGCTCGCGGGCAGCGGCCTGCGGAAATGTCTCGCTTGGAGTCCTCACTGGCCCGATCCGCTGCTCATCTGCTCGCGAGGATCTCAGCAATGTGGATCGCCTGCACGCGGTCGCCACGCCGTGACAGTCCGCCGCCGATCTGCAACAGACACGAACCGTCGACCGCGGTGCACACGTCCGCGCCCGTCGACTCGATCGCGCTGCACTTGTCGGCCAGGATCGCGCTCGACGTGTCCGCGTTCTTGATCGAGAACGTGCCCCCGAACCCGCAGCACTCCGTCGCATCGGGCAGCTCGACAAGCTCGAGCCCTTTGACGTTACGCAACAGCCGCAGCGGCGCGTCACCGATCCGCGTCACCCGCAGCGAGTGACAGGTCGGGTGGTAGGTAACGCGGTGCGGATAGCTCGCGCCGACATCCTCGACACCAAGCCCGTGCACGAGGAACTCAGACAGCTCCATCGTCCGCTCGAGCACCGGGTGGCCGATTCTGAGCAGCTGCGGGTACAGCTCCCGGATCGCGCCGACGCACGACGACGACGGCGCCACCACCGCGTCGAACCCGCCGAACGTCGCCAGAAAGTGTTCAGCCAGCGGCAGCGCCTCGCGCCGGTAGCCCGAGTTCATGTGCATCTGCCCACAGCACGTCTGCTCGCGCGGGACGACCACCTCATGCCCCAACCGCTCGAGGATCGTCGCCGTCGCGCGCGCGGCATCGGGGAACATCGTGTCGGCGACACACGTCGCGAACAGGCCGATCCTCATGCCAGGGGAGTTTGCCTCATTTGTCTCATAATTACGAATCGCTTTCGAAAGCCTTCGTTAGCGTTTTGCAAACATCGTTTGACTTTCGATTAGGGGGTTGAGTAGATTGCGCGACGGGATGGACGAGAGAGAGGTTGTGCCCAACTTTTCCCAGCAGGACCGGATGGATGCTGTCCTCCGGCTGCTCGAGGCGCGCGATTCCGTGCAGGTTGCGGAACTTGCGGAGTTGTTTTCGATTTCAGAGGTAACGGTCCGCAGCGACCTCGCGACGCTGGCCAAGCAGGGCCTCGTTGCCCGCGTCCGTGGCGGTGTGCGCGCCATTCGCCAGGGGAACGCCGAGGTCGGATTCGACCTGCGCCTGCGACTCGAGGTCGAGCGCAAACGGGCGATCGCTCGCGCCGCCGCCGCCATGGTGCAGGAGGGTGACGCCGTCGCTCTCGACTCCAGCACAACGGCGTACTACCTCGCGCTCGAGCTGCGTGGCAAGCGTGAGCTCGTGGTCGTCACCAACGGTCTACTGGTCGCCACGGCGCTGGCCGACGCGCCCGGCATCACCGTGCTCGTCACCGGCGGCGTCCTGCGCCTCTCGGCCATGTCGCTGGTCGGCGACCTTGGCACCGACGTTCTGCGTACGACCCGTATCAACAAGGGCTTCCTCGGCGCTCGCGGGATCAGCCTCGAGCGTGGGCTGATGGACCTGAGCCCCGATGAGGTCCGGATCAAGCAGGAGATGGCGGATGCCTGTGAGCAGGTCTACGGGATCTTCGACGGCAGCAAGTGGCATCGCAGTGCACTGCTCGCCTTCGTGATGGCCGAGGACCTCGCGGGGATCATCACCGACTCGAGCGCTCCGGCAGCCGAGGTCGAGGCATGGCGGGAGGCAGGCGTCGAGGTGATGCTGGTCGATCCCGGCCCGCGCGAGCCGTTGCCGATGCGCCCGCGGGATTTGCGGCGTTCAGTTCGAAACGATGAGGCGGTTGGTTGATGAGTGGAATTGCCAGGGTGCTGGACGGGATTCCGGCCCCGGTCAGTAGGTGGGACGACGAGGCGGCGGATGGGCTCGATCTGCTCGACGGCCTGGTCTACCGGTCGAACCTGCTCGGCGCCGACCGCGCGCTTGCAAATCAGGGCGGTGGCAATACATCCGCAAAGGTGACCGTCGTCGACCACACCGGACGCAGCGTCCGTGCGCTCTACGTCAAGGGCTCCGGCACCGACCTGGGGTCGATCACGGCTGCCGGGTTCCCCGGGCTGCGGCTGGAGGACCTGTTGCCGCTGCGTGAGCGCACGGCCATGGACGACGCGGAAATGGTCGACTACCTGCTGCGCAGCGCGCTCAGGCCCGATCAGCCGCGGCCGTCGATCGAGACGCTGCTGCACGCGTTCGTGCCTGCCGACCACGTCGACCACGCCCACCCCGACGCGGTCATCGCGCTGACGTCGAATCCGCGCGGCCACGAGCTCGCGGAGGAGGAATTCGGCGAGGAGGCCGTGTGGCTCGGCTACGAGCGTCCGGGCTTCACGATGTCGCGCAAGATCGCGCTGATGCTCGAGGCGCATCCACAGGCGCGAGCCGTGCTTCTGGAGAAGCACGGCCTCGTGACCTGGGGCGCCACCGGGTTTGAGAGCTATACGGGCACGATCGAGTTCACCGCGCGTGCCGCGGAGGCGCTCAGTCGCGCCGCCGCCGGCCGCTTCGGCCTGGGCGGACCCAGGGTCAAGGCGCTCAGCGACGAGGCTGCCGAGGTCCTGCTCGCGACGACGCTGCCGACCCTGCGCGGGGCACTGCTGGCGGACACGAATCAAATGATCCTGCAGGTCGATCGCAGCCCGGAGGCGATCGAGTTCGCCTCGTCGGCTCACGCTCCTGAGACCAGCCAGGTCGGCGCTCCCTGTCCCGACCACCTGATCATGACCAAGCACAAGCCGCTGATGGTCGAGTTCGATCCCGAGACCGGTGGCCCCGACGAGCTGCGCGAAGCCTTCAGGACCGGTGTCACCAAGTACTCGGATTGGTATCGCGGCTACTACGAGCGCAACGTGGACGACGAGACGCGCCCGTTCGCCTGTGATCCGGCGGGCCCGCGTGTCGTGCTGATCCCGGGCGTCGGGATCGTCACCGCCGGGCCCGAACGCAAGCGCACGCAGTTCGCGCGTGACCTCTACCACCGCGCGATCGCTGTCGAGGACGCCGCCGATGCGCTCGGTGGGTTCCGCTCGCTGAGCGAGGCGGAGGCCTTCAAGATCGAGTACTGGCCGCTCGAGCGCTACAAGCTCGCGCAGGCACCCAAGCCGCGCGAGCTCTCCGGCCGCATCGTCCTGATCACCGGCGGCGGGAGTGGCATCGGCCGCGCAACGGCACGGCTGATGGCTGACCTCGGCGCGCACGTGGCGGTCGCCGATCTCAACTTCGAAGGCGCCACCGAGGTCGCCGACGAGCTCGTCAAGACCCACGGCGCGGGACGCGCGATCCCGATCCCGGTGGACGTCACGAGCGAGGATGCGGTCGTCTCGATGGTGCGCCGCACGGCGCTCGAGTACGGCGGCCTCGACATCCTCGTCGCGTCGGCCGGACTTGCCTCAAGCGCCCCGGTGACGGAGACGACGCTCGCCGACTGGGAGCGCAACTACGCGGTACTCGCGCGCGGGACCTTCCTGTCCGCGCGGGAGGCCTTCCGCGTCATGCAGGAGCAGGACCGGGGCGGCTCGATCGTGGTCGTCGCCTCGAAGAACGCACTTGTCGCGGGCGCCAACGCGTCCGCGTATTCGTCGGCCAAGGCCGCTTCGCTGCATCTTGCGCGCTGCCTGGCCGAGGAGGGCGGTCCACGCGGGATCCGTGTGAACACCGTCAACCCGGACGCCGTGATCGAGGGATCGGCGATCTGGTCCTCCGATTGGAAGGCCGAGCGGGCCGGAACCTACGGACTCGAGGAGGACGATCTCCAGAAGTTTTACCGGGGGCGGACCAAGCTCGGCGTCAGCGTTTTGCCCGAGGACGTGGCCGAGGCGATTGCCTACATGGCCGGTCCACGGTCGAGCAAATCAACCGGAAACGTGATCAACGTCGACGGTGGAGTAACGGCCGCCTACCCCAGGTGAGCAGGTGTGGCCACGGTGCCGCAAAGCAGCGATTTGGGATGAGAGAGGAGGAAGCCGACGTTGCAACCCGATCGGTTTGAGACACCAATACTTGCCGATGACGGTGCCCCCGATGTATCGGGGTACCTCTTC
>Ga0302314_10005424_pt1 | contig 23258 bp, 19 predicted proteins | sample III_Palsa_N2_3_FD_200533 | JGI IMG/M metagenome (GOLD analysis project Ga0302314, IMG submission 200533) | Peat permafrost microbial communities from Stordalen Mire near Abisko, Sweden - III_Palsa_N2_3 | ecosystem: Environmental > Terrestrial > Soil > Palsa > Peat permafrost | place: Sweden... | reverse complement strand
GAGCGGGCGATCTCGCAGCATCTGCGCATCGGCATCGCCGCCATGGATCTGCTGCGCGAGGAAGGCCCGCGCCTGCATTCGCGCAAGCTCAGGAGCTTCGACGAGCCGCCGTTCCGGTGAGGAGGAGGGTCAGGGTCCCGCGCAGAACACGGCCGTCTCGGTCGCCTGCAGATTGCGGATCGGAGCACCCTGGCGCACGACGTATTCGGACAACCCGACATGATGCGTCTCGGAATCGGGCTTCCAGTCCCAGGTATAGCCCAGGCCGGTAAAGGGATAGCCCGGCTGGTCGAAGCCGATCCGGTAGGAGATCAGCATCTGGTTCAGCACGAAACCGAGCCGGCTGCGATCGGCCCCGGCCGGCACCGAGGCGGGGCAGGAACTCGTGGTGATGCTGGGATCGGCACAGGGCCGGAAGATGTCCGGGCTCGATGCCTTGAAGCTGAAGACCTTGCGGGCACTGGCGTCGCCGGGCGGCAGGCCCAGCAGCTGCTGCAGACGCAGATCGAGTTCGGGCTCGCGGATCCCGGCGCAACGCTGTTTCATCTGCGCCGCCTGGGTCACCCAGGTATCGCCGGCCAGCGCCACGCCGCCCTTGCCGTCCGGCACCGTCTTCACCTGATAGCCCCAGGTGACGAGGTCCGGCTCCGGCTCGGTGATCGGCAGCAGGGTCACGCCGACATCGCCAGGGCGCTTGACCGCGGCTTCCTTGATCGAATCGGCATAGACGGCGCTCAGCGGCGGCGTGCTCGCCGCCCCCGGCGGCACCGGCGGCACCGGCGTGCAGGCAGCGGCCAGCCCGGCCACCAGCAGCGCCAAGGCGGCACGGCCCGCTAAATCAGCCCGGACCGGTCGGTCCGCGATCATCGAGATGAACTTCGCTGCCATCGCCGCCCCCTGAATTGCCCGAGCATTTCTTATCAAGGAACCACTTTTACGGGAAACCGAGGAGAAAGTCATGACCATCTCGTCCGGGTGCAGGATGCCGAACGATCCGGGCCGGGGTTACGGCGTCGTCTGTTGCGGCAGGGTCTCGATGCCCAATCTCGCCTGGTATCTGGGGCTCATATGCCAGAGGCCGATTTCCACGCCCAGCCCGAGCCAACCGCCTGCGCTGACGTTTGCCGCGACGGGACCGATGGCGGTCAGGCTGACGGCAGTTTGCAGGGCGATCTGATCGCCGCGATAGCCGAGGCGCTCGATCCGGCCGTAATGATCGCCGAAGCTGCCGGCGCCGGACCATCCGGCCCATAGTATGCCGGTATCGGCGGCGTGATTGGCGACCGGATCGCCATAGATCAGGTAGTTGATGAAATTGCCGGCGCCTTGCGGCGGCGCGTGATAGCCGGGAATGCCCGGTCCGGCAAAGCCGACGCCGCCATAGTGAAATTCCTTCGCCGCGATCTGCGCGCCATAGGCGCCGAGGGAATTGCCGGTCACGAAGATGTTGGCGGGGTCGGTCGAGAGGGGCGGCACCTGGTGCGCCGCGCCGATCGTCACGGCATCGACGAAGGCGCGCACATCCTGATCATAGGCTCGGGGTGCCAAGCCGTGGAGAATCGCGGCATCGGTGTCATAGGTTCCGCCGTTCACGAAGGGGATCGGATTGAGCCTGCGGAAGGCGATGACGATTTGCCCCGTCTCGTCGCTGACGAAAGCGTCGGCAAAGAAGCCATCGTTCGAAACGCTGCCGAGACCCGGCGCAATGGCCAGTTTCGTCCAGCCGACCGGTGGTGATTGCCCGCGCTCCGTCCTGATCAGGCTGTAGAAGACATTGTTGTCCGGCAGCGATCCGGCCTCGGCCGAAGCCGCGACGAGTGCCGCCAGCGCCGCCAGCCCGGCGGCCACGGTCTTCATCATGAGCCCGGTGCCATCCCCACCGCGGTGGGATAGGCGGCTCGAATTGTGCCAAAGGGCATCCTATTCAGTTGATGGACCCTGCCGATTTTGAACCTCCAGCGGTTATAGCGGAGTTCGGCCGCGCGGCAAGAAGCGATAGGGGGCTACAGCTTGGCGACGCTGCCGCCCGGCCGCAACAGCCGTGTCTCGCGCTCGGCCAGCGTGACGCAGCGATGGATCACCAGCATGCCGAGGAACGAGGGCAGCATGGCATAGCCCATGCCGCCGCCCAGTGCCGCCACGAGGGCGGCCAGCATGCAACCGAGGATGCCGCCGATATCCCAGCCGGATTCGGTGAAGAAATGAAAGCTGAGCGGCCCCAGCCGATGGGCGCGGTTATACATCGTGCTCATGATCGTCGGCGTGTAAAGCGAGGTCGCGACCACGCTGAAGGCATTGACCGCGAATGCCGCCGGGCCGTTGCCGATGGCGAGGATGCGCGCCGCGATGCCGAGCAGCATCAGCACCGTCACCACCATCAGCAGCCTGCCGCCATGGCCCAGATCGAGGACGCGGCCGGCGGTGAAGGCGAGGATGGCCGCGACCAGCCCGGACAGCGCCATGGCGCCGCCATAGATCTCGAAGCTGGATTTGAGCGTGGTAAAGAGGGCCAGCGACCAGACGAAGCCCCAGCCGATCTGGACCAGCCCGTCCGAGACGAAGATCAGAAAGCCGATGCCGTCGCCCTTGAGCGAGTGGCGCGCCTTGGGCACCGGACCCGACGCGATCTCGGGCATGCGCAGCAGCGGCCAGAGGGCCCCCAGCTGCAAGAGGCCGCCGATCGCGAAAGTCGCGGCCGGTCCGGAATTCGCCATCAGCCAGCCGCCCAGCGCCGGGCCGACAATGCCGGCGATCGAGCGGATCGCCTCGAGCCCGCCGACCTGGCTGCCCCGTGTCTCGGGCTCGCCCACCGCCGCCACAACCGCGTGATAGAGCGGCCAATAGAGCGCATCGGCCAGCGCCGTGAGGGCAATCCAGCTGACCAGCCCGGCCGGGTGGGTGGCAAAGGCGAGCGGGATGAATTGCAGCGCCCGGACCCAGGTGCCGAGCGCCAGGCTGCGCCGCAGGCCCAGCTTTGGCACCAGCCACAAGACCAGGAAGCGCAATCCGAAGCGCACACAAAGCACAGCGGCGAGCGCCAGGAAGGTCAGGGTCAGGCTGAGCCCGCTCTTGAGCAGGTAGACGGCGAAGAAGTTGCCGGCGACCTGGGCCGAGACCATGACGAAGCCCGAATGCAGATTGATCTGCCCGGCAAGGCGGCGGGTCGGGCGAAGCGGCATCGATCGGGAAACTCGGGCGGGCGGGGGACAGGCGGGCGCGACCCTAGCCGGTATTGCCCGTGCCGGCCAGACGGCAGCACGGTTTCGACTCTCCCCTTGTCGAAAATCGCCGCCGGGTGCCGCGCCGATTTTCATCCGGCCCGAACTCGACTATGACAGCATGCACCGATCCGCCCCCCGCGCCAGCAGTTGGATTTCGAAAGCATCATGGCCTCCGAGCAGTTCATCCTGACCCTGTCCTGCGTCAACCGCCCCGGCATCGTCGCCGCGGTTTCGACTTATATGTTCGAGAAGCAGTTCAACATCCTCGATGCGGCGCAATTCGACGACACCGCGACCGGCCGTTTTTTCATGCGCGTCGTGCTCAACCCGGTCGGCGCACACGAGGATCTGGCGGCGATCAAGTCCGGCTTCACGCCGATCGCCGAGAGCTTCGGGATGAGTTGGAACCTGCGGGCGCGCTCGGAAAAGCGCCGGGTCATGATCCTCGTCTCGAAATTCGATCATTGCCTGACCGATCTGCTCTATCGCTGGCGCATCGGCGAGATCCCGATGGACATCTCGGCGGTGGTCTCGAACCATCCGCGCTCGACCTATTCGCATATCGACCTGGAGGGCATCCCGTTCCACCACGTGCCGGTGACCAAGGACACCAAGCTCGAGCAGGAGACCCATATTTGGAGCCTGGTCAAGGAGACCAAATCCGATCTGGTCGTGCTCGCCCGCTATATGCAGGTGTTGTCGGACGGACTGGCGGCCAAGCTCAGCGGCCGCTGCATCAATATCCACCATTCCTTCCTGCCCGGCTTCAAGGGTGCGAAACCCTATCACCAGGCCTTCGAGCGCGGCGTCAAGCTGATCGGCGCCACCGCGCATTACGTGACCTCCGATCTCGATGAGGGCCCGATCATCGAGCAGGATGTCGAGCGCATCACCCATCACGCGACACCAGACGATCTGGTGCGCAAGGGCCGCGATATCGAGCGGCGCGTGCTGTCGCGCGCCATCACCTGGCATCTGGAAGACCGGATCCTGCTGAACGGCCACCGCACCGTCGTCTTCACGGATTGATCGAGGCCCCATGACTGCCCGAATTATCGACGGCAAGGCCGAAGCCGCCGCCTTGCGCGCCCGCATCGCCGTGGACGCCCATGCCCTCAAATCCAGCCATGGCGTGACACCGGGCTTGGCCGTGGTGCTGGTCGGCGAGGATCCGGCCAGCCACGTCTATGTCCGCAACAAGGCGGCGCAGACGCGCGAGGCCGGCATGGCCTCGTTCGAGCATCGTCTGCCCGACACCACGACCGAGGCCGAGCTCCTGGCGCTGGTGGCCGAACTCAATGCCCGCGCCGATGTCCACGGCATCCTGGTGCAATTGCCGCTGCCGGCGCAGATCTCGGCCGACAAGGTGCTGCAGGCGGTTGCCCCGGAAAAGGATGTCGACGGCTTTCACCCGCTCAATGCCGGGCTGCTCGCCATCGGCAAGCCCGGCCTGGTGCCATGCACGCCGCTCGGCTGCCTGATGCTGGCGAAGACGGTGCATGAGCGCTTACGCGGTCTCGAAGTCGTGGTCGTTGGCCGCTCGACCATCGTCGGCCGGCCGGCGGCCCAGCTGTTCCTGACCGAAAGCTGCACCGTCAAGATCGCCCATTCCGCCACGCGCGATCTGCCCGGAGCGTGTCGCCAGGCCGATATCCTGCTGGTCGCCGTCGGCAAGCCCGAGCTGGTGCGCGGCGACTGGATCAAGCCCGGCGCCACGGTGATCGATGTCGGCATCAACCGCGTCGACAAACCCGGCGGCGGCACCCGCCTGGTCGGCGACGTCGCCTATGCCGAGGCACGCGAAGTGGCCGGCGCCATCACTCCGGTCCCGGGCGGGGTCGGGCCGATGACGATCGCGTGCCTGCTGGCCAACACGCTGACCTGCGCCAAGCGGAGCGTGGGGCTGGCGGGGTAGGTCAGGACTGGACGCCGCCAAGGATTTGGGGGAAGCACTCGCTCAAACTCCTCCTCCCCTTGCGGGAGGAGGTTGGGAGGAGGGGTGCGCCGAAGGCGCCATGAATGCTCCGACCCTGCATTGATATTGTTCCGAAACCGCGTCGACTGGCAGCAACACCCGCTTCTCCCGACCTTGTCCCTTCCGCGCATCTGGCGCGCGGCTCGCTTCGCGACCGGAGCGCTCCGCTTTCGCGGATGCTCCCACGAGGGGAGGAGGAGAAGAATCGGCCGGGCCTTCGGTGCGATCGTGCCGCCTCGACTCCCGCACTGCGACATCTTGTCCGGCGTGTGCCGCACTCCCAGATAATTATCGCAGTCCATTGGGCACCCGACCGCGGAGCAGTCGCCAGGCGGACGTGAAACCTGAGGCCTCGATCCTCGCTTCGAACAGCTCTTCCCCGAATCCCACAAACAAGCCCGCTTCGGCCGAGCGGGGCCGGTTCGCGCGCCCCGTGTCTATGATCCAGGAGAAACCCCCATGCCGTTCTTGACGGTCGGCCTCGTCGTGGCACTCCTCGTGTTTCTCGCCTCGGTGCGCGTCGTGCGGGAATATGAGCGCCTCGTAGTGTTCCGCCTCGGCCGGCTGGCCGGTGCCCGCGGTCCCGGTCTTATCCTGCTCGTGCCCTATCTCGAGCGTGGGCTGAAGGTCGGGCTGCGTACCGTCACCTCGAACCTCGCCACCCAGGAGACAGTGACCCGCGACGGTGTCGCGGTGCGGGTGAATGCCGTGCTCTGGCACAAGGTCAATGATCCGGTCCTGGCGGTCATCAGCGTCGAGAACCGGGACAGTGCCGTGATCCTGGCCGCCGAGACGACCCTGCGCGACATCATCGGCCAGAACGATCTCGACGGCCTCCTGAAGGCGCGCGACCGGGCAAATGATCTGCTGCGCGAGAACCTCGCGGGCGCCGTCGCCAAATGGGGCATCGAGATCGTCGGCGTCGAGATCAAGGATCTCGACATCCCCGAGAACATGCAGCGCGCCATCGCCAAGGAAGCCGAGGCAATCCGCGAGCAGCGCGCCCGCATCATCAAGGCCGAAGGCGAATTCAAGGCGGCCGAGATGCTGTCGGCGGCGGCCAAGACCATCTCCGGCCAACCGGGCGCGCTCGAACTGCGCCGGCTGCAGACCCTCACCGAGATCGGCGCCGAGCATAACAGCACCATCGTCGTCGCCATGCCGATGGAGACGATGACGGGGGTGGCGGCGACGGCGGGGATCGCGCGCGCCGTGGCCGGGGAAACTGGGGGGTGAGCGGGGGGTGGGCGGGCGGATCCAGGGCGCGGTGGTTTTGGGGGCGCGGAGATGAAATAAGCTTCTGGCCGCATTCTTCTCGATCAGAACGAGAGCCTGGAGGCAAATAAACATGACAAGTCGGATTACGATAGAACCAACAGGTTCGAAGGACACCGGAACCTGCGACTGCTGCGGCCGCAGTTCCCGTCGCGTTTGGGGCTACGCCTACGCCGACGGGCGTTGTTTGGCTGCGTACTTTGTCCATTGGACGCTGGGGCACGTTGCAGATCGGGGTGCCAACATCGACCTGATCCTCGGTGAATGGGGTGAGGCGACGTCCCCCGAGGGCCGCAGTGCACTCGCCCTGGCCTACAGGCTGATCGATACCGGCCCTTCCATGATGGTGATCGACGCGAACATCAGACCGTTTTCAAGCAGCCCGCTCGTCGGTCGAGCGCTCAGTCGCGACGAAGTTATCGGTACAAGCTCAGCTCAAGGGGCCTTTGCGGTCGCCGATGCTGTTCTCGCGCAAGATCAACGCGTTGCCGAAGTCCTGGGCGGTTGGCAGGTGGGCATCTGAGGCCGCCACCCAGCGACGGCCATGGGCGGACGGTCAAAGGAATAGAGGGAAATAGGGGAGAATAAGCACCAGACCTCGGCCACTCGGCCCAACCCCCTAACCATCCACCGCCAGAGCCTGAATCATCCGATCGATCACCGCCCCAACCTCCGCCCGCGCGCCAGCCTTGTCGCTCGCCGCCGCCAGATAGAGCGCGCTCTCGCGCAGCGCGCCGACCAGCACATGGGCCAGGGGCGCCACGGGCTGCGGCGCTACCCGGCCGAGAGCGATGGCGGCGGTGATGAGCCGCGCCGCCAGACCCACCCCGTAGTGGTCGCCAATTTCGCGCCAGCGTACCCAGCCGAGCACGGAAGGCGCCTCGATGAGGGCGATGCGCAGCATCTCCGGCTCGCTACAGGCGTCGAGCCAGCAGCCGGCGCCAAGCCGCATGAGGGCGACCGGATCCGTTTCTGCTGACTCCGCGAGGGCGATTTCGATGCCGGCGATCAGCTCGGCCTCGACCGATTCGAAGACCGCGGTGAAGAGGTCGATCTTGTCGGCGAACTGGTGGTAGAGCGCCCCGCGGCTGACGCCGGCCGCCCGTGCAATCGCCTCGGTGCCGATTTCGCCATAGCCGCGGGTGGCGAAGAGCGACCGTCCCGCCGCGATCAGGGCGTCGCGGGTCGCAGCGCTGCGCTCGACCTGGGTGCGCTTGTTGCTTTTCATACAGACTGTATGTATGTTTCAGGTGGGATACGCAATCGCGGCCCTGTCCGGAACCCGAGCCTCGCGCAGGCGAACAGGAGACTCATGAGCCATCTTGACCCGTCGTCGCTGTCGATGCTGCGCGCAATTTTCGGCATGGGGCTGCTTACCTTCGTGATGGCCGGCTGGATGACGGCCGTGCGCATGCCCGCGATGAAGCGCGCCGGCCTGACCTTGCAGGACGCCGCTCATACCAAGGCCCTCGCCGAGCGCCTGCCTTCGTCGGCCGTGCGCGTTGCCGACAATTACCGGCATCTGTTCGAGGCGCCCGTGGCATTCTATGCGGTCACCCTCGCCATCATTGTGGCCGGCCTCGCCGATCCCGTCTACGCGATTTGCGCCTGGGGATTTCTAAGCGCGCGCATCCTGCATTCCATCACCCAGGCGACCTTCAATCGCGTCGATGTGCGCGCCACCCTCTATGTCCTGTCCTGGATCCCGCTCGCGATCCTGATCATCCGGCCGCTGCTGACGCTCTGCTTCGCCCCGTCCTGAGGGCATCCGCCCCGCGGAACCTCCTACGCCGGCCGGCCGAAGCGCTCCCGGTAATCGGTCGGGCTGATCTTGAGTTTCTGGCGGAAATGATGGCGCAAGGTCGGGGCACTGCCGAAGCCGCTGAGCCGGGCGACCTCGTCGATCGGCAGCTTGCCGGCTTCGAGCAACTCGCGCGCCCGGTCGACGCGGATCGAGGCGAGCCAGGCGGCCGGGGTTTCGCCCGTTGCCTGGGTGAAGCGGCGGATGAAGCTGCGTTCGCTCATCGCCGCCAGGGCTGCCAGTTCCGGTACGGTGAAGGGATGATCGAGGCGGGCGCGCATGTCGTGGATCAGGTCGGAGAGCCGGGCGCCTTCGCGGGCCGGCACCGGGCGCTCGATATATTGCCGCTGCCCGCCATTGCGATGGGCCGGCAGGACCAGGCGCCGCGCCACCTTGTTGGCGATCTCCGGCCCGTAGTCGCGCCGCACCAGATGCAGCGCCAGGTCGAGACCGGCAGCACTGCCGGCCGACGTCAGGATATCGCCCGCGTCGACATAGAGCACATCCGGATCGAAGCGCAGCTGTGGCCAGCGCTCGCGCAGGATCTCGGCATAACGCCAATGGGTGGTCACGCGCCGATTGTCGAGCAGCCCGGTCGCCGCCAGCACGAAGACGCCGGAGCAGATCGACATCAGCCGGGCGCCGCGGGCATGGGCCGCCTGCAGTGCGGCGATCAGCGGCGCCGGCGGCGGGATTTCCGGGCTCTTCCAGCCGGGCACGATGATGAGATCGGCTTCTTCCAGGCGCTCGAGCCCGGCATCGACCTGGATCATCAGGCCGCCGGTCGCGCGCAGCGGTCCCGGCTCGACCGCGACGGTGATGAAGCGGTACCAGTCGGGCCCGAGTTCCGGCCGCGGCAGCCCAAAGATCTCGACGGCGATGCCGTATTCGAAAATGCACAGCTCGTCGAAGACCAGCGCGGCCACGAGCGGGCCGGTCGTCGCCGGCAGGAAGGTGTCGTTTGGCATGATCTTGACGAGTATCGGCACTTCCGCCACTCGCGGCAAGAGGCTCGAATCGGCATCATGGGCCTATCGTCACCACCAGGGATCTGCCGAATGTCCAACGTCACCGCCATTCCCGCCGCCCCCTCGGCCGAGGCGCTGCAGCATTTCGAGGCCGAGTTCACCTTCGAGACCGATTGTTCCGACGTCTACGCCGCCCTGCAATCGGGGCCGCTGGATTTCGTCCTGCTCGACACCCGCAGCCATGCCCTGTTCGCCGAGGGCCATGTCCCCGGTGCGGTCAGCCTGCCCCATGGCAAGATCATCGGCAGCCGGATCGCAGCCTATCCGGACGACACGCTCTTCGTCGTCTATTGCGCCGGCCCGCATTGCAATGGGGCCGCGCGCGCCGCGATCCGGCTGGCCCGGCTCGGCCGCCCGGTGAAGCTGATGGCGGGCGGTATCACCGGCTGGCTCGACGAGGGCTTCGCCCTGGAGCGCAGCCATGAGCTCGTCTGAGCCGGGTCTGGCGGCAGTCGCCCGGCGCGCCGAAGAATATCTCCGCAACCGGGGCGCCGCAATCGTTGCCCCGGCGCTCGACGAGGCCGGTTTGGCGGCACGCCTGGCGCTCTATGATTTCGCCGCCCCCCGGGCGCTCGACGCGATTGCCGCCGATCTCTTCGATCTGCTCGGCCATGCCACCATCCGCACCGACAGCCCGCGCTATTTCGGGCTGTTCAACCCGCCCGCCCTGCCCGAAGGGGTGGCCGGCGATCTGATCGCCGCGGCGGTAAACCCGCAGCTGGCGGTCTGGGGCCATGCCCCGGCCGCGGCCGAGATCGAGCGCAAGCTGATCCGGCTGTTCGGCGACCTCATCGGCTGGCCTGCGGCGGAGCTGGCCGGCGGCTTCACCAGCGGCGGGACCGAGGCCAACCACACGGCCTGCCTGGCGGCTCTCGCGCGGCGCTATCCAGGCTGGGCCGAGCGCGGGCTCGCCGCCGCCCATCCCCGGCCCGTGATCATCGTCTCGGCCGAGGCCCATCTCGCCTGGATCAAGATCGCGCGCAGCGTGGGGCTCGGCGCCGAGGCGATCCGCCTGGTGCCGACGGCGGATGGCCTGGCCCTGTCCGCGGCCGCGGCGGCCCAGGCGATCGCGGCCGAGCCCGGCATCGATCCCTTCCTGATCGTGGCCACGGCCGGGACGACCGGCCATGGTGCGATAGACGACATCGCCGGGCTCGCCGCCCTGGCGCGAGGCCTGGGATCGCATCTCCATGTCGATGCCGCCTGGGCCGGGGCGGCGTTGCTGCTGACCGAATGCCGGGATCTGTTCGTCGGCATCGAAGCGGCCGACAGCGTCACCATCGATCCGCATAAGTGGCTGTCGGTACCGATGGGAGCGGGACTCTACCTCGCGCGCGACTGGTCGGCGCTCGAGGCCGCCTTCGCGGTGTCGACCGGCTATATGCCCTCCGCCTCGGTCGAGCGGCGCGATCCCTATATCCACTCGCTGCAATGGTCGCGCCGGTTCATCGGGCTGAAGCTGTTCACCATCCTCGCCGCCTCGGGCCTGGACGGCGTGCGTGCGCGGCTCCGGCATCAGATCGCCATGGGGGCGCTGCTCCGCGACGGTTTGCGCGCTGATGGCTGGCAGGTGCTGAACGACACGGTTTTGCCGCTCCTGTGTTTCGCGCCGCTGGGCGAAACCGATGATGACGCGATCCGCGCGCTGGAGCGGGAGGTCGTGGCGTCGGGCGTGACCTGGATCTCCTCGGTGCGGCTGCGTGGCCGGCTGGCCTTGCGCGCCTGCATCACCAGCTACGAGACGGCGCCGGCCGATATCGAGGCCCTGCTGCGGCAATTGCGCTTGGCGCGGCCGGCATGACGGGCAGCGTGCGGCCGGCGCAGCCGGGCGACATGGCGGCCCTCATCCGGCTCTGCGGCGACCATGCCCGCTACGAGCGCGCCGGCTACGACTCTGGCGGGCATGGCGAGCGCCTGTCTGCGGCCCTGTTCGGGCGCACGCCCCGGGCGCTGGCCTGGATTGCCGAGCTCGATGGCGAGACGGTCGGCTATGCCAGCGGCGCTGTCGAATTTTCGACCTGGACGGCGCGGGATTTCTTCCATCTGGATTGCCTCTATCTCGACGCCCCGGCGCGTGGCGCCGGCCTTGGCTCGGCCTTGCTGCAGGAAGCTGCCGATGCGGCCCGACGGTGCGGGCTCGACACGCTGCAATGGTGGACGCCGGGCTGGAACGAGACAGCGTCCCGGTTCTACGAAGCGCAGGGGGCGCAGGCGACGAAACGGCTGCGCTACACGCTCGTGCTGTGAGCAGGTTGCCCCCTCCGAAATATGCCTTGCGCCGGCGGCATATCTGTCGCGCCGGTTGTGGCCGCCGGCCCAGCCTTCAGGTTCTGTTCACCACTCGGCGCTAGCGTCGGGGCCGCATGAACTCGGGGTTAATTTTCCATGGTCAAGGTCACACCGCAGCTGGTGGTGGATCTAATCAAGACGTTCCCGGCGGAAGAGCGGGACGCGGCCGGGCAGGATCTGGCAGTGCTGACGCGGTCGCCGTGGCAGGACGTGAATTGCCGGCTGCAATGCCGCGGGCTGCCCGCGCCGATCGGGCTGCTCGAATATGCGCTGCGTTTCGGCAGCCCTTCCTCGCTGACCCTGCTGCTCGAGGCCGGCGCCGAACCGAATGAGGGCACGCCGCGGCTGTTGACCGTGCTGGCGATGTCGAATACCTGCCCCGATGCGGGGCGGATCGAGAAGCTCCAGGTGCTGCTGGCGGGCGAGGCGCGGCCTGATTATGTCGAGAACGCCCCGCGCACCCCGCCGACGCCGTTGATCGCGCTGGCCCGGTCCAAGCTGGCCGGCATCCAGCGCTATTGGCTGGCCCGAATGCTGCGCTCGGCCGGAGCGCCGCCGATCGCGACCAATGATTACGAGCTGCATGTCGTCACCCGGCTGCTCGGCGAGCTGCGCAGCATCGACGAGATCATGGAATGCCTGCCGCCGGCGGCGCGCGAGGCGACCAAGGCGACGCCGTCGAGCCTGGACGGGCTGGTCACGGCGGTGCTGCGCAGCGAGGATGCCACCGCCCTCGGCCGCCTGGTGGCGGCGAAGCGCGACATGAAGCTGCCGCTCGATTTCGATGCCACCGTGGAATTGGCCAGGCTGACGATGCGGGTCGCCGACCATCCGCTGACACCGGAGCGGGCCGATTTCGCGCGGGCGCTCATCGCCGCCGGTGCCGTGGTGCAGCTGCCACAGGGTGGCGATTCGGTGTTCGAACGCGCGCTCGGGTTCGAGAATCACGAGCTAGTCGGGATCTTCCTGGCTGCCGACGCCAAGCTCGAACTCGCCTCCAACCCCAGCTTGGCGCTCGAAATGCAGCGCCGCAAGGGCCGGCCGCAATTGCCCAGGGCCAACGCGACGACGGCGTCAGCGGTGACCCGCCAGGCGGTCGCCGCCATCGACCAGCTGTGCCTCGGGATCGAGGGGCTGGAGGCCTGCGCCGATGCCGATCTCGGTCGCCTGACGGGAAACGACGCCGCTGCTCTGCAGTCGCTGGTCAAGCGCTTGCAGGGCTTGGCCGACCGGCTGGCGCCGCCGGCACCGCAGAACCGGCCGGCCCCGGCCGGGGAAAACGGGTCGCGCGAGAAACCGGAAGCCGGGACGGCCGCCTATCCGGCCCGGTCGCTCTCGGTGGTCGGGTCCTAGATTTTTACCCGCTCGCCCTTCGGATCGTAGAAGGGCGCCAGCGAGACCTGGGCGGGGATACGGTCGCCGGCGATCTCGAGCTCATACTGGCCTGACAGCACGAAATCGCGATCGACGCCTTCGGCATTGCGGACATAGCCCCAGCCGATGGCATGGCCGAGCGTATAGCCGAAGCCGCCGCTGCCGAGCCAGCCGACCGGCTGGCCGTCGCGGTAGATGGTCTCGCGGCCGAGCAGCGTCGCCGCCGGATCCGCGACGGCGAAACCCGCGAGCAGGCGGGGCAGGGGTGCTGCGGCCGCGCGCTCCAGCGCATCCCGGCCCTGGAACGAGGCTAGCCCTTTGAGCTTCACCGCCCAGCCGAGCCCGGCCATGAAGGGCGTGTGGTCGGGGCCGATATCCGCACCCCAGGCACGATAGCCCTTTTCCAGCCGCAGGCTTTCGATCGCGCGGTAGCCGGCATCGACCAGGCCGTGCGCCGCACCCGCGGCACAGAGCGCCTCATAGACCGAGACGGCGAATTCGACCGGGATATGCAGCTCCCAGCCGAGTTCCCCGACATAGGTGAGGCGGATCGCCAGCACCAGTGCCCCGGCCAGGCGGATCTCGCGCGCCGTGGCGAAGGGGAACCCGGCATTGCCGAGATCGTCGGGCGACAGAGCCTGCAGGATCACTCGGGCGTTCGGACCCATCAGCGCCAGCACGGCGTGGCCCGAGGTGACGTCGACCAGCGTGGCATCGCAGCCGGCCGGGATCGAGCGGTGGATCCAATCGGCATCATGGGTGGCAAAGCCGGTGCCGGTGACGAGGTAATAGCGATCCTCGGCCAGGCGCACCGCGGTCAGGTCGCATTCGATGCCGCCCTGCCGGTTCAGCATCTGGGTATAGATCACCGAGCCGGCCGGTCGTGCCACATCATTGGCGGCGATCCAGGACAGCGCCTTCTCGGCATCGCGCCCGACCAGCAGGAATTTAGCGAAGCTGGTCTGGTCGAAGAGGGCGGCGGACTCGCGGCAGGCGCGGTGCTCGCGCCCGACGGCGTCGAACCAGCCGGGGCGGGTGAAGGAATAGCGCTCCGTCTCGCCCGCTCGCGCGAACCAGTTCGGCCGCTCGAAACCCAGCTTCTCGCCGAAGACGGCACCCTTGGCGGCGAGCCGGTCATAAAGCGGCGAGCGGCGCAGGGGCCGGCCGGAACGATACTCCTCGTTCGGCCAGGCGATGGCGTAGTGCTTGGCATAGGCTTCGAGCGTGCGCGTCCGGACCCAGGACGGGTCGCGGTGATTGCGGCCGAAGCGCCTGATATCGACCGGCCAGAGATCGAAGGGCGGCTCGCCATCGGCGACCCATTCGGCCAGCGCCATGCCGGCGCCGCCGGCCGACGCGATGCCGAAGGCGTTGAAGCCGGCGCCGACGAACAGGTTCCGCAGTTCCGGCGCCTCGCCGATGATCCAGTTGCCGTCCGGGGTGAAACTCTCCAGCCCGTTGATCATCTGCTTGATGCCGGCCTTGGCCAGCGCCGGCACCCGGCCGAGGCTGAGCTGCATGATCGGCTCGAAATGGTCCCAATCGTCTTCGAGCAGGCGGAAGGCGAAATCCTCGGGCACGATTGGATGTGCCCAGGGAATCGGGTTGGGCTCATAGCCGCCCATGACCAGCCCGCCGACCTCCTCCTTGTAATAGGTCAGCCGATCGGGATCGCGCAAAGTCGGCAGGTTCGATGTGACGCCGGGGATCGTTTCGGTAACGATATACTGGTGATGGACGGCGCTGAGCGGCACGGCGACACCAAGCTGGGCAGCCAGCGCCGCTGTCCATAGCCCGCCACACAGCACCAGCTTTTCGCAAGTCACGATACCGGCCGGAGTCACGACGCCGCTTATGGCGCCGTTCTCGACCCGGAAGCCCGTGACTGGCATGTGTTCGATCAGCACCGCGCCGGCCATGCGGGCGCCCTTGACCAGAGCCTGGGCAATGTCGCCCGGTCCGGCCTGGCCGTCGCTCGGCAGGAAGGCGGCGCCGACGACATCGCCGATATCCATGAGCGGCCACAAAGCCTGCGCCTCGGCGGGCGAGAGCAGGTGCATGTCGAGGCCGAAGCTGCGCGCGGTCGTAGCCTGGCGCTTGACCTCGATCCAGCGATCCTGGTTGCAGGCCAGACGCAGCCCGCCATTGCGCTTCCAGCCGGTGGCATAGCCGGTCTCGGCCTCGAGCTTGCCGTAGAGCTCGACTGAATAGCCCAGCAGCCGGGTGATATTGGCATTGGCCCGGAGCTGCCCGACCAGGCCGGCGGCGTGCCAGGTCGAGCCCGAGGTGAATTGATGCCGCTCCAGCAGCAGCACCTCGACGCCACGCTTGGCCAGATGATAGGCCACCGAGCAGCCGACGATGCCGCCGCCGACGATGATGACACGGGCGGCAGCCGGAAGATCGGTCATGGCGTTGGCAGTTCCTGGAAATCGGCCCAGGCCAGCTCGAACTGGGCGAGGTTCTTGTCGGAATAGCTGCGATAGTCGAAATCCAGGGTCGAATGGATTTCCTGGATCAGGCCCCACAGCGTCTCGCGCAGCAGCGAGGCCGCCTGGACGGCGCGGAACCGGCGCCGCAATGCCGCCGAAGCCGGCGCTTCGAAATAGGCTTCGAGCATGGCATGCTCGTCATCGGCCGAGAAGCCGCTGTTGGAGGACAGCCCGCCCAGATCGAACAGCGGCGTCGCGAAGCCGGCATACTCCCAGTCGACCAGCCAAAGTCTCTTGCCGTCATCCATGAAATTGGCCGGCAGCAAGTCGTTGTGGCCATAGACCGGCCGCAGGAATCCCGCCTCCCGTTCCAGCGTCTCGGCGATGGCGAGCAGGCGCGGCAGGGCCGGCAGCGCCCGGCTCTGCCCGTCGTGCAGGCTATGGCCGTAGTCGCGCAGTATATGGAAGACGTCGAAGGCGAGGAGCGGTCCGCGCAGGTGCCGGATCAGCTCGCAATGAACTCGCTTGACCAGTGCGATGCAGCGCGCAGCATCGGCGCGGACTTCTTTGGCGGTCAAGCTGTGCCCCTCGACGAAGCCGAGGACCAGCAGGCCTGGCTGGGCATGTAGCACCGGCGGCGCGATCCCGGCTGCGGCTGCGGCGCGGCTCGCGGCATGTTCGTTGAAGCGCATGATGCCGTGGATCGGCACATCGCCGCCGATCCGCACGACCGCGCGCCGCCCGTCATCGGTCACGACGTAATTGCGATTGGTCAAGCCGCCGGGCAGCGGCGCGATCTCGACCGGCCCGGTCCAGAGCGGCAGGGCGCGGATGAGATCGACAGGCTCGGCCGAGCGAGGCAGGGTCACGGCAAGCGGGATGGTACGGGCGGTCTCATCGCGAGGATTTGGTCATCAACACGAATACGAACGTGAAAAACATCAGACACGCCGCCAGGGCGGCGGCGATCAAACCGCCCCTGCCGAGCCTGGTGGTCAGCTCGTCGACAATTTTGCCATCGAAGACCGTGCCCAGACTCAGGCCCGTCGTGGCCTCGGCCACGGCCGGCGGGTCCGGCTCGAAAACGCGCGGCGGCGCCGGGATATTCGCGGCAATCAGCGCCGGTGCTTCGCGCCGTGCCACGTCGAGCAGGCCCTCGATGCTGTGATCATTGCCAAAGGGCTGCCTGAATTCGGCCGAAACGGCCTTACCGCCAATTGCCGTCACGACCGCGACGACGTCGACGGTCTTGACATCCTTGACCACGACGACGTGGCCGAAATAGATCGCCGACTCATCCTGGTCGATGACCGCCATTTGCCGGGCGTCGACCAGGGCGTCGGACGGCTTTGGCCGCTTGTTTGCGGGATCGGCAGCGGGCTTGAGGTCGAAATGCGGGGAACGCGCAGCAAAATCGGCCAGATACCCGGCCCGTGCCGGATCGGCCACGAGCACCGGCTTCTCGTCTTGCAGCAGCGACGTGAAAGCCAGGTAGCGCGTGAATTCCCGGTGGCGGTCTCGGAAGGCCTGCAATTCGCCGCAATCGATGGCCAGCGCCAGCAGCTTTTGCCGGGGCAGCATCAGACCGGCCTGCCGCTCGAACAGGCTGGATTCCCGCGCCCGTTCAGTGTCGATGGTGCAATAGCCGTCAGGCATCGGCAGATGCAGTTTCGCGCTGCCCTGACCGATCGTGATGCCGGACTCGGCGACGGCCGGCGCCGCCGTAATCAGGCCGAGAATAAGGAACATCCGCCACATGGAACACCCCATTCCGCTTTTTGCCGAGCATGGCATTTCCGGTCGTTTTTGGCGACCGAAATGACCGCCGGGCGCACCGGGTCCAGGACTCGCGCCGCGGAATTTCATTGAAGGGGCGGCGAGGCCCGGCTATCGATGGGCGGAGGTTCACAGCTTAAGGAACGGGCTCGGCGATGAAAGCCCGATCGCGGCCCGGCCATAAGGCTCCGATCGGCCAGGCATTGGTCCAGGAGCGCTTCGCGCGGGCGTTGCAACATCACCAGGCGGGGCGGCTGGCGGAAGCGGAGGCGCTTTACCGGGAGATCCTGGCGGTCGAGCCGCGCCATGGCGACAGTCTGCAGCTGCTCGGCGTCCTCTACAGCCAATGTAATCGCGCCGATGTCGCGGTCGAACTGATCGAGCGGGCGATTGCGCTGCGCGGCGACGTCGCTGTGTATCACTACAATCTCGGCATGGCCCAGCAGCAGCTTGGTCGGGCCGAGGCCGCCATCCTCAGCTTCGAGCGGGCCGTGGCGCTGAAGCCGGATTATGTCGAGGCGCATAACAACCTCGGCGTCTTGCTTCTGACGCTGGGACGGCTGGTGCCGGCCACGGCGCGGTTCGAACAGGCCCTGGCGCTCAAGTCCGATTATGTCGAGGCCGGGTGCAATCTCGGCGTGGCGCTGCAGCAGCAGGGCCAGCTCGATGCCGCGATCGTCCGCCTCCGACAGGTCCTGGCGCTCAAGCCCGGCTATCCGGAGGCCCATTACAATCTCGGGCTGGCACTCGAACGGCAAGGCCGGGCCGTGGACGCCATTGCTTCGATCGAACGCGCACTGGCCCTGCGGCCGGATTATCCCGAAGCCCTTCAGAGCCTGGGCGCACTGTTGCACCAGCAGGACCGGCTCGACGACGCGGCTTCCTGCTATGAGCGCGCCGTGACGCTGCGGCCGGCGCATCCTGAATCCTGGTACGGGCTGGGCAGCACCCGCCACCGTCTGGGCCAGCGGGACGCAGCCTTGGTCTGCTACGAAAAGGCGATAGCACTCCGGCCGGATTATCCGGAGGCCTATAGCAACCTCGCCCTGATCCGCAAGGATCAGGATGATCTGGCGGGGGCGCTGGACGTGCTCGACCGCGCGCTGGCGCTCCGGCCGGATTTCGCGGAGGCCCAGCTGAACGCGGCGATGATCCGCCTGCTGACCGGCGATCTTGCGGCCGGCTGGCGGCAATATGAGGCGCGCTGGCACAGCAGCCAGCTCGACCCGGATCGCCGCGCCCTGGCCATGCCGCGCTGGGACGGCAGCGCCGGCGACGGCCGGACCATTCTGGTCTGGGCCGAGCAGGGGCTGGGCGACAGCCTGCAATTCTGCCGCTATGTGCCGCCGTTGGTGGAACGCGGCTGGAAGGTCGTGGTCGAGGTGCCGGACAGCCTGGTGCGGTTGCTCCAGGGCCTGACCGGCGCGATCGTGTTGCCGATCGGCGGGGCTGCCGCCCTCAAGATCGACTGCCATTGTCCGATGATGAGTCTGCCATTGCTGTTCGAAACATCGCTCGACACGATTCCCGCGACGATCCCGTATCTGGCAGCGCTGCCGGCGGATATCGCCCGTTGGCAGCCTGCCTTGGCCGATAGTGGCGATACCGTCAAAATCGGCCTGGTCTGGGCCGGCAATCCCGGCAAGCTCTCGGCGCTGCATGCTGCGGTCGATACCCGGCGCTCGGTGACGCTCGACCGGCTGGCGCCGCTGCTGGCGGTCGAGGGGGCGCGTTTCGTCAGCCTGCAGAAGGATCGCCGGGCGGAGGAGGATCCGGCCGCGTGGGGCATTATCGACCCCATGGCGGCGGTCGGCGATTTCGCCGATACCGCGGCCATTATGGCCCAGCTCGATCTGGTCATCGCCGTCGACACCTCGGTCGTGCACCTGGCCGGCGCGCTCGGCACGCCGGTCTGGCTGCTCAACCGATTCGACAATTGCTGGCGCTGGCTGCGCGGCCGGGACGACAGCCCGTGGTATCCGACGCTCCGGCAATTCCGCCAGCCGGTATTGGGTGATTGGGACAGCGTCATTGCCGAAGCGGCCGAAGCCCTGGCGACATTGGTCGCCGAGCGGCGCCGAGCAGGGCCGCGGTGACGACCCAGACCGACCTGGCCGCGCTCCATCTCCTGGCGGTCCAGCATCATCAGGCCGGCCGCCTGGCCGAGGCCGAAGCGGGATATCGCCAGGTGCTCGCCCGCGATCCGCGCCACGCCGACAGCCTCAATCTGCTCGGCGTGATTGCCGCGCAATGCGGCCATCCCGACGCCGCCATCGAGCTCATTGCCCAGGCCATCCGCCTGAATGACGGCGTCGCCGGCTATCACATCAATCTCGGCCTGACCGAGCAGGGACGCGGCCGGACCGATGTCGCCGCCGAATGCTATCGGCGCGCACTCGAGCTCGCGCCCGAGGATGCCGACGCCCACAATAACCTGGGCATCATCCTGCAGGACCAGGGCCAGTTCGACGCGGCGGCGGCGCATTTCGAGCGCAGCCTGGCGGCGCGACCGGATCACGCTGAGGCGCTGATCAATCTCGGCCTGGCCCGCCGCAACCAGGGCCGGCTGGAGGAGGCCGTGGCCTGCGGCGAACGCGCCATAGCACTCCGGCCGAACTCGGCCGAGGCCTGCAACAATCTGGGCCTGGCTCTGGAGAATCTGGGCCGGGTCGAGGCGGCGTTGACGCATTATCGCCAGGCGCTGGTGCTGCGTCCGGATTACGCCGAGGCCGCCAATAATCTGGGATTGGCGCTGCAGCATGCCGGCCAGGACGAGGCGGCGCTGGCGCAGTTCGACCACGCCCTGGCGCTTCGCCCCGATTATGCCGAGGCCCAGCTGAACCAGTCCATGGTGCGGTTGCTGACCGGTGCGCTTCGCCCTGGCTGGCGGCAATATGAAGAGCGCTGGCGTTCGCGCCAGATGGCATCGGATCGGCGCGATCTCGCCGTGCCGCGCTGGGACGGCAGTGCCGGCGAGGGTCGGACCATCCTGATCTGGGCCGAGCAGGGGCTGGGCGACAGCCTGCAATTCTGCCGCTATGTGCCGCTGCTGGCCGAACGCGGCTGGCGCGTCATCGTCGAGGTCCAGCCGCCGCTGGCCCGGCTGTTCCGAGGGTTGGCGGGCGCGGCCGCGGTGGTCGCGACCGATGCGGCGACCGGCATGCGCTTTGATTGCCATTGCCCGATGATGAGCCTGCCGCAGCATTTCGACACCGTGCTCGACACCATTCCGGCCCGGCTGCCCTATCTGTCGCCCGAGGCGGCGGATGTCGCGCGCTGGGGCAAGTGCCTGGCCGCTTCCGGGCTGCCGCCGGACGGGATCAGGGTCGGGCTGGTCTGGGCCGGCAATGCCCGACGCCATTCGCCGCTGCTGACCATCGCCGATTCCCGGCGCTCGATCGGCTTGGATCAGCTGGCACCGGTGCTGGCGGTCGCCGGCGTCCGTTTCGTCAGCCTGCAGAAGGATCTCCGCCCGGGCGAGGCGCCGGCTGAGCGGGGCCTTGTCGATGTCATGGACAAAATCGGCGATTTCGCCGATACCGCAGCGCTCATCGCCCATCTCGATCTGGTGATCGCCGTCGACACCTCGACCCTGCATCTCGCCGGCGCCATGGCCAAGCCGGTCTGGCTGCTCAATCGCTTCGATACCTGCTGGCGCTGGCTGCGCGGGCGGGACGACAGCCCGTGGTATCCGACGCTCCGGCAGTTCCGCCAGACCAGATCGGGCGCGTGGGACGAGGTGATTGCGGCCGCCGCGACGGCGCTGCAGCGGGTGGTTGCCGGCCAGGAGATTTTGATGCAGGGGACGACGCGACAAGAATGACGACATCCCGCCCGACCGCCGAGGCCGATCTGCTGGCGACCCTGTCGCCGCTGGAGCGCATGCTCGCCGAGCTGAAGGCGCTACTGGCCCGGCCGCAGACCAAAGGCGAGTTCTTCGACCTCGTCCGCGGGCTCCGGCTCGCCACCCCCGACGGCAGGGCCTGGAATATCGGCAAGCTGCAGGAATGCGTCGACGGGTTGCGCCGCAAGAAGATCCTGGCCGCCGATCTGTCGATCGAGCACGGCTGGATCGAGCTCCTGACTCTTGCCGTCCTGTGCCGTCCGGGCGGGAAGGAGCTGATCCGGTCCCTGCGGCTGCTGCTGCCGAAGAGCCCGCGGGAGGAGAAGCGCACCTATTGGGACTATATCCCGCCGCCGCAGCAGGACGAGCTGCTCCACCGCTCGATCCGGCTGGCGGCCTTGGTGAACGATGAGGCGGAGGTCGAGCGTCTGATCGCGCTGTTGGAGCGGGACGAGGCCGATGACGAGCTGCGCGTGTCGCCGCTGATCTTCGCATTCTGTCCGGCGGATCCGGGCTTCATCGCGACATTGGGGCCCAAGCTGCAGGATCGGATCGTCTCCGCCCATATCGAGATGCTGGTCGATTTCGGCGTCGTGACCGAGCGGGTCTCGGCCCTGATCGACGGCGTCCGCGCGCGCGGCGTGCCGCCGGACCAGCCCGGTCTCGACCGTGCCCTGCTGCGGCTCGACATTCTGTCCGAACGTCTCGTCTCGGCGCAGGCGCGGCTCGACCGGGTTCGCGCGTCAGACCCGGTCGCGGCGATTGCGGCCGAAGCCTCGATCGCCTTCCTGGCCGGGCGCAATGCCGAGGCGCTGGCCCTGTTCCGCGACGCGCTGAAGCTGCGCCGCAAGCTGCTCGGCAAGCGCAAGATGGTGCTGCCCGACGAGAGCGGGCTGCTGCATCTGCTGGCGCTCTTCGCCAGCGGCGACATCAGCCTGCAGCCCGAACTCGAGGCGCTGCTGGCCGTCGCCGAGAGTCGCCCTGGCTTCACCGCCCAGGCCATACCGGCGCTGAAGGCGCTGTTCGAACTCGTCGCCGGGCGTGACGCGACACATTGGGCGGCCTATAGCGCCGGTCTGAAACCAAGCAATCCGCTGGCGACTGCCGTCGTCACGCTGGCGCTCGGGCTCATCGATGGCGGGCTGGTCGAACAGCGGGTGGCCCATAGCATGGCCAGCGTTCAGCGCTGGGGGGCGGAGCTGTCCCTGCCGGTGCGGATCCTGGCCGAGATCCATGCGCGGTTCTCCGGCAATGCCATCGTCTGGACCAACCACCTGATCAGGCTGGGTCCCGGCGCGGGGCTGCGCTTTCTCGACATCGTACCGATCCGCGATCCCTGGGAGCGCAGCCTCGATCGGCTGGAGGGCTTCGTCGGTGCCGGGCCGGCGGGGGCGGCCAAGTCCGACGCCCCGGCCCGGGCCAAGCGTCTGGCCTTCCTGCTCGATCCCGAGACGAAGGACGTCACGGTCCAGGAGCAGACCGCGAAGTCCGGCGGCTGGAGCAGCGGGCGCGCCGTGGCGCTCAAGCGGTTGCACCAGCATGATGCCAAGCTCGATTACCTGACGCCGGCGGATCTGCGCGTCATCGGCGCGATTCGGGCCGAGACCGGGCACTACTATGCTCAGGTGGCGTATCTCTTCGACAGCTATGACGCGATCCTGGCCCTGGTCGGGCACCCGCTGGTCTTCGATGCCCGCGCGCCCGAGCGGCGGATCGAGCTGGTGCGCTATCCGGCCGAACTGGTCGTGCGCGAGACGAAGAAGGGCATCCACCTAGCCCTGTCGCATTTCTCGTCCGCCCCGGCGATCTTCGTCGAAGAGGAAACCGCGACCCGCTGGCGTGTCGTCGATCTGCCGAAAGCGCTGGTCGAGCTTGGCGAGATCCTGACTCAGGGCGGCCTCAGCGTGCCGAAATCCGGCCGCGACCGGATCGTCGGGCTGATCAAGACGGAAAATCCGCGGCTGCCGATCCGTTCGGAACTGGCCGGCGTCGAAGGCGATGCGGTGGCCGGCGACGCGACCCCGGTGCTGCAGATCGCACCGGCCGAGGACGGTCTGGTGATCGGCGCCGTCACCCGCCCCTCCGGCGCCGAGGGCCCGGTCTGCCAGCCCGGCACGGGCGCGCGCTCGGTGCTGGTGACCCAGGGCGGGGTGCATCGGCGGGTCAATCGCGATCTGCCGGCCGAGGCGGCGGCACTCGATGCCGTGATCGCCGCCTGCCCGGCACTGGCGCCGTGGCGGGCC
>Ga0302314_10005423_pt1 | contig 23259 bp, 15 predicted proteins | sample III_Palsa_N2_3_FD_200533 | JGI IMG/M metagenome (GOLD analysis project Ga0302314, IMG submission 200533) | Peat permafrost microbial communities from Stordalen Mire near Abisko, Sweden - III_Palsa_N2_3 | ecosystem: Environmental > Terrestrial > Soil > Palsa > Peat permafrost | place: Sweden... | reverse complement strand
CGTCCCAGTGGGTGGGTGTGGTGCCGTTGGCCCAGTAGGTGAGGTCGGCGGTGAGGGTGTCGGCGACCAGGATGCCGTGGTCGCCGGTGACGACGGTGGTGCGTTCTTTTAGTGGGGAGACCCAGTTGACCTGGTGGTGGGTGATGGTGCCGTTGGACAGCTGGCCGATGGCGACGATCAGGTCCTCTTGAGGGCGGCCGCTGCGGTAGGCGGCGCGTGCGGCGATCGAGGTGTAGCGGGTGCCGGTGATCCAGGCGGTGAGGTCCAGGTCGTGGGTGGCCAGATCGTGGATCACGCCGACGTCGGTGATACGGACCGGGTAGGGGCCGGTGCGGCGGGTGGCGACGGAGAAGATGTCGCCAAGTTGTCCCTCTTCCAGGCGTTGGCGCAGGGCGATGAGCGCGGGGTTGAAGCGCTCGGTGTAGCCGACGGCGGCCGGGACGCCGGCGCGGCGGAACGCTTCGGCGAGCCTGAGCGCGGCGGCGGGGTCTCCGGCGAGGGGTTTCTCGATCAGTGTGGGGATACCGGCTTCGGCGAGGGCGGTGCCGAGCGGTTCGTGGAGCAGAGTGGGGCAGGCCAGGACCGCATAGTCCAGGCCGCGCCGGATCAGGGCCTCCAGGTTGGCGGCCAGCGGAATGCCGTCGGCGGCGCGGTAGCGGTCTCCGTGCGGGTCCAGGGCTCCGACCAGGGTGACGTCATCCAGGGTCTGCAGGATTCGGGCGTGGTTGCGGCCCATGCGTCCGAGCCCGATCAGGCCCACGCGCAGCGTGGCAGCGTTCACGCGACCCGCTCCCCTGCTCGGGCCAGCATGCTCACGGCGTTGGCGACGTCCCGGATCTGCGGGGAGGTGAGGTGGGGATGAACGGGCAAGGACAGTACCTGGGCGGCGGCCGCGTCGGTGTGAGGAAGGTCGACCGGGTTGGTGTAGGCGGGTGAGCGGTGGAGCGGGACCGGGTAGTGGATGCCGGTGCCGATCCCGGCCCGCTCCAAGTCGCGGGCGAAGGTGTCGCGGTGTGCGAGGTCGGGGCTGACGCGCACGGTGTACTGGTGCCAGACGTGCCCGGCATACGGTGCGGCTGTGGGCAGGGTGAGACCGGGCAAGCCGGTGAGGCGTTCACTGAGGGTGGTGGCGTTGGTGCGGCGGTGCTGGGTCAGGTCAGGCAGTCGGCGCAGCTGGCTGCGGGCGATTGCGGCGCTGGCATCGCTCATCCGCGAGTTGGTGCCCACGATCTCGTGGTGGTAGCGCTGCTCCATGCCCTGGTTGCGCAGCATCCGCAGTCGGTGGGCCACGGACGGGTCGCCGGTGGTGATCATGCCGCCTTCGATGGCCTGCATGTTCTTCGTCGGATAGAAGCTGAAGCACCCGGCCACGCCGAAGGTGCCGACCGGTTGGCCGGCGAGAGTCGCGCCGTGGGCTTGGGCGGCGTCCTCGACCAAGGCGAGGTGGTGGCGCTCCGCTAACGGAACCAGTTCGTCCATCGCGGCGGGGTGTCCATACAGGTGGACCGGGATGACCGCCTTGCTGCGCGGGGTGATGGCGGAGCAGACGGCGTCGGGATCCAGGCAGAAGGTGACGGGGTCGATGTCGGCGAAGACGACGGTGGCGCCAGTGAGACGGACGGCTGCCGCGGTGGCGGCGAAGGTGAACGAGGGGGTGATGACCTCGTCGCCGGGGCCGAGGCCCAGGGCGAGCAGGGTTAGCCACAGGGCGGAGGTGCCGGAGTTGACCGCGACGCAGTGGCGGCCGTCGACCAGGGTGGAGAACTCGTCCTCGAAGGCGGCGACTTCCGGGCCCTGCACCAGGTTGCCGCTGTGCAGGACGCGGACGGCGGCGGCGATGTCAGCCTTGCTCAGGCGCGGTGCTGTGGCGGAGATCTGCGGGTTCATATCGGTTCCTTCCGGTCGGCGCCCGTTCGCCGACCGGAAGGGGTGGCGGGGCGTCAGGTGTGCTGGCGAGTGGGGTCGAAGCCGTACTGGAGGTAGGCGGTGGTGCCGTCGGCCAGGGCCCGGGCGCAGGCGCGCAGGCGGCGGGCCATGTGGGGGGCGAGCAGGGTGTCCCACTCATCCGGGCTGGCCAGCTTCCACTCGGTGAGCTCGTCGTCTTCCAGCCGCAGCCGCGCTTGGGCCTGTGTCTGGGTGATCGGGCCGCCGTCGAAGAGGTAGTTGGCCAACGGGGGCCGCCCGTCGGGCTGTTCGGGGACCCAGTCGACGGCCACCAGTCGGCCCGGGACCAGGTCGATACCGAGTTCTTCCTTGACTTCGCGCTGGACGGCCGCGAAGGGGTCCTCGCCGGTGTTCAGGCCGCCGCCGGGGATCTCCCAGGTGTCGTGGCGGTAGGAGGGCTTGACCAGCAGGACGCGGCCGTCCTGGTCTCGGATGATCGCGCCGGCACCGGCGATGTGCTTGGGCAACGTGGCGTAGTACTCGGCTGGGGGCAGGTGTGCGGGGCTCATGGGACGCGACGGTAGTGGGGCTACTCACGGGATCCCGGGGTCACCGCGGGCTTGGGACACAATGGTGACAAACCGGTGTGATCTTCACTCCTGGGGCGATGCCTGTTCCTCGGTCAGCGTGCCGCCGTCGCGGTGGTGGGCGCGCCCGCAGACGGGGCAGCGGAAGGCCGCGTCGAGGGTCTGGCCGCACCGGCAGACCCAGCCGACCTGGCGGGCCGGGTTGCCGATGACCAGGCCGTGGGCGGGCACGTCGCGCAGCACGACTGATCCGAGGGCGACCAGGGCATGCGCGCCGACCGTGACGCCGGGGGCGATGAGGGCTCCGGCTCCGACGGTCGCGCCGGGGCCGATAGTGGCGTGGTGTCCGGTCCAGTCGTCGGGTCCCTTGCGGTGTCCGTCAGGGGTAGTGGCGCGCGGGGCCGGGTCCTCCAGGAGCAGGGCGCCGGGGCAGATCATCGACTCGTCTCCGACGACCGCGCCGAACAGGTTGGCCCCGTTGCCGATCTTCACGCGGTCGCCGATCCTGCTGCCGGGGCCGACGAAGGCGCCCTTGCCCAGGGTGCAGTCGGCGCCGACGACCGCATCGGCGGCGATCTGGGCCTGGTGCCACAGTCGGGTACCGGGTCCGGCGGACGCGCCCGGGTCGAGCCAGCCGGAGCCCGGGGAGGGCAGGTCGGTGGTGCACTGCTGCTGGTCCACGGGAGTACTCCTGTCAGTGTCGGTGCCATGCAGGCGCCGGGCCAGATCGGCGGGGCCGGCGGCGTCAGCGAGCACCTGGTCGGTGACGGCCAGGCCCGTGGCCTGCTCGAGGGCCACGGCCAGGGCGAGGCGATCCAGGGAGTCCAAGCCCAGCTGCTGGAAGGTGGCGTCGGGCTGAGGGGTGCGGGGTTCGGGGCGGACCTGCCGCAGGGCGTCCAAGACCTGCGGCAGAAGCCGGTCCACGCCTGGTGGGGTGGTCATCGCTGGGCCTCCAGGCGCCGGGCGAGCGCGTACAACGCGGGGACCGCCTCGATGACCGGCGCGCTCCGCCACAGCCTGCGGACCGCGGCACCAACTTGGGAGTCCTCGTCGAGCAGGGCCCGCAGGGCAAGGGCGGCGAAGGCGGCAAACTCAGCTTGCTGGGTGGGCGGCAGGTGTCCGCCGCCCTGGAGCAGGTGTTCCAGAAGGCCCTGGGCGGCGCCGTCGGCCAGGACGTGGTCGATGCCCGGGGAGGGCATCGGGCGCAGTGCGCGGTAGGGGTGGGTGTCCAGGGTGCCGGGGTCGGTGATCTCATCCGCGAGCAAGTGGGCCAGCCGTGGGGCGAGCAGCACGCCGCATCGGTAGGTCGCTGTGGCCAGCAGGATGCCCGGCTCGGTGGTGCGGCCGATCAGCGGCAGGTGGTCGAGGGTGTAGGGGCGCAGACCGATCCGCGTGCCGGAGAGTGCGGCCGCGCTCAGGCGCGGGTCCAGCAGTGCGGCGGCGTCGGCGGCCAGGACGGCGAGCTCGTCTAGGGTCGGGGGTTGTTGGGGGTCTGCGTCCAGGGTGAGGCGGTTGGTGCCGCCCAGGTAGAGGGCGCCGTCGGCACGCGGGACCAGGTGGATGCCGCAGGCGAAGGCGGCGTTGGGGGTGCGCACCACCTGCGGCAGTCGGATCGCGGGAGCAGTCAGCAAGGTGCTGGCGCCACGGCCGGCCAGGATCGGCGGGACACCGAGGGTGCCCCCACGGTCCGGGAGCAGCGCGGGGATGCCGCATCCGGCGGCCAGCACGATCTCTCGGGCCTGGATCGTCTCGCCGTCGGCCAGGGGCACGGTCCCGGTGTCGACGGCGACGGCCGGCTGTGTCGTCCAGGTGGCGTGTGGGTGGTGGGTGATGGCGCGGGTCAGGGCCTGCATGAGGGCGGCGCTGTCGATGTGGGCCTCGGTGGGCAGCCACAGTGCTCCTGCGGAAGAGGTGGGGGCGCGCAGGCCGGGGACGGCGGTGGGGTCGTGCTCCTCGGCGTCGTGGCCGGCCGCGCGGGCGGCGTCCGCGATCGGGTCCAGGCGGGCGCGGCGTCCGGCCGGGGCCAGGACCCAGGTACCGGCCGGAGCCTCGACCGTGCCGCCGCCCATCTGCGCGATCCGCCCCAACCACGCCGGGTACATGCAGTGTGCGGCCAGCCGCTCCGAGGTCTCCAGTTCGGCTCGCTGCTGGTCGTGGTGGGGTTCCAGCTCGGAGAACGTGGACAGCATCGCCCCCGCCGCCCGGGTACCCTGCCCCGGATGGGAACCCTCGCGCGGGCCGACCACGGTCACCCGCAATCCCCGGTGCAGCAGTTCCAGCGCCACCGCCAGGCCCACGACACCGGTCCCGACGACCACCGTGTCCGTCGTCCGCTCGCTCATCGCCCCGCCTCCCGGTCCTCGGCCCGCTCCCGGTAAGCGGGGGCGGACGAGCGGTCCGGCCAGTGTCTCGAAGAGCCTGCGCAGCGGGGCGGCGCCGAGTCGGCGGCGGGCCCGGGCCAGCGAGGATACGGCCGGGATGGCCAGGCCCAGCGGGCCCAGGCCAGCCGTGAGCTTGCCCCACACTGCGCGGTAGGAGCAGTGCTCAAACAAGGCCATCGCAAGGACGAAGTAGACGACGACCCGGGCGGGCAGCAGCCGCAATCGCTTCTCCCGGCTCCGGGTCTCCTCCAGCACCGCGTCCACCAGCGCGAAGTCCACAATCTGGGTCAACTCACCCAGATGCCCAGGAGCGTACACACCCCGGGCTGTCTCGACCGTGCGCGTGATGACAGACTTCTCCTTCAACGGGACCCCCATGATCTTCATGCTTCGTCGCAAGAAGATCTATCGGGGGTCCCGTCCCGCGTTCACGGCGGGGTTGCATCGCAGGTCACAGGCCTAACGCAACGGTGTTGCCATCAACACACCCATCATGATCACGGATGTTGCGACAAGCTTTAGAACCCAAGCTTCCGAGCCCGGCTCGACCTCGCCCCGCAGCACCGTCACCTTCGAGCGCGCCGACTCGTCCGGGAGGTTCTCTGTCACCCACCGGCGGAAGGTCGACAGCGACACCGACAGCTTGCCCTCGTCCCGCAGGCGCTGGTGGATCGTGGTGACCGTGGTCGTCTCCAGCAGGCCCTTGACCGCCTCGCGGTGCGGCTCGATCTCGGCCCAGGTGACCTGGTTCAGTCGGCGGCGGCCAACTCCGGGAACCAGCCCTTGATCAGCTTCCCCCAGTCCGCCTCGCTCATGGGCGGCCCGCCCGGGGCGATCCCGGACGCCTCCGCCGGCGCCAGGTACTTCCTGATGGTCTTGCGGTCCACCCCCAACGACGCCGCGAGCTGGTTCTTCGACCGGCCCGCGTACCAGTGGACGTAGATCTCGACGATGTCGACCACGGCGAACGTTCTCCTTGCCATCCAGAGTGTCCAGCGACCCTTCGGCCCGTCGGTCGAGGGACAATGACGACTCCGAGACGGCCGCGACCCTGAACCCGGCACGGGCATGCCCCAGGGGAACCTGAACAATTCGGATGGAACGACTACTTTCCGCCCAAACAACCCGATGCGGGGGCAACAGCGACACCTGCCGCGGTCAGCATCCCCCTGGACACTCTTGACCGCTGACCTGGCCCATTCGCTGACCACGAATACGAAGAAGCTGGGGAAATCGCTGACCGTTCACAGCTGTAGCTTGCGTGACGTAACGGCACCAGCGGATGTGCGGCGGGGCCGAAGAGCTCGCGGTCACTATTTCCATAGTGGGCTTGTGGTGATGGCCTTAATTTGGTCCAGTGTCAGGACGGGGTCGGGCCGGGTGGCCGCGGTGATCTGCGAGGGCGAGTTGAACTCCATGATCGCGATGCGCAGTCCGTCGGGTTGCAGCAGGTCCGCGGTCCGCTCGACTGTGCCTGCCACGCTGCCCTGGCTTTGGAGCAGCAGGAGTTTGTCGCCGTTGGGCAGGGTGGTTGCTCCTGCGAAGAGGGAGGCCATGGCGGCAGCGTCGCTGGTCGGGTCATTGGGGTTCGAGGTCAGGTTCCAGTGCTGGACGTTGATTTGCAGCAAGGCCGGCCCGTGGCCGTCGTTGACCTGGATGTCCGCGAAGCCGTCCGAGCTGTTCTGGTGGGCGGCGGTGATGCCGGCCGGTAGGAGCCGGTCGAGGTTGGCCAGGATCTGTGTGCCAGCGGTGTCCTGGGCAGTGGTCGGGGCCGTCACCGGTTGAGGCTTGGGTAGGTCGGTGAACGGTGCCGTCCAGATGTGGCTGCTGAGGATCTTCTGGATCTGGGCGCTGTCCAGCGGTGGGTTCGGGCGGGTGGTGGCCGCGCCCTTCTCGGCCGGGGCGTTCCACTCCTGCAGTACCACCTGCATGCCGTCCGCCGCCGTGAGGTAGCCCGTCCAGTCCTTGGTGTCCGGGTGCTTGTCCGGGAACTCGTAGCCCTGCTCCAGCTGGTAGCGGCCTCCGCCCGGGAGTTGGACCACGGTGCAGACGGTGTACGGGGTGTACGCGGGATCGGGACAGGCAAGGCCGGCCGCCCCGCCGGCCTGAGCCGTGGGCGAGACCCGGTTGACGGCGACCTCGATCTGAGCCGCACCGTGGCCGTCGTCCAGGACCAGGCCGGCGAACGGGGCACCCGACTGCGCGTTCGCTCCGCCCACCACGCTGCCGTCGGTGCCGCGTCCCTCGGCCTGGGTCACGCTCCCCGTGGGCAGCTGGCTTTTGAGGGCCGCCACCATCTGCTGGGCACTGAACACGCCGACAGCGGTGTGCGTCGTCGGCGTCGCGGTGGGCACCGCGGGGCCCGCGCCGCTGTGTGCGGGGCCGGCTACGGGGCCGCCGGATGCCGCGCCGGGCAGCAGGAGTCCCCCGACAACGCCCGCCACTGCCAGGGCAGAGGCGCCGCCCAGTACCGTGGCGGTCCGTCGGCGCCGCTGCCTGCGGCCTTCGCGCACACCGCCGTTGACGAGTACCACGACATCGGGCTCGAAGGACTGTCCAGCCTCCTGCAGAGCGCCGGTGAAGTCGTCTTCAAAAGGCATGGGGGAACCACCATCTCGTTTCCGGGAAGAGGCACTGTCGATTGAGGCCGTGCTAGCGCGGGACGAAGTCAGTGATGCCGTCGCCGAGTACGGCGCGTAGCCGGCCCAGCGCGCGAGAGGTCTGCGTGCGCACCACTCCCGCGCTCGTCCGCAGGGCGGCCGCGGTCTCTTCTACGCTGCTGTCCTGCCAGTACCGCAGGACCAGCACCGCCCGGTCCCGGGCCGAGAGCTGGCCGAGGGCGGCCAGCAGGGCCATCCTCGTGGTGACGTCCCGGTCGCTGGCGATGGTTTCCGGGATTCGGGTGACTGGACGTTCCTGGCTGCTGCGTCGGCGGCGATGGCTGAGGAAACCGCGTACCAGGACCGTGTGCGCGTAGGCCGCCGGGTTGTCCGCGGTCGACACCTTGTGCCAGTGCACGTACATCCGGCCGAGGGTGTCCTGCACCAGGTCTTCGGCGAGATGGGTGTCGCCGCCGGCCAGCAGGCATGCTGTCCGGTAGAGCGATGCGCTGCGCGCCGCCGCGAACTCCAGGTAGTCGTCGACCTGCGCCTGCTTCACGTCCATCCCATCCTGATCATGTCTTTGTTCGCCTCGCTACTTGTTACGACGCGGCCAGGCGCAGGAACGTTACAGCCGACTTCAAGAGGAGCCGGACACAGTTCGCAGGCAAGCGCGTGTGGGAGGGTCAGCGGCGCAGTGCGTCGAGGGGTTCGATGCGGGAGGCACGGATGGCGGGGTAGAGGCCGGCGGCGAGGCCGACGGCGGCTCCGATGAGGGGGGCGGGTAGGACGGAGAGGGGTTGCAGGACAGCGGTCCAGTTCTGGGCGAGGGCGGTGGTGACGACGGTGCCGACGCCAAGGGCGGTGCCGATGAGTCCGCCAAGGGCTCCCAGGGCGGTGGATTCGGTCAGGAACTGGGCGGTGATGTGGCGGGGGCGGGCGCCGAGTGCGCGGCGCAGGCCGATTTCGCCGGTTCGTTCCAGGACGGCGACCAGGGTGGTGTTGGCGATGCCGACGGCTCCGATGACCAGGCAGATCGCGGCGAGGATGAGGAAGAGTCCGGACAGGTCGGTGTTGACCTGGTCGCGCAGGCTCTGTGGGTTGGGCGGTGGTACGGCTTGCAGGAGCTGGGGCTGGTCGGGGCGCAGGGCGACGGGGGCTTGGCGGGCGATGAGCTGGGCGGCACCGAGTTGGGTGCGGATCAGCGCTTGGGCGGGGCTGTTGGTGGGAGGTCCATAGGCGGTCAGGGCGGTCTGGGAGGGGATGACCATGCCGAGGAGGGTTTCGGGGAGGCGCTGGGTGTTGGAGATGACGCCCAGGACCGTGTAGGCGGTGCCGTTGACGAAGACGGCGGGTTGGTTGTCGACGCGGGTGATGCCCAGGAGGTGGGCGGCGGGTGCGCCGAGGAGGCAGACATGTTCGCCGCGGTCCTGATGGAAGGCGTTGAACAGGACGCCGGTCTGCAAGGTGGGCTGCATGGCGGCGAGGGCACCGGGTGAGGCGGCGAACAGGGCGATGCTGGTGCCCTGGTCCTGGCTTGATCCGGAGGTGGCGTCCGAATCGGCGGAGATCACCGGGTTGGCCAGGGGCACGGTCCACCACACGCCGGCGGCGATCACGCCGTTGAGGCGTTCCAGCCGGGCGTCGCTGTCCGTGGGGAAGTCCGTGCCGGTGCTCGGAGCAGTGCTGGTCTGCTGGGTGCCGACGTCGTTGACGGTGACGGTGGTGTCCTGGAGAACGCTGAAGCTTTTACCGATCTGGCCGGTGGCGGTTGAGGTCAGGCCCAGGACGGCGACAAAGGCGCCGACGCCCAGGACGGTGCCGAGCATGGTCAGCACGGATCTGCCGGGCCGTTGGATGAGCCCGGTCACGGCCTCGTCTACGAGGTCGCGTCCCTTGAGACGTGAGGTCTCGACCGCCTTGGGTCTGCGTCGGAGGAGGGCCTTGCCGCGGTACCGGGGGAGTCTCATGCGTGGGCCTGTGCTTCGGTGGGGTCTTCCGCGAGGCGGCCGTCGCGGATGGTGACGCGGCGCCCGGCGCGGGCGGCGACGGTGGGGTCGTGGGTGATGACGACGACGGTGACGCCGTCGGTGTGGAGTTCCTCGATCAGGTCCATCACCGAGGCCGCTGTGGTCGAGTCCAGGTTTCCGGTGGGTTCGTCGCACAGGACCAGGTCGGGGGCATTGACCAGGGCGCGGGCGATGGCGACGCGTTGGCGCTCGCCGCCGGACATGGTGGTCGGCAGGGCGTCCAGGCGGTGGCCGAGGCCGACCCGTCGCAGTGCCTGTCGGGCGGCGGCGGCGCGTTCGCCGCGTCGGGTAGTGACGTAGAGCTGTGCGAGGGCGACGTTCTCGGTGGCGGTGCGGTAGGGGATCAGATGGAACGCCTGGAAGACGAAGCCGATCCGGCGTCCGCGCAAGGCCGTGCGCTCGCTCTCGCCGAATGTGGCGGTGTCCGTGCCCGACAGTTCGTAGCGTCCGGTGGTGGGACGGTCGAGCAGCCCGAGGAGGTTCAGCAGTGTCGACTTGCCGGAACCCGAGGGGCCGACGATGGCGAGGTAGTCGCCCCGGTCCACCAACAGGTCGACCGGTTGCAGGGCTTCGACCAGGGGCGGTCCCGGGTAGCTCTTGGCCACCTGGTGCAGGGCGATCACCGGGGCACCGCCCGCAAGGTGCCGCCCGGTCACTGGCCGACCACCACCAGATCGCCGGCTGCCAGCGGTTGGCCTTGCAGCGGGGTCACCTGTACCAGGCCGTTGGCGGAGGCGCCGGTCCGGACGGGTACCTGCCGCTGGGCCCCGGAGGGGTCCTGGACGGTGACGCTGGTCATGGTGCTGGCCTGCGCGGTGATGGCCGCTTCGGGGACGGCCAGTACTGCGCCGGAGGAGGCGGCGGCGGTGATGGTGATCCGTACGTTCTGGCCGGCCAGGCTCTGGTCCCAGGTTCCGCTGGGCCTGATGACCAGCGGGAGGTAGGCAGCGCCGCCGTTCACGCTCTGCTGCAGCTGCGCGTCCGACCCGTCATCGGAGCCGTCCGTGGTGCCGGTTGTGGCGTCGCCGGGGGCGATCAGCGTGCCGATCGACCCGACGGTCCCCGTGACCTGCGATCCTGAGGACTCGTCCAGAATCTGCACGGCCATGCCCGGTTTGACCAGGGGCGCGTCGGTGGGATCGAGCATCCCGGTCAGTTGCAATCCGCCCTGGGACAAGGTCAGGACCGGTCCCTTGACCGCGTCGCCGACGGCGACCGGTATCGAGACCACCATCGCCGGCAGCGAGGGCATGAACACGGCTTCCGAGGCCGGAAGCATCGGACCGTCCACGGCCTGCGCCTGGGCCAGCGCCTGTTCGGCCTGGTCGAGTTGCTGCCGCAGCGCGGCGATGCCGCCCGCGGAACCGGACGGCTGCGTCGCGCTCTTCGAGGCGGCAACGCTGGCCGAACCAACGGCTCCGGGCGTCGACGATTCGGGGGCGGCACCGGACTGGGCGGCCTTCAACGCGCTGGCCGCTTGGTCTACCTGCTGCTGGGCCGCCTTCACCACGGCGGCGGTGGCCTGGCCGGTGATCGGAACGGGATAGCCCATGGAGCGGTACAGACGCGTCAGCGCGGCCTTGGTACCCGCACCGAACACTCCTGAGGTATCCCCGTCGATGCGGTATCCGAGCGAGACCAGGGCCTTTTGCACTTGCGCTACGTCCTCACCCGTCTCACCGGGAAGCAGATCCCGGTATGCGGGGATCTTCCCGGGCAGCAGGAACACTGGGCGCCCGGAGTACTCCAGCAGCGGCTGTCCCGCACGCACCTTGCGGCCGACGGAAGCGAAGACGCCGGTTACCACCATCGAGGCCCCGCCGGGATTGTTCGCGGTGGCCGCCACCGATGTCGGTGTGACCTGCACCGGTTTCCCATCTGCGAAGGTCCCCCGCAGCACCAGGGTGCTCCGCAGCACCTGCGAGGTCACCGGCGCGGTGATCACACTGGCGCGTGGAGCCCTGGTGTCGGCCGCCGCCTGGGACGGCGACTGGACGAACACCGAGCCCACCAGACCGCCGACCGACACCAGTCCCGCCGCGGCCGCGGTGCCCAGCACCGCCCGGCGCCGACGCACGATCCGCGACGTTCCCGGTGAACTGCCGACGAGGTCGCTGCCCTGATCCATCATTCCCACTCACTCATCCGGCCTGACCACACGCGGTCCGGTGGCTGGCGCCCGAGGCGTCGGCCACCGGACCGCGTGTGGTCAGGCTCTGAACAACGCCCAACCTCACAGGGGTTCAGCTCGTCACAGCGGCTGCGGCCTTCACAGCCGCGTCGATCTGCTGACGGAGCTGGTTGAGAGCCAGCTGGTTGTGCTCCACCTGCTGGTCCTGAACGGCGGACTCGGCGGTGAACCAGGTGTTGACCAGGTTGGTCTGCTGCTTGCACCCCACATCCGCCACAGCTACCTCGATCTCCTGCGAAGTCGGACTGCGCCCGTTACTCGACGCAGCCAGCGCTGGCGCATTGAAAGGCGTGTCGACGGTGTAGCCCTTGGACTTCATACAGGCCGACCATGCGTGCAACGCCGTCTGGACCACCGGCTCCGCCTGGGACTGGCTCAGACTCGTGGAGTCGAGCTGATCGGGCAACGCCGTGTTCAGCACCCCTCCCAGCTTCGCGGTACTGCTTCCGATGCATCCGTTGTGGGGTATCTGAACCCCGTGGTAGGTGGACGCAGCCGCAGACGGGCTCGCCGTGTTGCCCGTGTGACCGGTCAGCACCAGGTCCTCGGCGCTGCTGACCGGGGACGAGGTGACCGGCGGTGCCGCGTAGTTGGGCAGGTGATAGCCGTACTGCGCCGCCTCGTCGGCGTCGGAGACACCGTAGCGACGATTCATATTCGCATCGTCGTTGCTCAGAGGAACGCCTGGAGCCGGTGGAGCGTAGGTGAAGCCGAACGTCGCCATGCAGCCCTCCACCAGCTTCACCTGGGCCCGCGCGATGGCGGACTGCTCCGGGAAGGACTCCATGTAGGCCTCCAGCGGGAGCACCAGGCCCTGAGTCAGCCCCGGATCACTGATGGCCTGCGCAGCCCCCTTCACAACCGGCGCACTGGGTGCCGCGGCCGGGCTCGACGCCGTGGCCTCCGACGCTGACGTCGGGCTTGCGGAGCCACAGGCGCCAAGCCCGAGTACCAGCCCAGACACGACGGCGGCCATGCCCAACACGCAAGGGACATGACGCCTCGGCGGACGGGCACGGGGGCCGGGCATCAGACGTACACCCGCTCGTACTGGGACGCCTCGTTGTTCTTCAGCGTGGCGTCAAGGTCCCCCTCGGACGTTCCGTAGTCCACCGGATAGAAGACCTGGGCCGCGCCCAGGTATCCGCTGTTGTAGTAGACCGTGTAGGAGTCCTCAAGGTCACTGTTCGCGCCCCACGCGGCATTGTTCTTCACCGCTTGGCCTTCTCCGGAGCCACCGCCCTGCTGGAACACGTACACCTCGTCACCGGTTCCGGCGTAGTTGGTGACGTCACCCCCGAACCATGCCTCAGCGCCCACGCCGTCCGAGTTGTAGGACAGGTCGAAGACGCCCTCGGTGTTGGCGTAGCCGTTGTTGCAGACGTAGACAGTCGCCGCGCTGGCCTGCTGGGCCATGCCGAGTGAAGCCAGGCCTATCAGTGTCGTGGTCGCGAGCGTCACAGCGATACTCCGCCGCCGAGAAATCCGGGAGTTCATTAGAGTCCTTCGATTGCTGAATTTTCTTGTTGCTTTCGGGCCGACCAGGGACGGTGGGAGCGAATCTCAATTCATGCCCCCGAATGGAGGGCCGCATATTGATCGAGCTGCCCTTGTTCTGCATGCCAACCATCGCGGATCCGGCCGCCAGGTCCACCCATGGCAACCCTTGCGTGATGACCCACCGCTGTCAATCGAGTACAGAATGCCGTCCACTTCAGTGGTAACGATTACATAACCCTTACCGTCGGATGACGATCATTCTGTGTACTTGCTGAGTGGAATCAGGCAATCCGATGGCCTCCCATATGGGGCTTCTCGGGGCTATTGGAATGTCTCACCCTGGCGTCAGCGCCCACCCTGGCCCACGCAATCGATGCGTTGTCGTGACCTTGGCCGCACCCGACCAGGCCATGTGTGATGATCTTAAGAATCTTGTTCGGATGCACACAGTGGACAGGTGTGCACAAATTTCCTGACGGTCAATCAGTTAGTAGGTATAGTAAGTGGTTTGGCGAAAATGCTCTGGTCGTGTGCTGCGCGCGCCGGTGATGCGGTGGGTTGCGGGCATCGTGTCTGCTGCCATGGCCTCCTCTGTGCTCGGCATCGCGATAGCTTCCCCGGCGTCAGCTGCCCCTGCCCCAGCGCCTCCTGCCACCTCCGCAAGCACAGCAACCAACCCCGTGCGCGACTTCGGTGCTGGTGCCTCCAAGTCCGCAGATGTGGCGGTCAACGCCTTCGGCGACGGGCAGGGATACCACATTCAGGTAGCTCGCGAAAAGACCGGCTTCACCTGGCATGAGATAGCGGTGCTCCGGCCAGCCGGCTTGGACGACTCGTCATGGACCGGCTACCAGTGCACTTCGGGTGACGGCCTCTACGAGGCGGTCGCCGTCCTGCCGACCTCGGCAGTCAACATCGACGCGGCCCGGGACCAGGGCGCGTTCGCCTACTCGGTCGACCTGGAAACCGGAAAGGTCCGCCCGATCGCCACCGGGGTCGGCCTGGAGTACTTCTCGCCCGGCTGCGGGACCGGTGACACCGCTGCCTTCAGCCTGTACCTGGGCACCAACGAGCAGAGCAGCGAGATCGTGACGGCCGACCTGGCCACCGGCAAGATCACGCACACCACCACGGTGGCCGGGCAGGTGACGTCAACCGTCCCCACCGCCACCGGACTCGTCGGGGTGATGGGTTCCCAACTGGTCTCCCTGCCGCAGAACAAGACCTCGACCGTCAAGCCCGTAAAGATCGCCTCTGTCACCGGCGCCGCCTACAACCTGAGGCCCTCCGCCGACGGCGGTATCGACTTCCTGACCCTGCCCTCGGGCAAGGCCACCGCCACCATCGACCATGAGTCCAAGGGCAAGACTCGCTCCGTGGGCACGGGCGCTGCCGCCCAGGTGCAGATATTCCAGGGCCAGGCCGGGCACAACACCGTGGTGGGGGCGAAGAGCCTCGCCAGCGGGACCACGATGCGCAGCGTGAACGCCTCCAACCTGAAGGATCCCGCCTATGCCTCACTGGAGGGCGACGCGGTCTTCGGCGGCTACCAGAAGACGACCACTGCCGACTCCAGCGTCCTGGTGACCGGCACCCACAACCTGGTGAGCCGCGCCCAGGCGGCCACCACCACCGCCGTCACCGGTTCGGCCTCCACGGCCGTGCCCCCCGGTGTCCCGGGCGGCGGCGGCTCGGTGGCCGCGGACTCGACCGGCAAGACCCCGGCCGGCAAGGCCCTGGCCGCCACGAGCCACACCGCGGTCCAGGCCGACTACCTGACCAGCAGTCCCGCGCAAGCGGCAGCCACCCAAGCGTCGACCGGCCAGGACAGCGCGGTGCAGCCGTCCGCGGAGCAGTCGTCGGACACGACCCAGACCCCGACATGCTCGGTCCCGCGCAACGACCCGACCAAGCAGGCCATGCAGCCCAGCAACAGCCAGGTCGACTGGGCCACCCAGATGGCTGAGCAGAACCTACTCACCGGCTCCTCGGTCGCCCGGCCCGCCAACTTCGACAACCTTGGCCTGGCCTCCTACGCGGCCAACAGCGACTTCGCCCAGGTCCCGCTGTCCCACCCCTCGTCGGACAGCGACAGCACTGTCCCGCGCTCGGTGATGGAGGCGATCCTGGCGCAGGAGAGCAACTGGGACGAGGCGTCCTGGCACGCGCTGCCCGGCATCGCCGGCAACCCCCTGATCGGCAACTACTACGGCACTGCCGGCTCGATCGACTCGATCGACTACGCCGACTCCGACTGCGGCTACGGCATCGCCCAGGTCACCAACGGCATGGCCAGCACCGACACCGAGTTCTCCGCCCACGGTCAGATCAAGATCGCCGTGGACTACGAGGAGAACATCGCCGCAGGCCTGCAGATCCTGGAACGCACCTGGAACCAGCTCTACGCGGCCGGGATTACCGCCAACGGCGGCGACCCCAAGTACCTGGAGAACTGGTACTTCGCGATCTGGGCCTACAACTCCGGCATCCAGCCGACCGCCGCCTACGGCAACACCACCGGCTGCACCCCCAGCGCCACCTGCGCGGGACCTGACGGAACCTGGGGCCTGGGCTGGTCCAACAACCCCGCCAACCCGAACTATCCCCCGAACCGCCAGCCCTACCTCGCCTACACCTACGCCGACGCCGCCCACCCCGGCGACTGGCCGTACCAGGAGCGCGTCCTGGGCTGGATGGGCACCCCGCTGCTGCGGTCCGGCTCCAAGGCCTACGCCACCCCGACCTACAACGGCGGCAGCGACTGGCTGAACATCCCCTCCTTCACCACCTTCTGCGGCACCAACAACCACTGCACCCCGAACTCGGCCGGCACCGCCGGAACCTGCGGCCTGAGCGACTCCGAGTGCTGGTGGAGCCTGCCCGCCACCTGGATCCCCAATATCGCCACCACGGGAACCACCAGCGGCTACACCTACGGAGCCGGCTCGACCGAGCCATCTTCAAGCGACCCGCATCCGCCCACCTGCAACGTCGACAGCAGCGTGCTGCCCTCGACCTCCAGCGGGGCACCGATCATCGTGTCCGCGCAGGTCGGCCTGGCCACGGGCAGCACACCGCTGAATATCGTCGGCTGCTCGGGCGAGAACTGGTCCAACAACGGCTCGTTCACCATGAAGTACGGCACCGACAGCGCCGGTGATCCAACAGGTGCGATCGACACCCACCAACTGGGCGCGGGTTTCGGTGGGTACATCATGTTCACCCACACCCAGGACGGTTCCGATCCGGCGGTGATGAACACCGGGACCTGGACCCCGAACCTGCCCAGCACCCAGTACTACAAGGTCAAGATCCATATTCCGGCCACCGGCGCCCGAGCCACCGACGTGGTCTACCAGATCAACCCCGGCGGCAGCGCCGCACCCTGGAAAATCCGCGTCAACCAGGCGTGGGGCTCAGAACAGTGGGTCACCATCGGCACCTTCGCCATGGCGCCCGGCGGCAACGTCCAGCTCTCCAACAAGAGCTCCATGTCCCCCGGTGACTACGACGTCGGCTACGACGCCATCGCCTTCACCCCGGAAGGCGGAACTCCAGGGCAGCCTATCGGCGGCCCCCCGGGCATCCAGGACGCCCCCAAGGGCTCCAACCCAGCGTTCGTCAACTGCGGCTGCGTCGCCCGCACCGCCGGTGACCCGGTCGACACCTCGACCGGCTACTTCGGCGACGACTATACCGACCTGACCACGCCCGGGCGCGGGATGCCGCTCGACTTCACCCGCAGCTACGCCTCCGCCACCGCGGACCCCAACGGCCCGAATGAGTCACTGGCGGTCAACGGCCCCTTCGGCTACGGCTGGACCTACTCCTATGGACTGACCGCCGCCACGAACGCCACTTCCGGCAACGTGACCATCACCCAGGAGGACGGCTCCCAGGTCACCTTCAACGACACCTCAGGCACCTACACCCCGACCGCACCACGGTTCGACGCGACGTTGACCAAAAGTGACACCACCTACACCTACACCCGGCTGCAGAAGGACATCTTCACCTTCGATACCACCACCGGGCACCTGCTCTCGGAGACGGACATGGCCGGCTCCAAGGCCAGTACCCCGTACGCGACCACTTTGGCCTACAACGCTGGCGGGCAGCTCTCCACGATCACGGACCCGGCCGGCCACGTCTACACCCTCGGCTGGACGAGCGGCCACATCACCAGCGTCTCCGACTCTGCGGGCCGCGAGGTCAGCTACGCCTACGACGCCGTCGGTGAACTCACTGACGTCTACGGCGTGGGCACCACCCGCACCCCAACACTGCAGAACAACGACCACACGGTCTACACCTACCAGGGCACCACGCACCTGATCTCCAGCGTGCGCCAGCCCAAGTTCTACGGCGACACCACGACCACACCCTCACCTGTAATGTCGATGACCTACGACACCTCAGAGCGGGTCACCACTCAGACCGACGCACTGGGCCGCACGACCACCTTCACCTACGGGCCCAGCGGAAGCTTGGTCGCTGGCCAGACCGAGACCACCGACCCGTCGGGCAACTCCACCCTGGACACCTACCAGGACAATCTGCTGGTCTCCGAGACCAAGGGCTACGGTTCGTCCAGTCCCAGCACCACCAGCTACACCTACGACCCGATCACGCTCGGCATCAGCACCGAGACGGATCCCAACGGCAACGTGGAGACGTTCGCCTACGACGACAACGGCAACAAGGTCTCGTCCAGTGACGCCCTGGGCTACACCACCGACTACACCTACGACGCAGACAACGACCTGATCTCCACGGTCGACCCGAACGGCGTCGTGACCACCAATACCTACGACGCAGCCGGCCACATCGCCACCGCCTCAGGCACCAACAACGGAGCCCTGACCTACGGCCTGCTCACCAGCACCACCGTCCAGGCAACCGACCAGTCTGCCGAGCACATCGACGGCAACATCACCACCAACCCGGCGCGCACCACCAACTACTACTACGACACCGCCGCCCACCCGGCTGACCTCACCAGGGTCGTCGACCCGAACGGCAACACCAGTACCGCCACCTATGACTCGTACGGCAACGGCATCAGCACCACTGACGCCCAAGGCGACAAGACCGAATTTGGATACAACACCGCTACCGGCCAGCTGACGTCTACCGTCAGCCCGGACGGCGTTGCTGCGGGTACCACCCCCGGCTGTACGCCGCCTGCCACAGGATGCACCACGTACCAATACGACGCCTTCGGCAACACCATCAAGACTACGAACGCACTTGGGCACACCACCTCGGCGGCCTTCGACGCGGATGGCAACCAGATCTCGGCGACAGACGGCAACAACCAGACCACCAAGTACGGCTACGACGCCGCGGACGAGTTGACCACGACTACTGCCGCGGACGGGACGGTGTCCACGACTGACTACAACAAGGACGGCGCAGTCGCCGACACCGTTGACGGCGCTGGCAACAAGACCGTCTTTGGCTACGACGCCCAAGGGCGCCTGCTCAGCCAGACAAACCCCGGTAACCACACCACCTCGTATACGTACAACCTCGATGGAGAGCCGCTGACGGCCACCAATCCGGCTGGACAGGTCACCACCAACGCCTACGATGCAGACGACCAACTGACCGCAGTCGACTACTCCGACGCATCTACTCCGTCCATTACCAACATCGCCTACGACCCTGACGGCCAACGCACATCGATGACCGACGGCACCGGCACCACTACCTGGGCCTACGACGCCTTCGGAGAACTGGTGACAGAGGTCTCGGGAACCGGATCAACCGTCAGCTACGGCTACGACCCCAACGGCAACCAGACCTCGATCACTTATCCGGGCAGTCAGACCCAGACAGTCACCGAGGTCTATGACAAGGCCAACAGGCCCACCAGCCTCACCGACTGGAACGATCAGACCACTAGTTTCGGGTACGACGAGGACAACAACCTCACCAATACCACCTATCCCAACGGTGACGTCGTCTCGAACACCTTCGACACCACCGACGCTCCCACGGCCGCTTCCGTGGCCAAGTCCGGAAGCACGCTCGCCTCACTGACCTACACCCGTGACAACGCAGGTCAACTTGCCAGCCTGACTCCCGCCGGGTTGCCTGGTAGCGCCCAGACCTACGGCTACACCGCTCTCGAACAGCTCAAGACCGTCACTACTGGGTCAAGTACCACCACCTACGGCTACGACGCGGCCAAAAATCCGACCACGAACGCAGGCTCCAGCCAAGCGTTCAACACTTCGGACCAGATCTGCTGGACGCTGCCCAAGGCATCAAGTGCCGCCGGCTGCGCAAGCCCGCCTACCGGTGCCACTACCTACACCTACAACGCCAACGGTGACCGCACGGCCACCACCCCGTCCACGGGCACAGCCAGCAACTATTCCTACAACCAACAGAACGAACTCACCGGCTATACCGGCCCAGGCGGCACCGCCACGTACACCTACGACGGCCAGGGGCTCCGCTCCACCAAGACTGTCGGCGCTACCACCAACACCTTCACCTGGGACGACAGTCAGGTGCCCAACGTCCTCTCCGACGGCGCCACTAGCTACATCTACGGGCCCGATGGTGCCCCCATCGAACAGATCGGTGCGAGCGGTACCCAGTGGTACTTCCACGACAGCCTCGGTTCCACCCGGGCACTCCTCAATGCCGCAGGCTCGCTCTCCGGTTCCTACGGCTACGATGCCTACGGCAATGTCACCGGGTACACCGGAACAGCCACCACGCCGCTGCAGTTCCTGGCTGGCTACACCGATGCTGAAAGCGGCCTGGACTACCTCCGGGCCCGTTACTACGATCCGGCAACGACTCAATTCATGACTGTTGACCCGGATATCGATGCCACGCAAGCCGCGTACACCTACGCCAACGACGACCCACTCAATGCCTCGGACCCGTCAGGGCTCTGCGCACTGATGACAGCACGGGGCAATCAGAAGAGCAGCGAATTCCAGAACAAGAGCAACGAAGAGCTGCAGAAAGAATATAAGGACAGCAGCACATCTTCGGCGATGAAGCAGAAAATCAAGAAGGAATTGAAGGCTCGTGGCGTTCGCGGTTCTCGCGCGACTGACTCCAAGAAGGCCGGGGGGAGCAGTAATTTCACCTCGGATGTGGAGGACGGTCTGGAGATCGGCGGCATAGTGGTTGTCGGCGTAGGAGTCGTCGCTGTGACCGTGGTGTCGCTCCCAGTTGATGCCGTAGTCGGAGCCATCGCCGGGATCGGCGCAGGCCTAAGCGCCATCTTCAGCTGGTAGTTTGGGCTGACACAGCGGTCGGCGCCTCTACGGGTAAGCGATTCCCGCGGAGGCGCCGACCGCAGTCAGACGTGGCAATACTCTGGAAACGCGAGAAGTCCTAAAGAAAGCAGTCCGTCATGCCCGGAAAATATCGATTCCGAACCAGGTGCAGGAAGCTCTTCCCTTGGAACATTATCTGGATGATCCCAAAGGGGAAAAAAGACTGCGGTAACCATGAATGGTATCGCGAGGACGCTGACACCTGGCGTTGTTACCACTGTGCAGTCGGCATCAGAAAATCATGATTGAGGTCAAATCCGTGGGCCCAGTACCGGCTGAACCCGGATGCACCGGTTGATGTCTGCTGAGCGTGGGGCCCGGAAACGAAGAGATGCCTTGTGACCTGCGAGGATGGGACTTCTCTACGGTTCCATCCGGCAAGTACAGCAAGGCATCTCCTACGTGCAATCTTCCCACGCTCCTGTAGCGGTCTCGGCCGCGTTCGATGATCCGACTCTGGTGGCGTACGGCGGCCTGGAGCCGCTGGTACGCCTGGCCGAGCGGTGCGGGCTGCCCGGCCTGGCCGGTGAGCGGGTGCGTCTGCCCGTCACCGCCGACGGGGTGGGTGCGTTCCCGGCCGCGAAGGTGATGGCGCTGGTGGCGGGGATGGCGGCGGGTGCGGACAGCATCGCGGACATGGACCGGTTGCGGCACGGTGCGATGGACCGCCTCTTCGGCGGCGTGCGCGCCCCCTCGACCCTCGGTTCGTTCCTGCGCGCGTTCACCCACGGGCACGTCAAGCAACTGCACGCCGTGGCCCGCCGATTGCTGCCCCAACTCGCCTCCCACACACCGTTGCTGCCCGGAGCGGCAGCGGTGGCCTACCTGGACATCGACGACACGATCCGCCGCACCTACGGCTACGCCAAGCAGGGTGCGGGCTACGGATACTCCAAGGTCAAGGGCCTGAACGCGCTCCTGGCCGTACTCTCCACCCCACTCGCGGCCCCCGTCATCGCCGCCACCCGCCTGCGCCGGGGCGCCAGTGGTTCGGTGCGCGGGGCCGCGTCGTTCGTCGCCGAGGCCCTGCGCACCGCCCGCGCCAGCGGCGCGACCGGGCTGCTGGTGCTGCGGGCGGACTCCGCGTTCTACGCCAGTGAGGTGATCTCCGCCTGCCGGGCGCTGGGCGCACGCTTCTCGGTCACCGCTCGGATGAACGCCTCGATCAAGAAGGCGATCACCGGCATCGACGAGGACGCCTGGACCGCCATCCGCTACCCGAAGGCGCTCTGGGACGAGGAGGGCGGGTGCTGGGTCTCGGACGCGGAGATCGCCGAGGTCCGCGACTACACCGCGTTCACGTCCAAGGCGAAGAAGCAGCAGGTCATCGCCCGCCTGCTCGTGCGCCGCGTCAAGCGCCTCAACCCCGACGCCCAAGTGCAGGGCCAGGGAGAGCTGTTCAGCACCTACCGCTACCACTGCGCGTTCACCGACTCGCCCCTGTCGCTGGTCGACGCCGAGAAAGATCATCGGCGTCATGCCATGGTGGAGCAGGTGATCGCGGACCTGAAGGCCGGGCCGCTGGCCCACTTGCCCTCCGGTGACTTCCAGGCCAATGCCGCCTGGCTCGCCCTGGCCGCGATCACCCACAACCTGATGCGCGCCCTGGGGACCCTGGCCTCCACCTTCCACGCCAGAGCCACCACCGGCACCCTGCGCAACCAGCTCATACGCGTGCCGGCCCGGATCGCACGGGGAGCCAGACGGCTGGCACTCCACCTGCCCGCGAACTGGCCCTGGCTCGACGCCTGGTCGGCGATGTTCATGGTGCTGCACGCGCCCCCACACCGCTGACGACCCATCCGAACCGCCCGCAAGGGCCCGAGACCTGTGGACATGTGGAAAAGCTGGGCAGACCAGCGGTTACCCCACGCCCTCCTGCAACCTCAGGGCCAGCGACCGGCCACGAGACCCCGAAACGATCACTCGGCAATCAGACCGGTGCATCCGGGCTGAACCGCTGCGCAGGCACGGGTAGACCTGCCAGGTGCCGGTACCCCAGGGGCGTTTCAAAGTCCTCGCGAGTGGTGAGTCTGCAGGTCACGGCGGGCAAGGGGGCCGGACTGGCCCGTCGCGAACGCAACGAAGCAGTGAGGGGACCGCCGGGAAGCCTCGCAGCTGCTCCGGCGCCGTGAACAGGCCCGTGCCCTGATCCGGTGTCGTGCGTTTGAACGCGGGACCCAGTCCCATCGGCTACCCCCTCCATACGGACTCCCCCTGCCGTATGACCGGTGCCCGATCCTGCCCCACTGGCGTGCACCTGACCACCATGCCAAACCGGCGCAATACGGGCCCAGGATTGAAAGGCGCTCATCACAGCCGCGGTGAGGGTGCTCCGCCAGGCGTACGACGACCGGCAGGCAGTCCGGCACGAGGAGGCCCGAGTGCAGCGGGGGGCGCACGTGGAGCGAGGCCGGGCTCCTGCGGGGTGGTGCCGATAGCAGCTCTCAATCGGGTCGACGGCGCAGATTCCGGGCTCAGCGGATCGTGCTGAGGTCGGCGGCGGTGACGTCGCCGGCGGGTAGTTGGAAGTAGTCGGCGAGGGCCTGGTTGACGGCGGCCTCGGCTTCAGGGCTCTCGGGGTTGGCGGCCAGGGCCGCGGCCTGTGCGCCGGTCAGCTTGACCATGACCGGGGGGCGCATGCGGCCGGCCCGCACGACGCTGGAGCCGCGGATCTCCACTCCGGCGCTGTCCAGGTCCACCGTCACGCTGACGCCGGAGAACGCGGTGCCCTTAGCGGTGTACTGGCGGATCCTGCGGGCCTTGCCGCGGTCGGTGA
>Ga0302314_10005422_pt1 | contig 23263 bp, 30 predicted proteins | sample III_Palsa_N2_3_FD_200533 | JGI IMG/M metagenome (GOLD analysis project Ga0302314, IMG submission 200533) | Peat permafrost microbial communities from Stordalen Mire near Abisko, Sweden - III_Palsa_N2_3 | ecosystem: Environmental > Terrestrial > Soil > Palsa > Peat permafrost | place: Sweden... | reverse complement strand
AAACTTTCCAGCCGTCCGGCGAAGCGGCCGAGATCGGTGGAGATCTTGTTGTAGGCGAGAACCGCGGGAATGGCGGCGACGAGGCCGATGGCGGTGGCGAACAGCGCCTCCGCGATGCCCGGCGCCACCACGGCGAGGTTGGTGTTGTGCATGGCGGCAATCGCCGAGAACGAATGCATGATGCCCCAGACCGTGCCGAACAGCCCGATGAACGGCGCCGTCGAGCCGACCGAGGCGAGGAAGATCATCCATTTCTCCAGCCGCTCCATCTCGCGCTGGATGGTCACGGACATGGCGCGCTCCACGCGCTCTCGCGCCGCGGTGTGGCCGATATCGGCGCCGGCAACGCGCAGGCTGCGCCGCCATTCCGTCATCGCCGCGCCGAACACGGCGGCGATCGGGTTTTCCGGCTTGGCGCCCTCCTCCTCGTACAGTTCGTCGAGGCTGCCGCCGGACCAGAACCGCTCCTCGAACTTGTTGGCGGCCTTCTCGGCGCGGCGCAGCGAGGTGGTCTTCTCGAACACGATCGCCCAGACCCAGACGCTGGCCAACAGCAAGGCGACCATCACCACCTTGACGACGATATCCGCCTGCAGGAACAGCCCCAGGATCGACAGGTCACTCCCCGCGGCCCCGAGATTCACAGCGTCAACAGCCTGATCCACTCGTTCTTTCCTCTCGCCCCACACCGCTCCGCGGCCGGCGGAGCTACCCGCCTGCCAACGCTGTCAACGCCGCCCGCCAGCGCGGCGGCATCCGAGCCGCCCGCATGTCGGACTGGCGCACGCAGGCCAGCAGCACATCGGCAACCACAAGCGTACCGCCCGTATCCCCCGAAAGGTGGAACGTTTGGCGGAGTTCGACGGTTGCAGCCCCGATTGCCAGCGGCCGCGACTCCACGACGAGCGAATCGTCGAGGCGTGCGGGCCGGAGATAATCCAATTTTGCGCGCCGCACCATGAAGATAAGGCCATGCTGCGCTGTCAGTTCCGCGTGCGGCACGCCGAGGTCGCGCAAGGCTTCGGTTCGCGCCCGCTCCGCCAGCTTGAGATAGTTCGCATAGTAAACAACACCCGCCGCGTCGGTATCCTCGAAATACACCCGCACCTGATAGTGGTGGGCGCCGTCCCGTATCGTGGGCGCCGCATAAAGGTTCATTCATCCTCCGCCAACAGGTCGAGCTGCGGCTGCACGCCGACCGGCGGGATCAGGCCCAGATGTTTCCAGCCGCGCTCCGCCAGCACCCGCCCACGGCTGGTTCGCAGCACCAGGCCTTCCTGGATCAGGTACGGCTCGACCACCTCCTCCAGCGTGTCGCGCGCCTCCGCCAGCGCTGCCGCGAGCGTCTCGACGCCGACCGGCCCGCCGCCATGGTGTTCGGCGATGCGGCGCAGGTAGCGGCGGTCCATCGCATCCAGCCCGAGCGCGTCCACCTCCAGCCGGCGCAGCGCCGCATCGGCGATGCCGCGGTCCACCGGTGAGTCGCCCTGCACATGGGCGAAGTCCCGCACCCGGCGCAGCAGCCGCCCGGCAATGCGTGGCGTGCCGCGGGAGCGCTTGGCGATTTCCGCGGCGCCGTCCGGCGTCATCGCCATGCTCAGCAGCCGCGCGCCGCGCGTGACGATCTGGCGCAGTTCCTCGGCGGTGTAGAACACCAGCCGCAGCGGAATCCCGAACCGGTCGCGCAGCGGCGTCGCCAGCAGCCCGGCGCGCGTGGTGGCGCCGACCAGCGTGAACGGCGCCAGGTCGATGCGCACGCTGCGCGCCGCCGGGCCTTCGCCGATGATCAGGTCGAGCTGGAAATCCTCCATCGCCGGATACAGCACCTCCTCTATGGCAGGCTGAAGGCGATGAATCTCATCGATGAACAGCACGTCGCGCGGCTGCAGGTTGGTCAGGATCGCCGCGAGGTCGCCGGCGCGCTGGATCACCGGGCCGGAGGTGGCGCGGAACCCGACGCCAAGCTCCCGCGCCACGATCTGCGCCAGCGTGGTCTTGCCCAGGCCCGGCGGCCCGTGCAGCAGAACGTGGTCGAGCGCCTCGCCCCGCGCCCGCGCCGCCTCGATGAACACCGCCAGATTCTCGCGGCTCGCCCGCTGCCCGGTGAACTCGGCCAGGGTCTGCGGCCGCAGGCTGACCTCGGCCGCGTCCTCCTCGGCGCGCGCCGAGGAAACGGTGCGGTCGGGTTCGGGCGTCGGGGCGCCTGCGCGCGGTTTGCGGCCGCTCACGCGGCACCCCCGGCACGGCGCAAAAGCTCCTCGAATTGCTCGATTGCCGTCTCCAACAGAATCGCCTCGCCATCATCCGCCGCCGGATATGCCCGCAAAACGGCGAGCGAACGACGGCAGACTGCCGCGACACAGGGGCGGTTCGTGCCGACCTGTCGTTCGATACCGTTATAAAGATCAAATAGATCAGAAATGAAGATATCGAAGCGGCGGCCCTGAGCCATTCCCTCTGCTTTGCGGGCTATGGGCGAGTCAACTCGGCAATGTCGAGGCGCAGACCGACGCCGGTTCGGAGAAGCTCATCGATTCTTTCTTCAAGCTCGGCCCCGTCGTAACCGCGCGCACGCAGCTTGATCGCGAGTCTGCGTCGGAATTCGGTCTCGGCGTCGTGCAGTTCTTCGATCTCCCGACCGTCCGGCATGTGCGTCGGTCCCTCTCCTCGACAGATGGTGAAACGGTATCACGTCGCTCCGGTGGCCTCAAACCTACCGCGCCAGTTCCTTCAGCGACTCGCGAATCATCTGGTCCAGCACCGCGCCATCGCCAAGCCGTTCCGTCGCCTTCCCCACGGCCGCCTGCGCTTCCGGCCGCCGATAGCCGAGGTTGAGCAGTGCGGACAGCGCATCCGCCGCCACCCCGCCCGTCGGCGCCGGGATCGCGGGCGAGAACGCGGTGCCGGTCGGCATCGCACCCGCTTTCTCGCGCAACTCCGTCAGCAGCCGGATTGCCAGCTTCGGCCCGACGCCGGGCGCGCGCGTCAGACTGCCCTTGTCGCCAGCCTGGATCGCCGCCACCAGATCGCGCGGCGAGAGCGCCGAGAGCACGCCGAGTGCCACTTTCGCGCCCACGCCCTGCACCGTGGTCAGCAGCCGAAACCACTCGCGCTCGGCCGACTCGGCGAAGCCATAGAGGGAAATGGCGTCCTCGCGGACGTGCATCTCGATCAAAAGGACGGCCGTGCCCCCGGCCGGCAGGCTGGCCAGCGTGCGCGTCGAAGCGTGCACCAGATAGCCGACGCCGTTGACATCGACGACGCAGCGGCCGTCCTCCACCGCCTCGATGCGCCCGGTGAGTTTCGCGATCACGCCATCCGCGCCCCCGCCGCCCAGCGCAGCCGGCTTGCGCGGTGATGCGCGTGGCAGATCGCGACCGCCAGCGCATCGGCCGCGTCGGAGCGCCGCATCAGCGAGCCGGGGAGCAGCCGGCGCACCATCTCCTGCACCTGCGCCTTGTCCGCGCCACCGGTGCCGACCACCGACAATTTGACCGACTTCGCCCCGTATTCGGCAACCGGAATGCCGGCCAGCGCGGGCGCGAGCAACGCCACGCCGCGCGCATAGCCCAGCTTCAAGGTCGCGGTGCCGTTGCGGTTGACGTAGGTCTCCTCCACCGCCGCCTCGTCGGGCCGGTGTTCCGCGATCAGCGCCATCAGCGCATCGTGCAGCACCCGCAGCCGCTCCGGCACACTGGCCTCGCTGTCCGTCGCGATCACGCCGTCGGCGATGTGGCGCAGCCGGTTGCCCTCAACATCCACCAGCCCCCAGCCGGTGAAGCGCAGGCCCGGATCGATGCCGAGGAGGCGGGCCATTCTCCGCTAGCCGCAGCATGGGCGCGCAACACCCATCAGGCCGACAGCTTCTGCATCACCGCCTCGGGGATGTCGAAATTTGCATAGACATTTTGCACGTCGTCGTTGTCTTCCAGAACGTCCAACAGTTTTAACACCCCGGAAGCCTTCTCCTCGTCCAGCGTCACGCTCGTCGTCGGCCGCCAGTCGAGTTTGGCCGATTCGGCCTCGCCGAATTTTTGTTCCAATGCGTCCCGTACCGCAAAAAAGCTCTCGGCGGTGGTCGTGACCTCGTGCCCGTCCGGCCCGCTTTCCACGTTGTCGGCGCCGGCCTCGATGGCGGCCTCCAGCATCTCGTCCTCGCTCGCTGCCTTCGCCGGGTAGCGCACCACGCCGAGCCGGGAGAACAGAAAAGATACGGAATTGGTCTCGCCCAGTGCCCCGCCGTTCTTGGCGAACGCCGAGCGCAGGTCGCCTGCCGTGCGATTGCGGTTGTCGGTCAACGCCTCGACGATCACGGCGACGCCGGCCGGGCCGTAGCCCTCGTAGCGGACCTCGACGTAGTCGTCGCTGCCGCCGGCGCCGCTGGCCTTCTTGATCGCCCGATCGATCGTGTCCTTCGGCATGTTCTCCTTGCGCGCCGCGAGCACCGCCGAGCGCAGGCGCGGATTGGCGGCGGGGTCGGGCAGGCCGATCTTGGCGGAAACGGTGATCTCGCGGATCAGCTTGGCGAACTGTCGGGCGCGCCGCACGTCCTGCGCGCCCTTGCGGTGCATGATGTTCTTGAATTGCGAATGGCCAGCCATCTTTTCCTCGTAGAATCAACGCGAGAGGCGGCGCCCCTGGTCTCACTCCGCCGCGCGCGCACTCCGCCCGAACGCCAACACGAGCGCCGTCGCCAGCGCCGCCTTCACCGCGTCGCCGAGCAGGAACGGCACCACCCCCGCCTCCACGGCCCGCTCCGGGCCGATCAGGCCGGCGAGCCACCCGGCGCCGGCGCCATACACGATCAGCATCCCGAGCAACATCGCCGCGCCGACGCGCAGCGGCTGCGCGCCCGCGCGCCGCACCAGCACGCCCACGACCACCGAGGCCAGCAACATGCCCACCAGATACCCGCCCGTCGGTCCGGCCAGATAGGCAAGGCCGATCCCGTGCGCCGGCGTCCCCGCGAACACCGGCAGCCCGGCCGCGCCCTCGGCCAGATAGCCGAGCATCGCCGCCCCGGCGATCTGCGGCCCGGCGAAACCGGCGATGCCCAGCACGGCGAGCGTCTGCAGGGTCATCGGCACCGGCCAGAACGGCACCTGCACGCGGGCGGAGAATGCCAGCACCAGCGTCAACGCCAGCACAATCGCGGCGCGGGCCAGCAGCGGTCGGCCGGCGGATCTCGGTGGGGCAGCGGCTTGGGACATTTGGTACGATCCTCGGAAGGGCTTGGAGTCCGCCCGCGTGTTACACCGCCGGCAGCGTTTGCGACAGACGGCCACCCTGCCGGACGGGCTCGATCCGGCGCGCCAGGCCGGTCGCATCATCGGTCTCCACGAACACGCCGCAGATCGTCGCCGCGCCGTCGGCCGGGGCCAGCCGCTCGCCCGGCAGCTTGCGCCAGAACCGGCTTGCCGCACCCTCCTTCTGCATGCCGATCACGCTGTCATAGTCGCCGCACATGCCGGCATCCGTCTGGTAGGCGGTGCCGCCCGGCAGGATCTGGTGGTCGGCGGTGGGCGTGTGGGTGTGGGTGCCGACGATCAGGCTGGCCTGGCCGTCGAACGAATGGCCGTATGCCATCTTCTCGCTCGACGCCTCGGCGTGGAAGTCGAGCACAACCGCCGCGACGGTGCCGCCGAGCCGGTAGCGCGACAGCTCCACGGCGGTGCCGCGGAACGGGCAGTCGAGCGGGTCCATGAACAGCCGGCCCATGGCGTTCAGCACCAGCGCCCGCCGCCCGTCCTGCAGTTCGACCACGGTGCTGCCCGCCCCCGGCGTGCCGGGCGGGAAATTCAACGGCCGCAGCAGCCGCGGCGTCTCGGCGATGTACGGCACCAGTTCCTTGCGGTCCCACGCATGGTTGCCGAGCGTGATCACGTCCGCGCCGGCGGCGAACATCTCGCGCGCCATCTCCGGCGCCAGCCCAAACCCGTGCGAGGCGTTCTCGGCGTTCACCACAACGAGGTCGGCGCGCAGCCCGGCGCGCAGTTTCGGCAGTGCCGCGACCACCGCGTCGCGGCCGGTGCGGCCGACCACGTCGCCGAGAAACAGGATGTGCATTCAGAAGTCCTTGAACCGGATCACGCCGCGCTCGGTCGCGACCGCGTGCAGCGGCACGTCGTACTCCGCCGTGGGAATTTCGGGAAGTTCCTGGGCTGCGAAGGCGCAGCCGATGGCGATGGCGTGCGGCAGCAGCCGCAGCGTGCGGTCGTAGAAGCCGCCGCCATAGCCGAGCCGCCGCCCCGCCCGGTCAAACGCCAGCAGGGGCACGAACAACACCTCCGGCACCCCCGGCTCGCCGATCGGGCGATAGGTGCCGAAGCGTTCGCGCACCATCGTGGCGCCCGGGTGCCAATGCCGAAAAACCAGGGGGTTGCCAAGCTTGGGCGTGTGCGGGAGCAAGGTTGGGTGGCCGCGCGCGTGCAGGGCGGTCAGCAAAGGGAGAATGTCGATCTCGCCCTGCATCGGCCAGAAGCCGGAGACGGCGGCGGCAGGCCGCAGCCGGATCTGCGCCAGCACGTGCCGCGCCAGCTCGGTGCCGAGCGCCGGATCGCAGCCCTCGCGGGCCGCAAGCGCCCGGGCGCGGGCATCGCGCTTTTCGGCGTCGATTTTATGTATAGACATAGCCGGAAGGACGGAAAGTGCGGAGCCGCCATGGCCGTTGGCAGTTCATCCTCCCAGAGCCTGCGTTTGCAGGTGGGAGCCAGATACCGTGACCACGATCACGACAGTGCCAGCCCCCGGGAGGTTGCTATCGGCCCCGGGGATGTATTCGCCTGACGCACCGGGCAGCCCCGCCCAACCCATATGCGGCGCGCGGCGCCGGTTTGCAAGCGGCACGAGGGTAGCGGCACGAGGGTAGGCAAACCGCCGCCGCACCGCTACCTCCGGGCAAACCTGTCCCGAGGGAGTTTCCTATGATCGTGCTGGTCACCGGCGCCACAGCCGGTTTCGGCGAAGCCATCGCGCGCCGCTACGTGCAAGCGGGCCACCGCGTCATTGCCGCCGGGCGCCGGGCCGAACGGCTGGCGGCGCTGCGGGCGGAGTTGGGCGCGAAATCCGTGCTGGCGCTGCCGTTGGACGTCCGCGACCGCGCCGCCGTCGCCAACACCATCGGCGCGCTGCCGCCGGACTGGGCCGACGTCGACGTGCTGGTCAACAACGCCGGCCTCGCCCTCGGGCTGGAGCCGGCGCAGCGGGCCGACCTCGACGCCTGGGACACCATGATCGACACCAACAACAAGGGGTTGGTCTACATGACCCGCGCGGTGCTGCCGGGCATGGTGGCACGCGACCGCGGGCACGTGGTCAACATGGGCTCGGTCGCGGCGCTGTATGCCTATCCGGGCGGCAACGTCTACGGCGCCACCAAGGCGTTCGTGAAGCAGTTCTCGCTGAACCTGCGCGCCGACCTGTTCGGCACCAAGCTCCGCGTGACCGACATCGAGCCGGGGCTGGTCGGCGGCAGCGAGTTCTCCGTCGTCCGCTTCGGCGGCGACACCGCGCGGGCGGCGGGCATGTACGAAGGCACCGACCCACTGCTGCCCGAGGACATCGCCGAGGCGGTGTTCTGGGTCACCACCCAGCCGGCACGGGTCAACGTCAACACGCTGGAACTGATGCCGGTCTGCCAGAGCTTCGCCCGGCTGGCGGTGGACAAGAAGGGCTGAGATCATTGCCGGCCGGATGGGGTTTTGGCGATGAATGCGCGGGTCAGGCCCGCGCATTCATCGCCGGGCCTGACCCGGCGATCTCGGCGGCCGCGTCAGCCCCGCTCCAGTCCATCCGCGATCTGTTCGGCGCGCACCGCGAGGCGGCCGAGTTTGCGGGTCAGGTCGGGGTCGGGTTTGACCGCCGCGTCCTTGCCGTCGCGCTTGGCGACGCGGGCGGCCATGGCGCGCAGCGTGTCCAGTTCGATCCGCAAATCGTGGATCTCGTCGGCCATCAGCAGCGCCGCCAGTACCAGCAGCCGCGACTCGCCGGAGTTGCCGCCGAGCGCCTTGATGCTGTCGACCCGGCTGTCCACCTGCTCGGCCATCGCCAGCAAGTGCGGTTCCTGACCGTCCTCGCAGCCCACCGCGTAGGCGTATCCATTGATCTTGACGGTGGCCTGGGCCATGGCGGCCTCCTCTCACTCAGGGGCCCGCGCCCGGGCCGAGGGCCGCGCGGATCTGCGCGATCAGGGCATCGAGGCGGGCGGCAATCCGGGACGTGTCGATGTCGGGCGCCGCCTGAAGCGGGCGATGCGAAAGCTGGGCGATCCGTTCCAGGGCTTGTTCGAGCCGCAAGGCAGCATCGGCCGGATCTTCATTCTCAGCCAATCGCCCCTCCGGCCGCTCCGGTCAGTCTTGCGTTTCAACCAGCCAACGGGTTGAAGGTCAAGCATGATCACGCGGCCCGCGATCGTGGTGCATGGGCTGGCCCACGCCCGCGCGGCGTTGCGGCCGGGTTATCCGGTCGCGCTGCTCTCCGCCCCGGCTGCCGCGGGCTATGCCGGCTGCCTGTGGTGGCGGGAACTGGTGGCGGCGGCGCGCTCGTTTCACCCCGCGACTCCGGCGCTCGACGTGCTGGATTGCGGCGCCGCCCCTGGCCACGCGATGGCGGCGCTGCGCGTCGGCCAGCTTGTGCTGGTGCTCGACCCCGCCTGCCCCGCCTACCCTGCGGTCGCCGACGCCGCCGCGACGCTGGGCGCACACGTGCTGCCGCGCCGGCCACCGGCCCTCGACCTTGGGGCTCGCGGCGCCCGGCGCCTTCTGGCGGGCTGGCTTGCCGGGGGCGCCGCGTGACACGCAAGGCATCGCTGCGCTACCACGCGGCAGCAGGACGATCTGCAGGACGAGAAGGCAACTGACGATGGCGGGCGACGAAGGCTGCCGGCTGTATCTGGTCACCCCGCCCAGGCTGGTGCCGGCGGCGTTCGCCGGCGAACTGGCGGCGGCGCTGGACGCCGGCGACGTGGCCTCGGTGCAGTTGCGGCTGAAGGACGTGGCCGACGACGACTTGCGCCGCGCCATTGACGTGCTGCGCCCGGTCGCGCAGTCGCGCGGCGTCGCGTTCCTGCTCAACGACCGGCCGGACCTTGCGGTGGCGCATGGCTGCGACGGCGCGCATGTCGGGCAGGACGACACGCCGGCAGCCGTCGCGCGGAAGGTGCTGGGCAAGCTGACGCTCGGCGTGACCTGCCACAACAGCCGCGACCTCGCCTTCGCCGCCGGCGAGGACGGCGCGGACTATGTGGCGTTCGGCGCCTTCTTCCCTTCGCCGACCAAGCAGGACGGCACCGTGCTGGCGGATGTCGAGACGTTGCAATGGTGGTCGGACATCGCCGAACTGCCGTCGGTCGCGATCGGCGGAATCACCGCCGAGAATTGCGCGCCGCTGGTGCAGGCGGGCACCGATTTCCTGGCCGTGGTGAGTGCCGTCTGGAGCCATCCGGACGGCCCGGCGGCGGGCGTGCGCGCGATGAACGCAGCGATTGCGGCGGCGCAAGCTGCCTGACACGAAATGGGCGGATGCCGTGGCACCCGCCCAAGGTTTTCCCGCGAACCAGGGGGCGATGGTTCAGCCGGGCAGCAAGACCTTGTCGATCACCTGGATCACGCCGTTCGACTGCGTGACGTCGTAGGTGGTGATCTGTGCCACGTCGCCCTTGGCGTCCTCGACGACGATGTTGTGCGGGCCGTTCATCATCACGGTCAGCGTCTCGCCGGCGACGGTCTTCAGCGTCGCCTTGCCGTTGCCGGCCGTGATCATCTTGTGCAGCGCCGCGAAATCGAGCCGGCCGGGCACGACGTGGTAGGTCAGCACCTTGGTCAGCATCGCCTTGTTTTCCGGCTTCAGCAGCGTCGGCACCGTGCCGGCGGGCAGTTCCGCGAACGCCTCGTTGGTCGGCGCGAACACGGTGAACGGGCCCTTGCTCTTCAGCGTATCGACGAGGCCGGCCGCCTTCACCGCCGCGACCAGCGTCGTGTGGTCGGCGGAGTTCACGGCGTTGTCGACGATGTCCTTGCTGGCGAACATCGGCTGGCCGCCGACCGTGACTGGCACGCCGTCGGCCATCGTCGCGGCGGTGGCAACGAGGCTGCTGCCGACCAGCAGGGCGGCGGCGAAGGCGGCCGGAATGATCTTTCGCATGTGCATCGGGAGCGTTCCTCTCGGCGGAGGCAGCACCGCGCTGCCCCGTTGCATCCCTACGCTGCGGATTGGCGCATGGATGCAGCGCCCGCGCTTACGTCGTGGCGGATGCCGCCGGTGGAATGTCGGTGTGCGCGAAATCGGCGCCCGCGAACAACAGGGACGTGCCGTGCGTCCGGGCAACGGCGTAGGTGAAGCAGTCGCCAAGGTTGAGCTGCGCCGGATGGCCCTGGCCCTTGCCATAGCGCGCAAAGGCCGACAGCGCCGCCGCCGCCTCGTCGCCGGTCAGCGGGACGATGCGGATTCCGGCGGCGGCCAGGAACTCGGCCACATCCGCTTCCGCCTCGGCCACGGTTGACTGCTGCTTGCGGCGAATGGCGAGGGCTGCCTCGAACATCGCAAGTGCTGACGTGATCGGCGATCGGGCGCGGTTCAACGCGTCCGCCAGAGCCTTCGCCCCGGGTTCGCGGGTGGTGATCGCGACGATCGCCGAGGCGTCGACGAACATCAGTGCTCGCCGCTCAGGTCGTCATAGAACGCCTTGTCCGCCTCCAGCCCGGTCGCCGGCCGGGCCAGCACGCGATCCTGGATCGGCCGAACCCGCTCCCACAGCGGCACGGCATCGTCGAGGCGGCGCAGTTCGTTCTCCAGCGCCAGCTTCACGGCTTCGGTCTTGGTCGTGCGGGTGCGCGCGGCCAGCGTGCCGGCCAGCTTGTTGACGACCTCGTTGCGGATGTTCAGGGGCATGGCAGGATTTCCCGTGTAGACACGGCTCATGTAGTGTCTACACGGCGTGGCGTCTATCCTGGCAGCCAGAGCACCTGGTCGATGCGGTCGGCGCCGGCAGCCAGCATCGCCAGCCGGTCGAAGCCGAGCGCGATGCCGGCGCAGGGTGGCAGGCCGCTTGCCAGGGCGGCGAGGAAATCCTCGTCGAGCGGCCAGTCGTCCGTTCCCGTGATCGCGTGGCGGCGGGCACGGTCGGCCTCGAAGCGGGCACGCTGTTCGGCGGGGTCGGTGAGTTCGACGAAGGCGTTGGCGAGTTCGATGCCGGAGACGAAGAGTTCAAACCGTTCGGCGACGCGCGGGTCGGCGGGGTCGCGACGCGCGAGCGCCGCCTGCGCCGCCGGCCAGTGGGTCAGGAACGTCGGGCGGTCGCGGCCGACGCGCGGCTCGATCCGCTCCAGCAGCAGGCGGAAGAACAGATCCTCCCATGTTTCGCCGTCGCGCAGCCGGGCGCCGGCCTGGGCAGCGAGCGCCGCGGCATCGCCCTCGGTCGCCAGCACGTCGGCGCCGACATGGCGGGCGAAGGCGTCGGCCATGGTCAGCGTCTCGAACGTGCTCAGATCGCTCTCGACGCCCCGGCAGCGAACGCGCGGCGGCAGCACGGCGCGCAGCAGCGCATGGGTTTCGGCGATCAGGCCCGCCACGTCGGCGCCGGGCCGATACCACTCCAGCATGGTGAATTCCGGGGCGTGCAGGTCGCTGCCCTCGCCGTTGCGCCAGACCCGGGCGAACTGGAAAATCGGCCCGGCGCCGCCCGCGAGCAGCTTCTTCATGGCGAACTCGGGCGAGGTGTGCAGCCAGAGTTTTTGCCGGTCGCCGGTGGGCGAAACGCGTTCGGTGGCGAAGGCGGCGAGGTGGACCTCCTCGCCGGGCGTCGGCACCGCGTAGGGGGTTTCGACCTCGGCGTACCCGCGCGCCAGGAAGAATGCCCGGGTCGCGTGGGTCAGCAACGCCCGGCGCCGCAGGAAGGGCAGCCGTGCGGCGAGGCTCTCGGGGCTCCAGGCGGGTTGCGGCATGACGCCGGCGAGCATAAAGCGCCGCCATGCAAGATGGCACCCACCCGCCCCGCACGCTGCGCGACGCCGACGCGCTGGTCGCCACCGGCCTGATTGCGCCGGGGGATCGCGATGCCGTCGCCGCGGTCGAGGCGCGCTACGCCGTCGCCATTTCGCCGGCCATGCAGGCGCTGATCGCGGCGCCGGACGACCCCATCGGGTTGCAGTTCGTGCCCAACGCGGCCGAACTTCTGACCGCGCCGCACGAACGCGCCGACCCGATCGGCGACGATGCGCTGTCGCCGGTCAAAGGCATCGTGCACCGTTACCCGGACCGGGCGCTGCTGAAGCCGCTGCTGGTCTGCCCGGTCTATTGCCGCTTCTGCTTTCGCCGCGAACATGTCGGGCCGGACGGCGGGCTGCTGACCGAGGCGGAGCTGGAGGCCGCCTACGACTGGTTTCGCGCACGGCCCGCGATCCGCGAGGTGATTCTGACGGGTGGCGACCCGCTGATGCTGTCGCCGCGACGCCTTGCCGGCATCGTCCGCACGCTCTCGGCGATCCCGCACATCGACGTGCTTCGTGTTCACAGCCGCGTGCCGGTGGCCGACCCTGAGCGCCTGACGTCGGAGGTTGCCGATGCAGTGGCCACGGACAAGGCGATGTTCCTGGTGGTCCATGCGAACCACGCGCGGGAATTCACCCCGGCCGCGCGTGCGGCGCTGCGCCGTGTGCAGGCGCAGGCGATCCCGGTGCTCGGGCAGTCCGTCCTGCTGCGCGGCGTCAACGACACCCCGCAAGCCCTTGAAGACCTTTTCCGCGCCATGCTGGCCGCGCGGGTGAAGCCGTACTACCTGCATCAGTTGGACGCCGCGCCGGGCACCGCCCGCTTTCACGTGCCGATCGCGGAAGGCCAGCGACTGCTCGCCGCACTCCGCGGGCGCGTTACCGGGCTCGCGTGGCCGACCTATGTGCTCGACATCCCCGGCGGGCACGGCAAGGTGCCGATCGGGCCGGGGTATCTGGACGCCGACGATCACGTGCGCGATCCGTGGGGCGGGCGGCACGCCGTTGGCGATCCGTCGCGGCCCTGACCGCGCGAGGCCGATCAATATCTGTGTGACCAGGGCGGCCGCGGCGCGTCTTCGCTGAAACGCAATGGTCTGCATGATCGCACCATGATACGTTCTGCATCGGTAACCGCTGCGATGGGGAACGAACATGGCAATCGACTGGGATTTCATCGGCACCTTGGAAGGCCAATCGGTGCTCGATGCCTACGTCCCCGATCCTGAGACGAGCCAGAGCGGCGTTACCATCGCGACCGGCGTTGATCTCGGCCAGTTGTCGGTGGCGGAACTGGCCGGCTTCGGCCTGTCGGCCGAGCTGACCGCGAAGCTCCAGCCATATGTCGGCCTGCGCCAGCAAGCCGCCGCCGCGTATCTCGCAGCCAACCCGCTGCACATCACCAAGGAAGAGTCCGACGCGTTGGACCAGGCCGATCGCCGGCCCGACATAAACGGGCTGACGGCGAACTACGCGGCGGCCATCGCCCCCGGCGCGCCCGGCTTCGACGGCCTGCCGGACCCGGCGCAAACCGTGCTCGCCTCGGTCAGCTTCCAGTACGGTCCCAATCTTGCGGTGCGCGCGCCGCGGTTCTGGCGGACGGCGGTAAACCAGGACTGGCAGGGCATGATCGCCGAGTTGCGCAATTTCGGCGACAAATACCCAACACGTCGCAACAAGGAGGCGAACTACCTGCAGGCTGGCTTGGCATAGGCCCGGGCGGACCGCTGCGCTTTCGCCCGAGGGCGCGGCAAGGCTGCCCCGAACGGTGCGCGGCCATCGGCTTGCCGCTGGCGGCACTACGGTCTAATCACGCCGGCCCCACGACACCCCGATCCGACACGGCGCCCAGCAAATCGCGGGCGCCAGATCACGCTTGTTTGGACTTGTATTTTTTGAAATCAACAAGATGCTTGACCAAATCCGCCAGACCATCAATGTCGACATCTACGTTCTTGAATATATTCTGCAGCCATGCATCTATGATGTCGTGGGCGTCCTTGATTTTCTTGGCATCGTCCTTGTTTTTCTCGTCGAGCCCGAAATCTTCGTCATCCAGCTTGTCCCCGTACTGCGTGAGGGTAAGCTTGGCATTCGACCCCGCTTTTTGCAGCGTCAGGATCTTGTCTTCCAGATCATCACGCGCTTTCTCGTAGGCGTCGTAGGCCACGAACCATTCGCTCCGCAGTTTGTCCAGCGACTTCGGCACCGGAATCTTTCCATCCTTGCCGAGTATTTTCTGTGCCTTGGATTTTGCCGCATCGAAGTTGTCCGCCATTTGTCGCCTCCCTGCTCGTTCCCGCCACTGCGGGCCGTCCCAGCGGAGACTAGCGCGATCCGCGCTTGTTGCCGCAAGTAACCAGTGCCGAGAGCAACCGCTGCCCCAGAGCCGTACGCTGCGGCAGGCGCAAGGCTTGCCCCTGGCGGCACTTCGGTCTAAGCACGCCGGCCCCACGACACCCCGATCCGACACCCAGAGACAGCAGTATGAAGCAGCAGGCGAACCTGATCCGTGCCGGCCAGGTGATCGAGCACGAAGGCCGTCGCTGGACCGTGCTCAAGCAGCAGATCATCACCCCCGGCAAGGGCGGCGCGTTCATCCAGGTCGAAATGCGCGACCTGAAATCCGGCAGCAAGACCAACGAGCGCTGGCGCACCGCCGACACGGTCGAGCGGTTGCAGACCGAGGAGAAGGAGTACACCTACTCCTACACCGACGGCACCAACCTCGTGCTGATGGACGGCGAGACGTTCGAGCAGGCGATGATCCCGGCCGACCTGCTCGGCGACGCGGCGCCGTTCTTGCAGGACAACATGGCCGTGGTCGTCGATCTGGTGGAGGGCGACCCGGTCGGCATCCATCTGCCAGCGACCGTGGTGCTCGAAGTCGTGGAAGCCGACCCGGTGGTGAAGGGCCAGACCGCCGCCAGTTCCTACAAGCCGGCGAAGCTCTCCAACGGCGTGAAGACCAGCGTGCCGCCGTTCATCGAGACCGGTGAAAAGATCGTCGTCCGCACCGAGGACGCGAGCTACGTTGAGCGGTTCAAGGGCTGATCGGGCAACCGGAAGGACCCCTCCTCCCGGCCTCCTCCCACAAGGGGAGGAGGAGAAGAAAAGCCACCTCCCCTCGTGGGAGGGGGTTGGGGGAGGGGTCGGCCGCCGCGAGATGAATAGCCGCACCGACCAACCGGACAACCAAACCATGGCCCCCAATCTCTCCGCGCACATGACCGTCATGCAGAACTCCGTCCAGCGCGCGGCGAAGCGGCTGCTGCGTGATTTCAACGAGGTCGAGAACCTGCAGGTCAGCGTCAAGGGCCCCGGCGACTTCGTCAGCCAGGCCGACCTGCGCGCGGAACAGTCCCTGCGCGACGACCTGACCAAGGCGCGTCCCGGCTATGCCTTCCTGATGGAAGAATCCGGCGCTTCCGGCTCGGAGAACTGGTCCTGGCGCTGGGTGGTCGATCCGCTCGACGGCACCTCGAACTTCCTGCACGGCATCCCGCACTGGTCGATCAGCGTCGGGCTTGAACGGCGGCTGCCGGACGGCACCACCGAGGTCGTCGCCGGCGTCGTCTACAACCCGGTGGTGGACGAGATGTTCTGGGCCGAGAAGGGCACCGGGGCGTTCGTCAACGAGCGGCGGCTGCGCGTCTCCGCCCGGCGCGACCTGCAGCAGGCGATGTTCGGCACCGGCATCCCGTTCGCCGCGTCCTCGATCACGCTGCGCCGCAGCTTCGCCCGCACGCTCGACGTGGTGATGCCGCAGGTGGCCGGCGTGCGCCGCTTCGGGTCGGCCGCCCTCGACCTCGCCTGGGTCGCGGCGGGGCGGTTCGACGGATTCTGGGAACTGCAACTGAAGCCCTGGGACATCGCGGCCGGACTCGTCATCGTGCGCGAGGCCGGCGGCTACGCCACCGACCCGCATGGCGGCGACCCGCGCGAGCACGGCGACGTTGTGGCGGCGAACACCCACCTGCATCCGCTGCTGTGCGCCGCGGTGCGCGAGGGCGTCGGCCCGGCTTGAACAAGCAACCCGGCCATGGCAGCACCGGCACGGCATTCTCGCTCGCCTGTGCGCTGCTGATCACGGCGTTGCAGCATATGTGATGCCGGCGTGGTCGGATCGTCGGCGCCGGCCGCAAGAATCCCCCATTCGGCCAGCCGCTTCGTTGAGTGACGGCGCGCGCTCCTGTAGGTTCGGCCAACGCATGCGCATCCGTCCCACAAAGGCCGCCGGCACCCTGGTGCTGGCGGCACTCCTGTCATGCCCCGCCGCGTCGCCGGCGCGGGCGCAGGCGACTCATGACCCGCGTCCGCTTGACCAGACGCCGCCCTACCACATGCCGTCCGGCGGCCCGGCCGCCGCGCACGCGCATCCGCCGGCGCACGCGCTGCCGCCCGGCAAGCAGCCGCCGCTGGTCGTGCCTGCCGCGCCGCCGCCGCCGCCGGTGCTGCCGCCGCCGATCCCGGTGCCAACCCGCCCGCCGCCGCCGGTGACGCCGGCACCGGTCGTGCCGGACGCGCCCGGCGAGGCGAGCAAGGCCCCTGCCGGCCTGCGCATCACGTTCGGCCCCGACCGCGCCGACCTCAACCCCGAGTCGGACGCGGCGATCACCGCCCTCGCCCACGCGGCACCCGGGCCGGACGCCAGCTTCACCATCACCGCCTACGCCACCGGCGGCGACGACCCCTCCACGCCGCGGCGGATGTCGCTCTCGCGGGCGCTCGCGGTGCGCAGCGCGCTGATGCAGGCCGGCATTCCCTCGGTGAAGATCTACGTCAAGGCGCTCGGCGCGACCGCCCCGACTATGGCCGAAGGCCCGCCCGACCGCGCGGACATCGTCGTCACGGCCGGCCCCGCGCCCGGCCCGTCCGCGCCGGCCCAACCCCCGCCGCCCGCCCCACCCACCCCGCCGGGAGCGCCCGCCGCGACGACGCCACCGGCCCAGGCGCCCGGCGCGCCGGGCGCAACCGAGAAGGCCGCCCCATGACGCGCCCCACCACGTTCCTGATCCGCATGCTTGCGTTCCTGCTCGCGGTCGGCGTGGTGGTCGGGCTGCTGTTCGGCGCGCTGACCACGGCCTTCGCCAACAACCCGCTGCTCAACACGCTGATCGTGGGCGTCCTCGCGCTCGGCATCGGCTGGAACGTACGGCAGGTGATGCGGCTGACGCCGGAAGTGACGTGGCTGGAAACATTCCAGCGCGCCCGCACGCGGCTGGCAGCGATGCCGGCGCCAAAACTGCTGGCACCGATGGCGGCCATGCTCGCCGCACGCACCGCCAAGGGCCGCGACGGCCAGGAGCGCTTCACCATCTCCGCCCCGGCGATGCGCTCGATGCTCGACAGCATCGACAGCCGCCTGGACGAAAGCCGCGAACTTTCCCGGTATATGGTCGGGCTGCTCATCTTCCTGGGATTGCTCGGCACCTTTTGGGGTCTGTTGCTGACCGTCTCCTCGGTCGGCGATGTCATCAACTCGATGTCGGTCGGCTCGGGCGACATCAACGCCTTGTTCGAGCAACTGAAATCCGGCCTCGCCCGGCCGCTGAAGGGCATGGGCACGGCGTTCTCCTCCTCCATGCTCGGCCTCGCCGGCGCGCTGGTGCTGGGCTTCCTCGACCTGACCGCCGGGCAGGCGCAGAACCGGTTCTTCAACGAGCTGGAGGAGTGGCTCGCCGGCATCACGCGCGTCTCCTCCGGCGTGCTCGGCGGTGGCGAGGGCGAAGGCTCCGTGCCGGTCTACGTCCAGGCACTGCTGGAACAGACGGCGGAAAACATGGAGAACCTGCAGCGCATCCTGGCGCGCGGCGAGGATGGGCGGCGGGAGGCCAACGCTGCGGTGCTCGGCCTGACCGAGCGGATCGCGACGCTCTCGGACAGCATGCGCGCCAACCAGCAACTCATGCTGCGCATTGCCGAGACCCAGCAGGCGCTGGCCCCCGCCCTGCAACGCCTGGGCGAGCGTCGCGAAGGCGGGCACGACGACGCGGCGCGCGCGCATCTGCGCAACATCGAACTCTATTTGCAGCGCCTGCTGACCGAGAGCGAGCAGGGCCGCGCCCAGACCACCTCGGACATCCGCAACGACATCCGCGTGCTGACGCGCACCATCGCCGCACTCGCCGAAGAGCAGCCGCGATGATGCGGGACGGCTGAGCCATGGCGCGGCGGCGGCGCGGCGGCCAGGACAGCGGGCTGAACGCATGGCCGGGCTATGTGGACGCGCTCTCCACGCTGCTGATGGTCATTATCTTTGTGCTGCTGGTCTTTGTGCTCGCGCAGGCCTTCCTGTCGGTGACACTGACGGGCCGCGACCAGGCGCTCGACCGGCTGAACCGCCAGCTCGCCGAACTCTCCGACATGCTGTCGCTGGAGAAGGGGCGATCGGCGGAACTGCGCACCTCGATCGCCCAGCTCAGCCGCGATCTGCAGGCGGCGACGGCGACCCGCGACATCCTGACCCAGCAACTCGCGGCGGTGCGCGCCGAGCAGGACAAGCTGGTCGCCGACCGGGACTCGCTGAAGTCGGAGCGCGACAAGCTCTCCGCCCGGCTGTCCGACGCCGACCTGCAGACCAGGTCCGCGCTGGCGCGCAACGATCAGGTGCAGGCGCAGGTGGGAGACCTGGAGCGGCGCAACGACGCCTCGACGCAGGAGGCCACGACGACCGCGGCGCAGCTTGCCGATGCGAAGCGCCAGCTCGCGGCGTTGCAGGCCAACCTCGACGAGATGAAGCGGCAGGCCGACGAAGCCAACAAGACCGTGACGGTGGACAAGGCGACCATCGAGGCCAAGCTCGCCGACCTCGCGAAGCTCGCGGATCAGGTGCGCAACCTGACGGCGATGCGCGACGAGCTGGAGAAACAGGCCGAGGATGCCGCCGTGCGCGCGACGACGGAGGAACAGCGGCGCGCCGCCGTCGACGCCGCGCTGGCGAACGAAAAGAAGTTCTCCGACAGCGCGCGGGCGCAGATCGCGGCGATGACGGCGGAGATGGACCAGTTGCGCGCGCAACTTGCCGTCATCTCGCACGCGCTGGAAGCGTCGGAGTCGTCGGGCAAGGACAAGGACGCACAGATCGCCAACCTGAGCGCTCGGCTGAACACCGCGATGGCACAGAAGCTGGAGGAGTTGCAGCGCTACCGCAGCGACTTCTTCGGCAGGCTGCGCGAGGTGCTGGCGAACCGCCCCGGCATCCAGATCGTCGGCGACCGCTTCGTATTCCAGAGCGAGGTGCTGTTCCCGACCGGCAGCGCCGACCTCTCGGCTGGCGGCACCGACCAGATGAACCAGCTTGCGGCCACGCTGAAGGACATCGAGAAGGAAATCCCGCCCGACGTGAACTGGATCCTTCGCGTCGATGGCCACGCCGACAAGCAGCCGATCGGCGGTGGTGCGTTCGCGAGCAACTGGGAATTGTCGTCCGAGCGCGCCATCAACGTGGTGAAATTGCTGATCGCAGCCGGCATCCCGGCCAATCGCCTCGCCGCCACCGGCTTCGCCGACAACCAGCCGCTCGACCCGGCCGACTCGCCGGAGGCTTACGCCAAGAACCGCCGCATCGAAATCCGGCTGACGGATCGCTAGCCGGCGCCAGGGAGGACACCATGCCAAAAACCGTCGTCATCACCGGCGCCACCGGCAGCATCGGCCGCAAGCTGCGGGCGCATTTTTCCACGCTCGGCTGGACGCTGCGGCTGCTGTGCCTGAACCCGGCGAATGATCCCGAGGTGCAGACCGCCGACCTCTCGATCTACGACGAGGCCTGGGCACGCCTGTTCGCGGGCGCGGACGCGGTGATCCACCTCGCCGGTGTGCCGAGCCCGCTCGCAAGCTGGGAGCAGGTGCAGCGGCTGAACATCGACATGATGCTGCACATCGCGCGCGCGGCGAAGACCTACGGCGCGAAGCGGGTCGTGTTCGCCAGCTCCAACTGGACCATGGTCGGCTACCGCTTCGGCACCGAGCGCCTGACCACCGACCTGCCGCCGCGCCCGCTGAACCCGTACGGCGTGTCCAAACTCATCGGCGAGCGCATCGGCGCGTCGCTGGCGGCCGAGGGCGTCTCGTTCATCGCCTTGCGCATCGGCTACTGCCAGCACGAACCCGGCAACCTGCCCGGCGCGCATATGCTGTACGGCACCTGGGGCCAGTTGATGTGGGTATCCGACCGCGACATCTGCCACGCGATGGAACGCGCGGTGCTGGCGGAAGGGGTGCACTTCGCCGTGCTGAACCTGATGAGCGACAATCCCGGCATGCGCTGGGACATCGAAACCACCAAGCGCGTGATCGGCTACGCGCCACAGGACGGCGCCGCCGCCGTCGTCACCGACAGCATCGCCCGCCAGGAAGACAGCGCCCGGCGCATGCGCGAGTTGGAGGCGACGCTGGAGCAGGGCGTGATGGAGGCGGAGTGGTAGCGGCAGCCGCCGCTATCCCGCCGCCCCCTGTGCCGGTCGCTGCCTAGACCCGGCCGGCGCCAAGGCCGCCGAACAGCCACAACAGCACGAGGACGAGGACCACCAGCCCAAGCACGCCGCCGAGTCCAGGTCCGCCATAGTAACTGTGGGCGTAGTAACCGCCGCCTCCGCCGAACAGAAGAACGACGATGACGATGAGGAGAATCATACCCATGGCCTAAATCCCTATTTCGTTTGCGCGCACCGAGAACAGTGGCGCGTTATTGCTTCAGGGCGTCCCGCACTGCGTCCTTGACGCCGCCGATCGCGTTCTGGACCTTGCCTTCGGCCTTGTCCGCCTTGCCATCCGCCTGCAACTTGCCATCGCCGACCGCTTTGCCGACGGCCTGCTTGACCGCACCCTTGATTTCCTTGGCCGATCCGGCCACCCGATCCTTGTCCATGGCGACAATCTCCCGACGCGGCCATGTCGATGCGCACAAAGCGCCAGACATCCGCGCTCTGTCCTTCAAACGTGGTGCGGAGGCTATTGTTCCGGCAGGTTCGGAATGTACCCAGCCCGGGCCGCCAGCTACGCGCCGAAGCCCGCCCGCTTGAGCCGGACGATCGCCAGATCGAGCGCCGAGAGGAACGCGGAGCGATCCTTCGCGGCGAACGGTTTCGGCCCGCCGGTGATCTGCCCGGCGGAGCGCAGATCGTCCATCAGGTTGCGGGTCGCCAGCGTCATGCCGATCGAGGCCTCGGTGAACGCGCGCCCGGTGGGGCCGATCACGTCGGCGCCCGCCTTCACGCCGCGGGCCGCGAGCGGCACGTCGGCGGTGACGATGATGTCGCCCCGCACGGCGCGCTCGACAATCCAGTCGTCGGCAGCGTCCGGCCCGCTCTCGACGATGACGCGCTCGATCCAGGGGGTGGGCGGGATCGCCATCACGCTGTTGGAAACAACGAAGACATGGACGCCGTGGCGCTCCGCGACGCGGTAGATTTCCGCCTTCACCGGGCAGGCGTCGGCATCGACGAAGACGCGGATGTTTCCGGCCGTCGTCACGCGGCGGCGTGCCGCGCCACCACGCGCTGCAACACCGGGGCGAAATGCACGAACGGCGGGGTGACGGCCGCCGCGTCTTTCGCGCCCTCGTCCCAGATGCGCGCGCGCACTGCCTCGCGGAAGAACGGGTTGCGTTCGAACTCTTCGACCTCGTCGGCCGCCATCGGCCCGCCCTGCAACGCCAGCGTCGCGACCGACGCAGGCGTGAGTTTGCCGAAATAGCCAGGGTCGGTCGCGCACAGATAGCGCTTGGCCGCCACGTGCAGCCGCACGCATTCCACGACGATCGGCGGGAAAAACGGCGCCAGCAGCGCCGCCCCGGCGTCCTCGTGGAAATTGTCGGTGCCCTGCTCGATGTAGTCGTCGCCGAATTCGCCGGTGTAGTGGCCGATGTCGTGCAGCAGCGCGGCCGCCACCAGTTCGTCGGAGGCGCCTTCGCGCTCGGCCTGCGCGGCTGCCTGCAGCATGTGTTGCTGCATGGTCACCGCCTCGCCCAGATAGGAGTCCGAACCGCGGCGCGTCAGGATGTCGGCGATCACGCCGACGATGGTGTCCGTTGTTGCCGTGACCATGCCCCGCCTCCGCCCTTCGGCGCCCGCGGAGTGGCGGCCCTCAGGCCGCTGCCCTGGACCCCGCCGTCCGCTGGCGCAACATGCTGCCAAACGCCTGCATCACCCGATGCATCTGCGGCGGCTTGTAAGGGAACAGGTCGGGCGGGTCCATCAGGTGGATGATCGCGGCGGTATCCGCCTCGAACAGCAGCAGCCGCCCGTCCGGCGCCTCGGCGCAGTCGATCTGGTGATAGTCGAGGCCGATCCATGCGTCGATCGCGGCCAGGGCGTGGCGGTGCCGGCGGGCGAAGCCGTCGTCGAACGTGGCGAAAGCCTCCGTCTCCAGCGCCCGCTTGTCGTCGCTGTCGGCCATGCCGGCGTTGAGATAGTGCACCATCCAGTGCTCGGACGAGGCCATGTGGCAGACGAACGGGGCGCCGGCGATGAAGGCGATCCGGTATTTGTGGAACAGGCCGTCCGGCCCGCGATAGTCGATGAAATTCGCCAGGAAGAATGCGCTCGCCGTCGTCTGCTCCAGGTAGCCGCCGAGCGCCGCAGGCCCGTCCAGGAACTCCAGATCCTGCCCCGCGTGCGAACCGTGCGGGCGCAGCAGCGCCGGGTATGCATAGCCGGGCGGCAGGCCGGACCCTAGCTCAGCTCGGGTGACGGCCAAGATGCGCGGCGTCACGACGCCCGGCGCATCGCGCAGCCCCGTCGCCACGCCATCGCGCGTCAGCCGCAGCACATGGGAGGGATCGTTCAGCACCGGGCGCGGCCACGCCGAAAACAGCGGCGCCAAGCGCCGCAGCGTGGCGCGATCGGACTCGCTGACGGCGAAGAACGCCACGTCGTGTTCCGGCAGCCGCTCCGGCAACGGTTTGCCGGGCAGCACGAACAGCAGGTCGAGCTGCACGTCCAGATGCGCGGTGATGAAGTCGAGCGGCGTGTTCACCATCAGGTCGCCCGGTGCCATCAGCGCAAGCACGCGCAGTGGCCTTCCCGAGCGCGGGGCGAACCCCTCGGCCACGCGAAACAGGCGGCAGCGCTCCAGCGCCTGGGTCTGCAAGGCGCGCGCCTGCTTGGCCCGGAACCGAAGCTGGTGCGCGTATGCGCTGTCCAGCACTAGGGCTGCTGCCTGGGCCTCGTTCGCGGTCGGGCGACTGATGAAAGCCTTGAGATCGCTGAGGCCGTCTCCGGCATAGGCGCGGTGCGCCAGCGCGGCCGCACCTTTGATCAGCGGCGGGATCTGGC
>Ga0302314_10005418_pt1 | contig 23274 bp, 25 predicted proteins | sample III_Palsa_N2_3_FD_200533 | JGI IMG/M metagenome (GOLD analysis project Ga0302314, IMG submission 200533) | Peat permafrost microbial communities from Stordalen Mire near Abisko, Sweden - III_Palsa_N2_3 | ecosystem: Environmental > Terrestrial > Soil > Palsa > Peat permafrost | place: Sweden... | reverse complement strand
AACGTAAAAGGCGGCGGGGACTATACCGGGGAGATCAGGGTTGGCAGCCAGGGCACTATCGCCAACGTGATCCTGGACACCGGAAGCAGCACGCTGGCCGTGATCCCGCGGGTGTACCAGATCGCCGCCGACAAGAACGTCAGCTATACGCCCTTCGCCCAGCTAGTCACGTACGGGACCGGCGGGTGGAGCGGCCCGGTTCTTCAGACCACCCTCAGCATGGGGGCCGGGGACAACCAGGCGTCGGTGAAGACGTACATCGCCATCGCCGACGACCAGCTGCCCCATAACCTCGGGCCGGCCGACGGCATCCTCGGTCTCGCCTTCAACGCTCTCAACTCGGCGTACGACCTCACGGCGTACCTCACCAGCCGCAAGATCGACCCGCCGGTCACCTATCCGTGGCTCTTCCCCGTTAAGACCTCGACGGCGGCGCTGCAGCAGGTTGAGCAGTTCCTCGCCCGGAGCACCGAGATCGACCTGACTCCGTACTTCACGGCGCTCGAGGACGCCGACGTCACCAGGAACCTCTTCGCCTTCTACACGCTGCGCTCGACGCCCAGCACGGCATCAGCCGCCCCGGAGACCGACCCGCTCAACAACGGAATCTTCGTGCTTGGCGGAGGACTCGACCAGACGGATCTTTACACGGGCCAGCCGGTCACCGTCGCGGTACTCGACGACCTCTACTACAACACGAACCTCATAGCGGTGCAGGTCGGCGACGCGGCTCCGGTCACGGTGAGCCCGCTTCCTTCGTCCCAGGCGAAGACGCTGGTCTCAAACTCGATCGTCGACAGCGGCACCAATTCGCTCGTCCTGGCAGCGGACGCCTACCAGGCCGTTATCTCCGGCCTCGGGAGCCTGGGCGCGGAGTTCGCCACCCTGGTGCGCGAGGCGACCGTGAACGGGGCCGTCCCTCAATCTCGCCTCGACCTTGGCAACTGGCCTGAGATCAGCTTCGTGCTGCAGGGTGCGGACGGCAGCCCCGTGACCCTCAGCTGCGCCCCGAGCACCTACTGGCAGACCGACGCCCCGCGAGCGGGTGACGCCGTGTTCCAGATCAAGAGCGGCGGCAGCTTCCCGCTGTCAATCCTCGGTCTGCCGCTGTTCAACAACTACTTCACCGTGTTCGACCGGACCCAGAACCCTTACGGGACGATCAGCTTCGCCCCGATCGCGCTCGGGCAGACCCCGTGACGACCAGGCCTTCGTTACCGCCTGCGGGCCGGCGGCGCTCCGCGAGCAGGACCCCGAGGCCGCGCCCGGGCGCGGCCTCGGGGATGGTGATGAACGCGGCTTTCGGTTGCGATGGGAGGCTTGTCTCAGTAACTATATAATTCCGATCTGGATTGACAACAATATGAAAGGCGATGACGGTGACGCATCCGCTCGATAATCCGGTGCTCTCGTCGTTGACTGGTGCGCACGCCCGGTTCGCGGAGCGGCGCGGCAACGTGCTGCGCTATCAGGTTGATGTCAGTCCGTTCCTGGCCCTGCCCGACGAGCCGGACGAGGACGATTGGTGGGACGCCGCGGGTCTGGTCGGGCCCGGGGGCCTGCTGCCGCTGGCCGGGGTCCGGGTCCCGCCGCCGGCCGACTGGGAGGTGGTGGTCAGAGGCGAGGGCGTCCAGATGACCGGCGATCTCCTTGAGGTCGCGCCCGATCCTGAGGCGGTGCCGCTTAGCCGCGCCGATGTGCCGGAGATGCTCGACCTCACCGCCCGCACCAAGCCCGGCCCGTTCCTGCCGCGCACCTACGAGCTCGGCACTTACCTGGGCATTCGCCGCCACGGGAAGCTGGTCGCGCTAGCCGGGGAGCGGCTGCACCCGAACGGGTGGACGGAGATCAGCGCGGTCTGCACCGACGAGGCCTGGCGCGGCCACGGGCTCGCGACCCGGCTGATCCGGGCGGTGGGCGCGGGCATCCGGGCGCGGGGCGACATCCCGTTTCTCCATGCGGTGGCCACCAACCCCGCGATCGGGCTGTACGAGCAGCTGGGCTTCCGGCTCCGCAAGACAACCGCGTTCGCGGCGGCCCGGGTTCCGGAAGCCCACCTGCCCGGCGGGGCGCGGCTGGCGCGCTAGCCGGTCACGGCTCGGCCGAACCGCCGGCCGGGCCGGCCGGCGGTTCGGCGGGCGGGACATCCCCCGTCGCGGCGGCTGTCTCCGCATCGGCTGTCCCCGCATCAGCCGGGCCGGCCTGGGCGGGGACGGCCGATGCGAGCGCGACCGCGGACAGCGCGTCGGAGACGGCGGGCGAGTCCGCGACATCTTCCCCGGCGGTCTGCTCGATGTGCTTGCCGCCGGCCCGGACCGCCCACAGGTAGATGCCGACCGACACCACCGCGACGGCGATCGAGTCCCACGGCTGCCCGATCCAGCCCTGGCCGCCGTAGCTGCCGATCCCGGAGAACAGGACGAGCACCAGCAGGTAGGCGATGAGCCAGGCGCCCGCCTTGACCTCGTCGACGAGCGGCCGGTCCCCGGCGCGGAATGAGCGCAGGACGTAGGACCGCACTGCGCCGAGCCGGGAGCCGGGCTTGACGTCGCCGACGGGCGGCTGGTCGTTCGCGCGGAGGAGGAAGAAGAGCACCGCGCCGATCAGGGTCACGGGGAACGCGATCCGCAGGTTGCTCCAGCCCGACCAGTAGGCGATCTCGGTCGACAGGATGAAGCTAATCGGGGCGATCCACTTGATGCCGGGGATCCAGCCCGACAGCCGGGTCGGCGCGGCGCTGCGGAACGTTCCCGCGGCGATCGCGGAGACGGCGTAGGAGAGCACGAACACATCGCTCAGGTACGTGACCAGGGTGATCCAGCTGTGCAGCGGGATGAGGACCAGCAGGCCGAGGATGAAGTTGAGCAGCAGGGCGCGGCGGGGGACGCCCGAGGCGCCAGGGACGGACAGGAAGTACTTCGGCAGCAGCCCGTTCTTCGACAGGGCGTAGGTCTGCCTGGCTCCCTCGGCCGTGCCGACGAATTCCGAGCCGGACGGGGAGATGACCGCGTCGACGTACAGCAGGCTGGACAGCCAGCCGAGGTTCACCAGCAGCGCGAGCTGGCCGAAGGGCGAGGTGAAGCTGATGCCGTTCCAGCCGTGGCCCAGCAAGCTGTGCGGGATGGCGACCAGGAAGGCGAGCTGGAGCAGGATGTAGAGGACGGCCGAGGCGGCGATCGCGACCAGGATCGAGCGCGGGATGTCCCGGCGCGGGTTGCGCGCCTCGCCCGACAGGTCAACCGGCGGCTGGAAGCCGTTGAGCGCGTAGATCAGCCCGCCGGTCGAGATGACCGACAGGATCGCGCTCCCGCCGTAGGGGGCGAAGCCGCCCGCGCTGGTGAGGTTGCTGCCGTGGAAGCCGGAGGCGAACAGGGCGATCACGGTGATGGCCGGCACGATGAACTTGACCCAGGTGACCACCAGGTTGACCTGGGCGAACAGCCGGATGCCGAACCAGTTCAGCACCACCAGCACCGCCTCGAGGCCGGCCGCGACGCCGATACCGCCCGCCGACAGCGAGCTGCCGTGATAGAGCCAGGGCCAGTAATGGCTTAGGTACTGGGTGACGGCCAGCACCTCGGTGTCGGTGAACAGGCCGAGGACCACGGTCCAGCCGAACGTGGTGCCGACGAGCCGGCCGTTGGCGTACAGCGGCCAGCGGACGCTGCCGCCGACCTCGGGACGCGCCGAGCTCGACGAGGACCAGGCTGACGAGGGCGATGGCGGCGGCCGCGATCACCCAGGAGATGAGCACGGCCGGTCCGGCCCCGGCCGCGCCGTAGAAGGCGCTGAACAGCCAGCCCGATCCGATGATGCCGCCGAAGGAGGTCGCGGTGAGCGACCAGAACCCGAGCGAGTGATGGAAATGTTTCTCCTGGACGATGATGTCGGATACGCCGACGGGGACCGAAGTTACTTCAGATACCGACTGCGACATTGGGGGCTCCACAGAGGGATGGGGATTAGCGCGGGCTCTGGGAGGAGGTGCCCGCTGTGGATGTTCAGCCCAAGACAAACATGAGCAAAACACAAAGTCAATTAAATCGATCGGAAATAACTTGTTTGCATCACGGTTACAGAAATGGCGGGAACCGGTGCGCGTGGTGAGCGGAGCTCTCGCGCCTTGGACGGGGCCGGCTGGTCAGCAACGCAGTGGCCTGATCCAACGCTCTGGGTGGTCACTTTAGAAACTCGGATCACAGAAATTAATTTCAGTGACATTGCCATCAAGTACACCCGTCCGGCCTCACTTATGCCATAAAAATGACTTTTAGTCACAAAACTAGTTTTTCGGTTACCCATCGCTAATATTGCGGCAAACCGCTCGTAATCGAAGGCGGCTGGCAGGACTGAGGTGTCGTGTACCGCGAGGGCACGCCCTCGAGCCCGGGGGGGACAAAAAGTTGCGTATCTGTAAATTCAGCGCGTCACGGTGGATCACGCTGGCCGTCGCTGCGTCCGCTGCCCTAGCAGTGGGATGCTCCTCGAATAACGGCGCGGCGGATGATTCCGCCCTCACTCAGCAGAACATCACGGTCGCCGCCTCGCCGGCGGTTGACCTCGCCGGCCTGTACATCGCGCAGGACGACGGGCTTTTCGCCAGGCAAGGGCTTCATGTGACGATCGAGCAGATCCCCAGCAGCCAGGTGGTCGGCGCTCAGCTCAAGGGCCAGGTCGACATCAGCGCCCAAAGCTATTTGCCTTACATCGAGGCGCAGGCAGCCGGCGCCAGGTTCCGCATCCTGGCCGAGGCATCGACCCTCACGCCCGGCACGCGGGCGCTAGTCGTCAGGGCCGCCTCGCACATCACCTCGATCGCGGGCCTCGCGAGGCAGAAGATCGGGGTCAACGGGACCAACAGCATTGGCACCCTGCTGACCAGCGCGGTTCTTCAGGAAAACGGGATATCGCCTGAGCAGGTGCAATTCATCACGGACCCGAAGGGTTACCCCGCGATGCCCGGCCAGCTCCAGACCGGCAGCTGGGCGGCAGCGCTCCTCGCCGAGCCCTACGTCACCATCGCCGAACAGCACTATGGCGATCAGGAACTGGCCGACATGGACCAGGGCGCCACGGAGAACTTCCCCATGGACGGGTACGTGGCCACTCAGGCGTGGGCCGAGAAAAACCCGAAGACGGCCGCCGCCTTCGTGCGCGCGATCCAGGAAGGCCAGGCGATCGCCGCTACCAGGCCTCCGGTCGTTCAGGCGGCCATAGCGAAGGCAGACGACTTGCCGAGCCTGGTGACCGTCGTCATGGCGCTGCCCGGATTCCCGACCGGCCCGGTGAATGCGCAGAATATCGAGCGGGTCGCCGAGGTCATGCTCGAGTTCGGCGCGCTCGGCAAGCAATACACCGCCGAGGTCGAGGACGGCGCCCTGATCCGGTCGATGATCAGCTGAGAAGCCGGGCGCGGAGGGGGGCAGCTAGCCGCACCCGCATTACTTCCTATTAGTCCTATCGACAATAAAGGAAATTGCCTAGGCTAGGAGCATGACCGAGCACCATGCCCGCCAAGGTCCGCTCCGTCGGCCGGACTGCTCCGCGGCGATCAGGACCTCTCATGTCTGACGTCCTGATCCGACTAGCCGGCCCGGGCGAGTACGAGGCCATCGGCGAGCTGAGCGTGGCCGCCTACAGCCACGACTACGACATCTCTGACCAGTACCGCCAGAGCCTCCGCGATGTCACCACGCGGGCCGCCGAGCACCAGGTTTGGGTGGCGGTTGACCGGACCACCGGCCAGCTGCTCGGCACCGCCGTCACACCCAGGCCGGGCGGCCATGTGAGTGAACTGGGCCGCGACGGCGAACTGGATTTCCGGCTGCTCGCGGTGGCCCCGTCCGCCCGCCGGCGCGGCATCGGGCGGACGCTCGTCGAGCACATCATCACGCTGGCGGCCGAGCGCGGCGCCGTCCGCGTCGTGATGAACAGCGGCCCGGATATGATCGGCGCGCACCAGCTCTACTACTCAATGGGCTTCACTCGGCTGACCGAGCGCGAAACGCGCACGGTCGAGGGCCATTCCCGGCCGCTGCTGGCCTTTGGCTACGAGGTGGGACATGGCACCGGTCTTTGAATCCGTCACCGACGCGATCGGCGGCACCCCGCTCTTTCGGCTGCGCGGGCTCGGGCACGGTATCGCGGCCCCGGTCTACGCGAAGGCCGAGTTCGCCAGCGTGGGCGGCAGCGTCAAGGACCGGGCCGCGCTGGCGATGATCGAGGCGGCCGAGCGCGACGGCACCCTCGGCCCCGGCGGCACCATCGTCGAGGCGACGTCGGGCAACACCGGGATCGGCCTGACGATCGTCGGCCGGCAGCGCGGCTACCGGGTGAAGATCGTCGTATCCGACCGCTCCGCCCAGGAGAAGACGGACATCCTCCGCGCATACGGCGCGGAGGTGATCATCGGGAGCAGCACGCTGCCCCGGCAGCATCCCGACCACATATTCAACGTCGCCCGGCGGCTGGCCGACGAGACGCCCGGCGGGTGGCTCGCCGACCAGTACGACAACCCGGCCAACCCGCTCGCGCACGTCCGCACCACCGGACCGGAGATCTGGCAGCAGACCGACGGACGGATCACCCACTTCGTCGCCGGCGTCGGCACCGGCGGCACCATCAGCGGCGCCGGCCGGTACCTCAAGGAGATCTCCGCAGACCGGGTCCGGGTCATCGGCGCCGACCCGGAGAACTCCACCTACTCCGGCGGTGACGGCAGCCCGTACTACGTGGAGAGCATCGGCCACTTCCTGCACCCGGAGACGGCAGAGGACGTCTGGCCGGAGTCGTTCCACCCCGACGTCGTCGACTCGTTCGAGCGGGTGAGCGACCGGGAGTCGCTGGCGACCGTCCGGCGGCTGGCCCGCGAGGACGGGCTGCTGGCCGGCCCGTCCTCGGGGACCGCGGTGGCGGCGGCGCTGCGGGTCGCCCGCACGCTCGGCCCGTCGGACCTGGTCGTGGTGCTGCTGCCCGACTCGGGGCGGTCCTACCTGTCCAAGGTGTTCAGCGACGACTGGATGCGCCGCTGGGGCTTCCTCGAGGAACCGCTCGACGGCACGCTCACCCTGACGGAGGTGCTGCCGCGGAGCGGCCCGGACGACGGGCGCCGCGCAGCCGACGGGGAGCGCGCGCCCTTCGTCACCGTCGAGATGACGGCGACCATCGCCCGGGCCCTGGAGGCGGCGGGCGTGCCCGCGTCAGGGACGGGCGTTGCCGTCGCAGGCAACGCGGCGAGCACGGTCGGCCCGGATCCGGCGCTCATCGTGGCGTCACGGCCCGGCCGGACCCACGGCGTCAGCGCGACCGAGGTCATCGGGTCGGTTTCCGTCGGGCGGCTGGCCGCCGACCTGGCCGCCGGCCGCGCCCGTGGCGACGACCCGATCTCCGGGTACGCGGACCCGCCGCCGCCGGCGATCGGCGCCGGGCAGTCCGTGCACGACGCGCTCGAGGCGCTCGGCCCGGCAGCCACCGGGCCGGACGCGGTCCTGGTGCTGCGCGACGGGCGGGCGCACGCGATCCTCACCCGGGCCGCCCTGGCCAGCGCAGCGGAGCGACGGCACCCGGTGGCCTGAGGGCGGCATCGGCAACCTTTCTGGTGGGCCTGCTGCTTTATACAGGGTGTGCCACCAACCGACATCAAGCCCGAACCGGGCGGGGATCACGTCCTGGTGAACACCAGCCTGCGCTGGCGCCGCCGGCGCTGGACGGGCGAGACCGCGGTGGCCGAGCTGCCCGACCGCGCCGCCGCCGCTGGCGGATACCAGCAGGTAGACGTCAGGGAGTCGCTGCGCCGGGCGCTGCGGGAGCTGACCGCCAAGCAGCGCGCAGTCATCATGCTGCGTTACTTCGAGGACCGAACCGAGGCCGAGACCGCCGTCATCATGGGCTGCTCGACCGGAACGGTCGGAGGAGCGTCGCCGCAGATCGCGCCCGGGACCTCCACCCGGCCGTCGCCGCACGCCAGCGCCGCCTGCCAGGGGCGGACAGTGACCGTGCCGAACGTCGTCGGGGAGTCGATGGACGCGGCCGACGCCATGATCCACGACGTGGGCCATGACGATCCCCGTCGGCCCGCGTACCGCCGGGGATCGTCATGGCCCAGTCGCTGACCGCCGGCAGCAACGCGGTTCCCGGGGCCGAGGTCGAGCTCGAGATCGCCTCCTCCCCGTCGACCAGCACGGCGGCGCCGGTCGACCCCGGCATGGAGGTGACCGCGACGCCGACCCCGCTGTCGCCCTGCCAGGCCGTCACCGGGACTCCGGCCGCGTCCAACGCGACGGCGGCGGTACCGAATGTCGTCGGGATGACCGCCAACCAAGCCCGCGAGGCCGCGCGGGCGGACGGGTTCAACGTCAGCGTGGTGTTCACCGCATCGGCCGCGTCGCGGCACGCGCCACCGGGAATCGTGTTCGCCCTGGAGCCCAGAGCGGGATCGTCCGCACGTCCAGGATCAGGCATGATCCTCTACGCGGCCCCCGCCTCCTGACCGGGCTGACTACTTCTATGCTCTAATTTCCGGGTGACGGATCGCCTGTTCCCGGTTGGCGCCACTGCCGTCGTGCGCGGCGTATTCAACGGCCTCCCGTGGTACGAGCAGGCAGTTCGCGTCCTCGAGTCCGGAGCGTCGTCGGTCACGGCCGCGCGATGGCCGGGCGCGGCGACCCGGGAGATCTCGTTCTACGCGCAGTCGCTGCGGACCGGGGGCTGGCGGCCCGACGGGTGGGACACCAGCGATCTCGCGCTCGACCTGGTCGTCGACCCGGACGGGGCGCGGCGGTGGAAGGACGAGGACGAGTACGCCCACCACCGCCGGCTCGGGCTGATCACCCAGGTCGAGCACACGGCCGTCCGGGCGGCCAGGGAGGAAGCGGTCGCGCTGGTTGAGGCGCGCGGCGACCTGTTCGCCGATCCCGCAGTGCGGCGCTGGCTGCCCGACCCGGGGTGGTCACCGCCGTCTTTGAGCCGCTGAGGCGCACCGGTTACCCCGGGCCGGCTGCGGGCCGCCCAGGGGACAGGAGCACCTTGACCTGCCCGGTGGCGCCCGCCTGCAGGTCAGCTATGAGGGAGGGCGCGTCGGCCAGCGGCGCGACCGCGGTGATGATCGCGTCGCAGGGGATGTTCCCGGCGGCGAGATGGGCGAGCGCGGCGGCGAAGTCCCGCTCGTCGTAGACCAGGGAACCCCGGATGGTGATCTCCTTGAAGGCGATCAGGGACAGGTCGAGCGTTGCCGGGTCTTCCGGCAGTCCCACGACCGTCAGCCGGCCAGCAGGCGCCAGCAACTCCAGGGCCAGCGGGGCGGCGCTCGGATGCCCGGTCGAGTCGATCACGGTCGTCGGCGGGCCGCCGAGCAACCGCGGCACCCCGGCCCGTGCGTCCAGCGGCGCGAGGGCGCGGACGCCCTGCCGCTCGACGGCGGCCCGGCGGCCCGGCCCTGGTTCCACGACCGCGATCCGGCCGTACCCGCTCGCCAGCAGGCCGGCCACGGTCAGCACGCCGATCGGTCCGGAGCCGAGCACGCAGACCGGCTCGTCCGGCTCGGCGCCGGAGACCCTGATCGCGTGCAGCGCGACGGCGAGCGGCTCGGCCAGCGCGCCGTGCGCGTCGCTCACGTTGTCCGGGAGGTGGCGCAGCATTCCGGCGGGCACGGTCACCGATTCCGCGTAGCCGCCCGGACGACCGATCCCGGGGCCATGGTCGATGCCCTGCTCCTGGCACAGGTTGGGACGGCCGGACCGGCAGGCGTAGCACTGCCCGCAGGCGAGGACGGGGAGCACCGCGACCCGGTCGCCGAGAGCCCAGCCGGTGACGCCGGAACCCAGGCCGGCCACGACACCGGTGAACTCGTGCCCGAGCACGTGCCCTGCCTGGACCAGGCCGGCCGACAGCATATGCAGGTCAGAGCCGCAGACGCCGCAGCAGGCAACGTCGACGAGCACCTCCGCGACCGCCGGTTCTGGTCGCTCGAGCTCGACTACGCGCACGTCCCGGCTGCGGCCGACCACGGCCGCCTTCATTGGTCCGCCCGGGCGGGTGCGCAGCACCGCGACCGTCCCGACGAAAGCATCACCGTTCGCATCAGACTCTTTTCCGCGTGGGTCTACGCGGTAGGACGGCGCGCGGCGGCCAGACTAATCGCCTCCGTCCCACCGGGAATCGTGTTCGCCCAGGAGCCCAGCGCGGGATCGTCCGCTCGCGGCTATTCACCGGGTCGGGCGAGCCGGTCGATCCAGGCTCGGGCAACGGAGTGCAGGGGCCCGGTTTCCAGCCGGTAGATGCGCTCCCGCCCGTGCGTGGTTATGGTCACGAGCCCGGCCTTTTCCAGGACCCGCAGGTGCTGAGAGGTGGTGGGCCAGGAGCAGTCGAACCGCGCCGCGATCGCCCCGGACGTCATCTCCCCGCCGCGAGCGCGCAGCACGCTGAGGATGGTGCGGCGCGAGCGGTGAGCGAGGGCCGTGAAGACGGCGTCGAAGGCGTCGAGTTCGGCAAGGCCCTTGGGACGCTGGCTCACGCCGGCAGGCTCACCGGCGCGAAGTGCGGGAACTCCCAGCGGGGACGCCCGCCGCGGTCTTCAAGCAGGGGTTCCATGGGCTCCCAGATCGCGAGCACGTCGGGGTGCTCGTGAGCTTGTCCGAAGCCGCCTTCGACCCAGGTGAAGATCTCCACGTAGGTGAGGCCGTCCTCGGTTCCCCGGAAGACGAGCGGCTTCTCGTCGGTGACGAAGCCGAGTTCGTGCAGGGTCCGCCAGTGGCGGCCGAGGAGGCCGAGGAATTGATCTTCGCATTCGTCCCGGACCCGGTAGGTGCAGATGACTGTTTCCTTAGCCATGAGGCTAATAATTAGCCTATCGCCTAAGCATGTCAACAACGTGCGGCGCCGAGGCAAGTGAGTCCACGGCTGACTCGCCGGTCCGGCCGCTGGCAGCTCGCTGTCGGGGTGCAGAATCGGTGGTGGCCGGTTCCTTCAGGAGGACCCGGCAGGTCGTCATGCACCGGGCCTAGCGGCGTTGCAAGACTCTTCACGGGCTTGGCGTGGAAGCGGTGAAAAGTGAGGACCGCCGGACGGGCTGAGACGCTACGGCTTTCTCGCCAGGGCGGCGTACGCGCCGGCCTGGGACGGGCTCGGCTGAGGACCTGGCTCGAGCTCCGGGCGCCACTCCGCCATGGGGGTGATGCCCGGATCGACGAGCTCGAGCCCGTCGAGGAAGCGGGCGAATTCGTCCTTGCTCCGGTACTGGAACGGGATGCCGGCGCCGCGGTACGCGCTCTGGCTGCCGACCCCGGGCGGGTAGAAGTCGGTTGTCGGGTGCTGGATCGCCAGGTAGCTGCCAGACGGCAGGGCCTCGAGGTAGCGGGCGACGACCGACTGCGGGTCATCGGAGTCGGGCAGGAAGTGCAGGATGCCGAACAGCATCAGCGCCACCGGCTGCGAAAGGTCGATCGTGGCGGTCAGCCTGGGGTCGGCCAGGATCATCTCGGGGTTGCGCGCGTCGGCGTCGATGTAGGCGCAGGCGCCCTCGGGGGTGCTGACGAGCAGCGGGCGGGAGTGCGCCAGCACGATCGGGTCGTTGTCCACGTAGGCGACCCGTGATCCCGGGCCGATCCGCTGCGCTATCTCGTGCATGTTCGGGCTGGTGGGCAGCCCTGATCCGATGTCGAGGAACTGCCTGAGGCCGGCCTCGGCGGCCAGGTACGCGGTCATCCGCCGCATTACCCCACGGTTGGCGCGCATTCCGACGGCCATGGCCGGGTTACGGGCGATGGCCGCCTCGGCGGCCTTGCGGTCGGTCTCGAAGTTCTCTGTGCCGCCGAGAATGTAATCGTAGATCCGCGCCGAATGAGCCACGGTCGTGTCGATCCTCGGGGCCTCGCCTGACTCCGTGCCCTTCTTGCCCCAGCCGTCTGACGTCACGGGGTGATCGTACTCTCGCCCGCCGCGTCCCCTTAGGAACCGGGAAACTGAGTGGCCTGGACCGTTCGAGATGATTGACGCCAGGGCGATGAGAATCGCGGGGCCCGTCGGTCGAATATGATCACCGGCCCACACGCGATTAACAGGAGTGAAACGTGGCCCATTCGACGCCACCGGCGCCTTACCTCCACTTTCCAGGCACCGCCCGCGAGGCGCTGACCTTTTACGCTCACGTCTTCGGCGGCTCCGTCCAGCTGCATACGTTCGAAGACTTCAACCGAACCGACGGGCCAGCTGGGGCCATCGCGCACGGCTATCTCAAGGACAGCCCGGTTCAACTCTTCGCCGCCGATGCAGCCGGTGACCAACTCTCACTCCGATGCGAGGGCCTGATGCTGTCCCTGCTGGGGACCGCTGACGCCCCGACCCTGAAAGACTGGTTCTCCAGGCTCTCCGAGGGCGGCCGGGTGGTGGATGACCTCCAGGTACGGCCGTGGGGCGCATCCGATGGCCAGGTCATCGATCGGCACGGCCTTCACTGGCTTATCGGATTCGAGCCCGACGAGGATTGACAGGCGCGTCACGGTTGGCAGTCGTGGATGCCGCTGGCGTCGTCGCCAGGCTGACCCAGTTCCGTGACGGCCGGTGATCCGGGGGCGATCCGCTAGCGAGCGAGGCCGAGTTCGCCGGCCCGCAGGCCGGCCTGGAAGCGGGAGTCCGCCTCCAGCGCCGTCATCAGGTCCGCTACCCGGCGGCGGTACGTCCGCAGGGACACCGCGAGGCGACGCGAGGCCGCTTCGTCGGTGAGTCCATCGCTCAGCGCTCGCAGGACGTCGCGCGCGGAGCCGTCGAGCAGGGGCGGGGCTTCGCCGGTCAGATAGGAGCCGAAGTCCGTGGCGGCCGACCAGGCCGCCTGGAAGAGGTCGTGCACCCCCGCGACGAGCGCGGCCGAGCTAGTGATCGTGTACTCGCGCCCGGCAGGCGTGCGCCCGCCCGCGATAATCGCGATCCGCTGGTCGATGATGATGGTCTCGTGCGGCAGCGCGCTGCCGCTGATGCGCACCCGCACGCCCGCCGCCATTAGCCGGCGGAGCTGGTCGCGGTACTGCTCGCCGGCGAGCACGGCCGGGCTGACCAGCTTGGTCACCGTCACCCCGGCCGGCACGCTGGCCCGGTGACGCGCCGTGACCCGCGCCCAGGTCCCCGTATCCCTGACCGCGCAGGCGAACGTCGACCGCGCGGCGGCGAACAGATGGCCCGTCCGCGCCGCGAATTCGTCGTCGCCGTGCAGGACGGCGACCTGGCTGGCTTCCATGCCCCCAGTATCGCCCGCGCACTGGCAGGTTCCTGCCAGGCGTCCCCGCAGCGTGCCTATCTGCGGTTGGCTGGTCGACATGACAGCACACGATATGCCGCGGCCCGACCGGGAATTCCTACTCGGCGGGGACCTCACGATCGACCGCCTAGGGTTCGGGGCGATGCGACTCGCCCGCAGCGGACTCCAGGGACCGGCCAGGGAGCGCCAGGAAGCCCTCGCGGTGCTCCGGAGGGCAGTCGAGCTCGGGGTTAACCACATCGACACCGCCTGGTTCTACCGGGCCGGCGACCTCGCGGCCAACGACCTCATCCGCGAGGCCCTGTCGCCCTACCCGGGAAACCTGGTTATCGCCACGAAGGTGGGGCCGCTGCTCGGCCCGAGCGGGAGGCCGGAGGGGCAGTGCGAAGCGAGTGGGCTACGCGAATTGGTCGAGGAGAACCTGACCACCCTCGGCCTGGACCGGCTCGACCTCGTCTACCTGCGGATCGGCGGACGGAGCGAAGCGTCGGGCGAATCGATCGGCGAACGCTTCGAGGCGCTCGCCGCCCTCCGCGACGAGGGGCTGATCAGGCACCTCGGGGTGAGTAACATCGACCAGGCGCAGCTCGCCGAGGCGCGTGCGATCGCCCCGGTCGCGGCCGTCCAGAACCATTTCCACGTGAACCGGCAGCAGGATCCCGGGCTACTGAACGACTGCGAGGCGAATCAGATCGGATTCGCGCCGTTCTTCCCGCTCGGCGGCGGACCAGACCCGCTTGACGCCGGCCGACTCGAACCGATCGCCAAGCGGCATGAGGCGACGGTGCCGCAAGTGGCGCTGGCCTATCTCCTCGCCCGCTCACCGGTGATGCTCGCGATCCCCGGCACCGGTTCGATCGAGCATCTCGAGGAGAACATGGCGGCGAGCCGGATAAGCCTGACCGCAGACGACATGGCGGACCTCGGCGCACCTCGCTAGCGAGCGCAAACTCGGTTGCGCCCGCCCTTGGACCTGGCCGACGATACACCGATGGGCGCTGTCCAGATCGCGGGCTGTTCCGCCGCAGGCAAGTCCACCGTCGCCGTCGAGCTTGCCCGCCGGGGCCTGGCAAGCATCGATGCCGACGACGACGAGTGGCTGGCGCGGTTCGTCGACTCGGCCGGCGCCGTGGTGACGGAGGAGCCGGCCGCGCCGGACCTGCCCTGGCTCGCCCGGCATAGCTGGGCCTGGGATCCAGCCCGGCTGGACGCACTGATCGAGGCCGCGGCGCCAGCGACGCTGTACGTCTGCGGGGGCGCGGACAATCAGCACGAGCTGGGTGGCCGTTTCACCCAGGTGTTCCTCCTGGAGATCGACGAGGCCACGATGCTGGCACGACTGGATGCGCGCGCGGACCACCACGACTGGGGGCGCATCGGGGACACCCGCGAGTTCCTGCGCCGCAAGCTGCCGGTCTTGCAGGGCAGCCTGCGCGCGCTCGGCGCGCTCCCCATCGACGCCAGGCAGCCTCTCGATCAGGTGGTGGACGCGATCGTCGCCCGCGCGCCACGCTAGTGCTCCGGCGGTCGGAAGGTCTGACCCGCGACCAGGGAAATCGTTCGACGGCGGTCGGGAGTTCTGGCACAGTGGCGCACCATGACGAACGTCGAGCTTGTCACCTCAGCGGACGTGGAGCTCATGCAGGGTCTGGCGCAGCGGGTCACCGCACTGCGGCCGGACCTGATCAGCGGAGGCGCGTCGTACGGGGAGCTGGCCTGGGTCTGGGGCCAGGGGGAGGCCGTCTACGGCCCGACCTTCCGACGGCGGCTGTGGTTCTCCGACGGGGAGCTGGTGGCGTGGGCGTGGGCGTTCCTGCCGCGTCAGGTGCGGCGCAGTGACGGGTCGGTGCGGGATGTCACCGGCGCTGAGCTGTCGTATCAGGTCCACCCGGAGCACGTCGCGCTGGTTGACGAGGTGATCGACTGGTACGACGAGGTGGCGGCCGGCCTCGAGCGCACGGCGCTCCCGTGCGCAGGCGACGAGTTCGGCCTGCAGCGCTGGGCGGCGCACGGGTATCAGACCGACCCGGCCGCGCTTGGCGACGACGCAGGCTGGACTCAGCTCAATGAGCGCGACCTGATCGACGTCGAGCGTCCGGAGCTGCCGGACGGATTCCAGTTCCGCACCGCCGACGAGGCCGGGCCGCAGGCCGCGGTCCAGGCTCATCTGGACGCGTGGGCTCCGTCGTCCTACACGGCGCAGGCGCACGAGAGCGTCAGGCGTACCGCGGCGTACCGCGGCGACCTGCACATCCTGGTGGAGGCGCCGGACGGGACGATGGCGGCCTCGGCGATCATGTGGCTCGACGAGGCGAACTCCTCGGCCGAGTTCGAGCCGGTCGGAACGCATCCGGGTTACCGGCGCCGCGGCCTCGCCCGGGCGATGATGCTGCACGGGATGCATCGGGCGCGAGCGGCCGGCGCCACCCACATGACGGTGGCCTGCCTGGGCGCGCCCGGACATCCGGCCGCGCGCGAGCTGTACTACGGCCTCGGCTTCCGCGAGCTCTCGCGCGACGCGCCGCTCATCAAGTCGCCGCCATCGTCCTAGACCACGTGCGGTGACCGCGCGAGCGAAAACCTCGCGCCCGCGCGGTCATCGGATCAGCGGAGTGAGGCCCAGAGTTTGGTGGTGGCGTCGGTGAACCCGGTGCGGCGGTAGATCTGCTCTTCCGTGGGTTCGGCTTCCAGGAAGACCAGGCCGATGCCGCGGGAGTGGGCGGTCCTGGCGAGGTGGGCGCTGAGGGCGGAGGCGATGCCTTGCCGCCGGAACGCGGTCAGGACGGCCACGGCGGCGAGCTCGCCGGCTGCGGGCTGGTCGCCCGCGACGTCGATGAGGCCGCTGCCGGTCACCGTGCCGGACGCGTCGTCGATGGCGATGGCGAGCAGGCCGCCGCGCTGGTTCAGGCGGGTCAGCCGGGCGATGTCGTGCGGGCGGGGCGGGTAGGGCATCTCGTAGGCGTGGTGCTGGACAGCGGCGGCCGCCGCCAGGTCGGCGTCGGTGGTGGCCAGCCGGATGGTGATCCCGGCGGGGGAGGGCGGCGCCAGCCGGGTGGCGGGAAGCGCGATCATGACGGGGGTCCGGTGCTCGACGGCGAAGCCTGCCGTGGCCAGCGCGGGCCAGACGCGGGGCGCGTCCTCCTCGATGTACTCCAGGCGGGGGACCCGGTCGCGGTCGCGGAAGAACGTGATCAGGGCGTCAATGTCACCCGCACCAGGACGGGCGCCGCCGTCGGGGACGGCGTAGTTGCGCATCGGGTTGTCCGTGTGCGGGTCGAGGCCGATGGTGAACGGGCCGGTCCGGCCGCCGGGACGGCTGCCGACGGCAGCGCGCATGTGGGCGGCGATCAGGGCGGGGACGTGCGGGAGAACAGGTGTATCCATGGAGGTTCCTTCGCGTTCGGACGTGACTGCTGCCTGGAAACCGACGGGGCAGCCCGCCAGCCGGTCCGCGGGGTCACTCACCGCAGGCTGGCGCGGCTGCGCGGCCTGATCTGCGAGGTGGCGTCAGTCCTTCCGAAAGCGTCGAAAGCGGTACGGGGATGGCTAGCTGACGGGTCTCAGGCTAGCCGCGCGACCAGCGGACGGGCCAACGAATAAATTCGTGTCAGCGCGGTCACAGCGGCCCGCAGCGCGTGTCCAACCCAGTGAAAGCACATTTTCGCGAGGAAGGACCGGCGTCATGGCCACCATAGAAGTGCTCGACTCGTTCATGAGCTACACCGAAGCCGGCACCGGCGACTTCCCGGTCGTGTTCCTGCACGGCAACCCCACCTCGTCGTACCTCTGGCGGAACGTGATCCCGCACGTGGCCGACCAGACCCGTTGCCTCGCCCCCGACCTGATCGGGATGGGCGCGTCCGGCAAGCCCGACATCGCCTACCGGCTGGCCGACCACGTCCGCTACCTCGACGCCTGGTTCGACGCGATGGGCCTGTCCGAGGTGGTCCTGGTCGGCCACGACTGGGGCGGCACACTCGCCATGGACTGGGGCGCCAGGCATCCGGGGCGGGCACGGGGGATCGCGGTGATCGAGACGTTCCTGCGGCCGATGCGCTGGGCGGAAATGCCGCCGCAGGGCGCGGAGCTGTTCCGCGGCTTCCGCTCGCCCCAGGGCGAGGAGATGGTGCTCAAGAACAACATGTTCATCGAGTTCAACCTGACGAGAGGGCTGATCGGCGAGATGGCGGAGTCGGATCACGATGTCTACCGCGCCCCGTTCGTCGAGCCGGCCTCGCGCAAGCCGATGCTGGCCTGGTCGCGGGAGTTCCCGCTCGACGGCGAGCCGGCCGACGTCGTCGAGGTGGTGCTCCGCTACGACCGCTGGATGGCCGCGACGCCGGAGGTGCCGAAGCTGCTGATGACCGTGGACAAGGGCGTCGGACTGGGGTCGCCGGAGATGATCTCCTGGGCGGCGGAGACCTTCGCGGCGGCCGAAGTCGAGTCGGTCGGGCGGGGCGGGCACCACGCCCCCGAGGACCAGCCCGACGCGATCGGCACGGCGATCGCCCGCTGGCTGCGCCGACACGCGCTGACCACGCCGTCGGCGGTAGCGTCGTGACCATGGACCCAGACGAAGCGGGCCTGGTGGCGCGGGCCGTCGACGGTGACAAGGCGGCCCTGGAGGAGGTGATCCGGCTCCTCCAGGATCCCGTCTACCGGCTGGCGCTGCGGATGGTGTGGCGGCCGGCCGATGCCGAGGACGCGACCCAGGAAATCCTGATCCGGGTGGTGACCCGGCTTGCGTCGTGGCGGGGCGAGGCGAGGCTCCTCACCTGGGCATACCGGATCGGCGTGAACTACCTGCTCAACCTCCGGCGGAAGACCTCGCCGGAGGCGCAGCAGGTCAGCCTGGAGGAGTTCGGCGCGTCCCTGGCTGACGGCCTGGCCGACGCCGACTACCGGGGACCGGAGGCGACCATGCTCGCGCAGGAGGTGCGGCTGTCCTGCACCCAGGCGATGCTGCAGTGCCTAGAGCGCGGCGAGCGGATCGCGTTCGTGCTCAGCGACATCTTCGAGCTGTCGTCGGCCGACGCGGCGTGGATTCTCGAGACGACGCCGGCCGCGTACCGCAAGCGGCTGGAACGGGCGCGGCACCGCATCGGCGCGTTCATGAACTCCACCTGCGGCGTGGTCAACGCCGATGCGTTCTGCCGCTGCGCCCGGCGAGTGCCGAAGGCGCTCGCGAGCGGGCGGGTCGACCCGCGCCGCCCGGCCTTCACCGCGCACCCGGTCAGCCCGTCCGGCCGCGGCGTGGCCGAGGCCGCCGCCCAGCTGCACCGGCTGCACGACGCCGCCGCGGTGATGCGGGCGCACCCGGACTACGCCGCCCCGCAGGCTAAGGTCGACGCGATCGCGGCGCTGCTGGATTCCGGACGGTTCCCGCTCCTGGAATAGCAGCAGAATCAAACCCTTCTGATCGAACGGTCCGAGCTGACTCTGGTCCGGCCCGGTGAGTTAGGCTTCGGTTGTGCCCATCACCGTCCGCCTCGCCCCTGGTCGCCGCCCGCGCGGCTGCCGGGCGCCCGCGCGACGTGTTCTCGGACGCAGGGTGCGGTACGTAATCGGCTCCGAGGCTGGTCAGGTCAACGGGATGCGATGGCTGAGCGCGCCGCGCATCGTGGCGGGCGGCTGAGGGAGCTCGTTCTCCCCGGCCCCGCCGTGCTTTCCCGTATGCGGGAATTATTGCGCGGACGCGCGTACTCGTGACCTCTCATCAGCCGCATAACCCGGGCGTGCGTCCCGGCTCAGGAGCGTGCGAACAGTGAACGGCGAATTCTTCATCCCGGCGTCGCCGGGCCAGATCCCCAGTGCCGAGGGGTACTTCGGTGCGTACGGCGGCACGTTTATCCCGGAGGCGCTGGTCGCCGCGGTGGGCGAGGTCGCCGCCGAGTACGAGAAGGCGAAGGCGGATCCCGCGTTCGTCGCGGAGCTCGACGAGCTGCTCGCCCACTACGCCGGGCGCCCGAGCGCGCTCACCGAGGTCCCCCGATTCGCCCGCCGGGCCGGCGGCGCGCGGGTGTTCCTCAAGCGGGAGGACCTGAACCACACCGGCTCGCACAAGGTCAACAACGCGCTCGGGCAGGCCCTGCTGACCAAGCGGATGGGCAAGCGGCGGGTCATTGCGGAGACCGGGGCCGGCCAGCACGGGGTGGCCACCGCGACCGCGTGCGCGCTGTTCGGCCTGGACTGCACCGTCTACATGGGCGAGGTCGACACCCGCCGGCAGGCGCTCAACGTGGCCCGCATGGAAATGCTCGGGGCCGAGGTGATCCCGGTTACCTCCGGCTCCCGGACCCTCAAGGACGCGATCAACGAGACGTTCCGCGACTGGGTCGCCAACGTCGCGACCACGCATTACATCTTCGGCACGGTCGCCGGACCGCACCCGTTCCCGGCCATGATCCGCGACTTCCAGCGCGTGATCGGGGTGGAGGCCCGCCGCCAGATCCTCGAGCGCACCGGGCGGCTGCCGGACGCGGCGGTCGCCTGCGTCGGGGGCGGGTCGAACGCGATCGGCCTGTTCCACGCGTTCCTCCCGGACCCGGGGGTGCGCCTCATCGGCTGCGAGGCGGCCGGGCACGGCGTGCCGACCGGTCGGCACGCGGCCTCGCTGTCGGCAGGCGAGCCCGGCATCCTGCACGGTTCGCGCTCCTACGTCCTGCAAGACGAGGAGGGCCAGATCGCCGAGCCCTACTCGATCTCGGCCGGCCTCGACTATCCCGGCGTCGGACCGGAGCACGCGTACCTGCGCGACCTCGGCCGGGGCGAGTATCGTCCGGTCACCGACGACGCCGCGATGCTGGCGTTCCGGCTGCTCGCGTCGACCGAGGGCATCATCCCGGCCATCGAGAGCGCCCACGCGCTGGCCGGCGCCCTCGACGTCGGCGCCGAGCTCGGCCCGGACGGGCTGATCGTGGTGAACCTGTCCGGCCGCGGCGACAAGGACATGGACACCGCCGCCGGCTACTTCGCCCGCCGCGATGCCGCGGCCGCGGGTGCAGCCGCCACTGGTGAAGCCGCCGTCGGCAACTGCGCCGCCATCGAGGTGATCGCGCCGTGAGCGGCAACATCGAGCTGCTGAACGACGTCCTGGCCCAGGCTAAGCGGGAGCGCCGGGCCGCCCTCATCGGCGGGATGCCGGCCGGCTTCCCGACCGTGGACGGGGGCATCGCCGCCATCCAGGAGATCCTCAACAGCGGCGCCGACGTGGTCGAGGTCGGCCTGCCGCACACCGATCCGGTGCTGGACGGCCCGGTCATCCAGACCGCCGACGACATCGCCCTGCGCGGCGGCGTCCGGATCGGCGACGTCATCCGCACGGTGCGCGAGGCCCACCGGGCCACCGGCAAGCCGGTCCTGGTGATGTCGTACTGGAATCCGATCGCCCGCTACGGCCTCGAGCGGTTCGCGAGCGAGCTGGCCGAGGCCGGCGGTGCGGGCTGCATCCTGCCCGACCTGCCGGTGCAGGAATCCGGGCCGTGGTGTCGGTCTGCGGCCGGGGCCGGCCTCGCCACCGTCTTCGTGGTCGCGCCGAGCAGCACCGCCGAACGACTGCGGGAGATCACCGCGGCCGGCTCGGGGTTCGTGTACGCGTCCTCGCTGATGGGAGTCACCGGTACCCGCGAATCCGTCGGCGAGGCCGCGGGCTCCCTGGTACGGCGGGTCAGGGCGGTCACCGAACTGCCGGTCTGCGTCGGGATCGGCATCTCCACCGCCGCCCAGGCGGCCGCCGTGGCCGGCTTCGCCGACGGTGTAATCGTCGAGTCCGTCCTGGTCAAGGCGATCCTCGACGCACCCGACGAGGCGGCCGGACTGGCGGCCGTCGGCAAGCTCACGGCTGAGCTCGCCGACGGCGTCCGCTCCGTCTCACCCCGGCGCTGATGAGGGAGTGCCCGGGAGTTGCGCCGTCGGTAGGTAGTGCCCGCGCAGTTGCCGCCACGTCGGGCGGCCGGCCGGGGGCTCGGCCCCCGTGACGAGGAACGACAGCGTGTCGAGGTGGTAGTGCCATCCGGCGGCGAAGTCAGGCGCGGCCGGTGCGCTGGTGCGGCTGTGGGTCAGGACCAGGCGGGTGCCTTCCCCCTCGGCGGTGAGCTCGAAGCGGACCCTGCTCCCCGCGGGCTGCGTCGGGCCGCCGGTCCATTCGAACTCGACCAGGTTCGGAGGGTCCCAGGCGAGGACCGGCCCCTCGTTCACGGTGCCGTTGTCCAGGAACTCAAGCCGTGCGCGGTCCGGCCCGATCTGGCCTTCGGCGATCCAGCGGCGCAGTCCTTCCGGGGTCGTGAGATAGGCCCACAGCTGCTCGGCCGGGATGGGGAAGACAAGTTCCAGGCGGACGGTGGCGCTGTCGTCGGTGATGGTGCCGTAATCGCTCATCGTGCGGTTCCTTTCTCAGGTGGAGCGGCCGCGGGCGGGAGGTCGGCCGCCGCGAGATCGCGATCGATCCGTCTCGCCAGGCGGTCGAGCTGGGCGTTCCAGAAGCGGCGCTGGGCGGCAGCCCACGCCTCGACGGCGTCAAGGCCGGCCGGGTCGACCGTGTAGATGCGCCGTTGCGCGTCGACGCGGCTGCGGACCAGCCCGGCTTCTCGCAGCACCTTCAGGTGGTGCGAGATCGCCGGGCGGCTGCACCCGAAATGCGCCGCTACCTCTCCCGCGAGCAGTTCCTCACGGGCGAGCAGCTCGACGATCTGGCGGCGGGTGTCGTCGGCGAGCGCGGCGAAAACGTCCATGCCCTTAGTATGTGCATCATCCTTTAATTAAGTCAAGATGAAAATACAAACGCGGAGCAACGGTCCGTTCGGCCGAAGATTGTGATCTGTTCTTACTTCTCCGGGATCGGCTCGTTGACGGCGGGCACCGTGGGGCTCGGGTTGTTGATCACTCTGATTGTTCGGCCCGGGCACGCCGAGGCGGGCCTCGATCAGCCGGATCAGCGACGTGCGGTCGAGCACGTCCGAGCAGACGTAGCCGCCGACCGACCAAGGGGAGACGACGATCGCCGGGACCCGGAAGCCGAGGCCGACCAGCAGCGGAACGGCCGGTGGCTAACGTCGCGGTGTACGCCGGCGTGGGTGCCCGCAGCCGGCTTTTGAAAAGGGCACCCGGACAGCACCGCTTTAGTGCGTGGGATCAATTTGAAGCGATATTCATCTGAGGTGGACCGGCGCCCTGCTAGACGCTACGTTGTAATTCCAGATGACTCCGAGGGGTGGGAGGAGATTCATGGTGGGGCTGGAATTGGTCGCGGGGTATCTCGTCGCGTGGGCAGTTCGGAAGGCCGCGCGAGTGGGCAAGCGGCTGGACGGACAGGCGGACGAGATCATCGATCTGGAACTTGACCGTCTGCATGACGTTGTCACCGCCAAGCTCGGCCTTGACCCCGCGCTCGAGAAGCTGGAACTAGAAGCGGCGCAGGGCCAGCAGCCCAGCGAGCGTACCCTTCGCCGGGTCCAGGACGCCGTGGAAGAAGCTACCGAGGAAGATCCCCAGTTCAAGGCCCTGCTTGAAGCGGTGCTGGCGAAGGTCGAGGAGGCCGGCGGCGGCACTCCATCTGCTGCCAACATTGACTTGCGGGGAGCGAAAGGCGTCCAAGTGGGCGATAGCAACACGCAAACCAACACCTTCAACTGATTCCCGCCATCACAAATCGACGAGGATAAAACGAATGTCTGCCGCCGCGGGTCCGGATCCTGAAGAGGACTCCTCCGAAGAGGGCACTTCGGCGAGCATCGACGCGCGCCATGGCAGCGGCACGCAAATCGGTTCAGGGAATATCCAAAATATCTACTATGGCGCCGCGGACCCGCGCTTGGCGGGTGCGGGCACGCCAGAACCCCCGACGAGGGCGGCCTCATTTTCCGCCGTTATCCGGGATCGCTACGGTCAAGATCTCGCCGAGGCTGGCCTGCCGGTACCAGACTCGTGGGACGAGACAACACTGGGCAACCTCCGGCGGGCACATCTGGCCAACGCCAAGCACGGCCGCGATGCGGCGGCGGATCTGCTGGAAGCCCTCTGCCTTGCCGTCG
>Ga0302314_10005415_pt1 | contig 23278 bp, 21 predicted proteins | sample III_Palsa_N2_3_FD_200533 | JGI IMG/M metagenome (GOLD analysis project Ga0302314, IMG submission 200533) | Peat permafrost microbial communities from Stordalen Mire near Abisko, Sweden - III_Palsa_N2_3 | ecosystem: Environmental > Terrestrial > Soil > Palsa > Peat permafrost | place: Sweden... | reverse complement strand
TGTCTGCGGCACGGACCACCTCAGCCTCCTGCCGACGGGCTCCGCCGCGCCCAGTCCCGAATCAGCCCGTGCATGCGACGCACGCCGTCGCCCAGTGCCGCGGGCCCCGGCTGCAGAATCATCGACGACTTGATCTCATGCAGTTCTCCGTCGCGCACCGCGGGTATATCCCCCCACCCCGGCCGACGCGCCACAGAGTCTGGCCGGAACCGCTTGCCGCACCAGGATCCGAAAATGATATCCGGCGCCCGCCGCGCCACGTCGAGCGAATCCGCGATGATGCGATTCTTCGCGAGCGGTTCGCGCCCGAGTTCAGCGAAGCAATCCACGCCGCCCGCCAATTCGATCAGCTCCGACACCCACTGAATGCCCGATATCAAGGGCTCGTTCCATTCTTCGAAATACACGCGAGGCTTGCACGGCAGCGCGCGCGCACCGGCGGCGACCTGCTCGAGTTGGCTCTGAATATCGGACACCAAGGACGCGGCCTTCGCCTCGCAGCCCACCAGTCCACCCAGCACTCGAATCATGCTGAAAATACCCGCGATGCTGCGCTGGTTGAAAATGTGCACCGCTATTCCGCGCCGGATCAATTCCGCCGCGATATCCGCCTGAAGATCCGAAAAGCCCAGGACCAGATCCGGCCGTAGCGCCACGATCTTCTCGAAATTGGCGCTGGTGAAGGCCGACACCCTGGGCTTTTCCTTGCGCGCCCGAGCGGGCCGCACGGTAAATCCAGATATCCCGACGATGCGCCGCTCTTCGCCCAGCAGGTACATTGTCTCGGTGGTTTCCTCGGTGAGACACACGATGCGCTCCGGAAAGGACGAGGCCGCACCCATCATGAACTCGATCTCCTCATGGCCGCGATCTTGCCATACAGGGGGCATCGTGTAAGGCTCGCGCATGCTCAAGTGGTTGGCCGGCCTAGAAGAGGGTTTATTCCAGAAGTCGCGCGACATGGCGCCGCCTTGGGGACCCGTGCTGCGGTTTCTGCGATATCCCGTGGCCGTGGGACGCGACTGGCTCGGCGGTGAAATCAGCGTCCGCGCCATGAGCCTCGCCTATACCACGCTGTTGTCGCTCGTACCCCTGATGGTATTCAGCTTTTCCATCCTAAAAGGGCTCGGTGCCCCCGGCAATTTGCGCTATTTCTTGCATCAGTTTTTTCGGCCGCTTGGCCAAGCGGCCAACGAATTGACCGAGACCGTGATGCAATTCGTCACCAACATGCGGGGTGACGTGCTCGGCTCCATCGGCTTAGGCTTTCTCGTCTACACCGTCGTCACCACCATTCAGAAAGTCGAGGCCAGCTTTAATTTCGTGTGGCGGGTTCAGCGCCCCCGCAGCTTCACGCGCCGCTTCACCGAATATCTGTCGGTCATGATCGTGGGGCCGATTTTGCTGGCGGTATCCATTGGACTGTTGAGTTCCGCCGAGCGCAGCCCCTTCGCGCAATGGCTCAACGCGGTGCCGCCGCTGGCTTGGGCCATGACGGAGCTGGGCCACGGGGTGCCCTACGTCATTGTCGCCATCGTGTTTACGTTCATGTATGCCTTCATTCCCAATACGCGTGTGCAGTTTCGGGCGGCCTGTATAGGCGGCGTCGCCGCCGGTGTCATCTGGGCCCTCGTAGGCAAGGTATTCACCACCTTCATCGTGTACTCATCGCAAATGATGGCGGTGTACACAGGCTTCGCCATCATATTGACCTCGTTGATTTGGGTTTACGTCAGCTGGCTCATTCTGCTCATCGGTGCGCAGCTGGCCTTCTACCTGCAGTTCCCGCAATACCTGCGCATAGGCCAGGACCTGGTGGAACTCAGCGGGAATGCCCGAGAACAGGCGGGCCTTTCCGTCATGGCCCTCATCGGGCGCGACTACACCGACGGCAAGGGATATTGGAGCAGCAATGCGCTCGCCGCAAAACTCGATATACCGAGCACGGCGCTCGCACCGGTGCTAGCTAGCTTGGAGCGCGGCGGTCTGATCTTGGTCACCGAGAAGGAGCAATTCGTACCGGCGCGCGATGTCGCCGGCATTCGCATCATCGACATTATCGAAGCGGTGCGCAGCCGGCAGACGGGACGCTTGCAACTCGACATGAAATCACAACCCTGCGCCTCGGAGATCATGCAGGAAGTCGACGCCGCGATTCGAGACAAACTCAGCGCACGGTCGCTCAAGGATCTCATCGCCGCATCGGAACCACGGGCAATTCCGGCATCCGACGCGGTTCCCGGGCCCGACGAATCAACCGAAACCGGTTGAGACCAAGCCGCCACGCCCCGCTCGCCGCGCGCGGCTCGGCGCGCCCCGGCTACGCGCCCCGCGCTGGGCGCCCGCCGCCACTACTCCCCGGCGATGGTCACCTCATCGAGCAGGATGGAACCCACGCGGATGCCACCACGGGTGTCGATGTCATCGCCCACCGCGGCAATCCCCTCGAACATTTGCCGCAAATTTCCCGCGATGGTGATTTCCGCCACCGGGTATTGAAGGACGCCGTTCTCCACCCAGAAGCCGGCCGCGCCGCGCGAATAATCGCCGGTCACCATGTTCACGCCCTGCCCCATCAGTTCGGTCACGAACAGGCCGGTGCCGAGACGCTGCAACATCGCCGTTAGGCCCCCGCTGACATTGGCAGCGACCAGCAAATTGTGCGCACCGCCGGCATTGCCGGTGGTCTGAAGCCCCAACTTGCGCGCCGAGTAGCTCGACAGGATGTATCCCGTGAGCACGCCGTCGGCAATGAGTTCGCGATCCTTCGTGACCACCCCCTCGTCGTCGAAGGGCGCGCTGCCCATGGCCTTCAAAATATGGGGCCGTTCCGAGACTGAAAATCCCGCCGGAAATATCTGCTGGCCCACCGAGTTCAACAGGAAGGATGACTGTCGATACTGGCTGCTGCCGCGAATCGCCGCGGTGAAGTGGCCAATGAAGCCGCGCGCAATCTCCGGCACGAACAACGCGCGTGCCCGCCGGGTGCTCAACTTGCGCGGCTCCAGCCGCGCGATGGTACGGCGCGCCGCCTCGCGCCCAATAGCCTCTGGGTCATCCAATTCCTGCCAATCGCGCGAACTGCTGTACCAGTAATCGCGCTGCATGTCCTCGCCCTTCCCGGCCAACACCACGCAGCTCACCGAGTGCGAGGTGGTGGGATAACCGCCGACGAAGCCATGGGTATTGCCATAGACATGCAGGCCCTGATGCGTACCGACGGAGGCTCCCTCGGAGTTATTGATCCGTGGATCGAAGCCTAAGGCCGCCGCCTCGCAGGCCTTGGCGATTTCAATGGCACGGTCCGCCGTGACCGCCCACGGAAAGGACAGGTCCAAATTGGGCGGCGATTTCGCCATTAATTCGACGTCCGCCAGGCCCGCGCAGGCATCCTCCGCAGTGAATCGGGCAATGCTGCAGGCCTTGGCGACCGTGGCCCGAACGGCCTCCGGAGAGAAATCGGCGGTGCTGGCGGACCCTTTGCGCTGCCCGAAGTACACCGTAATTCCCATGCTGCGGTCGCGCTGGTGTTCCAGCGTTTCCACCTCGCCGAGTCGCACGCCGACCGAAAGACCAGTATCCTGGCTGACAGCCGCCTCCGCCTGGGTCGCCCCACGGGTTCGCGCCTCCTCGAGAGCGCGCTCGATAATGGATTCCAAGTCTTCCGGGGCAAGGCGTAACGGGCTACTGGGCACGGCCATCAATTTCTCCAGCAAGTCTTTGAAGGACTCTTAAGCCGTGATTCTACCGACCTGAGTGATAGCATGCGCAATATGACGAGCAGCGATATGGACGATACCGACGACGAAACCGGCGAAAGCGAAGAACAGCGCCTAAGCAAGAGCGCGCGCAAGCGCGAGGCGGCTAATTTGCAGGAGCTGGGCGTCCAACTGTCGGCCCTTCCCGACCAGGAAATCAAGGCCTTGGGCCTGCCGGACACCCTTTTTGTGGCCCTGCGGGACCTGCGCCGCCTGCCATCCCATGGCGCCCAGGTGCGCCAGCGGCAATACATTGGCAAGCTGATGCGCAGCATCGACCCGGAGCCCGTACTGGCGAAGCTGGCCGAGCGCAAACAGCGCCACGACCTGGAAATTCGCCATTTTCAGCAGATTGAACGCTGGCGCGACCGCCTGCTGTCTGAACCCGCCGCGGGCGTCGAGGAATTGCAGCAGGCCTACCCGCAAATCGATCGGGCGGCACTGCTCAAATTACTGGATAAGGCCGAGCGGGAGCGCGCGGAACAGCGCTCGCCCGTGGGCGCGCGCGAGCTTTTCGCATACCTCCGCCAGTTACTGACATAGGCTTTGGTAGACTCATTCGCAATGAAACCTTTGGTCGGAATCATCATGGGGTCCTCCTCCGATTGGGAGACCATGCAGGGAGCCGCGGACACACTCACCGCGCTCGGCGTGGCGCATGAGGTGCGGGTGGTCTCAGCGCATCGTACCCCCGATTTGTTGTTCGAATATGCCGCCACCGCCCGCGAACGCGGTCTGAAGGCCATTATCGCAGGGGCGGGTGGAGCGGCTCATTTGCCGGGAATGACAGCCTCCAAAACGTCAGTTCCGGTCCTCGGGGTGCCCGTGCAATCCAAGGCGTTGAACGGCATCGACTCGCTCTTGTCCATTGCCCAGATGCCGAGCGGCATCCCGGTGGCCACCTTCGCCATCGGCCCGGCCGGCGCCAAGAATGCCGCGCTGTTCGCCGCCGCCCTTCTCGCCAACGAGAACATCGAGCTGCGCATGGCGTTGGATGCCTTCCGCGCTGCGCAAACTGCGGCCGTTCTGTCCAAACCGGATCCGCGCCAGCCTTGAAGCTTTCCACCGTCGGCATCGTCGGCGCCGGGCAGTTGGGCCGCATGATGGCCCTGGCAGGGTATCCGCTCGGCCTACGCTGCCTGTTCCTGGACCGCAGTCCCGACTCTCCGGGCGCCCAGGTATCGCCCATTCTGCTCGGCGAACTCGAAGACGCTGCGCGTCTTCTGGAGTTGGCTTCGCGCAGCGACGTGGTCACCTTCGATTGGGAGAACATCTCGGGCAAGGCGCTGGCTCCACTCGAGAAGATCACCACCATCCGGCCGCCGCGCAAGGCGTTGGAAGTCTCCCAGGATCGCCTGCAGGAAAAGGCGCTGTTCAAGACTCTGAAAATTCCCGTGGCAGCTCACGCCGCGGTGGACGGTAGAAACGACTTACTGAAGGCAACCGCCAAACTGGGCGCGAGCGGCATCCTCAAGACCCGACGCTTGGGCTATGACGGGAAGGGCCAATGCGTCATTCGAGGCGCGGCGGACGTAGAGGGTGCCTGGGACCGCATGGGTTGCACCGGCCTGATCTACGAACAATTCCAAAAATTCTCCCGCGAAGTATCCATTATCGGCGCGCGATCGGCTGACGGCGAGATCGTGTACTACCCCCTGTCGGCGAACACCCATGCCGGCGGCATTCTGCGCTATAGCGTGGCGCCCTACGTCAACGGAGCACTCGAGAAAACGGCGCGGCGTTATTTGAAAAAAGTCATGGAAGCTCTCGACTACGTCGGCGTCCTGACCATCGAGTTCTTCGTGGTCAAGGGGCGACTGGTTGCCAATGAAATGGCGCCGCGAGTCCATAACTCCGGGCACTGGACCATCGAGGGCTGCGTCACCAGCCAGTTCGAGAATCATCTACGCGCCATTTGCAATCTCCCGCTCGGCAGCACTCGCCCGGTGGGGCACGCCGCCATGATTAATTTTTTGGGCGAGATGCCCGACTCATCGCAGCTACTGACGGTCGAAGGACTGGCCTTTCACGACTACGGCAAGGAGCCGCGGCCCGGTCGTAAACTCGGTCATTGCACCATCCTGAGGCGTTCTTCGAAGGAGCGAAATCATGCTTTGGGACAGGTACTCGACTGGGTTCATTGGACGTAATAACTCTGGGATTTCACGCGCGTGCTCTAATCCCGTAGACTGGGCGTAGACATGTATTTAGAACTATTCAAATTGCACGAATTGCCGTTCCGGCTGAGCCCGGATCCGCAATTTCTTTACTTGAGCAAACAACATGCACGCGCCAAGGCGTACATGGAGTCGACCATTTGGTTCACCGACGGCTTCGTGGTGATCACTGGAGAAATCGGCGCCGGCAAGACCACGCTCATCGAAACCTTTCTGCGTGAACTGCAATCCGAAGTGGTGGTGGCGCAAATAAACCAGACGCAGCTCACGCCGACGGCCTTTCTGCAGACCGTGCTGGTGCAATTCGGCTTCGAGCCCTACGACATGAAGAAGCCGGAAGTGCTGGCGACCTTGAATCAATTCTTGATGGAACAGCACAATAGCGGCCGCAAGGTGCTGCTGATCGTCGACGAAGCGCAAAACTTGAGTTATCGCGTTCTTGAAGAAGTCCGCATGTTGTCGGGCGTCGAAACCGCCAAGGAAAAGACGCTGCGCATTATTCTGGCCGGACAACCGGAACTAAACGACAAGCTGAATTCGCAGGAATTGGTGCAGCTCACGCAGCGTGTGCGCCTGCGCTTCCACCTCTCTGCTCTATCCAAAGCGGAGACCTCGGCATACATCGACCATCGTCTGGAAGTGGCAGGCTCGCAGGGCCGGCGGATTTTCGACGAGGACACCTACGCGACGATTTATCGCTATACGGGCGGGACACCACGCCTCGTCAATACGCTATGCGACACCGCCATGATGGCGGCGTTCGGACGCGAGAAAGACACTGTCGGCGTGGAAGATCTCGATGCCGCCATACGCGAACTTCAATGGGTGGAATTCGCCTCCTCCACGAATCGCATGCGAGCGCCCGACATACCGCCCCCGAACGCGCCCTCCATCAAGGATCAGGCACCCGGCCACGCGGTGGGCAGAATTTTATTGGCCAGCGAAGGCAAGACCGTGCTCGAGCGGGAACTGCGTCCCGGGCGGCTGGTCATCGGGCGCACCCCGGATAACGATCTGCAAATCGACAGCAAGTTCATCAGCCGCCACCACTGCCAAATCGTCACTCAAATGGACGCTTGCCTCATCGAGGACTTGAACAGCACCAATGGTATCTACGTTCAATCCCGTCGCGTCAGGCGCCATAACTTGAATGATGGCGATGTGGTGCAAGTTGGTCAGCACGAAATCATGTACATCGATGAACGCGCGCAACGGCAGCGTAACGCTGAACTCAGCGACACCGACACCATCGACAAGGATTGAGAGGGGGCGCACGGCGCGATTCGCCGCGGCGAGCGTCTCGCCGCTAGCGATTCAGCCGCGAGGGAAGTTCAATGGTCTCGCCGGAATACTCCCGGCTCAACGCTCGATAATCTTGCCGCCGCAAAAACACGGTAAGCGCGGCGATTTCTGCGAGCACGCCGATACCCATGGCGATCACGGATTGCGGACCATCGGGGTCGAGATAAGCGACCAGCATGGCCAACGCGCCAATGGCAGCGTAAAGCAACGGCATACTTTCATAGACAGGACGAGACAGACGCATGAGAATCCCCTTATGCGCCCATCCTAATCCTCCATTGGGCCCGAAAACGCCTTGATTTTACTTATGGCTGGGAATTAGTCCTTGCCGATCAGCACCTCGGATAGACGGGACAGCCAGGATGTCCGCCATCCCTCGACGCGTAGCTTCTGGTCGGCGGTCTTGGGCGGTTGGCGACTCGCCGCCGAAACCAGTTCCTTCGGCAGAGTGAGTTGAAACGCCCCGTTCAATGAATTGTCGGCCATGAAAAGCTCCGGTGTGTAACGAGCGTCGAGCCTACCGGCACGGATGGGCCGCAATATGCGACGCATCGCACGATTACCGCGGCTTCGCGCCGCCGGCTATTTCATGCGTCGCCGCAATGCGACGAAAACGGCATTTTCGCAATATGTCCCATGCGCTTCACTCGACGGTCAGCGATACCTCGGCGCCGGTAGCGCTATCGGCGGCGTGGCGCACCCGGGCGTCATCCAAATCGAGTTCACGCTCGACGCGGCGCCGCGCCTCGTCCGAGAGCTTGCCGGCCCCAAACTGCTCGGCAATGCTGGCGCGCTCCGTCGCGATGAGCTGGAGTTGAATGTTGGCCTCATCCGCGACCGGAGCCCCGGCGATGGCCTCATCGGCCGTTTGCACGAAGTCCATGCGACGGTCTTCGTGATGACGGCGCAAGGTCGCGACCGAACGGCTCACCGCCCCTTCGGCCTCCAACTCATCCAAGCGGTTCAACGCTGCCTGAATGCCGGTAACCCGTGCCGCCACTTCGTCCCGCTTGGCGGCGGCCGCTTCGCGCGCGCCGGCCACATCGAGCTTGAGAATGCGAATGAGACCGGGCAGTGTCGTGCCCTGCCCGATGAGCGACACCAAGATGACGCAGAAGGTCACGAACAAAATGAGATCCCGCTCCGGAAACGGTTGATCGCCGATCATTTCCGGAACGGACAACGCCGCCACCAGCGACACCACACCGCGAATTCCGGTAAAGCCGATGAGAAAGGTCTCCTGCCAGGGCGGCGTCGGACGCTTAAGATAGGTCGCCGGGAACACCCACACGAAGCGCACCACGATCACAATGGCCGAGGTGATGAGGGCCGCCAACAGCATGCGCGACCATTCGCCGGCATCAGGACCCTCGATGACCACCCGCGCCTGCAGCCCGGTCAAGAGAAACACGACGCCTTCGACGATATACACCGCGAGGCCCCAGACAAAGAAACCCTGCAGACGAGTCGCGGGCGATATCAATCCAGGGCCGTTCCAACTCGTGTAAAGACCGGCGGTCACCGCGGCAAGCACTCCCGATCCGCCGAGGAAATGCGCCGGCCAAAACGCGATGAACGGTGTGAGCAGCGCCAGAATCATTTCGACCTCGCTGTCCCTGGACCAGTGGCGTAGACGCAGCATGCCCCAGCCGACGACAGATCCCCACGCGATTTCGCAGACCACGATGGCCGCGAAAGCTTCGGCCGCCTTGCTCACCGACACACCGCCCGTGGCAACCGCGCCCACCGCGAAGCTGAACAAGATCAGCGCCGTCGCATCATTCACCAACCCCTCGCCCTCCAACACGGTCAGCACGCGCTTCGGCAGCGGCAAACGACGCGCAATGGCCATGGGGGCGACGGCGTCGGGCGGCGATACCACCGCGCCCAACACGAAGCCCACCGCCCAGGGCAAGTGCAGCAGGTAATGCATCGCCGCGGCCACCACACCCGCCGTAAAGAGCACGCACCCCACCGCCAGCAACATAATGGCCCGCAGATTTTGCTTGAAGCCGCGCCAACTCATGCCGACGCCGGAGTAATACAGCAGTGGCGGCAGCAGCAGCAGCAGCACCAGATCCGGATGCAACTCGACCGCCGGGAAGTGCGGCACGAACGCCACGACGGCTCCCACGATGACCAACAGGATGGACTGAGGGACATGCAGGCGGCGCGCCCCCAAGCTGGTGAGGCCGGTCAGCGCAATCATGGCGCAACTGATTAATGCCGCCCTCTCGGCGTCAAACATGCTCCCCCCAGGCTGGGAAGGCTCGCAGCACATCGGCATAGTTGTGGATTACATCTGTGTGCGCGTCCTCCTGCCAGCCGCCGACATGGGGGCTTTTGCCGAGGTCGCGTGGACGTCCCCGCGCATCAATGGAGTACAGCGTGAAATTGAGGGCGCGGCGCGCTTCCTCGGCCAATTCAGCGGAGCCGATGGCCTGCGCGTACAGCGCCAATACCGCGCCGTAAGTGGAATTGATGCCGCCCCAGGCCTCGTGATCCTCGTCCTGTTCGTGGCACACGGTCACGCCCAGTTCCACATGAGTGAACGCCTGGCGCACGAAGCCGACCAGGATGGCGCAGTCCTCGCGCCAATCGGGAGCGAGCTGCTCGCGCCGCTCGAGCAAGTACCGCGCGAGATTCAGAGGTGACCAAGCGGCGCGATTGGTCGGCGTCTCGTGATCCTCGAAGAATTGCGCGAACAAAGCGCCGTCAGTCGCGGCGCTGGAAATTTGATATGACTTGATCCAGCGCCACAGCGCTTCGCGCGGCCCACGAAACTCCTCGTGCCCCTGCGCCACGAGATCATCGTACAGCCGCAATATATAGGTCATATTGCCCGACACGGGACCCCGGGCCTCGCCGGTACGATAGTCCACGCGAAACGGCCAGGGTGATTGCTTGGCATCACCGGCCTGCTGATGGGCCGCAAGTACCCGGGCGTTATGCAACGCCTGCAGCCGGTATTCTTCCCGCCCCGACACCCGATATAAGTTCATCAAGGCATGCCCGGCAATGCCTCCCTTATCGGGCTCGATTTCGTACGGACGATCCCCCTGAGAACCCGCATCGGGCGGCAGCGGGAAGCCGCTGCGCTTGCCGGTGGACCGAGTGAAGGCCGGATATTGACCGGAATTGGGGGTCAGCGTTTCCCGCACCAGATAGTCGCCGAGCGCGCAGGCCGTCTTCAAGTAGCGAACATCTCGCCCCCCCTGCTGCTCGTGATACTTGAGGTAGGAGATGATGCCCATGCCATCCTGCGTGGCCGGAATCGTATCCTCGCGATCCGGATGCGGATTCCACTCCCCATCGAGGAAGGTCACCACCGCGAAGCGCGGATAGCCATGATCCGTGGGGCATTCCTGATAGAAATTCATTTCCAGATCGAGCGCAGCCCTCCAGTCTGTCCACGGCAGTAAATGGCCGAGAGCATCCACCCGCACGACATGTCCCGCGAACAGGGGCGGCGGGGCACCCCCACCCGGCGGGCGCTGGCTGTCAATGGGCCGCGCCCCCACGCAGGCGAATCGCCTCGAACTCGTCACCCGGCAGCCAGTTCACGGTCTGACCGGCCATGAGCGCCTGCCAGCCCAGCACCATCCCGAACTTGGCGAGCGCCGCGTTGCTCGTGAAGTCCATGTCGGCCCGGTATTCGTCGCTGGGCTGGTGATAGTGCTTGGCCGTGTACTCGTCGCGCTGCTGCTTGCCCCATTCGGCCGTATGGCCGGCGTACTTCACACCCGTATTGATGGAGAAGGCAGGAACGCCCGCGCGCGCCATGCTGAAGTGGTCGGAGCGATAATAATGGCCTGCGCCCGGCTCGGAGTCGGGCTGAATCTCGAAGCCGAATATCTGCGCCGTCTTCTCCAAGACTGGGTAGAAGGAGGTGCGTTCCGCGCCGGTGACACTCACCGACTCCGGATTGCCGATGGGTGCTATGGCATCGAAATTGAGATCCAGCGCCATTTGCGCCGGCGGTATGGGCAGGTGCTTGCCCAGATAATTCGATCCCAGCAGGCCCTTCTCCTCCGCCGTCACGGCCGCGAATAGCACCGGATGCGGCGGCTTGGCCGCCGACGTGGTGAAGGCATGGGCGAGTTCCAGCAAGATGCCGCAGCCCGTGCCGTTATCGACAGCGCCGTTGTAAATATTGTCGCCGCTCATGGAGGGGTCGATCCCCAAGTGATCGTAATGCGCGGTATACGCCACGGCCTGAGTGGGAGTACCGCCCTGCGTTCCCGGCAGGATGCCCAGCACATTGTAAGAATCGAATTTCCGCACTTTGCTGACAATATGGGCCTTGAGCCGCACCGGCAGCTCACGCGCCTTGAATTTACGCGTTCCCGCCAACGCCATCATGTCTTCCAGCTTGAGACCCGACGCCTCGAAGATCTGCCGTGCCGTATCCAGTTGAATCCACGAGGCAGCCTGGAGCTTGGGGTCATGGTCGTTGCCCAAGTACACCTGCTCATTGCTCCAGGAGCTGCGCACGACCTGCCAGGGGTAACTGGCGAGGTCGGTGCGATGAATAATGAGCGCGCCCACGGCGCCCATGCGCGCGGCCTCCTCGTACTTGTACGTCCAGCGGCCGTAGTAGGTCATGGTATCGCCCATGAAAAATTTGGGATCCTTGGAGGGGGGCTCGTTGACAATGAGCAGCACCACCTTGCCCTTCACGTCGACGCCCTTGAAGTCGTTCCAGTGATACTCGGGGGCCTCGATGCCGTAGCCCACGAACACAATGGGGGCGTCCACGTCGACGCTGTCGGTCTGAGTCTGATTGCTGGTGACGTAGTCCTCACCCAGTTTTAGATCGAGGGGCGACCCCTTGGCGGGCACCACCGACAGCGTGGTGGACGGTTGCGTCAGCACTCCCGTGAAGTCGACCTTTTGTAGGTAGGTCCCGTCGTCGCCGGCCGGCTGCAAGCCGTCTAGGGCGAACTGCGCCGCAATGTAATTGGCGGCGATATCGCCGCCGCGAGTGCCGGTTCCACGCCCTTCGAGCAGATCGTCCGACAGAAACTTCACATGGGCGCGAATACGCTCCGCATCGATGCCCTGCACGGCCGCAGACACATCCGAGTTCAGTCCGGCTTCCTGTGCCGGATTCGAGGCCGCCCAAGCACCCCACGCCAAGCTCAAGCCCAAACCGCCGGCGAACAAGGCCCGTCGCAATAGAGTCATCATTTGTAGTCCCTACCTAAAGTGCTCTCCAGCCTACCTCAAGCCGGCATTGCTCGCATCCGCGCCGCGGCTGACGCGCGAGCGGCCAAACCGGTTGTAACGAGGTGGTAACAATCGCGGATTAGCCTGATTTCTTTGCATAAAGAAGCGTGAGATGCGGGGTGTCCATCCAGTTCCAGCTCCTTGGATTGCCGCCCGCACCCTCTTCCTGGGGACTGCATTCTCGGTCGCCTGGCTCACCGGCTCCGCCTATCCCGGCACCGCACTAGCCGCCCACGCGCCTGCACCCCGCAGAGTCGCGACTTCCGAGGCCTGCCCGCGCCCGGGGACCGGGCTGCCCGTGCCCGAACCTCGAGATTTGCGCAGCCAGGACGGCACGTTGAACGTTGATCTGACCATTCGCGATCAAAAGGAAGCGGATGGCTCCATGCGTTTTTGTTACCTGCTGGGGGACGACACTCAATCGCCCACGCTACGATTGCATCCCGGCGACTTGCTGGTACTTACACTGAAGAATGAGCTGACAGACCCCTTGCCCGAAGGCGGCGGCGCCCACGCCCACCACCATCACTCGTCCGCCTCCGGCGATCCCTGCACCAGCGGCATCATGTCGCTGATTTCCACGAATCTGCACTTTCACGGCTTGACCGTGCCGCCCGTCTGCCACCAGGACGATGTCTTGCGCACCTCCGTGCAACCGGGTGAGCCGCCTTTCGAATATCGTTTCAAAATACCCGACGACGAACCGCCGGGACTGTACTGGTACCATCCCCACATTCATGGGTTTAGTAAGATCCAGGTGCTGGGCGGCGCCTCGGGCGCCATCGTGATCGAAGGCTTGGAGCGCGCTCAGCCCCTGGTGGCCGGCTTGCCCGAGCGCGTGTTGGTTATTCGCGATCAGGACCTGTTGAATCCCGACGCGCCCCCGGCGAAGTCCGAGCCCATCGTTCCCAAAATGTTCATCGATCGAGACGGCGATTCCGCCAACAATGGTACGGGGTTCGGCAAGCCCGCCAAGGACTTGTCCATCAACTTCATCCCGGTGCCGTATCCGGACTACCCGCCCGCCATCTTGAAGATGAAGCCGGGCCAGCGGCAGTTGTGGCGCGTGGTCAACGCCTCCGCCATCACCTACCTCAACCTTGCCGTGCTCTTCAATAAGTCGCCGCAGAAACTCGGCATCGTTGCCATCGACGGGGTACCGTTGGGCGCCGGACCGTTGGGCGCAGCCACCAATCGCACCAATGCGGTCCAATGGCCGGACCACATTGGCATCCCCCCAGGAGGCCGCGTCGAATTTATCGCCACGGGGCCGCCCTTGGGGATGCAAGGACTACTGGTGACGCGCACAGTGGACACAGGCCAGGGAGGTGAGAACGATCCCAATCGCACCCTAGCGTCCCTCGTCCCGGTGGCGGACGCGGCCGACCCGCAGTCCGCGCTCCCTGCGGCGCAGGGGGCGCCCACGTCTCCCGCGCGGTCCTGGGTAGGCGACGTGGCGCCGGTGCGCGTACGCAAACTGTATTTCTCCGAAAAACTGCAGGATCCCAACAACCCGAACAGCGCGACGGAGTTCTATCTCACCGTGGATGGAGAGACGCCGGTGCAATTCGACCCGGCATCCACCGCTCCGAATATCGTGGTCAAACAAGGCGATGTGGAAGACTGGATCATCGAAAACCGATCCACCGAACTGCACGCCTTTCACATCCACCAAATACACTTTCAGTTGGTGGAATGGTCGGGTCGGCCCATCAGTGAACCCTTCCTCAGGGACACCGTGAACGTGCCCTATTTCAACGGGCGCATGCTGCAGTACCCCAGTGTCAGGTTGCGCATGGACTTTCGTGATCCGAACACCATAGGCACCTTCGTCTATCACTGTCATCTCTTGGAACACGAGGACGGCGGCATGATGGGAATCATTCGCGTTGATCCCGCGGACCAGCCCACTCAGTAGTCATGCGACCGGCATTAACATAACCATCACATCCCTGACACACAGCGCGCCTAAAACATCCCCACCGTGACGCCACGGGAAAACTTAACAGGGGATAATCACATGGATTTCAGGAAAATAGGGTCTCAGACCCTAGCAGGCATTGGTATGGGACTGAGTTCCCTCGCGTTGTTGCAGCTGTCATGCGGCATGACACTGGCCAGCGCGGCAGAAACAACGACGCGTTCTCCCATCAAGCACGTCATTGTGATCATCGGTGAGAACCGCAGCTTCGATCACGTGTTTGCCACTTACGTTCCGAAGAAGGGCGAGAAGGTGTGGAACCTGCTCTCCGAAGGAATTATCAACAAGGACGGTACGCCCGGAAAGAATTTCTCGAAGGCCGAGCAGCTGCAAGGCTACGCGACGCACGACGCGTTCCTCCTGAGTCCGGACAAAGAATACTTTCCCGAGCAGCATCTTCCGGCGCCCCTGGTCGGCGGCCCGGAGACTTCATACATCGCGGATGACAGCCTGGATCTCGCCGAGCAATCCGAGAACGGGTTGCCACCGGAGTATTACCTATCGCTGGTCAGCGGCGGCACCGGTCAGACTTCCAAGACTCCCGATCAGCGCATCGCCAATGTGAACTCGCTGAAAGCGGGTCCTTTCCAGCTCACGAACGAAACCACGTTCAATTACACCGACTACGCGGCGAGTCCGGTGCATCGCTTCTACCAGATGTGGCAGCAGCTGGATTGCAGCCTCAAGCATCTGACTCCTGAAAATCCCTCCGGCTGCGACGCGAAGTCCTTTGCCTGGGTGGAAGTTTCGGTGGGTGCCGGAACGAACGGCCTCGCGCAGGCCGCCAACTTCAGCGAGGAATACTCGCCGACTGCGAAAGTGACCGGTGAGGGCTCGACGGCTCTGGGCTTCTATAACGTGCAACAAGGCGACGTGCCCTATTTCAAGAGCCTGGCCGATGACTACGCCATGAGTGACAACTTCCACCAATCGGTAAACGGTGGAACCGGCGCCAACCACATCATGCTGGGCCATGGCGACGCCATCTGGTTCAGCGACGGCAAGGGTCATGCGCAGACGCCTCCCCATAACCAGGAAGTAGACAAAGGTACCGCCAACGCGGGCGTGGTCGACGAAGTCGAAAACCCGAATCCGGAAGCCGGCACCAACAACTGGTACAAAGAGGATGGCTACGGCGGCGGTTCCTTCGGCTCCGCTTCGTATGGCGGCGGCTCGTACAGCAACTGCGCAGACCCGACTCAACCCGGCGTGAGCGCGGTCGTCGAATACCTGCAATCTCTGCCCCACCCGATCGACCCGCACTGCGAAGTTGGGCACTACTACCTGCTCAACAACTACAACCCGGGCTACTTCGGCAACGGCAACAATGCGTTCACGGACACCAGTCCCAACAACACCGTGTTCACCATTCCGCCGTCATCCACTCCCAGCATCGGCGACAGCCTCCTGGCCGCCAACATTTCCTGGAAGTACTATGGTGATCAATGGGACAACTACGTTCCCGATCCGTATCAGTTGAACTATGGCGCGATTGGCGCGAAATCCGACGAGTATTGCAACATTTGCAATCCGTTCCAGTACGACACGTCGATCATGGGGAACGAGAAGATCCGCACCGCCCACATCCAGGACACCGCCAACCTGTACCAGGACATCGCCAACGGCACGTTGCCGGCAGTGTCCTTCGTCAAGCCAAGCGGCCTGGTGGACGGCCATCCGTCATCGTCGAAGCTGGACTTGTTTGAAGGCTTCACCAAGAAGATCGTCGATGCGGTCCAGGCCAATCCCGACCTGTGGAAGGACACCGCCATTATCATCACAGAGGATGAAGGCGGCGGCTACTACGACTCAGGCTACGTGCAGCCCCTCGACTTCTTCGGCGATGGCACGCGCATCCCGCTGATCGTCGTGTCCAAGTTCACCGCGCCCGGCCACATTTCGCATGACTATTCGGATCACGTATCGATCCTGAAATTTATCGAAAGGAACTGGGGTCTGAAGCCCGTGTCGAATCGCAGCCGCGATAACTACGAGAACCCGATCGTGTCGTCGAGCAATCCGTACGTGCCTCTGAACTCGCCGGCCATCAGCGACCTGTGGGACCTGTTCGACTTCTAACGGCACGGGGCCGTTAGTCGATACAGCGACTAAAGTCGGTACTTGGTACCCGAACGGCGGCGAGAGAAATCTCGCCGCCGTTTTTTATTTCAAACACGGGCAGCACGCCGACATTAAAGCGCCTGCCCGTGGCGGCGAGCGTCCTGCACACCCCGCGCCGTGAGGGTCTCCTCCATGAGAGCCGCGAGTCGATTCTGCAGGCGCGTGGCGCCGTCGGACATGCCGCAGGGTGATGCAAATGCGCAAATATTCGATCGCGTCCATCAATGCGCCCCGGAATTGAGCAACACCTTCTTGGCTAGAGTGGACGCGTGCCGTGATCAAGAAGCCATTCGCTACGCGTTGGCTGATCTCAATGCGTTTTTGACGAGCTTAAGCGCGGGAGAGCTGTTGACCGCTGTGTCGGGAGCGCCAACGTCGGCACTGACAGAATTTGCGGCGAACTACGTAGCCGCAATGGTTGAACAGGCATGCAATCGGGCAGCGGTGCCACCTCCTCCGTGGACGCGCTCTGTCACGCCGCTCCGGGAACCCCACTTCGGCTCGGCATTGAATAGCCTCAGACTCTATTTGTTGACGCACTCGCCGCCGCCCTTCAGAAATCGCAATATATTTATAGATTCGTCAATCGGAGGGCAGGTCTAGTGGCGAAGCTGACCACAAAAGACCTGCGCCGACTCTTCGAACTGCTGAACGAAGAGTTGAAAGCCGCTGACATCGAGGGCGAGCTTTTTCTGGTCGGCGGCGCTGTTATGTGTCTGGCGTATCCAGCCCGCCCCTCCACTCAAGACGTGGACGGAGTATTCCGACCGGCGCGACAAATTCGCGAAGCTTCGGCCCGCGTCGCGCTTCGTGCCCGCGTCTCTCCCACCTGGCTTAACGACGGCGTCAAGGAATTTCTCAGCGAGCACGGAGACTTCACGCCATTCCTCGCCCTCGATCACCTGCGGGTCATGCTGGCGCAGCCAGCCTATCTGTTGTCAATGAAATGTCTGTCCTTCCGGATAGGCGCCGAATTTCATGACGAAGATGACGTACGTTATCTGTTGCGCCATCTCAACGTCGAGTCTTACGAAACTGCACTGGAAATTATTGCGCGCTACTACCCACTTGAACGCTTTCCTCAGAAGACCCTCTACGCACTCCAAGAGCTTCTACCTGCTGCGGAGTAAGGATCCTGCCCGCGCCCACCCTAGTCCTGCTCCCCGGCCTCGACGGTACCGGCAAACTCTTCACGCGTTTCCTCGAAGCACTGCACCAGGCCATCGACAACCTCGACGCCCGCGTCATCGCCTATCCGCTCGGGCTGCCGCTGGGCTACGAGGAGCTCGAAGCGCGCGTCCGTAACGAATTACCCAAGGGCCGCGCCTTCGTACTGCTCGGCGAGTCCTTCTCCGGTCCCATCGCCATACGCATCGCAGCGAATCCGCCGCCCAATCTTACGGGAGTGATTTTCTGCGGCACCTTCGCGAAAAATCCCTTTCCACTCCTGGGATGGGCAAGTCCGTTGGTCTTCCTGGTGCCCATCAAGTCACTACCGCGTTGGGTACGCGCGCCGCAGATGTGGGGATCCAAGCGCGACGTGCGCATACCCCCGCGCGCCGAACGCGCCATTGCCGGTGTCGATGGCGCCGTGGTCAGGCGTCGCATCGCCGCCCTGCTGACAGTGGACGCCACCGAACCCTTGAAACGAATTGAGCTGCCGGCGTTGGTGATCTACGCCAAGCGAGACCGCATTGTCAGGTACGCCACGACTCGCTGGCTGTTCGAGCAGCTACCCGGGACTGAGGTTGCAGCCGTCGACGGCCCTCACTTGCTCTTGCAGGCGGCGCCGCTCGAGTGCGCGGCGGTCGTGGCGGAATTTCTCCATCGCCGCCTTCCGACTTGAGAGTCAACATTCAAGCTTTCGGGGACAATTTGAGGCAAAATCCGTCCATGGCCACCTTCGCAAAAAACCCCAAAGTCATCACCTTCATCGTGACCCGGGATAGGGCGCGGGCGAAGGCCTTTTACGGCGACACTCTCGGTTTCGCATGCCTCAGCGAAGATATGTTCGCGACTGTGTTCGACCTGAACGGCATCTCGCTGCGCATTTCCACGGTGAAGGATCATCAGCCGCCGCCCCACACCGTGCTCGGATGGGGCGTACCCGACATCGTCGCCAGCGTCACGGCGCTGAAGACCAAGGGCATTGCCTTCACCATTTATGAGGGATTCGGTCAGGATGCCTTGGGTATATGGACCGCGCCAGACAGCTCCAATCGCGTGGCCTGGTTTCTCGACCCGGACGGCAACAATCTCAGCCTGACGCAGTTCTAAAAGCGCCCCAACGACAACGCGCCATTGTCCACTGTGATGTTCTGCCCGAGCGGATCGTCGGCATGAACAGCCAGCAACATATAGCCCAGCGGGTAACAGCGGTATCCCAATGTTGACAGCATTCGCTCAATGCTCTCCTTGTCAGTCTTGATAACCTCGACCATCAGCACAGGCGAATGTCTGGCCAGGGATTCAGCCGCCCCCTCCAGGACTTCCAGCTCCATACCCTCCACGTCGATTTTGATGAGATCGAGTCGCTTCAGCGCCAGCGAGTCGATCGAAATCTGGGAAACGGATTTGGTTTTCTTGTAGTCGACGTCCTGCCCAATCGACTGGGTCTTATCACTTTCTTTCAACTCAAAACTGCCGAAGGAGGACGGAATGAGGTAATTGGGTTCCGGAATATCTATCTGCCCGGATGTCGCCCCCACGGCGCAATGCCGAGCGGACACATTCAAACAGTTGTTGAGCACCACATTTCCCGCGAGGGCGTAGAATATTTTCTCCTGAGCCTCGAATGCGAGCACCTCGCCCCACCCATACATGGCGCGTGCCCATTCGATGGTATGCACCCCGATGTTCGCGCCGCAGTCGATCGCCACCACGCCGTCGCCGAAATATTTTCGGCGCCTTTCCAGAAGGGCGAGAATGAAATCGACTTCCTGGTGATCGTGGCTCCCCGTCTGGAGCAGCTGAAGACCCACGCCCCAAGCGGTACCGTCACCGCCCTGGCAATAGTCATTGCGGTTCATGATCATCGTTCCATGGTTCGACGAGATCAGTACGAATGGAACCGGTCTTTTGATGCTGGACATGTGAAGCGCCGAAAGATCGGCTACCCGGTACCGCCCACCGTCAGCGAATCCACACGCAGGGTGGGCTGGCCCACCCCCACGGGCACCGACTGACCTTCCTTGCCGCAAGTCCCGACGCCGCCATCGAGTTTCATGTCGTTACCCACCATGCTCACTCGGGTCAGAACATCGGGTCCGTTGCCGATCAGGGTCGCGCCCTTGACCGGCGCGGTGATTTTGCCGTTCTCGATCAAATAGGCCTCGCTGGCGGAGAACACGAACTTGCCCGACGTAATGTCCACCTGTCCGCCGCCGAAATTCACCGCGTACAATCCCTTCTCGACCGATGCAATGATTTCCTCCGGCGCGCGCGTTCCCGCTCGCATGTACGTATTGGTCATGCGCGGCAGCGTCATATGCGCGAAGGATTCGCGGCGGCCGTTGCCGGTGGCCGGCATGCCCATGAGCCGCGCGTTCATTTTGTCCTGAATATACCCGCGCAATATCCCGTTCTCGATGAGCACCGTGCATTGCGTAGGCGTCCCTTCGTCGTCCACGTTCAGGGAACCGCGGCGCCGATCCAGCGTGCCGTCGTCCACCACCGTGATGCCCTCCGCAGCCACCTTCTGACCGATGCGATTGGAAAATGCAGAGGTACCTTTGCGGTTGAAATCGCCCTCGAGACCGTGACCAATGGCTTCGTGCAGGAGAATCCCGGGCCAGCCCGACCCCAGCACCACGGGCATGGGGCCCGCCGGCGCCGCGACGGCTTCGAGATTCACCAGCGCCTGGCGCACGGCCTCCCGGCCATGTTCGAAGGGCTCATCACCGCGCAGCAGTTCGTCCAGGCCAAACCGCCCGCCGCCGCCGCTGTAACCCTGCTCGCGTCGCCCGTTCTGTTCGACAATGACCGACACGTTCATACGCACCAGGGGACGCACATCCGCCGTCAGCGTGCCGTCGCTCGAGGCGATCAATATCACTTCGTGCACGGCGGCCAAGGACGCCATGACCTGCTTCACCCGCGGATCGAGCCGGCGCGTGTCGGCGTCGATTTTCATCAACCAGGCAACCTTATCCTCGTCGCGCACCGTATCGAGCGGATCGATGGGCATGTACAGACGATGCGTGAGCGGCCGCTGCCAGGCCCGTACCGCATTGCTGCTGCCGCTGCGCGCAATGGCGCGTGCCGCATCCGAAGCCTCCACAAGCGCCGGCAGCAGCACCTCGTCCGTGTAGGCGAACCCGGTTTTCTCACCACTGATGGCGCGCACACCCACACCCTGCTCGATGCTGTGCGAGCCTTCCTTGACGATGCCATCCTCGAGCGACCAAGACTCTTCGCGCGACAACTGAAAATACAAATCCGCGTAATCGACGCCGCGGCTCATCACGGTGCCGAGCACCGTGGATAAACGCCCTTCATCGAGGCCGGACGGCGTCAAAATCATGCGTTCGGCAACATCGAACATCGGGGCGGCGCTCATGCCGACACCGCCCGTGCTGGCAACGGTTCTGCTGCGCCCAACCCCAAGCGTCGATTATCCAGAGCCGGAAACCGTGCGCGCGTTTCCTTTTGCTTCGCGAGATCAATATCTGCCGTAATCACACCCGCTCCTTTCGCCAACCGCGACAACACCTGACCCCAGTAATCCACCACCAACGTATCACCATAGGTCTCGCGGCCGCTGGGATGCGTGCCGGCCTGGGCCGGGGCGACCACGTAACAGAGATTTTCAATGGCGCGGGCCCGCAATAAGATTTCCCAATGCGCTCGCCCGGTCGGCACCGTGAAGGCGGCCGGCATGGCCAACCACTCGGCGCCCTGGGATACCAGATCCCGATACAACTCCGGAAAGCGCATGTCATAGCACACCGAAAGCCCCAGTTTGCCCACCGGCGTATCCGCGACGACCGCTTCACTTCCCGGAGTGACATGCTTGGATTCCAGATAACGTTCGTCGCGACCCGGAATGTCCACGTCGAACAAATGAATTTTATCGTAGCGCGCGACTCGCTTGCCCTGCGCATCGATCAGCAGCGACGCATTCGCCACCCGCGTGGGCGAGTCGCCCTTAATCACGGTGGTCCCTGCCAGAATCCACATCTTGAGCTCCCTGGCGGTATCGCGCAGGAACCCCTGAATAGGGCCCACGCCATCGACCTCGGCCGCCTGCACCTTGTCGGCATCCTTGAGTCCGATGAAGGAAAAATTCTCCGGCAAGCAGGCGATGTCGGCGCCCAGTTCCTTGGCCTCGCGTAAGTACTTGCCTGCAACGGCCAGATTGTCCGGTACGACGTGACCCGAGGTCATTTGGATGGCGGCTACTTTTCCCATTTATTTCGGTGCCTCTGTCGCGGCTGCTTCCGCGCTCTTGATACGTTCGACCGTTGGATTATCCCAATTGCCGGTAATTCGATAATAACCCCGTGCCAGTCCTTTCAGCGGCTGTTTGAACACCTGTGTGAACAAGAGCACGGCGCCGCCGATGACGGGGCCTGCCGCAAAGGCCGCCAGGGGCAAGGGGCTGCTGACATTGCCGGTAACTACAGCAATTTGGTCGTAATCCTTGTTTTTCAAGCCGACGCGGCCGATTAGGCCGATTTCCGCCGCCGGGCCCTTGACCAGGACGTTGTCGGTCTTGGCGCTGCCGTCGGCCAGATCGAAGTCACCCCGTATCGTGTCGAACGCGAAGCCTTTGTCGGTCAAATCGCTGAAATCGAGTGCCAACCGGCGTGGGAGGGCCGCGACGCTGGCGAGGCCCACCACCCGTCCCGCCCCGGGCTTCAACCCCGTGATCTGCCCCTTATCCAGGGCCGCCTGCACGTGGCCGGTGGCCACGCTCAGGGCCGCCTCGGTAGGCGCCCCCAGCCAGCTCAAGTCGAAATCCATTTTGCCGCTCTTGGCCTCGATCACCACGTCATAGTCCAGCTGCTTCAGGGTGGCACCGACATCGGTGCTGCTCAGCGTGCCCTCGATCCGGCCCACGCCCTCGTCCTTACCGCGCCATTCGCCCTTGGCATTCACCGAGAAGCTGCCGCCGGTCACGGTCAGCTGCGTGAGGCCGATGCCGTCATCCAGCTTGACGATATTGGCTTTGACGTCGCCAAACTGACGCTCCCCCCAAATCAAATCCGCAGCATGAAATTGAATGGCCGGTATGCCGTGAGGATTGCCCCGGACCCCATTCGAATTGGCGGCGCTGCCCGGAGGATCGGTTGCGCCGGCACTGTCGAATTTGAGCCGGTCGAATTCCAGCTTCAACGGCTCCACAGAGTCCGACGCACTCGGCACCACAATCGTGCCCACCACATTCGGGCCGTCGACTCCCACACGCCAACTGGCGTCACTCACCGCCAAATCCAGGGACACATCGCGGAACATCAACCCCAGATAATCGATCTGACCCACGTCGAAACGAGCGGTGCGCAGGATACCCGTCACCGGCTTACTGTTCTTGTCGGGCGTGTAAAGGCGCAGCCATCCTGCCAGATCCAGCCTGCCGATCTTACCGCCGGTATTGACCACCTGCGAGTCGCTGAAGGCGGGATCGTTGCCGCCGCCAAAGGTCACCGCGGCGCGTCCGAGTTGCGGCCCATTGGCACCAGAATCCAGCGCGATCTGGCCACGCAATACCG